>Ga0302275_10000292_pt1 | contig 56398 bp, 56 predicted proteins | sample III_Bog_N2_2_FD_200229 | JGI IMG/M metagenome (GOLD analysis project Ga0302275, IMG submission 200229) | Peat permafrost microbial communities from Stordalen Mire near Abisko, Sweden - III_Bog_N2_2 | ecosystem: Environmental > Terrestrial > Soil > Wetlands > Peat | place: Sweden: Abisko... | reverse complement strand
CGAATCGAGGAGTGACCCAACACTTGACTGACGACTTGAATCTTCACCCCTTGAGCGAGCATGAGACTCGCCGCAGAGTGGCGAAGTTCATGAGGATGCCAATCTCCGAGACCGGCGAGGCGACAGATCTTCTGAAATTCCCGGTACAGATTCCTAGGGTCAATCGGGGTTCCGATCGATGAAGTGAAGACGTACCCCGAGTCGATCCAGGCAGTCCCTAACCGCACTCTTTCGGCTGATTGGCGGCCTTCGTGCGCCAGAAGTCTCGTAAGCATCGGAGCCGGCAGATTCACCGCACGCCGACTAAGTGATGTCTTCGTGTCCGTCGTAACGAGTCGAGATCCTTCGCGTTTGAGTTGTCGCGAGACTCTCAGAACTCCTGTTGTCCTATCAAAATCGCTCCACCGCAGACCGAGCGCCTCTCCTCGACGAAGTCCCGTGGAGAGCATGAGGGCGTAGAGCGCCTCGTTATCGTGCCCTCGGAGCGTCTCGAGGAGGTGTCGCGCTTGCTCTGGCGTGAGCGTTCGACCTTCGCGGCGATTCATCTTTGGTGACCTTGAGAGAGTGGCGACGTTCCGGTGAACCAGTTCCCACCGGATTGCCTGGTCGAGGCACTGAGCCAACACAGCTCGAATCCTTCGAACCGTGGACGGGGAGAGACCTTCGTCCGTCTTGAACGAGAGGAGCTTGTCGACGTCTCTGACAGTCAGTTCGACGAGCTTCTTCCTCCCGAGGACCGGCAAGACATGAAGGCGAACAACCGTCTGATAGTTGCTGAAGGTGCTGGGTGCGATTTGGTGGCGCATGACATCGTTGAACCATCGCTCGAAGAGTTCCGACACGTTGACGTCACTCGTCTTGAGAAGCTGACCGTCGTCGATCCTCCGTCGCAGCTCCTTGAGCTTCTTCACGACCTCTGGCCGTTTTTTTGACGACACGTACTTCCGCAGCGGTTTGCCCGAGGAGTCATAGCCGACATGCGCAACGCCCAACCAAAGACCATCGGACTTGCGCTGGTAGATCGAGCCTTCGTGATTTGAACGCCGCGGCGTCATCAGATTCTCCTCAGAAGTAACTGCTGAAGTAACTGCTGAACCAACGGTCGCGAAGAACCCGTGTGAGATTGCGAATACTCGAAAAGCCTTACGAAACAAGGCCCAAATTTGTGGAGGTACGGGGATTCGAACCCCGGACCCCTTGCATGCCATGCAAGTGCTCTACCAGCTGAGCTATACCCCCAAAGGAATAACGATGTTACCAGTTGCGCAGCGAAGCACAGAAATCGACTTGATTCAGAAATCAATTCTCAGTCGTTTGCCGATCGTGTGAATCGTCCGTACTGCGCACGACTTCGTCAGTTAGGCCCGAATGGATCTCTTCGACGGCTTCGGGATCTCAATGCCTTGTTTCTTTGCCGTATCCAACCATGCTTCAACGGCGACTTCAACCTCTTCGACCGCGGCTTGTGGGGTTTCTCCATGACCGGAACAAAATGCTAAATCCGGGACGTTGGCAATCCAGACTTGGTCTTCGTCGCTCCAAAACACTTCAATTGGATAAATCTGCGTCACGAGCTCTCCTCTAGTCTCAAATTGTACCGGCGAATAATGCTCGCGATTTGGCGGACTTGATACGGCTTCGCGTCGCCATTTTCATGCTGCAAGTTCACCAACTCGCGCACCCCCATCTGGATGTAGACGTGATGACTTCCACGTCCTCCCGTTTCGGTGAAACCAAGGTCGATCAGAAGTTGCACGAGGTCGCCGAACGCAATATTCGCTACTTCCCCTCGCAGAATTCGAGCTAGAAGTCGGCGTGAATTCATTGTCAGACCGTACGTGATGGTTGTCACATCGAAGGATCTGTGATCGATGATTGTGACGAGAAACGATCGATCTCGTTCTTTGACTCAACTGAGAATGACGTCGCAAAATTCTGACGGCTGAGAGAGGAACGGCGAATGATCACTCTCCAAACTCAACGCAAAGTCGCACTCTTCTGACATCAACTGTTGGATCTGAGGATTCACTGCGTGGTCGTTCGAGCACCGTAAATAGATGGTCTCTGTTCGCGAGTTCTCGGACTCCCGGTGGGTTCGAAAACTCGCGAGCGTCTGCGTCGAAAGTTGCTCGACGGCCCATTGTGCGGTCTCTGCCGTGCATTGGTTGTAGAGAGCTTCACCCGCCTGGTCGGACTTCAATCGAAGAAAATCGCCCCTGACTTCGATGGCGTCATCAAGGAGCGTTCGCACCCGAATTCGTCGTGACACTTCGGTCGCGCTCTCACCGGGACCGGGAATGAGCGCTGCTACGTAGATGCACTTTTGAAGGTTTTGTATTCGCGAGGCAACTTCCGCCGCGACCGCGCCGCCATAACTATGGGCGACCAGCACGTACGGGCCGTCGTCGTTGGCCAGGGCGGCGACCGCTTCCGCATCCTCGGCCAGACCCGTCTGCGGACCGGCATCGTTCCTCGAACTAGGCAGGTCGACGGCCCGCCACGCGACTCCTCGTTGGTCCAACTCAACTCCGACGTCGCGCCAGCACCACGCGCCACCCCACGCGCCGTGCACGAGAATGTACGTCGGAGAACTCACGTCGTCATCTTTCCCGACGGGGGGAGTGACTGCCAAACCGTAGAATGTCGAGATGGCGCGGCCTTTTGACGTAATGAAAATCGAGAAGAAGTGGCAGGACCGCTGGCTCGAGGACGGCACGTACGAGGTCGACAACGACGATGAGCGCGAGCGCTACTACGCCCTGTGCATGTACCCGTACCCGTCGGGCTCGGCCCACCAGGGACACGTTCGGATCTACACCTTCGGCGACGTCAACGTGCGCTACCGGACCATGTTGGGCAAGGCCGTTCTCTCGCCCTTCGGATTCGACTCCTTCGGCCTGCCGGCGGAGAACGCCGCCATCAAAGCGGGCACCCACCCACGGATCTTCACCGAGGCGCGCATCATCGAGCTCAAATCGTCGCTGATTCGACTCGGCGCCGTCTACGACTGGCGTCGAGAGATTCGCAGCCACGACCCCGAGATCATCCGTTGGTCGCAGACGATCTTCCTGGAGTTCTTGAAGGCCGGTCTGGCCTACCGCGCGGAGGCGCCGGTCAACTGGTGCCCCGGGTGCGGCACGGTGCTCGCCAATGAGCAGGTCCTGCCCGATGGAACCTGCGAACGATCGGGTGACCTCGTCGAGCGACGGAACCTCGAACAGTGGTTCTTCAAGATCACCGACTACGCCGAGGAGTTGTTGCACGACCTCGACACACTCGAGTGGCCCGAACGCGTGAAGGCGATGCAGCGCAACTGGATTGGGCGCAGCGAAGGCGTTGAGTTCGATCTCGCCTTCGCCGGCGATCCCGTAAGGGCCATTCGGGTCTTCACGACGCGACCGGACACGGCCTTTGGCATCACCTACGCGGTCATCGCTCCCGAGCACCCGTTGCTCGATGAACTGACGACCGACGACGAGCGTGCCAATGTAACTGCTCTGGTCGAACGCGCGTCGAAGGAGAGCGAGGTCGTTCGCACGGCGTCTTCAGAAGGTGGCGCGGCGCTGGAAAAGCGTGGCGCGTTCACCGGCAGCTACGTGATCAATCCCCTCAACGGCGAATCGGTGCCGGTCTACGTCGCCGACTACGTGCTCGGCACCTACGGCACCGGCGCGATCATGGCCGTGCCCGGAGAAGACGAGCGTGACCACGCCTTCGCGTTGGCCTACGGCCTGCCGGTTGTACACACGACACAGGTGCCAGAGGGATTTGACGGTGGCGCGTACATCGGTGAAGGCGAGAAGGTCAACTCCGGCTTCTTGAACGGCCTCGACATAGTCAGCGCGAAGCTTCGCGCGACCGAGTTCCTCGCCGAGAACGCCAACGGCGTCGTCAAGGTCAACTACCGGCTCCGTGACTGGTTGATCTCGCGCCAGCGCTTCTGGGGCACCCCGATCCCGATCATCTACTGCTCGAACTGCGGGATCGTGCCGGTGCCGCAGGACCAGTTGCCGGTCCTCGCACCGGATGACGTGACGATGGACAAGACCGGCCAGTCGCCGCTCGCCACCCACGAGGAGTTTCGTAACACGATCTGTCCGGTCTGTGGCGCGCCGGCCCATCGCGAGGCCGACACCATGGACACGTTCTGTGACTCGTCGTGGTACTTCCTGCGCTACACCGACCCTTTCACGCCCAACATGGCGTTCGATCCCGTCGAAGCGGCCAAGTGGATGCCGGTCGATCAGTACATCGGCGGCATCGAACACGCGATCCTCCATCTGCTCTATGCGCGCTTCTACGTAAAGGCCATGGTCGATATCGGTTTCGCGCCGGGCCTACCGCGTGAACCGTTCAAGCGTCAGTTCTCCCAGGGCATGATCCGACTCTCGGGCACCAAGATGTCCAAATCCAAGGGCAATCTCGTCGCTCCCGAGGAGTACTACGAGACCGTCGGCGCCGACGGACTGCGACTCTTCCACCTCTTCGCCGGACCACCGGCCGACGACATCGACTGGACCGATCAAACCGACGAGGTCATCGACGGCTGCGGGCGATTCTTGGACCGGGTCTATCGACTCAGTCAGTACCACGAGGTCAACTTCCACGGCGGCGTCGACGACAGCGACGAAGAGGTTCGGCGCGCCGTTCACCGCACGATCGAAAAAGTGACCGACGACCTCGAACACTGGGGTCACAACACCGCAGTCGCGGCGCTGATGGAACTGGTGAACACCGTCTCGAAGTGGGCACGAAGTGATCACGGGGCCGAGCGCGCAACGTTTGATGAGTCGATTGACGTGTTGGTGATGTTGCTCGCACCGATGGCGCCGCACGTCACGGCCGAAATCTGGGAGTTGCGTCATCCCGGTGAGAAGAGCGTGCACGCGGAGCCGTGGCCCGTCGCCGATCCCGACTTGGTGAAGCGAGCGAAGGTCACGATGGTCGTGCAGGTGAACGGCAAGGTTCGCGCCCGGCTCGAAGTCCCCCCGGACATCTCGATGGCCGACGCCACCACCGAGGCGTTAGAGGACGCGGCGATCAGCGCGGTGCTGGCCGGCGCAACGCCGCAACGGGTCGTGTCACGACCGCCTCGACTGGTGAACATCATCGTCTGATGAGCAAACACGCGAACAAGGAATCCGACACGACGATCACGATCGAGCCGCCGCGCTTCGACCGTCCCGAAGTGGAGATTCGGGCCTCGACTAGGCGAAAGAAGACCGGCACGGCGCACTGGTCCGGAAGTCGGATCGTCGTGCTGATCCCGGCTCGAATCAAGGGACGCGAGCGCATGACCTTTGTTGACGACCTCGTGGAGCGCCTCATGACGCAGCGCCCGCAGAACTCGGCCGGTGACGGATCCTTAGAAGATCGAGCGAGAGCGCTGGCCGAGCGCTACAACGACGGCGTCATGCCGAGTTCCGTTCGCTGGGTGAAGAACCAGCAGGCGCGCTGGGCGTCGTGTTCACCGGCCTCGAAGGAGATTCGCATGTCGAATCGACTACGGCAATGCCCGGAGTGGGTCATCGACGCCGTGCTCGTCCACGAACTGGCGCACCTCCAAGAGGTCGGTCACACGCCGCGCTTCTACGAGATCGCCGACCGCTTCGAGCAACAGGAGGAGAGTGCGGTGTTCCTCGAGGGCTACGCGTTGGGCCTCGGACTTCGAATCGAAGAGGGCGACGTCGACGTCAACTCGACTGACTAATCGCGTCTCGGCTTAGTTGGCTTCGCCCCGAAGGAACTTCTCTAGTTCGGCGGCGAGTTCGTCACCACTGGGCAACTCGTCTACGAGTGAAACGCCCTCGACCTCATCGGCCGCTTCTTCGAGCTGCGCGACCATGCTGGTGTGATCGGGATTGTTCGTCACGAGGTCATCGACGCGCTGACGGGCCTCTTCGGCCGACGCGCGAAGGCTGCCCGCGTCCAGGGTCAGTCCGGCGATGCTCGCCAAGCCGTCGATCAACGCCGCTGAGGCCTGGGGATACGGCATCGAGGCCACGTAGTGGGGCACTCGGGCCCAGAGTGTGACGATCTCCATGTCGACTTCGGCGAATCCGAGTTCGAGCGCGGAACTGATGCCCGCGGGGACTTCAAGCTCTCCCGAAACGGTTCCCACCCGCGCGAGCAGATGGGCACTGGTGGCCGGAGCCGTGCCGATGATGCGCACCGGACGGGTGTGTGGCGTCGGAGCGGGAAAGGCCCCGAGGCCGACGACGAGACGTACGTCGAAGCGACCGGCGGCGTCGGTGACGACGTCGACGAAGTCGCTCCAGTGGAAGTCCGGCTCGGGACCCACGAGAAAGAGGATGTCCGCGCCGTCGCCGTCTCGACCGAAGCGCAGTTGGATCTCCGGCCAGGTCAGTTCGGTCGTGATGCCATCGACGATGCGCGCGATCGGTCGCCGGGCGCGCTGGTCGATGAAGTACTCGGTGTCGAACGTGGCGAGCACCTCGGTGTAGATGGTGTCGAGCATCGTGCCGATTGCGTTGCTCGCGCCGAGGCCGGCGTCGATCCAGCCTTCGAGTGCGATAACGAGGACCGGCTCATTGAGATCGGGGTCCGCGAGGAAGATGATGTGGTCATATATTTCGTCGTCCATCAGTTCACCTCCAATGTCATCTTCGCACTTTGCGCGAGCATCAAAATATGGCTCGGGTATTCCAAGACGCTGCCCTGGTCTCCGCCGGCCGCCCCGGCGCTGTAACGGGCGAACACCCCTTGCATGATGCAGGCCAACTTCCAGTAGCCGAACGCTTGATAGTAGGCGACGTGACTGAGATCGAGTGACGAGTGCGACGCGTACGCCTTGAGCACCATTTCACGAGTGGCGAAACCCTTGGCGGTCGTGGGTGCCACGCCGAGCAACGACGAGGTCGGGTCGCTCGGCTCGGCCCAGTAGACCATCAAGAGACCTAAGTCGGCGATCGGGTCGCCCAACGTGCAGATCTCCCAGTCGAGGATCGCGCGTACGCGGCCACTGGCGTCGAGGACCGTGTTGTCGAGGCGATAGTCCCCGTGGACGACCGACACGCGCTGCTGGGCCGGTATCCGCGCGCTGAGTTCGTCGCCCACGGCTTCGATGAGACCACCGTGGTCGACGCCCACGACGTGCATCTGCTCGTACTGGGTGCGCCAGCGACGCAGTTGACGTTCGATGTAGCCGTCGTGACGCGCCAGTTCACCAAGGCCGGCGCTCACGACGTCCACGTCGTGGAGTTGCGCCAGAGTTGCGGCGAGGTGATCACCGATGACCCCGCGCGTGGCCTCGTCAAAGGTCGCTTCGGCCTGGGCGCGGTCGCGCAAAATCGCGCCGTCGACGAACTCCATGACGTAGAAGGGCCGTTCGTTGACCTCTTCATCGACGCAGAGCCCCAGGGGCTCCGCCACGGGAATTCCGAGCGGATAAAGGGCTGAAATCACGGTGTGTTCGCGCACCATGTCGTGGGCCGTCGGGAGCACGTGACTCGTGGGTGGGCGCCGAAGGGCGAAGGCGGTGCCGTTCGCGTCGACGACGCGGTACGTCAGATTCGAGCGACCGCCAGCAATCAGTTCGAAGGTCAGGGGAGCGACGGCCTTCACGTGTTCGCTCATCCACGTCGAGACGTTGGCTTCGTCAATTCCGACGAGGGCACTGTTCATAATCGCGAAGATTAACAGTGCTTTGTCACCCCTTCGTTCATCGAATCTCGCCGTTAGGCTGTGCGACGTGACTGACGTAACTGACGCGACATTCGGAACCGCCGTCATGGAGCGATCGATGACCGTGCCGGTCGTCGTGGACCTCTGGGCCGAGTGGTGCGGGCCGTGCAAAACGCTCGGACCGATCATCGAGAAGGTCGTTGACGAGACCAGTGGCGCGGTGGAACTCGCGAAGGTCGACATCGACGCCAACCCGCAGATCGCCCAGGCGTTCAACGTTCAGTCGATCCCCGCGGTCTTCGCGATTCACGAGGGCAAGATCGTCGATTCCTTCGTCGGGGCCTTTCCAGAGTCGGCGGTGCGAGAGTTCGTGGAGAAGCTCGCCCCGGGAGCGTCGAAGGTCGACAAGCTCGTGGACGCCGGTGACGAGGCGTCGCTTCGCGCTGCCCTCGAGCTCGACGCGTCGAATCTCGACGCCGCGGTCTCGCTCGGCGATCTCCTGCGTCGTGCCGATCGCCTCGACGAAGCCGACGAGGTCCTCAAGCCGTTCGAGAACGCCCTCGCCGCCAAGACCGTTCTCGCTCGAATCCGCCTGCAGCGAAGTGGCGTCTCACTCGATGGTGACTTGGACCTCACCCTCGAGCACCTGCTCGAGCAGTCCTCGAGTGAGAGCAGCGCCAAGGACTCGCTGCTCGAGATCCTCGACGCGCTGGGTCCGGAGGACCCGCGTTACGTGTCGTATCGGCGAAAACTCGCCAGCCGTCTCTACTAGTGCGGGTCTTTCAACCTCCGGCGTCCATCGCGCTGCGCCTGGGTGCGACTTCGTTCGATCTGACATCGCGCGCGTTGGTGATGGGGATCCTCAATCGCACCAAGGACTCCTTCTACGAACCGGCCGCGACCTTCGACCTCGACGCACTCTTCGAGCGCGCCGACAAGCTCGTGATTGAAGGCGCGGACCTCTTGGACATTGGCGGAGTGAAGGCCGGCCCCGGTGACGAAGTTGACGAAGCCGAAGAGCTCGAACGAGTCGTACCGGTGGTCACCGAACTCGTGCGGCGATTCGACGTGCCCGTAAGTGTTGACACTTGGCGGGCGTCGGTCGCGAAAGCGGCGTTCGCCGAGGGCGCCTGCATCGGCAACGACATCAGCGGCTTCGCCGATGACCAGTATCTGCCGGTCGCGGCCGAAGCGGGCGCGACGGTGGTCGCCACGCACATCCGTCTTCGACCCCGTGTGGCCGACCCCGATCCGCACTACGACGACGTCACCGCGACCGTGGTTGAATTCTTGAGCGAGCGGCGCCAACGCGCACTCGAGGTTGGGGTCGCTCACGACCGCATCGTCGTCGACGCCGGGCTCGACCTCGGCAAGACGGCCGCCCAGTCGCTGCAACTCCTTCGAGACTCGGACCGTCTCGCCGGGCTCGGGGCGCCGCTCCTGCTCTCGGCTTCCAATAAGACCTTCCTCGGCGTGCTGTTCGATCTGCCGGTGAGCGATCGTCGCGAACCGTCGCTGGCGGCGACGGCGCTCGGTATCGCCGCGGGGTGTCGTATCGTTCGGGTCCATGACGTCCAGGGAACCGTGCGGGTGCGCGACGTGATCGCGCGACTCGTCGAAGAAGAGCGATCGTGAACTCGAGCGTGTGCGTCGTGGGGACCGACGCGACGATGGTCTACGACGCCGTGCACAACGTCATCGCCGAGGCCCTGGGTGAACTCGATCCCTCCTTCGCGCTCCAGGACTTCACGGCGAAGGACGTCACCTCGTCTGGGGGAGAGCCGATAACGCCGCGCGTGATCGAAGCGCTCAACACGCCGCCGTTCCTCGTCGAGCGTCGCGTCGTGGTGGTTCGTGACGCGCAGTCATTAGTCGCCGACGAGGTCACTGAGGTCCTCGCGTGGATGAGCGATCCGGCGCCCGACGTCGTCTTGGTCCTCGCGGTCGTGGGCACCAAGGCCAACAAACTCGTGAAGGGCGCCACGTCGGTCGTGGAAGTCAACGTCGGCTCGCGCACCGCGGACCGGGTCACCTTCGTCGAAGCCAAACTGGGTGAGTACCGCGTGAACGTCGATCACGAGGCGGCCGTCAAGATCACCGACCGGCTGGGCGACGACGTGGCGCGCGTCGACGGGCTCGCGAGGACGCTCCAGACGATCTACGGTACGGCGCAGCTCAACTTCACCCACGTCGAGCCGTATCTCGGCGACGCCGGTGACGTCCCGGAGTGGGACCTGACCGACGCGATCGACGGAGGGGATGCCACCAAGGCCATCGTCGTCGCACGACGCATGCTGGATTCCAAGGGCCGCGCTGGCTTGCAGATCGTCAATATCCTGCAGCGTCACTATCTGCGGATGGCCAAGCTCGAAGGGAGCGGTGTTCGCTCCGCCGATGAGGCCGGAGCGCTGCTCGGCGTCAAGGGTTTCCCGGCGACCAAGGCGTTACAGATGTCCCAGCGACTGGGAACTGATCGAATCTCAACGGCCGTGCACTGGATCGCCGACGCCGACGTGGCATTGAAGGGCGGCGTGAGTTACGGCGGCAAGGACCTCAATACCGACATGGACGTGACCGAACTGACCGTCGTAGAGATTCTGGTGGCCCGATTGGCCAAGATGTCCCAGGGCGCTCGGCGCCGCTAGGTAGCAGCGACGGCTTACGCGTTTTCCTTCAGCGCATTGATTCGCTTCATCAGCCCGCTCTTCTTATTGGCGGCCTGGTTCTTGTGGATGATCTTCTTGGTGGCGGCCTTGTCGATGCGCTTGATGGCCAAGCGCAGGGCGCTCTCTTCGTCCTCGGTGCCGACGGCGGCGACGGCGTTCTTCACGCGGGTGCGCACCTCGGACTTGACCTTCTTGTTGCGTTCGCGGTCTACGACGTTCTGCTTATTGCGCTTGATCTGGCTCTTGATGTTTGCCACGAAATTCCTCGTTCTAGCGCACGGACTTTGCGTCCAGTGGGCTTGATAAGAATAGCAGTTCGGTTCTGACGGCCCTTTCGCAAAGGAATACTTCAGAACGCCGGTAGCCTTGATGGACCGTGGCAACTCCTTCAACGACCGTCGATTCCGCCAAAATCCGCACCATCAGCATCATCGCGCACATCGATCACGGCAAGTCCACGCTGTCGGACCGGATCCTCGAGATCACCGGCGCGGTCGATCCGCGCCTCATGCGCGCGCAGTACCTCGACACCATGGACATCGAACGCGAGCGCGGCATCACCATCAAGGCCCAGAACGTAAGAGTGAATTATGACGGCCACATCATCCAATTGATCGACACACCCGGTCACGTGGACTTCGGCTACGAGGTGTCGCGGTCCCTAGCCGCGTGCGAGGGAGCCGTGTTACTCGTCGACGCGAGCCAAGGGATTCAGGCCCAGACGTTGGCCAACTGCTACCAGGCGATCGAACACAACCTCGAGATCATCGCCGTCCTCAACAAGATCGACCTTCCGGCGGCCGACCCCGAACGCTGCATCGAAGAGTTGGAGCGCGTCCTCGGAATACCGGGCGACCAGATCCTGCAGATCTCGGCCAAGACCGGCGAGGGCGTACCGGAGTTGCTCCACGCGGTCATCGAGCGAATCCCGGCGCCCAAGGGTGATCCCGACGCGCCACTCCAGGCGTTGATCTTCGACTCCTACTACGACCAGTACCGCGGCGTGATCAGTTCGATCCGCATCGTCAACGGGACGCTGCGTGGTGACGCGCGCGTGCGGATGTTGCAGGCCGGTGAGAACCACGAGATCGAAGAGATCGGCATTCGCACCCCCGACATGATCCGCGTGGCCCAACTCGGCCCCGGCGAGGTCGGCTTCATCGTCGCGGGCATCAAGGACGTCGGAGGGGCGCGCTCCGGTGAGACGATCACCGAGACGGCTCGTCCCGCGGCAGCCTTGAGCGGTTACTTGGATCCCAAGCCCATGGTGTTTTGCGGCATCTACCCGATCGACGGCGACGACCTGCCGGACCTGCGCGACGCCCTCGACAAGCTGAAGCTGAACGACGCGTCAATCACGTACGAACCGGAATCCTCCAAGGCCCTCGGCTTTGGATTCCGTTGCGGGTTCTTGGGTCTCTTGCACATGGAAATCGTCCGCGAACGGCTCGACCGCGAGTTCGACTTGGGCATCATCGCGACGGCGCCGTCGGTCGTCTACCGGGCCTTCTTGACCGACGGCACGGAGCTGCTCGTCGACAATCCGACCGAACTGCCGGACCTCAGCCGACTCGACCACATCGATGAGCCGATGCTCGCGATCACGATCCTGACGCCTTCGGAGTACCTCGGGGCCGTGATGGACTTAGCCCAGAGTCGCCGCGGCGAGATGATCAAGATGGACTACATGTCGACCGACCGCGTCGAACTCCGCTACACCATCCCGCTCGCCGAGGTCGTCATCGACTTCTTCGACGCGTTGAAGAGCCGCACCAAGGGCTACGCCAGCCTCGACTACGAACCGAGTGGCTACATCACGTCACAACTCGTCCGCGTCGACCTCTTGATCAATCACGAGCCGGTTGACGCGTTCTCGACCATCGTGCACAAGTCCAACGCCGACTACTACGGACGCCGGATGGCCGAGCGATTGAAGGAACTCATCCCGCGCCAGATGTTCGACGTGCCGATCCAGGCTGCGGTCGGTGGACGCATCATCAGTCGCGAGACCGTGAAGGCCCGTCGAAAAGACGTCCTCGCCAAGTGTTACGGCGGTGACATCACGCGCAAGCGCAAACTCCTCGAGAAACAAAAAGAGGGCAAGAAGCGAATGAAGAGTCTCGGGCGCGTCGAAGTCCCTCAGGAGGCTTTCGTCGCCGCGTTGAAGCTCGAGGACTGAGAGGAGTTCTGGTGAAGTCGTGCGAATGCCAAGCTCTCAACCAAGACGACGCTGTCTTCTGTGACACGTGCGGACGACGTTTCCCGGCGATCGACAACTCTGACGCAGCTCGTTCTCGCAACGCGAGTACTGAAGTCACCAACGCGACTACATACCCTCAGCGTCGACTTCTGGTCATTGTCGCGGGATTTATTGCGATCGTTCTTGTTGTCGCCGTGGTCCTCACTGTTTTGCTGAGGAATGTTCACATCGAAATATCATCGAATAATCTCGTCTCGGTGCAACTGCCACTCGAGGTGTGCAAGACGACCGTGGGTGTCCAAAGCGAGACTCCCGCGAACTTGCCCGCGACGCTCAACGTCGAAATCACGAAGGGATTTTCCACCAATCTGGCTTTTTATTCCGATGATGAAGGCCTGACCGAGATATTGGCTCCGTCCGGATGGATTTGTACGGCCGCAATTGGCGCCAACGGTTCCAGTTCGGTGCACGTGTCACCACCGGGTCAAACTGACGTCTCGAACGCAGCGCTCAGTGCGGGCTCTCGCACCGAGGAAATCAGTGCCTCCCAGACGAGCGCCTGCGTTGGTTGTCGCGAAGCTGTCGCGTGCCCTTTGTTCGTCAGCGCAGCGAACGATTACCGAAGCGCCTATCAGCACGCGTGCCCGACGACTCGGCCGTCCTCGGAGGTCGTGACAAAGAATTCGAGTCACCTCATTGAATTCACCGACCCTCCGGGAACGAGTGGAGACGCCACTCCCTCCGGGGGCGCGTATCCCGCGATGGGCGTGATGACCTATTTCGACGACTTCAAGAGTGACGGAAGTTGGACTGAGACGTGCGTACTTCCGGCCATGGAAAAGTCAATGTGCAAGGTGATACTTGGGAACTTTGTCGCGAGATACGAGAAGCGCTGACGAGAAGAGTCAACATGGATGGACCCGAATCGTTATAACGAGTCCGCAACACTCGCGCTCTTCTGTACGAATCGACATTCCGGGAAAATCCACGAACGGAATCTAGGTTTCGACGTATGAGGTGCCCTTGACCACTTCGCGCCGCAGCTGCCCGAGTGAAACGTCATGCGCGCGTGTCGCTCGTACCGAGGCACTAATAACCGGTCGTCCCGTCGATCAGTTCGCGGATGAGGTCGGCGTGGCCGCAGTGCCGTGCGTACTCCTCGATCAGGTGGATGTAGATCCAGCGAAGGTCGACCGGTTCACGGTCACCGCCCGGTCGTCGTACCAGTTCGCCGAGGTCGTGGCCCCGGGCTAGTTCATCCGACGTCTCACACGCGTGCTCGAAATTGGTCACGACCTGATCCAGCGTCGCGCTGTCGAGCTCGGTCCATTCGGCCTCACGCTCATCAGGTCGGCGGTAGTACTCGGTGACGTCGTTCCCGGCGAAGCGTGCGTCGAGCCAGATCTGTTCGACGAACGTCATGTGTCGAAGTATGCCGAGGAGCGACATCGACGAGGTCGCTACGGGACGCCGACAGAGATCCTCGAAGGAGAGCCCCGAACACTTCTTCAGCAAGGTCGCTCGGTAGAAGGCCAGCCACGACTCCAGTTGCTCTCGTTCGTCGCCGGACAAATGTGGCTTCGGTCTCTGGAATCGGGGGATTTCATCCACGCAACGACCCTATCCAACCGGCGCGGTGGCATTAGCACTCGGTAGAATTGACTGCTAACAAGGAGAGGTATGGCTCGTCGCGTAGTTCGCACACCCACGAAGGTTGTCGTGGACCTCGACGCCCGAAAAGCGACGATTCTCAAGGCCGTCGTCGTCGAACACATCGACACCGCCCAGCCGGTCGGCTCCTCGGCGGTGGCGGCGAGCGCCGACCTCGACGTCTCTTCGGCGACCGTGCGCTCTGAGATGGTCGCCCTAGAGCGAGAGGGCTACCTCGCCCAGCCCCACACGTCGGCCGGTCGGATCCCGACCGACAAGGGCTATCGCTACTTCGTGGACCATCTGCAGTCCGGCGTCCTCGGTGCGGTCCAGCAACAGCAGGTGAAGGAGTTCTTCGCCAGCGTGCGCGGCGAGGTCGAAGAGGTCCTGGAACAGACCTCGACGCTGTTGAGCCAGATGACGAGCTACACCTCGGTCGTCGTCGGCGCATCGCACGCGCACGCCACGATCTTGAGCGTGCAGTTGGTGAACCTCGATGCGCACCACCACCTTCTGGTCACCGTGTTCTCCGACGGTTCGGTCGTCAAGCACAGTCTCACGCCGAGCTTCGCGGCGACGCCCAAGGAAGTGATGGAGGCGTCGCGCCAACTGAACGCGTTGCTCATCAATACGTCGCTCGAGACGCGGGTGCAGGTACCGTCGCGCCGCGACCACGAAGCCGACTTAGTGCGCGAGGCCGTGAGTACCTTGCACGCCCAACAGCCGGTCATGGAGGGCGAGCAGGTCTTCATCGGCGGTTCCTCCCGGGTCGCCGAGGTCTTCGACGGCGTCGAGACCGTGCGACAGGTGCTCGCGATCCTCGAACAAGAGTTGCTCGTCGTCAGCCTCGTCCAGGACATCCTCGACCAGGGCCTCTCGGTCGCCATCGGATCCGAACACGGCTTCGAACCACTGTCGACGTGCGCACTCATCGTCGCGCCAGTCACGATCGACGGGGTACCGGCCGGTGCCGTGGGGCTTCTAGGACCGACGCGCATGAAGTACCGCGAGGCCATGGCCGCGGCCGAGGTCGTCTCGGCGCGACTCACGCGCCACTTCGCGGGGGCCGACGAACGTGGCTAACACCGATCTCTACGCGGTCCTCGAGGTCGGTCACGACGCGACCCCGGAGGAGTTGAAGCGGTCGTACCGGAAACTCGCGCGCCAGTACCACCCCGATACGAACGACGATCCACAAGCCGAAGCGCGCTTCAAAGAGGTCTCCCAGGCCTACGAGATCCTCTCGGACCCCGAACGGCGCGCCAACTACGACCGCTTCGGATCCGACGTCGGTGCCGGCGGCAATCCCTTCGGTGCCGGTTCGGTCCAGGACATCTTCGACATGTTCTTCGGGGGACTGGGCGGTCACGGGCAACAGCGCCGCGGGCCCCAGCCCGGACCGGACGCCGAGATCTCACTCGAGATCACGCTCGATGACGCCGCCTTCGGCGCGACCAAAGAAGTGAACGTCACGCTGGCGCATCGCTGCAGTACGTGCGACGGATCGGGCTGCGCGCCCGGAACCTCACCGACGACGTGCGTGGAGTGCGCCGGCGCGGGCGTCGTGCAACGAGTGCGCAATTCGATTCTCGGCCAGATGGTGACCTCGATGCCCTGCACGCGCTGCAACGGCACGGGATCACGAATCGACTCGCCGTGCCCGGACTGTCGCGGCGACGGTCGTCGCAACGAGTCGACGACCCTGACGATCCAGGTGCCGGCGGGCGTCGAAGACGGATCAACGATGCGCCTCAGTGACCGCGGCCCCGCCGGACTGCGCGGGGGACCGAACGGTCGACTCTTCGTGCACCTTCGCGTGCAGGCCGATAGTCGCTTCGAACGTCACGGCGACGACCTGCACCACGAGGCGCACATCGCCTTCACCCAGGCGGTCTTGGGCGCGACGATCGAGGTGCCGACGCTGCGCGAGACACTCACGCTGGACGTGGCGCCGGGAAGCGCCAACGGGACCGTCCACCGACTTCGCCACCAGGGCGTCGAGCACCTGCACGGGCGCGGCCGCGGCGATCTCTACGTCCACCTCGTGGTCGAAGTGCCGACCGAACTGGACGACACCACCGAGAGCCTCCTTCGCCAACTCGCCGAACATCGCCACGAGCCGGTCCTCGAGGAGAGCGGCGGACTCTTCCGTCGACGAAAAGCGAAGAAGTGAGTCTCCTCGAGTGGCCGCGCCGCGTGGCGGCCGTCGCGCAGTTTCGCGTCGATGATCCGAATCAACCGACACTGAACGCCACCGACGAACACCATCTGCGAACGGTGCTGCGCGCGCGAAGCGGCGAGGAACTCGTCGTGACCGACGGCGCCGGCGCGTGGTCGCTCTGTGAAGTCGGTGACCACGCACTGCACCGAGTCACGCCGGTCCACATCGATCCGCCGTCGCCGTCGACGACGCTGTACCTGTCGCCCTTGAAGGGCGACCGCAGCGAATGGACCGTCGTCAAGGCGACGGAACTGGGCGTGCACCGCATCGTGCCGTTGATGAGCGCGCGTGTCGTCGTCAAGTTCCGCGGCGAGGTGCGCGACAAGATCGTCGCGCGCTGGCGCCGCGTGGCGAACGAGGCCAACGGTCAGAGCCGCCGGACCTACGACGTCATCATCGACGAACCGTTGCACGTGCGTGACGTCCCAGTGAACGTGGCGTTCACGCATTTCGACGGGGCCAGTGACTGGAACGGCGTGCACAGCGCCTGCGTGGGGCCCGAAGGAGGCTGGGAAGAGGGGGAGTGGGGCGAACATCCGCGACTCTCGCTCGGACCGACCGTGCTGCGCGCCGAAACGGCCGGCGTGGTCGCGGCGTCCCTCCTGGCTTTCGGCGCTGGTGGGTGGGGATTTACCCTCTCCAGTGAGAAATCTCGGTAATGATGAGAGCAACACATGAGTGATTGCCTGTTTTGCCAAATCGTCGGCGGGGAGATCCCGTCGAAGCCCGTTGCCCAGAGCGATCGGGCGTACGCGTTCTACGACATTGCACCCCAGGCGCCGGTCCACGTCCTCGTCGTCTCGAAAGAACACATCACGAGCGCCGACGAGATCGCGAGCAGCCACGGCGGCATCATCGACGACCTCATCCTCGTCGCCCAAGAGGTCGTGGAACTCGAGGGCATCCGCGAGAGCGGCTACCGCCTGGTCTTCAACGTGGGGCGCGACGGCCAGATGACCGTTCCGCACCTGCACATGCACGTCCTCGGCGGACGTCGAATGGAGTGGCCACCGGGATGACCTTTGATGCCACGGCCCAAGAGGCCCTTACGGCGACCACCTTCGTACCGAATACGCATTTGATGTCGGGTCTGCTCGGACCCCGCGACGAGCACCTGCGCATCATCGAGAGCTCGTTCCCCAAGTCCAAGATCCGCGTGCAGGGTAATCAGATCGCGATCACCGGACCCGACGCTGCCAAGGTGCTGCGCCTCTTCGATGAACTGGTGCTGGTCTTAGAGAGCGGCCAGGCCCTCGACACCACGAAGATCGCCCGGACCATCGACATGGTCGAGGACGACCTTCGACCCAGTGAGGTGCTGCGCCACGAAGTCGTGCGCGGGGCCAAGGGCAAGGCCGTGCGTCCCTCGACGGCCGGCCAGAAGCGCTACACCGACGCCATCGACTCATCGATCATCACCTTCGGCATCGGTCCGGCCGGTACCGGCAAGAGCTACCTCGCCGTCGCCCAAGCGGTCCAGGCGCTCCATCGTCGACAGGTCCAGCGCATCGTCTTGACGCGCCCGGCGGTCGAGGCCGGTGAGCACCTCGGCTTTTTGCCCGGTGACCTCATGGCCAAGGTCGATCCGTACCTGCGACCGCTGTACGATGCCCTCTACGACATGGTCGGACCCGAGGGCGCCCAGCGCCTCATCGCCAACGGCACGATCGAAGTGGCGCCCCTCGCCTTCATGCGCGGGCGAACCCTGAACGACTCGTTCATCATCTTGGATGAGGCCCAGAACACGACGCCCGAACAGATGAAGATGTTCTTGACGCGCATCGGCTTCAACTCCAAGGCCGTCATCACCGGCGACGTGACCCAGGTCGACCTCAACGGACGCCACAGCGGGCTCGCGACGATCGAGAAGATCCTCTGGAACATCGAGGGGATCAGCTTCATCCACCTCAGCGCGAAGGACGTCGTGCGACACCGCATCGTCGCCGACATCGTCGCCGCCTACGACCAACAGACGTCATGAGCATCGATATCTACGCTGCCGACGAGCAGCACGACGAGAGAATCGACCTCGAAGCCTGGGTCGCGCTCGCCAACGGCGCGCTGAGCGACGAGGGCGTGCGCGGCCTGGCCGAGGTCTCTTTGATCTTCCTCGACGAACCGGCCATCGCGGCGCTGAATCAGCAGTTCATGGGCAAAGAAGGTTCGACCGACGTCCTGAGTTTTCCGATCGACAACGAGCCCGAACCCTCGGGGCGGGTCCCCGACGCCGGCGGCAGCGGTCCCGGAGAACCGCCCCTGCCGGAGATTCCCCAACTCGTCGGTGACATCGTGATCTGTCCGGCCGTCGCCGCGCGAAACGCCGTGGAACACGAGTGCTCGCTGGATGACGAGCTCGCTCTTCTGGTCGTGCACGGGGTACTGCACCTGCTCGGCTGGGACCACGCCGAGGACGATGAGGCGGAGCGGATGGAGGCCCGCGAGCGCGAGTTGTTGGCGCGCCACTACAAGAAGCTCACGTCGTGATCGCCACGATCGCCTCCAAGGGCGTGACCTGGAGTGCGAGCGACACCTACCTGATCGTCACCGTCGCGGTGCTGTTGGTCCTCTCGGGGTTCTTCGCCGTCGCCGAGACGTCGCTCGTTCGTATGAACAAGTCGCGAGCGCGTTCCCTGCGCGACCAGGGTCGCCACGGGGCCAAGGCCCTCGTCGAACTCTCGGAGTCCCCTGAGAAGTTCCTCAACACGATCTTGTTGCTGGTGCTGATCTGTCAGTTGGTCTCGGCGACGATGGTCGGCGTGCTCGCGGGCCGACTCTTCGGCGCGGCCGGGCTGTTCATCGCCACGGTCGGTGAGGTGCTGGTCATCTTCGTCGTCTTCGAGGCGATCCCGAAGAACTACGCCGTGCAACACCCCGACTCCGCCGCGCTTACCGCCGCCCCGGTCGTGCGCCGGATACTGAAGTTCTGGCCGATCAAGTGGGTCTCTCGATTCTTGTTGGCGATCGCCGACACCGTGATCGGCTGGTTCGGTCCGACCGGACGAACGTCGCGCGTGACCGAGTCCGAAGTGCTCGCCATGGCCGACGTCGCCCACGAGGACCAGGCGATTGAGTCCGAGGAGCGCAACTTCATCCACTCGGTGATCGAGTTCGGCGACACGATCGTGCGCGAGGTGATGGTGCCGCGCACCGACATGGTCGACATCGTCGACTCCGCGACCGTTCGCGAGGCGCTCGATCTCTCCGTCCAGTCCGGACGTTCGCGACTGCCCGTCCTCGGCGAAGGCATCGACGACGTCGTGGGCATCGTGAACCTGCGCCACCTGGCGGACTTGGTGGCGAACGGTTCCGGACATGAAATCCTGCGCGATCACATGGGCCAGGCCCATTTCGTGCCCGAGACCAAGCGGGTGGCGGCCCTGCTCACCGAGTTTCGCAGTGCCAAGAGTCACCTCTTCGTGGTCGTCGACGAATACGGCGGCACGGCCGGCGTCGTCACCCTCGAAGACGTGATCGAAGAACTCGTGGGCGAGATCACCGACGAGTCCGATCCCGTCGAAGAAGAAGACGACGTCGAACAGACGATCGAGCGGGGATTGGAACTCAGTGGCCGACTGAACATCGATGACGCCAACGTCGAATACGGCCTGGCGTTGCCCAAGGACGGGTGGGACACGATCGGGGGACTGGTCATGGACTTAGCCGGGGGCGTGCCCGACGTGGGCGCTGTCTTTTCGACGAAGCACTACCGCCTGACGGTGCTGCGCCTCGACGGACGTCGAGTCGAAGAGGTCCTCGTCCAGCCGCTCGTAGAAGTCGAATGACCCGCTCCGGCTTCGCGGCGATCCTCGGGCGACCCAACGTCGGCAAGTCAACCCTGTTGAACCAGGTCGTCGGCACGAAGGTCTCAATCACCGCGGCCTCGCCCAACACCACCCGTCAAGCGATTCGTGGCATGCTCACCGAGGGTGACACGCAGATCATCTTCGTCGACACCCCGGGTATCCATCGTCCCCGAACGACACTCGGCGGTCGACTGAACGACACCGCGCGCGCCGCCGCCGACGGTGTCGACGTGATCTTGGCGGTCATCGAGGCTGGCGCGGCCATCGGTCCCGGCGACCGCAACGTGCTCGCGACGATGCTGCGCAACGCGCACGGTCGCAACGCGCCGTTGCCGTGCGTCGTGGTGAACAAGATGGACAAGTCCGGTCGCGAGGCCGTCGCCGCACAACTCGTCGCCGCGACCCAAGCCGTCGAGGAGATCGCCGAGGAGATGAACCTCGGCAACGTCGCCGCGCGCGTGGAGTACTTTCCAATCTCGGCCAAGACCGGTGAAGGAACCGCGGCCTTGGTCGAGTACGTTCGAGCGGCCATGCCCAACTCGCCGTTTTTATTCGACGAGGACGAGGTCTCGGACGTCCCCGAAGCCATGTGGGTCGCCGAGTTGGTGCGCGAGCAACTCGTGCGCAAGACCAAGCAGGAACTGCCGCACTCGATTCACACGCGCGTCATCGAATTCGAGTGGCCGCACATCATCGTCGAGATACTCGTCGAACGCGAGTCGCAAAAGGGGATGGTGATCGGCAAGGGTGGCGCACTACTCAAGGACGTCGGCATCGCCGCGCGCCGTCAACTCCCCGAGGGGTGCTTCCTCGAGCTCAAGGTCTCCGTCGAGCCCGGTTGGCAGAAGCGTGACGACACCCTGGACCGTTTCGGGTACTGACGCCGACGAGGGCGCGTCGCGCATTCGCTTCCAGTGTCGGTAGGTGAGGAACGTGATGAGCACGATCTCGAGGGCGCCGATAATCCCCAGCCAGTCCGTGGGGACACCCACGTACTTCAGTCCGCTCAACAAGACAACGCCGGTGATGACCCGGCGCAGCAGGTAGCCGTTCGAGCGAGAGGAGAGCAGCGAGCCGACGATGACCGCCGGAACGCTACCGATGATGATCGAACTCGTGAGTCCGAGTTCCACATGACCGAATATGAGGGTGCCCAGCGCCGCGGAGAACGTGAGTGGCAGGGACTGGGCCAGGTCGGTGCCGACGAGTTGCTTGTTGCTCAACGTGGGATAGAGCATGACCAGCAAGACCAGGATCAAGGACCCGGCGCCCACCGAGGTCAGTCCGACCATGAAGCCACCGACGACGCCGATGATGATCGTCGGCAGTGGTCGTACCTTGACGGGTTCGTCGCCCGAGGCCGGCACCGTGACGAAGGCCGAGCGGTAGAAGATCGCGACCGACCCAATGATGAGGGCCGTGCCGAGCAAGATCTCGAGTCGGTGCTCGGCGAGCGCGCTCTGGCCCAGCAAGTGCATCACGTAGGTCCCGAAGAACGCCGCCGGCACTGATCCGTAACAGAGGTAGCGCACGACGCCGGTGTTGACGGTCTTGCGTCGCCAGTGGATCACGACACCGGCCGGTTTCATGAAGAACGCGGCCATGAGGTCCGACGCGATCGCCGCCGACGGCGTCACGCCGAAGAGGAGGACCAGCATCGGCGTCATCAGTGCGCCACCACCCATACCGGTCAAGCCGACGAGGAGTCCGACGACAGCACTACCCAGGACGAGGTAGAGGTCAATGTGCATGAAGCGACTCCATTAAGACCTTATCTAGTGAAGAAGTAGTTTATTCGATTTCTCACTGGCGAAATTGGATGAGTCCCGGGAGCCAACGGATTCATGCTTATTCGCGTAGCTCTCGAAGGAACGCCAGCACCTGAGCGCGGTCGCGGGTGCGCCTCATGGGCGGCAGTTTTCGAAACATCGTCGAGCGATAACTGGACTGGGCGAGGCGCGTATCGAGCACGGCGACGACGCCGCGGTCGGTGTTGTTGCGGATCAGGCGACCGACACCCTGGGCCAGGAGCATCGTTGCTCGAGGCAGGTCGACCTCGTAGAACGGTCGCTCGGAGTTCGCCCGCCGGGCCTCGGCCAACGGATCGTTCGGCACGGAGAAGGGCAAGCGGTCGATCGTGACGAGGCTGAGCGAGTGGCCCGGCACGTCGATGCCCTGCCAGAAGCTCGCGACGGCGAAGAGGCTCGCTTCGGCGCTGTCGCGAAACTCCTCGATGATGCGTTGGCGCGAGCGCGTCCCCTGGACGAGGACCTCGGTCTCCAGTCGTGGGGCGACGGCGTCGGCGACCCGGTTCATCACCGCGCGATTGGTGAAGAGCGCCAGGGTTCGACCACCGGCGGCATCGATGAGTTCCACCAGCTCATCGATGATCGCCTCTTCGGCGCCGGTGTCGTTGCGTGCGGGGAAGTTCTGCGGCACGTACAGCAGTGAGTTCGCGGCGTAGTCGAAGGGACTGTCGAAGTGCTCGATCGCGGTGCCGGTGAGACCGAGGCTCTTGGGCAGCGTGTCGGGAATCGTCGCACTGGTGAGGATCGCGGTGACGTTGCCCCAGAGGTCGTCGGCCAGTCGGGGACCGACATCGACCAGTGAGATCTCGACGTCGACCTCGCGGTCGCGCTTGGAGATGAAGAGCAACTCACCGGTGCGCACGTTGTTCACGCGCGCGAGATCATTCGCCAAGTGGATGGCCGGTCCCAGGGCGCGAATCTTTCTCGCCTCGGCGTCGGCGCCACTGGTCGTGAGCGAACGCAGCCCCTCGACGAGGGCGACCACGAGTTCATTCGCTCGACTGAGCTCGCGTGAACAGTCCTCATCCAGACCGGTCAGTTCGTTGCGGTCGTATTGGATCTGCAACGAGGCGGCGAATCGATCGGCCACCGTGACGAGGTCGAGGGAACGCTCCAAGAACTCAGCGCCGAGCAGTGGTCGAGCTACTCCGGCCAGCGCACGAAGTCTCGTCGCGTTGAGCGAGGTACCGAGCAGGGAGGCGAAGATGTCGACGATCTCGTGCGCTTCGTCGAAGACGACGAACTTGTGGGCCGGCAACAACATCGAACCGGACGCGAGGTGTGAGGCGTAGAGGTGGGTGTTGACGATGAGGATCGAGGACTCGGCGGCGCGGTCCTTCGCCAACTCGGCGAAGCAGTTCTGACCCTGGGGACAGTTGACCCGGTGCAGACACTCTTGGGGGGTGACCGACAGGCCGCGCCACGCCCGTTGGTCGACTTCGAAGGGCAGTTCATCGCGGTCGCCGGTCTCGGTCTCATTGGACCATTGCAGAATGCGGCGCATCTGGTCGGCGACGCCCTTGGGTACGTCGGAGCCGTCGTCGAAACTGAGCTGCGCCGCCCCGCCGACGCTATGCACGCGGTTGCGACAGAGGTAGTTCTGCTTGCCCTTCAGCACCGCCACCCGCACGCCCGGGGCGTTCGCGGCGACGGTGGGGGCGTCCTTTTGGGCCAGTTGGTCCTGCAGGTTCTTGGTGGCCGTCGCCACGACGACGCGTTGCCCGCTCATGGCGGCCGGGATCAAATAGGCGAGCGATTTGCCGATCCCGGTGCCCGCTTCGATAACGGTGGTTTTTCGTCGTGAGAACGCGGCGGCGACGCTGCGCACCATCTCGCGCTGACCCGCGCGGCTTTCGCCACCGCCGGGGAGTTCGTGCGTGATGCGGTCAAGGAGCGCCAACGCTCGCTCGGTGTCGATTTCGACGACGTCGTCGTCGAGTTGCACGCCTGCGTCAATTTCCGGTTCGACGTAGGCGCTTTCCTCGTCGGGATCGAAACCATGCACCCATCGACCTTAGAGGTCGGCCCTGATCGAATCGTGAGTCTCACGAACTAAGTTTTGAATGTGCCCGATCCGCGTCCACGTCCAATTCCCACGTCCCTCGACATGTCGAGCATCCCCCGTCACGTGGCGATCGTAATGGACGGGAACGGCCGCTGGGCGCAGCGCCAGGGGCTGCCACGCACCGTCGGACACGGCGCCGGGGAGGAGTCGTTGCTCGATACGACCTACGGCGCGCTCTCGATCGGCGTGAAGGTCCTCACGGTCTACGCCTTCTCTACCGAGAACTGGCGACGCCCGGTCGACGAGGTCCGCTACCTCATGAACTTCAACAGCGGTCTACTGCAACGACGCCAACAAGAGTTGCACGAACAGGGCGTGCGGATCACGTTCTCCGGTCGACGCGACTGGCGCGTACCCAAGAAGGTCCTCACCAACATGAAGAACGCGTCGGCGTTGACCGAGAAGAACAAGGCGCTGACGCTCAACATCGCCTTCAACTACGGCGGGCGCGCCGAGATCGTGGACGCCGTCGCCCAACTCGTCGCCGACAAGGTCCCGGCCAACAAGATCGACGAAAAGGCGCTGCGCGCTCGTCTGTATCACCCGGAACTGCCCGACCCGGACTTGGTCATTCGCACTTCGGGGGAGTACCGGATCTCGAATTTCTTGCTCTGGGAGATGGCGTACTCCGAATTGGTCTTCACCGACGTGCTGTGGCCGGACTTTCGCCGCGAGAACCTCTTCGAGGCCGTGGAGGAGTACCAGCAACGCGAGCGACGCTTCGGGGGTCTCGACAAATGATCATGACCAAGACGATGGTCGTCGTCGGCGTCCTCATCTACGCGTTCCTGTGGGCGCTCTACGCCAGCGGTGACTCCGTGCTGCTCGCGCCGCTCCTCATTCCGGCGGTGCTCGCGGTCATGGTCGCCCTCGGTGTTGGCCTGCAGCGCTTCATGGGCATCGAACCGCGCAAACAGCACTTCGACGACGGGTCCGACGAGACCGAGCAGTGAAGGAGATTCGCGACGACGCCGTGGTGCTGCGCACGTACAAGTCAGGCGAGTCCGATCGGGTGGTCGTGCTCTGGACGCGCAATTACGGCAAGGTGCGCGTCCTCGCGAAGGGCATCCGCAAGACGACGAGTCGCCTCGGCGGCAACTTAGAGACGTTGGCCCACGTGAACGTGGACCTCGTGAAGACCCGCGGCGAGTTCTACATCGCGCGCCACGTGGCGCACCGCGAACGACTCACCACGCTGCGAAAGTCCTACGCGCGCATCAACGCCGGCTACGCCGTCGTCGAAGTGATGGACGCGATTCCCTCCGACGACGTCGCCGACGAGGACATTTTCGAGTTGCTGACGCGGGTCCTCTTGACCCTGGACGACGAGACCTACGATCCGATGCTCGTGCCGTCCTCCTTCTACTTCAAACTCCTCGCCCTGGACGGATCGGGTCCGGTCGTCGACGTCTGCGTCAACTGCGGACGTGACGTGCCCTTGGTCGCGTTCGACGCCGAGGTCGGGGGCACGCTGTGCGCCGATTGTCGATCGGGCACGTCGATCTCGCCCAACGCGCTGCAGCTCATAAGGCGCATCATGAGCGGGGACTTGGCGGCGGTGCTGCGCGAGGAGTCGCCCGCCGGTGCCGGGGAGGTGATGGCGATCGCGCTCGATTCGATCGAGTCGCACTTCGGCAAGCAACTGCGCGCGGCGCGCTCGACGCCGCCGCTCTCGCCGCCGTCACCGGCCCGGTAACGTGGCTCGACGATGACGAACGCCACTGCTGAAACCTTTGGCGTCTACGTCCACGTTCCATTCTGTGCCCATCGCTGCGACTACTGCGCCTTCGCGACCTACGCCGACCGAGACCACCTCATGGAGGAGTACGTCACGGCGGTCATCCAAGAAATTGCCTGGGCGCGCGACGACGGACTGCCGGTCGCGACCTCAGTGTTCTTCGGCGGCGGCACGCCGTCTCGACTTTCGGCCGAACAGTTGCTTCGCATACTGGAGGCGATCCCGAGGACCGACGACGCCGAAGTGACCGTCGAGTGCAATCCCGAGGACGCGTCGATCGAGCGACTTCGCGCCTACCGCGCCGGGGGAGTGAACCGAATGAGCTTCGGTGTGCAGTCAACCCAACCGGCCGTCCTGGCCGATCTCGGACGGCGCCACGGCACCATGGCCCACGAAGAGGTGTCCCGCAACGTCACCGAGGGGGGTTTCGCCACGTGGAACATGGACCTCATCATTGGCTCGCGCGCCGAATCGCTCGAGGACGTCGCACACACGTTGGAGGATTTGCTCGGCCTCGAAAGTCCACCGCCGCACATCAGTTGCTACGTGTTGACACCCGAGCCGGGTACGCCGCTGGGTGAGGACCCTGGGCGTCACCCCGACGAAGACGAGTCGGCAGACGCGTATGAACTCGTGAGCGGAACGCTCGAAGCGAACGGCTATCAGTGGGAGGAGATCTCGAACTGGGCCAAGCCCGGGCACGAGTGTCGCCATAACCACGTCTACTGGGACCAAGACGACTACGTCGGCTTCGGATCGGCCGCGCACTCTCATCGCCACGGGCGGCGCTTCTGGAACGTGCGCACGCCCGATCGCTACGTCGCAATGGTGCGCGACGGCACACGGCCGCTCGGGGGTGAAGAGAGCCTCGACGCGCGAACGCAGACGTTCGAGCGCGACTCGTTGGCGCTGCGCACGGCCAAGGGCGTGCCCCTCGAGGCCTTTGACTCACTCGACGAGATCGCTCACCTCGTATCGGTCGCCGACGGGCGCGTGACCCTCGCTCCCAATGGTCGCTTACTCGCGAATCAAGTGATCCTGCGGCTGGGGAGCGCGGAGTAAACCGATACGCTTGGTCGATGAATTCGACGCCCAATAAGATCCCGAACAAGCTCGGCGATGACCTGCTGGACAAGGTCACGAACCTTGCCAAGCGGCGCGGGTTCATCTTCCCCTCGGCTGAGATCTACGGCGGATTCCGCTCCACCTACGACTACGGCCCCCTGGGCGTCAACATGCTGCGCAACGTCAAGCAGGCCTGGTGGCGCGCGATGGTCCAGATGCGCTCGGACATCGTGGGCTTGGACGCCGCGATCCTCGGGCCGCCCGCCATCTGGGCCGCGTCGGGCCACTTAGAGACGTTCACCGACCCGTTGGTGGACTGCAAGAAGTGCAAAGAGCGCTGGCGCGAGGACAAGATCGACGGCGTCTGTCCGAACTGCGGCTCTACCGAGTTCACCGAACCACGGGCCTTCAACCTGATGTTCAAGACCCAGGCCGGTCCGGTCGAGGGTGAGGGCGCCACGGCGTACCTACGCCCCGAGACGGCCCAGGGCATCTTCACGAACTTCGCCAACGTGCTCTCGACGGTGCGAAAGAAGCCGCCCTTCGGCATCGCCCAGATCGGCAAGTCCTTTCGCAACGAGATCACGCCGCAGAACTTCGTCTTTCGCACCCGCGAGTTCGAGCAGATGGAGATGGAGTACTTCGTCCCCCCGGCCGACGCCGAGCAATGGTACCGCTACTGGATTGAGACACGCCTCGCCTGGTACCTCGACCTGGGTATCCCCGCCGAGCAACTCCGTTTGCACGAGCACGCCAAAGAGGACCTCTCGCACTATTCGCGCGGTACGACCGACGTGGAGTTCGTCTATCCGTGGGGCTGGGACGAACTCGAGGGCGTCGCCAATCGCGGCGACTACGACCTGACCCAGCACGCCAACGCCTCGGGCGTCGCGCTCGACTACTTCGATCAGACGACGAACGAGCGCTACACGCCCTACGTCATCGAGCCGGCCGCCGGCGCCACGCGCGCGATGATGGCGTTCCTGCTCGCCGCCTATCACGAGGACCTCGTCGAGGGCGAGAGCCGCACGGTCCTGCGACTCGACTGGCGGCTCGCGCCCTACCAAGTTGCCGTCCTGCCCCTCTCGAAGAAGGCCGAGTTGGAGGACGTGTCGCGCGAGGTCCTGGAGTTACTGCAGCCGCACTTCATGTGCGACTACGACGTCACCCAGTCCATTGGTCGTCGCTACCGTCGCCAGGACGAGGTCGGCACGCCCTACTGCGTGACGGTCGACTTCGACACACTCAGCGACCGCGCGGTGACCGTGCGCGACCGCGACACGACCGAGCAGGTCCGGGTGGCGATTCCCGAACTGCTCGCGTCGCTGCGCGAACGAACGGGACAGTCCTGACGTGACCTACGACGGGCGGGGCCTGCGCTTCGGCACCGTCGCCGAGCAGTACGACCTCTATCGCCCGCCGCCACCCCGCGAGGTTGAAGCGATCTTCGGCGACCTGCGCGGTTCGGCGGTGCTCGAAGTCGGCGCGGGCACGGGCAAGTGGACGAGACTGTTGCTCGAACTCGGGGCAACGGTCACGGTCGTGGAACCGGACGACGACATGCGCACGGTGCTCGTGCGCCGAAGTCCCGAGGCGCACACCCTGAAGGGTGTCGCTGAGGACCTGCCGGTTGATGACGCGTCCTTTGACGCCGCGCTCGTCTCCTCGGCGTGGCACTGGTTCGAGCAACCGGCCGCGATCAATGAGATGGCCCGCGTGTTGCGCGACGGTGGCGCGCTCTTCGTCCTGTGGAATGGATTCAGCCGCGACGTGCCGTGGTTGGACGAACTCACGGCTCTTCGCGAGCGACCCGATGACGTGCATAAACGACCTCGGGGCTGGGGCGTCGGCTTCGACGCCGAGAGCGACTTCGAAGGTGAATCAGATATTGAAGTCAATTGGACGTGGACGAGGACTATCGACGAGGTGGTGTCGCTCTTCGGCACGTACTCGGGCGCGATCATCCGCGGTGATGACGATCGACGAGCGATGGAGCGCGCGGTTCGTGAACGGCTCGAAACTCTCGCCACGGACGGCGCCGTGGAGATCCCAATGACCGTGCGTGGCACGGTCGCTCACCGACGCGCTCGCAGCTAAGTCGTCGTAATCGGCTCGCGCCATACGACAGCGAGCACCAGGATCGCGAGGCCCAACCCTCCGCCCAGCAGGCAGTCACCACGCCACCCGGCGTGTGCGTAGCACTGACCGGCGGCCAAGGATCCGAGCGCCGCGCCGATGAACGCGCACACCATGTACGCGCTGTTGATTCGGCTGCGTGCGTTGGGGGCCAGCGAGTAGACGATCGACTGGTTCGTGATCTGGAGGCCCTGCATCCCGGCGTCGAGCATGATGATCCCGAGCGCCAGAAGGACCACGACGTTGCGCCCAAAGTAGAGGACCGCGAAGGACAGCAAGATCAGTACGCCGCCGGCGATCGTCGTCAGGTGCGAGCGTTGTTTGTCGGCGTTTCGTCCCGCGACATTGGCCGCCAACACTCCCGCCGCGCCGAAGAGACCGAAGAGACCGATCACCAGATTGTCGTAGTGGAACGGGGCGGCCGAAAGGTGGAAGGCGAGTGTCGTCCAGAGCGTCGAGAACGACGCGAAGATGAGAACTCCGTAGAGCGATCGTCGGCGAAGCATCGGCAACGTGACGAACATGCCGAGTGTTCCCGAGAGGAGCTTTCGATAGGGAACGTGCGCGCGCGGTGGCTCATTCGGCAGCACCCGGAACAACACGACGGCCATCAATGCCAGCGCGACGCCCGCCGCCACGTACACCGTGCGCCAGCCCGCCGCCTGGGCAATGATGCCCGAGACCGAGCGCGACAAGAGAAGCCCCATCAAGAGCCCGGTCATCAGTCGCCCGATGACGCGTCCGCGTTGGGCCGGATTGGCCATGTCAGCGCCGAGGGGGAGGATCACCTGCCCGCCGCACGAGGCCAGTCCGATGAAGAACGTGATCGTGGCGAACAGGACAAATGAGTGCACGGCGGCGCCCGCGAAAACGACGACACTGGCCAGTAGGAAAATCAGAACCGCGAGACGACGGCGGGGGATGAGGTCACCGAGCGGCACGACGAACGCGAGTCCGGCGGCGTAACCGGCCTGGATCAGCACTAAGAGCAACGTGGCCTTCGACTCGCTGATGCGAAAGTCCTTGGTCACCTGGTGCAGGAGCGGCTGCAGGTAATAGAGGTTGGCCACGATGACGCCGATAGCGAGCGACATCAACGTGATCAACGTGCCCGAGAGCGGTTGTAACGCCTCGGTTTCGCTGGTGGGGGCCTTACTCACAACGTGAGGCTAATGGTCGCCGATTAGTTCGTTGGCGAGGGAGGAATGGAGTACGTGACTTGCGCTTTCGCGACCAGTTCGGTCTCGCCACGCGAGTACAGGTCGACGTCGACGACCGCGAGTCGGCGTCCGAGTTTCAGCATCCGCGTCCTCGCCATCAGGTCGGTCAACTGCGGTTTGCGCAAGAAGTCGATGTGTAGGCTCGTCGTCACCGCGAGTACGACCGGTCCGATCTGGGACATGATCGCGACCCACGCCGCGGTGTCGGCGAGCGACATCATCACCGGTCCCGAGAGTGTGCCGCCCGGTCGACCGTGACGAGCGTTGATGGCGTAGCCGACGATCACCGTCTCGTCGGTCACCTCTTCCACCTGCGGCGTGTCGACGTCAGGGAAGGCGTTGGTGAGGATTGTTTGCAGCTCGGCTGCGCCCAGCAGTGGCATCGCGGGCTAGGCGACCTTGCGGAACTGGTTGACCGCCAAAGGCGCCAGCACGGCGATGATTCCGGCGGACCAGATCAACGACATCCACACGTGGTTACCGACCGGGTAGCCGAGCATCAGACTTCGAACGGCGTCGGTCGCTTGGCTCACGGGTTGATTGTTCGCGAAACCCTGCATCCAATGCGGCAGTTTGTAGAGCGGTATGAAGATGGTCGACGCGAACGTCAAGGGGAAGATGAGGGGAAACGTCATCGCCTGGGCGGTCTCGGAGTTCGGCGCGGCCAGGCCGATGAAGGCGAAGCCCCACGAGAGGCAGTACGCGAAGAGCAGCATCACGAGGCACGCGGCGATGTAGTCAAAGAAGCCGCCGCCCGGACGGAAGCCGACCAGGAAGCCCACGCCGGTGATGATGATGAGCACCAAAACGTTGCGGGCGGTGTCGGCGAGCGTCCGTCCACCGAGCACCGCCATTCGGGCCATCGGGAGCGCCTTGAATCGTTCGATGAGACCTCGCTGCAGGTCTTCGGCCAGTCCGATCGCGGTACCGATCGCACCGAAAATCGTCGTCTGCACGAGGATTCCCGGTACGAGGTAGTTGACGTACTGACCGCCCGGCACGAATGAACCGAGCGCGCCGAAAACGTAACGAAACAAGAGCACGAACATCACCGGCTGAATGACCATGAAGACGAGCGCCGTGGGAATTCGTACGAGAGCCAGCAAATTGCGGCGCGCCAACGTCAACACGTCACGCACGGCGAATCTCAAGGAGTTGTGGTGAGGCGCGGTCGTTGACGAGGTCAGGGGAGTCGTGGTCATGCCCGGGCTTTTCGACGGGCGCGACGCGACATTTTCTCGGGGACCTCGCTGACTTCATTCTCGGCCTTGTGTCCGGTGAGGTTCAAGAAGACGTCATCGAGGCTCGGCTCTCGCAGTTGTAGTCCGGCGATCGTGATGTCGGCGCTGTCGATGCGTCGAAGGGCTTCGGCGGCAGCGACCGGTCCTTTGTCGACCGTCAACTCGATCACGGTGCCGTCGACGTTGGCGGGCTTGGCGGAGATGTCCGAGATCAGTCCGAGGGCGCGTTGCGCGTCGCCGGTCGTTGAGAACGTGAGGACCAAGACAGTGTTACCGAGGGAACTCTTTAGTTGGGAGGACGTGCCTTCGGCGATGATCTTGCCGTGATCGAGTACCACGAGTTGTTTGCAGAGTCGGTCGGCCTCTTCGAGGTACTGCGTCGTCAGAAGTACGGTCGTGCCGCCTTCGACGAGACCCTCAATGATGGCCCAGAGGTCTTGGCGAGACTGCGGATCGAGGCCGGTCGTTGGTTCGTCCAGGAAGAGGATCGGGGGATCGGCGACGAGGGCGGCCGCCAGGTCCAGGCGTCGTCGCATGCCCCCGGAGTAGGTCGTGGTCAATTTGTGCGCGAATTCGGCGAGCCCAAATTCGGCGAGCAGTTCGCGTGAACGCGCGACGGCGGTGGACTTCTCCATGTGGTTGAGAAATCCGACCATGCGAAGGTTCTCGAAACCGGTGAGGTTTTCGTCGACCGCCGCGAACTGGCCCGCGAGTCCGATGACACGCCGGACATGGCCCGGATGCTTCACCACGTCATAACCTCCGACAATCGCGCTACCACTGGTCGGAGACAGGACCGTCGAGAGGATGCGTACCATCGTCGTCTTGCCCGATCCGTTGGGTCCGAGCAGTCCAAAGACCTGACCGGTGGGCACTTGCAAGGAGACACCGTCGAGGGCACGGAAGTCGCCGTCGCTGAACGTTCGAACGATATCGGTCGCTTCGACCGAGAACTCAGACACGGCCAAGAGTTTAGGCAGACGGGTTTACCGCTCCGACGTGGGTGCGGGTCGGAACCGGTACCTTCTTGCTATGGCCATATCGGAGAGTGAGATCGCGCAGGTTCGTTCCGCGACCGACATCGTGGCCCTCATTAGCGAGACGGTGGCCCTGAAGAAATCCGGTCGCCGCTGGACCGGACTGTGCCCGTTTCACGGGGAGAAGACCCCGTCATTCTCGGTGAACGCCGAAGAGGGCCGCTACTACTGCTTCGGCTGTCGCGCGTCCGGTGACCAGATCACCTTCGTGCGTGAGATCCAGCACTTGGATTTCATGGACGCCTTGCGTTTGCTCGCCGACCGCGCCGGAATCGAGTTGCACGATGACGCCAACGCCGGTCCGGCCCGCAAGGAACGTCAAGAGGCTCTCGCCGCCATGGACAAGGCGGTCACGTGGTACCACGAGCGCCTGCTCAACGCTCCCGACGCCCGACCGGCCCGCGAGTACCTCAAGTCGCGCGGCATCGGCGGCGACATCGCGCGCCAGTTCAAACTCGGTTGGGCTCCGGACGAGTGGGACGGTCTCGCCAAGGGGCTCAAGTTCACCGAGAAGGTGCTGATGGATACCGGTCTGGGGTTCGTCAACAAGGGTGATCGTCGCCAGGACGCCCTTCGAGCGCGCGTCATCTTCCCGATCTTCGATCCCGGTGGCAAGGCGATCGCCGTTGGCGGTCGTATCCTGCCGCCGCCCTACGGAGTCTCGCGTCCCGATGGCCGCGTCGAGGCGAAGTACAAGAACTCACCGGAGACCTCGATCTACTCCAAGCGTCGCACGCTCTATGCGCTCAACTGGGCCAAGGACGACGTCATCAAGTCCGACGAGATCATCGTCTGTGAGGGTTACACCGACGTCATCGCGTTCTTCATGGCCGGGATGCCGCGTGCCGTGGCGACGTGCGGCACGGCCCTTGGCGAAGATCACTTCAAGACCATGCGTAATTTCGCCAAACGTATCGTGCTCGCCTACGACGCCGACAAGGCCGGTCAGAGCGCGGCCGCGTCGGTTTACCAGTGGGAACGTCAACACGAAGTTGACGTGTTCGTTGCGCATCTGCCCAAGGGTCAGGACCCGGCCGAACTGGCCCAGCACGACCCCGAAGCTCTTCGAAAGTCCGTCGTCGACGCCGTCCCCTTTTTGCGATTCCGACTTGACCGCGTTCTCGAGGGGGCGAACCTCGCCACGGCCGAAGGTCGCGGTCGCGCGGCCGAACACGCCATGGAGGTGCTCGCCGAGCACCCGAGTGAGTTGGTGCGCGATCAGTACATCATGCAAGTGGCCAGCACGCTGCGACTGGAAGAGTCACTACTGCGACCGCGGGTCGCGGAACTCGCGCGCAACCCGAAAGCGCGAACCGCGAATGAACCACCGCCGATCACCGTGGGGCAACCCCGTAGTGCTCGATTGCCGATGCCGCGTCCCGGTCTCGAAGCCCTTCGACTCCGCGTGCACTTCCCCAACGACGTGAAGGATCGACTCATCGCCGCGTACTTCGTCAACGACGTGCAGCGTGAGATCTTTGAAGGACTCTCCAGTGACCGTTCACTCTCAGAGGTCATCGATGAACTCGATCGACGCGGCGAGGAGGAGGCGGCGCACGTCCTCAGTCAGCTCGCGGTCGACGAGCTCGACCGCGAGTACACGGTGGAAGACGTCACCGCCGTCGTGTCCCAACTCATCCGCAGCGCGGTCACCATCGAACTAAAGAACGTGGCTCGCGATCTCAATGACGGCACCATGGCGCCCGAAGTCGCCGACGTGACGGTTCGCGACGTGAAAGAGCGTCTTGTGCTCCTCGAAAGCCCCTCGGGACAGCTCGCCGAGAACGAACTACGTGAGTGGCTGCTAGAGCGAACATCGTCAAGGTCGTCGTGACCGGACAGACCCTCGTTGTCATCGGCGGACTCGAGATGACCGCTCCTTTGAGTGTCGAAGAAGAGCGCAGCCTGTATCCCCTCATCCAACAGGGACGTCGAGCGGAGCAGCTTCTCGAACGCGGATCAACCGATGCGACGGAGCGTCGACGACTGCTCCGTCAGCGTCACGCGGGTCAAGAAGCGGAATCAAAACTGCTACGCGCGACGCTGGGACTGGTTCGAACGCGGGTCGTCGAACGAGGGTATCGGTTCGGCAACGACGAACTGGAGGCGGCCGGTGTCGAGGCACTCGTCAACGCACTCCGGAGGTTCGATCCCGAGCAAGGCAACCGATTCTCCACGTACGCCAACTATTGGATCATGAAATTGGTCAATCAGGCGGTGCAGCAACAGGCCGGTCTGACCGACTCCGAGATGCGACTGATACTGAAGTTGCAAAAGCTGATGCGAGCCAATCCCACGAAGCAGCTGACCAAACGCGACGTCGCCCAGGGGCTCGGAGTTTCGCAGGCGAAGGCGTACGAAACGATGCAACTCAATCGCGAACTCCAGTCCCGCCGCTACGGCACGACTGAGTTGGATGAAGACACGGACTTCAAGATGCGACGCGACGCCAGTGAACCGCCCTCGTGGGTCATTGACGCGCTCCGACGAATCTGCGGAGACGACTTTGACGCTTTCTGGCAGTTCACGTTTAGGACGATGTCGATTGATGAGATTGCGCGAGCCCAGGGCATATCGCGCCAAGGAATGACGAAACGCATTGCGCGATGTCGTCGACTCGTCGGTGAAAGCTCTGACGCCGAGCGACTCCTGCAGTGGTTTGCTCAGCAGTGAGCAAGAGTGGTCGGTGCTAATGTTGCTCTGCCTTCGATTCCTTTCCCAGATAGCTCAATTGGCAGAGCAAGCGACTGTTAATCGCTAGGTTGCAGGTTCGAGTCCTGCTCTGGGAGCTTTAGCCCGTGAATTCCTGAAGGGCCGTAGCTCAGTGGTTAGAGCAGGGGACTCATAATCCCTCGGTCGTGGGTTCGATCCCCACCGGCCCTACCAGGAGCCCTACTGGACAGCCCTACGGGATTGCCAAAGGTATCTCGGCGCGCCGTTTAATCGAGCAGACTCGCCAACCTAAAGTCTCAACCATGATGGTTCGGTAGTAAGACAAGCATCCCGTCTACCAACGATTCGGAAGGAACTGGTCATGAAGACCTTTGAGGAGTATCTCGCCAAGGCTCAAGAGTGGATTGATGCCGCTGAACGTCTGGACTTCGACCACGTTGCCGAAGCCGCATACTGCGCCGAAATCTCGCAGGCCTACGCAGCCCTAGCGCAACTCGCACTTGAAGATCACGTGGCCAACGTAGAAGCCGGGGCACGACGCACATCACGCGCAATGATTGAAAACCCCTGACTTGTCAAAACTGAAGATCGAGGTCGCCTTCATGTGACTCTCTCGAACGTCTGTCTCTAAAATCTCGGCCGGGGAGACGCTCTCGAATGTCCCAATTCACTTGCGAATTCAGGGGGTCAGACTTTGCTGCAGAGAAGCAGAAATTCTCGAGTCTCAGCAACCGGTGGTTGATCGTCTTACACTGAAGTCAAGAATCAGATACAAATGCCCGTTCTGCACGAGAGCGATACAGAATCCCACGGTTTATCCCGTGGACCAAACAAACCCTCGGGACGAGATCTCTAAACACTCCGGACCATTCCGACGTCGCCGGATCACTCCCTCCGGCTGCCTCCACCTCATAATCCCTCGGTCGTGGGTTCGATCCCCACGGGCCACACTTAGAGTCCAGTCGCAAGACGTTGTAGACACAGAGTCTCCGGCTGGCTTTTGTAATTGCTACCCAGCAAAATGTCTCCTCCGTGACTTGTAGTACCGATGGACATCGTTTGTGGACAAACCGTTGCGCTGATTCAACGGGGAGAATTGGTTTTCGTGGAGACCTTTGAGGCTTGGTACAGCCGCGAACACGACCGAATGATTGCCACTTTGGCGTTATCGACCGGCGACATCGAACTCGCGGTCGAAGGCGTCGATGAAGCTTGTTCGCGGGCACTTGAGCGATGGAAGCGAATAAGCGCCATGGAGTCGCCGACGGGTTGGGTCTATCGAGTGGCCATCAATCACGCACGACGTGTGGCGCGCCGCAGAAGTATGGAACAGCGGGTTTTTCGAAAGCAAGTGCCAATGCCCGACCTTCCCGCTCCCGCTGGCGAGATTTGGAAGTTAGTCGCGTCACTGTCGGAACGTCAACGACAAGTTGTCATGTTGCGTCACGTCGCCGAAATGAGCGAGAACGAGATTGGCACGGTGTTGGGTATAAGTCGAGGGACGGTTTCAAGCACTCTGCACGACGCCCATCAGCGATTGGGCCGCCTGCTAGACGACGAAAAAGAACTTTAGGAGATTACGCATGTCACAACTAACACGTCTTTCGCAGGCTCTTATCGACGAACCTCTCGCGCCACGCACGAACGTGGAGGATCTGCGGACGCGTAGTCGCCGGCGCCACCAACGCAGTCGCTCGATCATGGCCGGGCTACTCGTGCTCATAGTCATTGGAGCTTTCAGTTTCACGAAGATTGAAAGTACTTCTCCCTCGTTCCAAACCTTGCCGAAAATCACTACGCCGAATGTACAACTCGCGTCTTACTTCCGGGCCGCTGGTGCAGTTCCTGACGCCACGCTCCAGGCCGTTGGGCTTCCATCGAATGTGGCGGTTCCAACCAAGATCACACCATCCGTTTCCACCGTTGCCACTAACGGAGTCGTCTCCTACGTTGGCGGCGAATACTGCCCGTACTGCGCGATTCAGCGATGGGCGCTGTTGGTGGCGCTGTCCAAGTTCGGATCGTTCACCAACCTAGACGGTCAAGTCATCTCTTCGTCGACCGACGTCTACCCGGGTCTAGCAAGCTGGAGCTTCGTCGGGGCGAAGTATTCCAGCCCGTACTTCACATTTGATCCCACCGAGCTGACCTCGTCCACTCCCAGTGACAGCGGCGGGTATCAGCCTTTAGAGAAGATGTCTGCAGGACAGCTACGCGCTTTCAATAAGTACAACCCACAAGGTGCACTTCCCTTTGTGGACATTGGCAACCACTACGTCACTCTTGGGGCGAGTGCGTCGCCGTCGGTGCTTGAGGGTCTGACTTTGGGCGACATCGGAAGTGACCTGAGCAGCGCATCGAGTCCGGTCGCCCAAGCTATTGACGGTACGGCAAACTATCTGATCGCGGCCCTCTGCACAATGGTGCAAGGTACGACGCCGTCTCTATGCTCGACGCCCGTTATTCGCCTGGCGTCCAAAGCTCTCGCTACCGGTGTGTCGTCGTCTTCCGAGAGTCCAGGTGTCACGACGTCTCCCACACAGCCGCCGACGAACGCCCCACTGTCGGTGTGGCGAGCGTGGAGCGAGAAAGAGCGCGCATTCTTGCTTCACGCCGCCGCGAACTTTCGGTCAACGAATGCCGCGTGTACCGTACTGAAAATTGCCGTAACTCCGAATCGATACAAGAAGACGACTCTCGGCATTCCGCCGGGGGTGACTGCGTGGGCGATAAGTCTCGAAGGCAAGTGTCCACCGGGTCACAACGGTGAGGGACTGTCCAAGTCCCCATGACCTGATCCACGTTCGCTGACCGGTTCGGAACTCCACTCGACCTGGAAGAAGTCTGATCCCGAAGATTGTGACGAAAGTACCTAAATCTACGGATATTCAACGATGTAGACGTGGGCTTGGGAAGAGGGGGATTATGAAGCGACATTCTCGAATTTCTGTGATGATTGCGATGGCGGTACTCTCATTTACATTTGCCGGCATTGGACCAGCGGCAGCTACGTCGATGGCCCAGCTTCGGACCGAAGCTCTGAGCATTCACCAGATGCCCCCCGGGTGGACCGCACGTCAGCCCGCTGAAGATCTTCGGATGGGCTGTCTCACGCATCTCCTAGAGCCAAACGGGGTCACGGAGACGCACTTTGAAGAGGTCTATTTCCTTGGCGTAGGAAGCCTGCCGCTACTTGTCGAGACGATGACGACGTATTCGAATGTCACGGCGGCTTACAAGAAGGTCGCGGCGAGCATCGCAAATTGTCAGAAAGTGGCCGGAGTGCTGAAGGGTTATCCGGTGACCGGAACCGTACGTCCATTGAGAATGCCTCATTACGCAAACGCAAGCGTCGTGTATTTGATCACTCTGTCCGGAAAGCACATAACGGTGAGATCCGATTATGCAATTGTTCGCAAGGGTGGCGTTATCCTGGCCCTGTTGGAAGGAAATTACCCTGCCGTCAGTCTCGGTCAATTTCAAAGCTTCCTGATCAAAGCGGTGGCAAGAGTCAAGTAAGAGAAGTAGGGCGATTCGGTGTGCCACGTCGGGTCAAGGTGCAACACCTCACTGCTCGTGGTTGCGTCTTCAGAATTCCCACGTTTCATCCCGTTACCAATCCGACACCACCGGACGCATCCGACACCACCGGATGATGAGCGCAGTGAATCTCGGTTGGTTCTGACGCCTCCGGACCATTCCGACGGTTTGCTCCCGCCTCATAATCCCTCGGTCGTGGGTTCGATCCCCAGCCGCCCTACTAAGTCGTGTGTATTGCAATGGTTGATGGTTGACAATTCACCTTCAACTGAACCTGGACGAAACAACACCTGATCCCTTACAAAACATCAGCAGACCTTCGTCATCGGTCGGCCGCGGACCTCGACTGTATTTCGAGGTGGAGGGCCGTGTTTAAGCAGATCATTGAGATGAAGCAGCGCGACGACGCCCTGCTCACCCGACGATTCGAATCAGGCCAATAATTCCGACGACGTAGAACAGCAGCGCCAAGATCGATGCGGGCTCTAGCCGATGTGGCCGTGAAGGACGGACGATCACACTGCCGACGTAGACCACGGTCAGCACCAAGCTCAGTGAGGCCAGCCACGCAATCGCGGGACCGGTTGTTGGCAATACGGGTTTCGCAGCAACCAAGTCTGCCACCACGAAGAGACATAGCTGAAACGCATTGCCACCAAAAATGTCGCCCATCGCGAGTTGATGGTCGCCGAGGCGTACGGCCTCGATCCCCGAACTGATCTCCGGTAGCGCTGACGCTAACGCCAGGACGGTCGCACCGAAGACCACTCCGTTTATGCCGGCGCGGTTTGCCAGTTCGTTGCCGCTGATCTCGAGCGCGACGCCCGCCAGGAATGTCACCACCGCCGAAACACCGAAGAGTGTCGCGACACGCGTTGTTGAATGCTTGGCGCGCGCGGCGTCGGCGACCGGATGGCGGACGCGGCGATGAGGACGCCCGGGCTGACTGCCCGCCATCACAATTTCCCACTTTGGATGCGATCGAGTCCGGTTCAGTACCCAGATGCCGCCGATCCAGATGACCACGACAGCCAAGGACGCCGGACTCATGCGCCCCGCTATGACGATCGACTTTGGCAGCAACGCACCCATGAGAACCACTGACACGGTGAGTACAACCAGCAGTCCCTCAAGCACTGGCACGAGGGAACCGACGAGAAATGTGAGAGGTCGCGGTGCAAAGAGATCACACAGGACGAGGACCATCGTTGCTGTCGCTATGCCACCGATCAGGTTTCCAGCCGCCAGGCCGAGGTGGCCCGACTCTGCCGCGGAAATCGTAATCGCCAGTTCCGGCAGGCTGCCGGCGATAGCCAGCATCACCATCCCGCCGATTGCGTCACCGAATCCCAGGCGTCGATCAAGTTCATCCGTCGATTTCGAGAGTTCGACGCCGGCAACCCAAGTCGCCCCAGATGCTGCGACGAACACAAGAATCACCAGAAAAATGGAGGCAGACGCCACATTCGCATTATCGCTCATGCAATTGGTTGAGTGATTGATGAGACACAGTTCTCAAAGCCGACGCGACTACCTCACGCCGAGTCGCTGCAACCCTCTCCGGCATCGCGGTGTGACACCTCTACGCGAGATCGGTGACTAAAGCATCAAGACGCCAGTGTTTCGTGCCAGATCGGGATGGTCGGACCCCGACACGAACCTTCGCGATGAATTCGATTGAGCAAAACCCACTTCTAATCGCACAGACCCATCCGACACCACCGGATAAGGAATGCAGTCAAGTTCGGACGAAACCGACCGCACCGAACGACTCCGACCCTTTGTCCCCACCTTATAAACCCTCGGTCTTGGGTTCGATCCCCACCGGCCCTACGAACAAGTCAATTCACTTCGTTACTGGCTTACGAAACGCCGAGGCACGAAGAGGGACCGGTGTAAGGGTTGTAATTGGCTTGTGTAGCCGCATTTACCGATCCGGCAGGGGTAATGGAGACCTCTAACTGATTAGCCGCAGTTGCATTCGTCGGCGTACCGGCTGCCGTCGAAAGCTCGAAAGCGTAGTGAGGCGTGTTATTCGGCCACGACTGAATATACGGGCTATTGCCATTCGCGACGGTGCCATTTATGAGTCCCGTCATAGATACTGCGATGTTCACGTTCTGAGTTTTGAAGTCGGCCATTGCCGTTGAAACTGTTGAACCGTCAGCTGCGCATGAAGCCTGAGCAGTCTTACCGGTGATGCCACCGAGAGCGAAGATCACGACCGCAGACAAGATACCGAGAACAACGATGACGATAAGGATCTCGATCATCGTGAAACCGTTGATCCCTCCATCATCCCTGCGATGCTTCATTCTGTGAATTGTGTTAATCATCCTTCATCCTCGTGATGTAAAGGAGCCACAACTATTGGTGTTGCTCCACCGAGTTGCGCGCTCAACCTTTTGAAGCACTCCGATGAATTACCTAGCCCCATCTCCTGGCCTTTCGGACTTGGCCCCTATCGGAGCGCGTGCGAAACTCCGCGCAATAGTAGAAAACTAATATCTCGGAGTTATTCGAATTGCGATACTTGGGCCTGTTGCGGCTTCTCGCGGACTCCGATTCCTTCGTGCGCCCTATGGCATTCACATTCGCAGTAGTGCCTCGGTGATCGTGGTCACGATATCGCCCACACTGCTCGTCGTCGAATCGAAAGTCCATTCGCACACTTCGATGTCACGCAGCAGTTGGAGGAATCGCTCATAGGTCGTTCGCAGAGACTTCGGGTCCTTCGAAAGTCCACGGCTCGAATCTCCGGTAACTCGTTCTAGGGCCACTTCGTAAGTAGCGAGAAGCATCACTCGGCGAACGGCAATACCGGCGGGGACCTGGCGCAGTAAAGCGGAAGTTTCACTCGCAGAGCAGAAGGGACCGTGCGCGATCACGACGTCCGCGCCAGAGGTCTGCCATTGGCCCACGAGATCACCGTGTGTCTCCCGAGCTCTGTCCCAAGTCAATTCAAGTTCCTCGGACGAAGCATCCATCGCAGGGAAGGTGTCATCAAGGTCCGCGACGGCAACCGAGAGTCCTGCGGCGTCGAGGCGATCGGCGAGTGCTGTTGAGACAACACTTTTGCCCGATGCGATGGGTCCCGTGGTGACGACAAGCTGAGTCATTGGCTCTCACGCTACGCCTGGCCGCGAGCGCACCACTCCGCTCAAATCCGAAGTTCCTACTTATTCGCCCCAATGGTAGAACGATCGAGTCACGACGTTTCGACTCGATCGACGAGACACCACATCTCATTGCGATCGATTGAAACTCAGCGACGTTGAACCAACCGCAATTGATTGTTTTCACGTTCCACCTCCATGGCGAAGTCGAATCGATCGACATCCGTCGCGAAGCGAATATCTAAGTGATTGACGTGTTCGTCATCCTTGTCACGGATTTGTAGGCCCCAAGGTGTTTCGGCGACCGCTTTTGCAGTAGCTGCTGCATCTATCGGATCACCACAGCGCACACGCTCGATCAATTGTGCGGTGAGGAGATCGTCTTCACCGTAATCTGAGCCGTCAGCGAAGCGTCCCGTTATGACGTATGTCGGCGGCGCTGAATCAATCTTGTTGATGGCGTCTGCCGTCGCTGAAGCGCAAACGAGGCTGGCGGCAAATAATCGATCTGCGTCGGAGGCCGCGATCACGCCTTGCGTGCCCGCGGAAGTTCGCTGCACCAATACGCGACCCTGAACGTCAGCGTTGGCAATGACTACTGGTGAGTTCGAATAATCAAATCCCGGCGGCCTCTTGCCATGTTCTTCTCCCATTGTCAAAGACCCGGGAATACTTCGAGCGAGTTCCAATGCTTCCGCAACTGTGCTGACTAAGCATATTGAAGTTGCCCCGGCGGCAAATGCGTAGGCCGCTGTCGTGAATGCCCTCAACACGTCCACTGCGACCACAACGCCACTAACGCCTTGAAGTTCCCAATTCGAGACGAACTTCGCTTGGCTTTCCATTCAATGAAACTAGAACAGTACCGAATGCGGTTGGGTGAGCTGTCTAACTATCGGCGCGCACTTGCCGAGAACACATTGAATCCTGTAGCAATGCGTTCGCGTCTTTGGCTCGACGAAGTGGCAAAGTTATCTGTCACGTGACTCATCTCGGCGTCAGAAATCCCAGTGAAGTTTTGATCGACACTCGTCGAAAGTCATCGCGTCCCGACAGAGGACAAACGTTTGGAGTTTCGAATGTGAATGCTCCGCGGCGGCGTTGGTCAACTTGGCCCGGTCAATGCCATCGCGGGTCAGAAACCGCTCGAATTGGAGTGAGAAAATACGAAGTGACGATCCCTAACCCGGGACATCCTTGGCTGGCGACTAATGCACGTTCCTCGATGCTGCTGGCGCGCTACGTAGTTCCTGATAAAGGACTACATACTGAAATAAGTCAATGATACTTGACGACGCCAGAAAGTCAAGATAGATTGACGAAATGAGTTCAATGGAAATTGCGAAAAGCGCTGGGAGTAATGATCCAGCGATTGGATTGCGGGCCGTCGCTTCGCTTCGGCGACTCACTGAACAGCTGGAGTCACTCCAAGTCGACCGGGCTCGTGACCTTGGATGGTCTTGGGCCCAAATTGCTGGCGAACTCAGTGTCTCCAAACAAGCGGTCCACCAAAAGCATGGCGGGGGTCACGTGATCACCGCGAGGAAGGGGTAAGGGATATGTTCGAACGATTCACTCAGGAGGCGAAAGCCATCCTCGTCGAAGCCCAGGACTTGGCAATAGAACTCGGCGTGGGATACATCAGTCCCGGACACATTCTCTACGGCTGTGCCGCGGGGCGAGAGAGCACCGCCGGGGAACCGTTGCGCGCCGCCGGCATCACCGCTGAGTCGATTCGTCGTCTGCTTCCGCGCGCCGAGAATCAGCCGGTCGAGGACGTCGACACAGAAGTGTTGCGAGCGATTGGCATCGACTTCGAAGGAGTGCGCGCAGTCGTCGAAGAAACCTTCGGATCCGGCTCGCTCAAGTCGGCGCCCGATAGACGTGCCGCGGCGACCAAGACGCGCCGGCCGCCGTTCACTCCCGAGGCGAAACAAGCGCTAGAACTTTCGTTGCGCGTCGCCCTGGAACTGCATGACCGACGCATTCGACCCGGTCATATTCTCCTCGGTCTGTTCAGGCTTGACAATGACTTCATTTCAATTGTTGTCCGGCAGAACGGAGCCACGATCGCCGGACTATCTGCCGCAGTGCTCGAAAGCGTCGACGCAGTGTCGCACCGATGAGCGGGCCAATGGTGGCGCGTTAGACCCACACGTCTCGGAATGACCGCATGGACCAACGGGACACGTCAGTGACAGACGCCGAGCGCAGGAGACTCGCCATAAACCACGGTGTTGTACTCAGTCTGTTGCGCTAGGTTGCGAGGACGCTTCCTAGCTGAGCGTTTTGGCAGATCTCACAGCGATGACAGGAGAGGCATCATGAAGTTACTTCTCACTTCCGCTGGCGTTAAGAACGCGAGCATCCACGACGCGCTGGTCGACCTCCTGGGCAAACCGATTACCGAGGCCAACGCGCTCTGTATTCCGACCGCGACGTACGCCAATCCCGGCGGCGCTGGTTCGGCGTGGCGCTTCATCAACGGACGAGCTTCCACCCCCATGACCGAATTGGGTTGGAAGTCCGTCGGAGTGCTCGAGCTCACGGCGCTACCCAGTATTGGTGAAGCACATTGGGTCCGATGGGTCCAAGAGACCGACGTTCTGCTGGTGAACGGCGGCGATCCCTTGTATCTGAACTGGTGGATGCGCCAATCCGGACTGGCGGAACTCTTGCCGTCGCTGCGCAGTGAGACCGTCTACGTCGGACTGAGCGCCGGGAGCATGGTGATGGCCCCCAACATCGGAGAGGACTTCGTTCGATGGAGGCCGCCCACCGGTGGCGACGAAACGCTGGGGCTGGTCGATTTTGCGATGTTTCCGCACCTCGATCACGAGGACCTGCCGGAAAATACCATGGCCGATGCAGAGAAGTGGGCCGCGGGAATGTCGGTACCGGCGTACGCGATTGACGATCAGACCGCCATCAAAGTGGTCGACGGTGCCGTCGACGTCATCTCCGAGGGACACTGGAAACTTTTCACTCCTTAGTACCGAGAGGCGACGCGGATTCCTTCGCGATGTGTGGTCTTCGTCGCTGAAAACAATTGCTCCGAGAGGGTAGTCAGAAGTTCTGTTTCGATCCAACGCACTACTCGCTCGCTTCGCGATCCGGTCGCCGCCCATCGCTGTCGGAACGCGAGGGAGTTCTCCGCATTCGACATTCGCACTGGCGGTCGTTTTGTTTGAGTGAGAACACTGATGTTTCATCTCACGTACCGAACACGACTTTCCATTATACGAAGTCTTACCTGATGAGGGTTTATTTCTCGGAGCTGCTTTGCGCGAGCCGAGTGAGACGAATTCTGTCGATCTTTCCGACTGACGTACGTGGGAGTTCTTCGATCACCCGGAACTGACTTGGCACTTTGTAGGACGCGAGACTCGAACGACAGTGATCAGTTAAGTGCGCCATGTCCAATGTCGTGTCACGCTTGGCGACTACGAAGGCGACGCCCGTTTCGCCCCAGCGCGGATGCGCAATAGCGACAACCGCTGCGTCGTCGACGTCGACGTACGTCGCGAGAACCTGTTCCACTTCTGCTGGGTACACGTTCTCGCCGCCCGAGATATACATCTCTTTCGCGCGTCCGCAGATCCGGTAGTACCCCGCGTCGTCGCGCTCGGCCACGTCGCCCGTGCGTAGCCATCCGTCATCGAACGCGGCCATCGTGGCCGCGGCATTATTCCAGTATCCGGGAAAGACGTTCGGGCCCTTGATGTAAATCTCGCCGAGCCCTTCGCCCACGATGAACGTGTCCGTGCGGTGGTCGTGCAGTGCGACTTCTACGAACGAGTACGGCTTGCCCACCGTCCCGACATGCGAAGTGGCGTCCTCGGGCGCAAGACAGAGAACGTTCGGCGATGCTTCGGTGAGTCCGTACCCTTGCACGACGTCGACGTCGCGCGCCTGCCACGACTCGATGAGAGCGAGCGGCATCGACGCGCCGCCGACGAGCACCCGCCGAAGACTCGAGAGATCGGCGTCGGCGAATCGTGGGTGCTGAGCGAGCATCAAGTACGTCGCGGGCACGCCCATCATCGTCGTGACGCGACGGCGTTCGATGAGGTCGAGTACTCGTTCGGGTTCGAACGAAGGTTCGAGCACGACCGTTGCCCCCTTCCACCAGGCGAGAAGGGGTTGCACGTTCCAGCCGCCGACGTGAAACTGCGGCAGCACTTGCAAGACGATGTCGTCGCCGCCCATCGGCGCGGCGAGGTCGAAACCGACGTTCGTCCAGAAGCAGTTCGCGTGTGTCAGCACCACGCCTTTTGGTGTGCCCGTCGTTCCCGACGTCGCGATGATGAGCAGTCCGTCGTCGTCGTCGACGTGCGGTAGCTCGAAGTTCGTTGAGACCGGACCTAACTCAATCGAGAGACGCGCGAGGTCAAGGGCCGGTGGCGCACTCGCCATCAAGGCACGAGCGTGATCGACCGCAAGTCGATGCGTGGGTGACGCGCAGACGAGGGCCGGTTCAAATGTCTGAAGTTGTGCGGCGATCTCGGGTGCCGTGAGGCGCCAGTTGAGGGGCGTCAGGATCAGACCGGCCTTCGCACAGGCGAAGAGCAACGCGACGTGCTCGGGACGATTCTCGGTGAGGGTCGCCACGCGATCACCGGGGGCGAGTCCGAAGTGGAGGAGTGCGCGAGCGAGTTGGCTGGACGTCGCGTCGAGTTCGCCGTAGGTCATCGTGTCGCCATCGAACTCAATGGCGCTTCGCCGCGGCGTCTGTCGCGCCCGGTCTTCGATCCATCGACCGATCACGTGAAGGTTCTCGGTGCCCACGCTCATCGACCTAGTCCGCGTCGGTCGCGGTGGTGTCTTGCGTCGGGGACTCGTCATGACTTGAAGGTGAGACCGCGGTGCCGTCGTTGTAAGTGCCGCTCGTTTGGCCACCGAGCATGCGCGCAATGATGACCATCATCTCGTCAAAGACCTCCGGCGGGACCGCCTTCGCTTCGTCCCAAATTATCCAACGAAGTCCGACGGACTCACCTATCGCCATCAACAACCACGCCAGGATCATCGGATCCCCGGGAGTGACGTCACCGGCATCCATCGCCTCGCGCAACGGCGCGATGTAGCCCTCCGCCACCTTTTCGTAGTGATTTCGTAGTGCCCCGGGCGACACGAATTCGGCTTGGCGAATCACCCGATAGAGCGCCGGGTGTTCCGTGGTGAACCGGAAAAACCCAGCAAAACCAAGGCGTTCGGCCTCTAGTCGCGACGTTGCTCCGCGAGCCGCCTCGGACATGGCGTGGCGAACACGGCGATTGAGATCGGCGACGACCTCATCGAAAATCTCCTTCTTGCTACGAAAGTACACATAGAAAGTTCCCTGAGCGACACTGGCCGCTTCAGTGATTTTGACGATCGACGCGTCGTAGTAACCGTAGGTGTTGAACACCTCTTCGGCCGCATCGACCAACTTGCGCCGGGTGCGTGCCCCTTTGCCTTTGCTCGATTGCGGGACGGCGACCTTTGACTCGTCCCGGTCGAGGTCGGGCGGTCCTGACGCCCCCGGTCGAACCGAGAAGTCATCCGTCACGGACACCCCCGAGAGTCACTACGTGCACATCGCGTACTCTATCGACTTACTTTGGGTGGGTGGCCGGAAGGTTTCTGCGCGATTCCCGTGACGGTCGAATGACTTTGACAAAACGGCGTTGGTGGCCGTGACACACGTCACGCACCCTTCTTTAGCAACCGTCGCGAATCGGAGGTCGCGACGTCTCGCGGCTACCGAGTTTGACCCTCGCGTCGGTCACGGCGTGTCGCGTCGCGGCGAAAAAACTCCTTCACGCGAGATACGAGTCGCTATTGTCTGGAACACTTCGCTGAAGACGTGAAGTGAAATTTTGGAGACGCGATGTCGACTGTTCAGGGCTACACCACCGATACTTTTGCGTCGTTGCGTGACGTCTTCGAACGACAGCTCGACAGTGGCGAAGACGTGGGCGCGTCGATCGCCGTCATGTTGCGAGGTGAACTCGTCGCGGACATTTGGGGTGGGTACACCGACGAGACGAAGACCAGGCCCTGGGAACGCGACACGATCGTGAACGTCTGGTCCGTGACGAAAACCATGACGTTCCTCGTCGCGTTGATGCTCAGTGACCGCGGTGAACTCGACTTCGACGCCCCGGTGGCCAAGTACTGGCCGGAATTTGCCCGGGCGGGTAAGGAGTCGATCGAGGTGCGTCACGTCATGGGACATACCTCGGGACTGTCCGGCTTTGACGTCGCGTTGCAGCCGGAAGACCTCGCCGACTGGGATCTCTGCGCAGGCGCTCTCGCGGCGCAAGCTCCGTGGTGGGCGTCGCGAACGACGCCGGGCTATCACCTCGTGACGCAGGGATACCTCATCGGCGAACTGGTACGTCGCATCACGGGCACGTCGTTTGCTCAGTTCTTCAAGTCTGAAGTGAGCGATGTTCTTGACGCTGACTTTCACGTGGGTCTACCGGAATCGGAAGAGCCCCGCGTTAGTTTTGTGATCCCGGGCGACGGGAACGTCCTCGACGGATTGGATCCGAATTCGATCGCGTTTCGCTCGTGGACGTCACCGCCAATCGATTTCTCCTGGCCGCGGCATCGGTGGTGGCGTGAAGCGGAGATCCCCGCGTCGAACGGACACGGCAACGCACGTTCGGTCGCGTTGATCCAGTCGATCGTCGCGAACAACGGCGATTTCAACGGGACGAGGTTCTTTTCCGAGAAGACCGGCGCGCGAATCTTCGAGACTCAAGCACACGACGTCGATCTGGTACTCGGCATTGAAGTGAACTTCGGAATGGGCTACGGCTTAGCGAGCAGCGTGACGCCACTCGGTCCCCGAGGTTGCTTCTGGGCCGGGCTCGGTTCACTGGTCCTCATCGACCAAGACCTCGACATCACGATTGCCTATACGCCGAACAAGATGCAGTTCGTCCCCGGCAGCACCCGCGGTGCCAACATCGCGCGCGCCGCGGTGGAGGCCGCGCTGCGCTAGACGTTCCGGGTGGCCGCACTCGTAGGAATCGCCAGAATCTACCGGTGATGGCTCACGGGGTTCTCCTGCGTCGATCGCGTCAGTGCGATCAATCAAATTTGGCCGCGCGGCTGGTTTCGGGCGATTTATGGCCGAGACGGTCAAAATATGAGAGGTGATTCACTTGACATTCTTGTGCGACTCTGCTTGAATTTCGCTCACGCGGTCAAGGGGGCGGCGCGTTTCAAGGGGGGAAATGAAAAGAATCTTTCGATTGACGTCGGTCACCATGTCGATTGCCATGGTCGCTCTCGGCTTGAGCGTCAGCGCGTCGCAGCTGTCGGGCGCGGCGACCGCCAAGGCCAAGCCCGCGATCAAGGTGGGAATGATCTTGGAGCAGACGGGCATCTACTCGGCGTATGAGACCGAGTGGCGCCAGGGCTTCAACATCGGCCTGAAGTACGCGACGAACGGCACCGACAAAGTGAACGGTCAGAAGCTCGACATCAACTGGGACGACGACGCGGACAATCCGACGACGGCCGTTTCGGACTTCAAGGCCTACGTGGGTGCTGGCTACAAGATCATCGGCGGTACCGGTGACTCGAGCATCGCCGATGAACTCGCACCCCTGGCTGCGCAGAACAAGGTTCTGTACATCTCGGGCGCGGCCGCGGACGACGCCATCACTGGCGTCAATCGCTACACGTTCCGTTCCGGTCGTCAGACCTATCAGGACGTGCAAACCGCGAAGTCCTACGTGCAAGCCCTCGGTACCGGCAAGACCATCCTCGTGCTCGGTCAAGACTTCGCCTTCGGCCAGTCCTACGTCACCGACGCCACGAACGCGTTCAAGAGTCTCGGCGACACCGTGGATAGTCTTCTCGTTCCCCTGACGACGACCGACTTCACGTCGACGGCCCTGCAAGTGCAACAGGACCACCCGGACATCATCTTCCTCGCGTGGGCCGGAACCACCGGCGCGCCGCTCATGCAGGCGCTTTCGCAAGAGGGTGCCCTCACCACCGCGCACGTCGTCACGGGTCTCGCGAACATCGCGACGTATCCGTTCTACGGCACGATCGGCACGTCGTTCAACTACCTGTCGCTCTACGTGTCAGCCGGTTCGACGAACAAGCCCAACGAATACCTCGTCAAGGCGATGGAACAGAAGTACCAGCAGCCGCCCGACCTGTTCACGCCGGACGGATTCGTATGGGCCCAGATGTTGGTGCGCGCCATTCAATCCGGTGACGGGACGAACGTCAACGCGATGATCAAGGGACTCGCAGGATGGAGTTTCCTCGCCCCGAAGGGTGAGCAGACCATTCGCGTCTCGGACCACGCCATGCTCCAGCCGATGTACCAGGTGGACTTGGTTCAGACGATCAACGGTGGCTACAAGCCGGTCGTGCTGCGCACTTTGAGTGCGTCCGTCACGGCTCCTCCGGTCACGGCGCACTTCAGCAAATAGTTAAAGTTTTCCCCAATGACAGATAGTCCCGGTCCCAGGTCCTTCGCGCTCGACGTGAAGGACCTGGGATTTCGGGTTGGGGGAGCGGACATCCTCTCCGAAGTCGACCTCGAGATCGAAGAGGGAAGTTTTCTCGGCATCATCGGACCCAACGGCGCTGGGAAGACAACCTTCCTGAACCTCATGAGTGGTTTGCTCAAGCCCACCTCGGGCACCGTTGAACTCTTCGGACGCGATTTGGCGGGCGTGAGTACCTCGGGTCGGGCCCGACTCGGCGTCGGGCGCACGTTTCAAACCTCAAGTCTGTTCAACTCACTCAGTGTCCTCGAGAACGCTCGGCTCTCGGCCCAAGCGCGCCTCGGAGGCAACATGAAGTTGTGGCGTCGGCCCCGTGCGGGTGACGAGGCGACGAGCGCCGCCGAGTCGGCCCTCGAAGAAGTGGGACTCTCGAGTCTCGCCCATCAGATCACCGGAGCGCTCAGTCACGGCGACAAGCGCAAGCTCGAACTAGCGATCCTTTTGGCCGCGCAGGCGCGGGTCCTTTTGCTCGATGAGCCCATGGCCGGCGTCAACACCGAAGACGTGCCGCTCTTGACCGCACTCATTGGCCGACTGCACTCCGAAGGGCGCACCGTGTTGATGGTGGAGCACCACATGGCCGTCATTGTCGGTCTCGCCCAAAAGGTCGCAGTGCTCGATTTTGGACGACTGCTCGCGTGCGGCGAACCCGAAGAGGTCATGGCCAACGAGACGGTGCAAGCGGCGTACCTCGGCGAGCCGTTGTGACCAACGCCATCGAGATTTCGGACCTACACGTCTCCATCGCCGGCTCGCACGTCCTCCAGGGCGTCAGTTTCACCGTGCCGACGGGTGGCGTCACGGCACTCCTTGGACGCAACGGCGTCGGCAAGACGACGACGCTGCGAGCAATCCTGGGTCTCGTCGCGAGCAGCGGTCGAATTCAAGTTCTCGGCGACGAGGTTGCCGGTTGGCCCACGCACCGGATCGTTCGACTCGGGATTGGCTACGTGCCCGAAGACCGTGACGTCTTTTCCTCATTGAGCGTGGAGCAGAATCTCCGACTCGCCGAGAGCGGGTCCGGTGCGAACTACGACGAGGTCTTCTCGCTCTTTCCCGAATTGAAACAGCGCGGCCGCCAGCGAGCCGGCACCCTCTCGGGCGGCCAACAACAGATGCTCTCGATCGCGAGGGCGCTCTTGAACAGTCGGCCCCTGCTGCTCATCGACGAGCCCTCCAAGGGACTCGCCCCAAAGATCGTGAGCGAATTCGCGGGCGTCCTCGAACGGGCGGCGCAACACTCGACGGTCCTGCTCGTCGAGCAGAACTTGAGCGTCGTGAAACGTCTCGCCCAGAGCATTGTCGTGCTCGACCATGGTGAGGTCGTGCACCTCGGAGAGGTCAGCGACCTCGACGATCCGACTCTCGTGCGACAGCTCCTGGGAGTGGCGGGGGCCGCGTGAACATTTTCCTCGTCCTCACCTTCAGCGGCGTGGCCCTCGGGGCTATCTACTTCCTCGCGGCGTCCGGACTTTCCTTGATCTACGGATTGATGGACGTCCTCAACTTCGCTCACGGCCTCTTCATGACGCTGGGCGCCTACTCGGGATACGAGATCGCGACGCGGCTCCCGACATCGCTGGGCGCGCCGACCCTGGTGATCTTGGCGATCATCGGCGCCACGCTCTTCGGTGGTCTGGCGGCCGGCGTCACCGAGTTGATTCTCATCCGACCGCTCTACGGCAAGCCGATCAGTCAGATCTTGATCACGATCGGCCTGGACCTCGCGGTGGTCGGCCTCCTCATGGGGGGCTTCGGCAGTACCGCGCTGCAGATCCCTGTGCCGCTCTGGCTGATCGAGCCCACGCACCTCGGTGGACTTTATTTGCCTAACGCGAACTTTCTCGCGATCGGCGCCGGCGTCATCGTCTTGATCGGGCTCGAGTTGTTTCTCGCGCTCACGAGATACGGCATCATCATTCGCGCCGGCGTGGAGAATCGCGAAATGGTGCGCGCGCTCGGGATTGACGTCGGTCGAGCGTTCACCCTTGTCTTCGTCATCGGTGGGGCCATGGCCGGGCTCGCGGGCATCCTGTACACCATTGTCTTCAGTGGCGATCTCGTGTCGCCCAACCAGGGTGACAGCCTCCTGATCTTTGCCTTCATCGTGGTCGTTATCGGAGGACTGGGTTCGATCCGCGGTTCGGCGGTGGCGGCGCTGACCGTGGGGCTCTTGCAGCAGTACACGTCCTTCTATATAGGTGGCCACAGTGGTTGGGCCCAGATCGGCGATCTCTCGACCGTGTTGCTGTTGGCCGTGGTCTTGGAGTTACGGCCCCGTGGACTCTTCGGGAGAGTCGCGTGAGACGGCCCTCACTTCGAGCGGGCCGTCTCGCGGTGGCCGTACTCCTCGGGCTCTTCATCGTGCTGCCCTTCATCGGACTTCACGTGCCGTGGGTGCTACCGGGCACCCTCGACATCGTGAACTCGACCGGGACCCTCGAGGTGCTGGCGCTGTGCTTCATGTTCGCGGGAATCGCGGTGGGCTACGACATGATGTTTGGCTACACCGGCCTCATGTCGTTGGGCCCCGTCCTCTACTTCGCGGTCGGAACCTACGTCTTCGACATCGCCCTGACCCATTGGGCGTGGCCGCTCGTCCCGTCGCTGCTGTTGACGTTTGGCGTCTCTCTGGTACTCGCGGTCGTGCTCGGCGCGATTGCCCTGCGAGTGCACGGCATCGCCTTCGCCATGGTGACCCTCGCCTTCGCCCAGGCGTTCTATTTCTTGGTGGAGAGCAATCCGCACAACCTGACCGGCGGCGATACGGGACTCTCCCTCACGTACACTCGACTGCCCTCGTTCCTCTCGGGGGCCGTGTCGAACACGAGAAACCTCTACTGGATCGCCCTCGCGTTCCTCGTCGTGGCGTACCTGATCGTCTGGCTGGTCACCGAGTCGGTCACGGGTCACGTCTTCGTGGCCGTTCGAGAGAACGAACTCCGACTCGACGTACTCGGCGTGCGGCCCTATCGCTTCAAACTTGTCTCGTTCGTCGTCTCCTCGCTCATAGCGACCGGGGGAGGGATCGTCTACATCCTGGTGATCGGCACGGCCGTGCCGAGTGTCGTGGCCTCGACGACCGTGACGTTGTCGATCCTCATCATGGTGGTCCTCGGCGGCGCGGGCACCCGCTGGGGTGCGGTCATCGGTGCCATCGTCTACGTCTATCTTCAGCAGTACCTCGATAAGGTCGGCGCCGAACCCTCGTTCACCCGTCTTCCGGCGGTGCTGCGAGTGCCACTTTCGGAGCCACAGTTTCTGCTCGGGGCCATATTCGTCCTCTTCGTGTTCTTCGCTCCGGGGGGCATCGCCGGCCTCGTCCTTCGCCGCCGGCTCAACCGGGCATCCGCGGCCACACTTTTGTCAGTATTCAAGAAGTCCTGAATGCTCGTTGTGTCGATGAAGATTTCGTTCGAATTGGCGTTCGCCGGCTCGAGAAAGGGAGGTGGCGAATGACGCTGGAAGGAAAGGTCGCGCTCGTTACGGGCTCGACGAGTGGCATCGGGTTGGGCATTGCCCGCTCGCTCGCCGGGGCCGGAGCCTCGATCATGATGAACGGCTTCGGTGACGCGGACGAAATCGAAACCTTGCGCGCACAACTCTGCGAGGAGTTTGGAGTGAGCGTCGCTTTCGACGGCGCCGATCTATCGCGACGCGACGAGGTGAGCCGACTCGTCGGCGAGACCATTGACGTCCTCGGCGGTATCGACGTGCTCGTCAATAACGCCGGCATTCAATTCGTCGCGCCGATCGAGGAGTTTCCCGAAGAACGCTGGGAGGCGATCATCGGGCTCAATCTCTCGGCCGCCTTCTATTCGATGAAATCCGCTATTCCCGCAATGAGGGCCAAGGGCTGGGGCCGCGTCATCAACGTCGCCTCCGCGCACGGACTCGTGGCGAGCCCGTACAAGGTTGCCTACGTCGCGGCCAAGCACGGCCTGGTCGGCGCGACGAAAGTAGCGGCACTCGAACTCGCCAATCAGGGTGTCACCGTGAATGCAATTTGCCCCGGATGGGTTCTCACGCCGCTCGTCGAGCGTCAGTTACTTGATCGAGCTGAGCAGGCGGGGACAGTGGTGGAAGTCGAGATGGAGCGCCTACTGGCCGAAAAGCAACCAATGTCCAAGTTCACGACACCGGAGTCCATCGGAGCCATGGCCGTATTTCTCTGCAGCGATGAAGCCGAGACAATTACGGGCGCGGCGCTTTCCATTGACGGCGGATGGACCGCGCAGTAGCCAACCACCACGAAAACACACCTATATATACGTGTGCGTGAAATTGGCGATGCGCTCGATTCGACGACTCCATCGGTTCAGTGCTTTGCGTAGCAATCTCTTGAACACATGACGATGGCTCGAGTAGACAAGCGAGTGTCCGTTCGCCCGTCGGGCACGACTGCGAATGCGTAGATCTTCCTCGGGCGGGAATTGACGTCTCGGCGTTAGTTTGAAATGACGATGCGAAACCAAATTGCACATTCGACGACAATCCGGATGTTGATCGCGGGTGCTGCGGTCGTGGCGTCCGTCTTCTTGGGTGTCACCCAGGGTCAAGCGTCGGTGACCGCACAGGGCGACACCTCGTGGACCGTCTATCACGGGGATCCGTCGGGCACCGGCGTCTCTTCAGCGTTGAAGTCCGTCGTCACCGCTAAGCGGGCGTGGGCCTCTCCGGTAGTGAGTGGAGAGATTTATGGCGAGCCTCTCGTCGAGGGAAGTGACGTCTTCGTCGCGACCGAGAGCGACACCGTTTACGCGCTGAGTTCATCGCGGGGCTCCGTGGTCTGGTCCCGACATCTCGCCACCGCCGTTCCGTCAACGGATTTACCCTGTGGCAACATCGCACCGACCGTGGGGATCACCGGCACGCCCGTCATCGATCCGTCGCGCAGCGAGATCTTCGTCGTCGCCGACGAGCTCGTGGGTGGTCATCCCGAGCACTTCTTGGTGGGACTGAGCACGAAAACCGGCGACATCGAACTGCGTCAGCGGGTCGATCCACCGGGATCGGATCCCGCGGCCCTGCTGCAGAGGACCGGGCTGAACCTCGACGGTGGACGGGTCGTCTTTGCGATGGGTGGCAACTACGGCGACTGCGCGACGTACCGTGGCCGCGTCATTTCGGTGGAGGAGGGGGGCTCTCGACCGACAATATTTACCGTCGACAATCGTGCGGGCGATAGCCAGGGGGCGATCTGGATGGGGGGAGCGGCGCCCGTCGTTGACGCCAGAGGCAACGTATGGGTCAGTGTCGGTAACGGTTCGGTCCACAGTACGGGCCAGGCGTACGACGACAGCGACTCGGCGCTCGAGTTGACGGCGAACGGAAGACTCGAACAGTATTTCGCCCCGTCGAGTTGGACCTCGGATAACGCGAGTGACTTCGATATGTCAACGGCGCCCGTACTGCTCGCGGACGGACAGGTGGTCCTCGCGGGTAAGTCGCCGGTCGTCTACCTCTTGAATGGCGAGCATCTGGGCGGCATCGGAAAGCAGGAGGCGAGCCTGTCGTCGGTGTGCTCGAACGACATCGACGGCGGAAGCGCCATCGTGGGAATGACGGTCTACCTGCCGTGTCTCAACGGCCCCGTCGCTGTCCGCGTGTCGAAGACACCCGCGTCACTCAAAGTGTTGTGGGGGGCGAGCGCCGGCAGTGGTCCGCCGATCGTGGCGGCCGGTCTGGTGTGGACGGTGGGTAAGGACGGCACGCTGTACGGACTCGACGCCGCGACGGGACAGGTCCGACAGCAGACCTCCATCGGCGCCGTCGACAACGACTTCACGACACCGAGTATTGGCGACGGCCTGATGCTGGTCGCTTCGTCGTATCGCGTGGTGGCCTTTCGAGGATCGCCCAACCCCGGATAGTCGACTCGAGAGAGCCAACCGACAAGGGTCGAGCGGCGGTTTTGGGACGGCCCGAAACGTACGTGGCCTTCGTCGCACTACTTTGGATTCACAAGCAGTCGTTGACGGGCGATGAATTGGACCAGTGGGGGTTGATGATGAGTAACGCAATCGCAGAATTCGGCCCACCGGTCTTGT
>Ga0302275_10000291_pt1 | contig 56408 bp, 56 predicted proteins | sample III_Bog_N2_2_FD_200229 | JGI IMG/M metagenome (GOLD analysis project Ga0302275, IMG submission 200229) | Peat permafrost microbial communities from Stordalen Mire near Abisko, Sweden - III_Bog_N2_2 | ecosystem: Environmental > Terrestrial > Soil > Wetlands > Peat | place: Sweden: Abisko... | reverse complement strand
GTGCGTAGGCACACTCCGTGCGTGTTGTTTGTTTTGGGTGATTTCATTTGGCGGAAAGCCGTGTCTGTTGTAGAAATACAGACCTAACTTTCCGCTACCTCTGCGATGTCACCGCCGTCGCCGAGGTTGAGTTCAGATTATACCTGTCAAGCCACAAGTAAACCCTTCCAACATCGCCAATGGTTATGCGGGTTTCCTTGTAATTCACTTTGAATTCGGAAAAAACAACACATTTATCTGCATTGGCGATGTCAGGCTTGCGTAGTATGAATTCTGCGTTCATTCCACACTCACTTTATCAAAGATTTCAATGACTTGAATCCTTGCAACATGTGCAATGGTTATTGGGAATTTGTTGACGCAATTCTTCAATTTGCCAGAATCGCTTAATGAATTTTGATTCTCCACTGGGGCGCCTGAAGCGACTGGAAGCACAATTGATAAAAGAAGGTAGAATCACCTCACAAGTGGGACAACGCGTTCAACAGATGATTCAGGATGAATCCAGAAAATTAAAAAAAGCTGAAGTTGATAAAATCGAAGAAGCTGAGGTTTATAAAATCCAAAAGCAAATAAGCAAAAAGGAATGGCAGGAAAAATCCAAACTGGAACGCCAACAGAAACACGAAGAAAGAATTGCATATTTGTTGGCGCATCCATCGGAAATAGTCACCCAAATTGAACAGCGAGATGTCAGACGCAAACAGCGAGAAACCGAGGAAAAACTGGCAAGGCTGACTCAGCAGAACATCCTCGACGAATGCAGTTCGCAGGGTCAATGCAAAGTCACTGAGGACGACCTAAAACATGCGTTCCCGAAAGAGGTTTCACCCATTGGTAAAAATATTTTTAGGCCGCAGATTGACATCAAGGAATTCAACAAATTTTTGCTGGCAAAAAAACTCTCTTTTTCGCTCCCTGACTTCGTTTTCAAGAAGTTGACATGAAAGCGGCTCTGGTGATTTGCCGGGGTCGTGTGTGCATCAAATCTGACACACCACTTATCCTCAAACTTTTTTCCTCTTCAAATCTTGCAGCTCTTTTTTTGTGAGTTTCAGAAGAGCAGCCTTCTTCATTTCTACTAATTCCTTGGATATTCGCTTCATTGAGTCTTCATGACTTTCCGGCTTGGTGTTACTGAATGGACCAGTTGGAACCGGTTTGGGCGTCCCAATTAAAACCAACAGTTTTTTAGCTCCGGCATTATTAATAATCTTGTTCATTTTAATTGATGGTAATAACCAGATATTTTATCGTTCAATAACGCAACCATTGCGTTTTTGATTCAACCGAACGTCACGCTGGCTTCCGCGCATTAAAAACCCGCCGCGAAGGCGGGTGTGCAGTTCGTTCGCAATTACCAAACAGATTCCGACCCCCTACCCGAAGAACTGGACGAACAATATTGGTGAGTCGGAATTTTGAGACCCCAATTATGCGGCCTTGAGCGAGTATTTCCCGTCGGCCAAAGTGAACACCGCCTTGGGGCCGGTGGATTTCTTTTTCAGGATGTTCTTAATCTTCCACGGCGAGAACACACTGCCGACCGCCTCGATGATGGATTCAACCGTCATCGGTGAACCATCGGTGGTGAGAATTTCAGTGATTTTGTCGTCAACCTTCGGGCGAAGTGACGCCGGTTTCCACGTAGGGTCAAGTTCGAGGATGTCGGCCTCAACCTGTAAAATCTCAGTGGCCAGCTCAATTCGACGTTGCTTCAACGGCTCAGCGAGCGCCGTCTTTTGGACCTTCAATTCCTCAATCTGTTGATTCAACGCGGCCAATTGTGCGTTTGCCGAGGTTTTGGTTCCGTTGCCAGTTTTCTTCGTGTCAGTTTTCATTTTCGTTGTCATTTTTGTTGTTTCGTGGTGTCGAGTTGTTCGGCACGACTGGACTGGACCATGGGACGCAAAAACTGGCAACAGCACCGGGAAGAATATTTACGGTAGAGAACGGAGGTGTAAAACCAAGATTCTATTTTTTATGAAGTGTCATCAAGTCGTGAGTTGGCCGGCTGTAGTCTCGCAATCCGGTTGTATAAAGATGCCAAAACTCTTTTGTCTTTTTATCCCATTGCATACGGTCAAGGCTTTGTGCGCCACCATGCGCCCAATAAACAGCCATTGTGCATTTTTCGGGATTTACCACAATTTGTGAAATCAAGTCTTTCAGCGTGGAAGCAATTTTCGCTCGTCCAAGTGGGTTTTTAATATTCGTTTCCATCTCCCTGCAAAATTCATTGAACTTGCCAGGGATGCTTGCCGAAAGTTTGTCGCCCGCGAGGTCGGAATCCAGTTTGTTTTCAAGCTCTGCCTGTTTCAGTTCCAAGTCCTGAATTTCCTTCATTATTGACGTGGGCGGCACGGTTTCTGACTTGCGGATTAGGTTTAGGAAATTTGATAATTCCTTTTTGACCGCTTCAATCTGCAACCGTGTTGCTGCCGCGTTATTCGAGGGTTTCTGAAAAGTATCGAACACTCGACAATCTGTTAAACAAATCTGAAACACTTCCTCAAGGACATTCGTCGCAACCACCTTGTAGGAACATTTCTTGTGCTTGTGAGCATTGCCGCAAACCAAATAGCTGTAACCGTGCCTTGACCTGACCAAGTGAATTAGGCTTGCACCACATTTTTCACATTTAATTAAACCGGCAAACAAATTGTTCTGCGAAGGATTTTTGGTATATCTAAACCCGGCTCCCTTGTAGCAGTTTCGCTGTTTTAGTTTGGCCTGAACTGCGTAAAATAAGTCATCTTCGATAATCCGTGGGAAATAGTTCTGAATCTTTCCGCCATCTTCAATTCGTTTTCCATCAATGATGGTTTTAGGCTGAAAACTCCCCAGAACTGATTCACTGGTCAGCGTATTGTGTATAATAGCCTTGTTCCAATCTTTTCCGTGAAAAGATTTTATCCCCTTTTCGTTGAACATCCGAATTACCGTCACGATGCCGATGCCTTCATTGGACAGTTGGAATAGCTTCTTAACAGTGGCAACATGTTCGGGGATTTTAACAATCTTGTCGTCTTTGACTGTTAGCCATCCCGGAACTTTCTTTGTGTAAATCTTCGTCGCTGCGTCGAGCCTTTTTTGTTTCCAGTTCGCCTTACCACGGAAGATACGTTTTTGCCGTTCCTCATTTGCGAGTGTCGTTTTGAGGGAAAGAATTAAAAATGATTGTGATGACTGCCAATTCTTTCGGTTCAAAACCTGATTGTCTCTCAAGGAAATGATGGTGACGCCAAAATCAAGTATCTTGGAAATTAGATTCAGTGAATCCAGCGGCAGCATTCTTGAAATTCTGTCAACGTCTTCAATCAGCAAGAATTTTGGAACGGAGCCACGGGCCAAATCATCCAGCATTGCCGCCAACCCCTTTCTGTCATCCGAACTTTTACCGCCTGAAATACCCAAGTCTTTGTAAATTTTGACCAGTTTTTCTCCGTGTTCCTTGCACCATCGTTCCGCGCCTTGCGTCTGACGTAGTTCCGATTGACCGTCAGCCTGTTCCGGTGTTGAATATCTCAAATATAAAATTGCATTATTCATTTATGGAAACAATACCACAAGTTGTCACCCGTTTCAGTCACATTGTCATCTTTTGGACCGACCCGGCCCGGCCGGACGCCGCTGACGCCGTCATCGCCGGCGGGAACCAATACCTCAAAAACATTCCCGGCCTGGTGCAGTTCCATATCGGCAAAATGGTGGGCAGCCCGCGGCCGGTGGTGGATCAAAGCTATCAGGTCGCGCTCAACACCGTTTTCACCAGCAAACAGGCGCAGGACGATTACCAGGTGCATCCGCAGCATCTGGAATTCATCGCGCGCTGCGTTAAACCGCTGGTGAAAAAAATCATCGTTTACGATTTTGAATGATTGGCCGGAACGGTTGCTCATTCAAATTGTAGGCGTCGAGGTGACGAGACTCATTCTGAACTCCCGGCAAAATCGGAGCGAATCGTGTGATCATCCCATTGGTGTGGTAAAAATTCACGGCTAGAGCGTTTGAAGAAATACTGTAGCCGTTCGGAGCGAGGATTTTTGGGTTTTGGCGAGGCTTTGGCTAAGGAGCAGGTTCAAAGCAACCCTGTGACTGAGCCGAAACGAAGCCTAAACCCAAAAAGACCGCCCTCTTCCTTCAGTCAAGCCGAACGGCTACAGTTTTTTTGAAAATGCTCTAGGATCGCTAGCGCCGTAGGCGCGACCTATTTGTAGAATGACCAGCCAACAAATGATTCAAGCTCCGTCTGGAGCGAAATGGTGTCCGTCCGAAAGGACCGCCCCGACGGGGCTGGAGATTTATTTGGATTTGGAAACTACCAAGATTCCGCTCCTACGGAGCTACGGCAGCCGCCCAGACGCCGGGGCCTTTGTGAAACAATGATCGCCGGCCGGAGCCGGAGAACCACCCCGGGTAACAATACATTCAGGCCGGCCAGACCACCCGGCGCCGCACGGTTGCCATGGGGTCTTTACCCCATTGGTGAACCCGGCGGCCTATGCGACAATATTCCTTGCAAGGAGCCGTTTCCTGGCAACGACCCATGAATGCAATCGCCTGCGAAACCTGCGGTTTGGTTCAGCAATTGGCCCACGTGCCGCCGCGCCATCTGGCGAGGTGCGCCCGTTGCGACGGGATTCTCCAGCGCCACCGCCCGAACAGCCGCGCGCGAACCGCGGCCTTGACGCTCGCGGCACTCTGCCTTTATGTGCCCGCAAATATTTATCCCATCATGACCATGGACTATCTGGGGCTGCGCACGCAAAACACTGTTTTGGGCAGCGTCCGGGCCTTGTACCGGGACGGGATGTGGGCGGTGGCGGTCCTGGTCTTTGCCGCGAGCATCCTCGTCCCGCTGCTGAAACTGCTCGGCTTGTTTTTTCTCGTCGCGAACCGTGGGTCACGTTGGCAGCGGGTGCGCACCGGGGTTCACCGGACCATCGGCCTGATCGGGCCGTGGGCCATGCTGGATGTGTTTCTGCTGGCCTTGATGGTGGCGCTCATCCGGTTTGGGAATTTTGCCACGGTGATTCCCGGTCCGGGCATTGTGGTTTTCGCATCCGTGGTGGTTTTGACAATTCTGGCTTCGGCGAGCTACGACCCGCGCCTCATCTGGAAGGAGGAGCTGCTTGAACCCCTTGAACCAGGCTGAATCCGGGGCGCGCGAGCTGCCCCGGGCGAAAATCACCCGGCAGTCCCGCCTGTCCCTCGTCTGGGTCGTGCCGCTGGTGGCCGCCCTCGTCGCCGGCTGGCTCGTGTTCAAATACGTCCGGCAGCTGGGCCCGGTCATCCGCATTCAGTTCAGCGACGCAAACGAAATCAAGCCCAACCAAACCACCCTGCGCTATCGCGGGGTGCAGGTGGGCGAAGTCCTTTCGGTGCAATTGACCCCCGACGCGCAACAGGTGGAAGTGCGGGCGCGGCTGGACCGGTCGGCGGCCGGTCTGGCGCGGGCCGGTTCCGTGTTCTGGATTGTGCGGCCCGAGGTGGGTGCGGGCGGTTTGCATGGGCTGGAGACCATCGTCTCGGGGTCCTACATCCAAGTGGAACCGGGCGGCGGCGGGGAACAAACCAAGTTCATCGGGGCGGAAGAACCGCCCCTGCTTAAGTCAGCCGCCGGTGGACTGGAAATCATCCTGACCACACCCACCCTCGGCTCGTTGTCCATTGGCGCGCCCGTTTATTATCGCGGCCTGGCCGTGGGCACCGTGCAATACTATGTGCTGGCGAACGATTCCACCGCCGTCAATGTCCATCTTTTGCTGGAGACGAATTTTGCGCCCCTGGTGCGGATGGATTCAAAATTCTGGAATGCCGGCGGCATCAGCGCCCACTTCGGGTTGTTTTCCGGACTCAGCCTGGGGGCGGAGAACCTCAAGTCGCTGGTCATCGGCGGCATCGCCTTTGCCACGCCGTCTCCGCCCGGAGTAATGGCGACGAACGGCGCAATTTTCCCGCTCAATGACAAAGCGGATTCCAAATGGCTCGACTGGTCGCCGGCCATCATCATCACCAACGCCCCGGCCAAGGCGTCGCCCAGTCCGCCGGCCTCGCTCCTGTTGAACGGCGCCAGCCTGAATGCAAAATAGCCGGCGCACTTCCTGCCGGCTCATCCCGTTGGTGTGGTAAAATAAATTACGGCAGACGCCAGCGGCCTGTGCCAGCGTGGATTAACAATTTGGCGTCGCGCAAGACTTGCAACTGCTGGCGGATTTTGTCTTTGATGTGGCGGTTGTCGGGATGAAGATTTTCCAATTCACGGGCGTGGGCGTAAATATCCTCGTTCGTAAATTCCTTCCAATCCTGTAGCGGCGCTCTGTGAGCGTCGTTGCGCCGGCGGTCACAGACCGCCGCTACAACATTCAAAACATCCAACGTCCAGCCGCGTTCCTTCACTGAAAGTTTTTTGAGCGGTTTGACCTTTCGGAATTTCTCGCGCACTTCTGATGGCGGCGTGATTTGTGTTTCGTTGACGATGGCGATGCGGGCTTCGGCGGGGATGCGGTTCAAGGCAAAGTTGCAGCCGACCCAGCCAGCGCGCTGCGCGGTGGAGGACAGCGGCTTGCGCTTGATGATTGCGGACGGCGGAAAGGCAAAATGTGGCACCAGCAGCAGATTGCGGACGCTCCATGTCGCCAAATCGTATTGCATGAAATAGTAGCTGGGGGCCTCATCATTCTTTATGGCTTTCATCATCGCACCGTAAGCGCCGTCGGTGATGGAATCGCGGATGGGCGCGCGCTGGCTTTTGAGTTGATACCAGAATTCGCAACGGGGGCAGGAATAATCGCTTGCCGGATGACCCGGCTCCAGCCAGGTTAGTTTGGGCGAAGAACAATTGGGACAGAAAAGATTTTGCTCGCCCCAGGCTTCCGTGACGACCCGCGCCCGCTGTGAGCCGCTGGAATAAGCAGTGGCGAGCGAGCCGGTCATGGAAAGGTTCACCCGGCAATTAGATCATTGTGGCTGAATGGATTCAAGCCGCCATCCAGCTGACGCGAGATTTGCCGTTTAATTTAATTTGTCAAATTGGCATTAGCAAATACCGCACACTCGTAAACATTCTGGATAGCTAATGCCGGTAATTTCCGGCGGCGAGACTTGCGCTGCTTTCTGAACAAGGTGAAACTTTCCGCATGGAGTCTGAATCCCGTGAACCGTGGTGGCGTGAATGGCCGCTGGCCCTGGCCGTCGTCACGCTGGTGCTGGCGTTGCTCGCGCACGGCTGGCTGGCCACCGCCCTGAACCAGCCCGGGTCACTGGTGCTTCTGCTCGCCGTGATCTGTGGCGTCATCCTGGCGGCGGCCATCGCCATCGTGCGCCACGCGGAAATCCTGGCGCACCGGCTGGGCGAACCCGCGGGGACGCTGCTCCTGACGCTGGCGATCACCGGCCTGGAGGTGGCGATGGTGGCGTTCGTGATGTCCACCGGCTCGGACAAGCCGACGCTGGCGCGCGATACGATGTTTGCCGTGGTCATGCTGGTGCTGAACGGTTTTCTGGGGCTCGCCCTGCTGCTGGGCGGCCTGCGCCACCACGAACAACGGTTCAATCTCCAGAGCGCGAATGCGTTTCTGGTGATGATTCTGCCGCTCACCGTGCTCGGGCTCATCCTGCCGAACTACACGCAGGCCACGGCCGGCCCGACGCTCTCCACCTTTCAGATGGTGTTTCTCTCGGTGATGTCGGTGGGCATCTACGTGGTTTTCCTGTTTATCCAGAACCACCGGCATCGCGGTTTCTTCACGGTGCCGGAGGCGCCGGCGGCACCGGCGGCACCGGGGCTGGAACCTCATTCGGCGCATTCGACGCTGTATCACGCGGCGATGCTGGGGGCTTACGGCCTGCCGCTGGTGCTGCTGGCCAAGCAGATGGCCGCGCCGCTGGATGCCCTGGTGTTCAAATTGGGCGCGCCGCCCGCGCTCGGGGGGTTCATCATGGCGTTGCTGGTGCTGACGCCGGAATCCATCGCGGCCATCCGCGCGGCCCTGGCCAACCAGATGCAGCGTTCGGTGAACATCTTGCTGGGCTCGGTGCTGGCGTCCATCGGGCTGACCATTCCGCTGGTCATCGCGGTATCGCTCGTCACCGGCCGGACGCTGGTGCTGGGCATTGATGCAGTGGGCACGGTGATGCTGCTGCTCACACTGCTGACGAGTATCCTGACTTTTTCCCAGCCGCGCACAAACCTGCTGCTCGGCTGTGTCCACCTGCTGCTCTTTGGCGCTTATGTCATGCTGATGTTCGATCGTTGAGTCCCGACGGTGTTTGCCCACGGCCACCAGGTTGTCGGCAGCAGTGGCCGTCGGCCAAGGCCGGCGGACGTTGAACTGGGGCGGCGGTTGCGTTAGCTTCAGCGCATGGCAAAAAATTTGGCCGCGGCCAAGGTCGACTCATCGCCTGAAGCCGCGGTCGCGCCGGTGCCTTCGGCCATTTCCCTCGCGGCGGTGAAACGCTTTTTGCCATGGCTGGTGGCGGTGGCGTTCTTCATGCAGGCGCTGGACACGACGATCCTGAACACGGCGGTTCCGGCGATTGCCAAGGCGCTGGCCATCACGCCGTTGAGCATGAAGGCGGTGCTGTCCAGCTATACGCTGAGCCTGGCGGTGTTCATCCCGATCAGCGGCTGGATGGCGGATCGCTTTGGCACGCGCCGCGTTTTTGCCTGGGCGATTGGGACGTTCACCCTGGGCTCAATGCTGTGCGGCCTGGCCAACAACATTCATCTGCTCGTGGCCTGCCGGGTGCTGCAGGGTTTTGGCGGGGCGATGATGGTGCCGGTGGGACGGTTGACGCTGGTGCGGACCTTTCCCAAATCCGAACTCATCCGCGCGATGAGTTTCGTGGCCATTCCGGGCCTGATCGGCCCGATGCTCGGCCCGGTGGCCGGCGGTTTCATCGTGGGCTATTTTCATTGGCGATTGATTTTTTTCATCAACCTGCCGGTGGGTCTGCTGGGACTTTATTTTGTTTATCGGCATTTGCCCGATTACCGGCAGGAAAATTCGCCGCCGCTCGATCTCGCGGGCTTGATCTGGTTCGGCACGGGCATCGGGTTGCTGGCGTATGTGCTGGAAGTGTTTGGCGAACATACGTTGGGCGACGGCACGCTGCTGGCGTTGCTGGCCGTGTCCGCCGTTTGTCTCGTTGCTTATGGCCTGCGGGCGGGGCGCATCCGGTTTCCCCTGCTGCGGCTGACGCTGTTTGGCATCCGCACTTTTCGCGCATCGGTCAGCGGCAGCTTTTTCACGCGTTTGGGCATCGGCGGAATTCCATTTTTGTTTCCGCTGCTGTATCAGGTGGGGCTCGGCTTCACGCCCATCCAATCCGGCCTGCTCATCATGCCGCAGGCGGCGGCCGCGTTAAGCTTGAAGTTCGGGCTGCGGAAAATATTGCAGCGGTTCGGCTACCGCCGCGTTTTGATTTTCAACACGTTGATGCTCGGCGTGATGACCCTTTCCTTCGCGACGATCGGCGCGGGGACGCCGGTCTGGCTGATCGTGACGCAGGTATTCATTTTTGGAATGTTCACCTCGCTCCAATATTCCAGCATGAACACGCTGGTCTTTGCGGACGTGCCGGAGGAGGCAACCAGCGGCGCGAGCGCCATCACCAGCACGGTGCAGCAAATGTCCATCAGCTTTGGCATTGCGATCGGCTCGCTGCTCACGGCGTTTTTTATACCCGACCGGCTGCATGTGAGCGCGCCGCAGCTGATCCACGGCATTCATCTCACGTTCCTGATCCTGGGCGGCTGGACCATTGTTTCATCCTATATTTTTCTGGAGCTGAAAAAGAATGACGGCAATACGTTGAGCCTGCATCAGGCCCTCCCCCATGCCGGGTAAGGCAAATCGACTCGGGTGATTTTGGGTGAACGTGGATCGGCGCAGCGGGCCCGGAGCGTCCGGCTCCGCAATATTGACCGGCACGTTTCGTAGCTGATCGTTTCCGAGGCTTGTATCCGGAATTATCGCCCGGTAATCTTGTGGCCACACCAACCGGAAACCGAATGAGCGAATTCATTTTTTCCTGCCCGGCCTGTGGCCGGCAACTTTCCGGCGACACCGGGCAAGCGGGCGCGGATATCAATTGTCCGGCGTGCCATGCCCTGATCGTCGTGCCAAACGCAGGAGTCGCCGCCGCCGCTCCACCCTCGACCGGAGCTCCGCCGCCGGTTGCTGGAGGCAACGCCCTGCCCGTTGCCGTCCATAATTCCGGACTGGCCATGGCCTCGCTGATCTGTTCGCTAAGTTCGTTGATCATCTGTGTGGGCTGGCTGCCGGGAATCATTTGTGGCCATCTGGCCAAAGCCCGCTTCCGCCGGGATCCGTCACTCAAGGGCCAGGGCTTGGCCACCGCCGGCCTCATCCTTGGCTATTTGATTTTGGTGCTGGAAGCGGGCACCGTCAGCGTCAAGGTGTGGTCCTTTTCCCACGCCGTGAAACAGGGATTCGACCATGCCCGGGAGACGCTGGCCACCAACGATTTCATCACCCTCGCCACCAACGTTCCGGCGGCGGACGAGGCCGGCCCCTCCGCGCCAACGACCTTGGAAACCAACCTGCCGCCGGCCACCCTGCCGGTAGCAGCTGCCGCCGCCGTGGCCTGGACCACCAACCTCGACGAGATGACCGTTCCCGAGCATCCCGTCAGCGGGCAATTGCACGGTGTGGATTTCACCCTCAAGCGGGCAATGTTCAGGCCGGGGACTTTGAGGATGATTACCGAAAACGGACTGGCGCTGGAAGTTCTCGGGTTGGCAAAATCTCCGGAAGGTCAGAGTTACGAAATTTCACCGGCTGACGAGGGTGCCCACCCGCGCGTCCGGATTACCTGGAATGAGGCCGGGGTCGTGCAGACGTTAAAGTTCAGCCAGGGCTATACTATGAAACTGACTTTCAGCCCGGCCGTGGATCGATGGTTGGCCGGGAAAATCTATGTCTGCCTGCCGGACGATGCCAAAAGCTGCCTTGCCGGCACCTTTAACGTCCGGGTGCCCAAACCTAAGTGAGTGTCCGGGCCGGCTAATTCCCCCCTATCATAGCCGGTTTTAATTTTCCACGCGCTTGACGAGCACGGTGATCTGTCCGTTTTCGTCGGTCTGGATGACCGCCGGCTTGCCAAAGGTGACGATGAAGGTGGAGTCCAGACCGACACTCATCTGCGAGTAAGAAGATATGGCGCCCGGACCGCTGCTGGTCACATAGGGCACGGTGCGGCCGAGAAACAATTGCAGCCGACCCTTCGTGTCACTTAGCTCCTTGAGCGTGCCTTGAAACTTGAGGGTGACGGGGACGTCGTTATTGTTGATCTTCATGGAATTCTTCTGAATGGTGTTGAGGTCAAACGTGCCTTCGGCAGTCAGCACTTCCAGAAACTTTGGGTCGCCCTTCGGCTCCTGCCATTCGACGTGGATGAGGAAGTTGACGAGATCCTTGACCGGTTCGGCCGCGGGAGGCGCACCCGGCGAGACCAAGACCGGAGCCATGGCTCCAGGACGCGGCGGCGGCATGAAGGGTTGGGATTGGCACGCACAGGCGGTGAGCAGGGCAACAAGAATCAGAGGGTAGGTTTTCATGACGATCATTGGTTTCATTGGCCGATGAGATTACCAACACCGCGGCGCGGGATGAGTTGCGTTTCACTTCAAAATGACCGGCTTATCACCCTGGCATCTAATATATTCGCCCTTCTCCCGTTCCCACGAGCGAAAACAAGCTTCCGTGGGCGCAGGGCGGGTTCCCACGGGCGAGGAATCCGGCTCGGGCGGAGCCGGATTTCACCGCTTCATGGTTTGATTACAACCGCCTGCGCCAGAGTCGTCGCCGGATTTTTTCCGGCAAAGTAGTAGTCCGGCTCAAAGATCATTTTCCGGTCCCCCGCCATGAACCACAGCTTGAGTTTGCCGTGCTGGCTGTCCGCCGGCGTGGCGATGGCCTGAATGGGCCGGCTGCGTTTGCCCCGGCCGCTGGTGGTGGCGGTGCCGGTGACGGCCACAACTTTGCCCTGGTTGATTTTGGCCAGCGATTCGTCCGGAACGACGATGACCAAAGCGCCTTTTTCGTTTTTAAAGAAGTAGGGAAACACCGTGACCTGGTAAGCACCCGTGTAAACCCCGCCAACGCGCTGGAGCGCGCCGATGGTGAGGGTGGCCCTGCCCGCATTAACCGGCATAGAACTGGGCTCAATCATGAGGGTCAGCGTGGTGGCGGCCGAGTTGGTGGGAGCGGCTGTAGCGGTGATGCTGACGGGGTTCATGGCCGTTGAGTTTGTGGCGGCAGCCGGGGTTTTCGCCAGCAACAGCGCAAACACTTCGTGATAAAGATTGTCCATGTCCACCCCGAGGCCAACCAGCGCATGGGCGCGAACGGGATCCGGCTCGTAAAGGCTGGCGACCACCGCCAGATGCCAGCCATAACTCAGCGCCTCGGTCTGGGTCAACAGCAGGGTCAGTTCAAACCGGTCGCCGGACTGGCCGAGCAATTCGCTTTCCTTGGTTGAGGCAATGGCCTCGCGCGTGGCCGTTTCACCCGGCGGCAGCGCGAGGTCGTCCAGCTTGATGGTGGGGTCGTCCTTGGCAAATTGCTCCAGCAGGGTCGCTCCGGTGGCGGAAGTGGTGGCAATTTTCTTGACCAGGGTTTTGACCTCGGGAGATTCCGACTTGATGAAGCGCAACAGGCTGACGCCGGATTGCTCGGCCAAGAGTTGATGGAGCAGGCTGTAGGAATTGTTCCGCGTGGATTGTGACCCATCGCCCCCGGATGGGGCCATGGCTTGGGGCGACTGGCAGCCGGTGAGAATACCGGCGGCCAATAACATCGCGGCGAACCACGGCTTCATGAGTCGGGCCTGGGAAAATATCACGCGGCCACGCGATTGAAACTCGCGCGGTCGTCCGCCTCCAGCCAGTCGAAAGTGGAGCTCGTCTCCGGGTCGAGTCCAAGCTTCGCGCATTCCTTGATGAAGTAATCGCGCTTGTCCGGGCTTTTCATCGGGCTGCCGGCTTCCACTTCATCGGACCAGGCCTTGATTTCCGCCGGGTTTTTTTTGGTGCCATTAGCCTGCAACCAGGCGCCGATGTCCTCGTAATCTTTCGCGGCGCGCACGGCGGCTTTGAACTGTACGCCATTGATGCCCTTGAAACTGAAGAGCATATTGTCCAGCGGACAATCGTAATGATATTCGCCGATATTTCCGGCCAGGCTGGCGCGGCATTTGTCGGTGGTGCGATCGGCAATGGCAAATCCGCCGATGCGGGCGCGCGGGCTGTGCGGGGCCTGCTTGGTCAGGTCACGGTCAATGATGGGGGTGTTCATGTTTATTTTTTTTGGGTGAGCGGGTCAAAAGGGTCATTCTTTCAGGGTCTTGATTTTCTGCAAATGCGCTGCCACAACCGGAATGGTTTTTTCGAGGAAACTTTTAAGGTCGGCGTCCGGCGTGGCGGCCAGCTCGGCCTTGAACGCCTTGGCATCCTGCTGGTGGGCTTTGATCATGCCCTTGACATAGGCCTCGTCGAATCCCGCGCCGGTCAGGGCGGACATTTTATCCACCTTGCCTTGATGCTTCGCATCCAGGGTGGCGGGCAGGGAAACGCCCTTTTGCGCGGCGAGCGTTTTCAGGTCGCCATTGATGGCCGTGTGATCCTTCGCCATCATCTGGCCGAAATCCCTTACCTCGGCGCGCTGCCCGTTGGTGGCGGCGAGTTCGCCGAGTTTCACCTCGGTCATGCCGCCTTGGGCCGCCGCGAGGATGAACTTGGTGTCGGCCAGGGAGACGGCCGGTTGAGCCTTGGCGGAGGGAACCGCGAGCAGTAATCCCGCCGCCATTAAGGCCGATAAAAGGAGCATGGTTGATTTCATAAGTGGGTTGAAGCTAGGGTGTGCCAGCGTTCATTGCCATGGGGTGTAACCCTACCGTAAGTGACGCCGATTCGTTTCGAGGCCCACTATGAATCTGAGGCGTGACTCTGCAAATGCTGCCGCGGCAGTGCGGCGCGCCCGCCGCCGGGGGCATCCGCCGGCTCCTAGGCCCGCGGGTGAAATTTGCGGTGGATCTCCCGCAGCCGGTTGCCGGTGACGTGCGTGTAAATCTCCGTCGTGCTGATGTTCGCGTGGCCGAGCAGTTCCTGGATGACGCGCAAGTCCGCGCCGTGCTCCAGCAGGTGCGTCGCGAAGCTGTGCCGCAGCATGTGCGGCGTCATATTCCGCTCCACGCCGGCGCGGCGGACGCGGTTCTTGATGTGCAGCCACAGCGTTACCGCGGCGAACGGCGTGCCGCGCTGCGTCAAAAAAACATTGGCTGGCGATTTCGGCGTGACGAGCTTGGGCCGGCCGGCTTCGATGAACCGGTTCAACGCGGCCACCGCCGTCCGCCCCACGGGCACGACGCGCTCCTTGTTGCCCTTGCCGATGACGTTGACGAAGCCGGCATCGAGATGCAGTTGCTCGAGCCGCAGGTTTTTTAGTTCCGATAAACGCAAGCCGGAGGCGTAGGCGAGCTCCAAAATCGCCTGGTCGCACAGACTTTGCGGCGTCTCGGGCTGCTCCGGTTTGAGCAACTGTTTGATTTCGTCGTTCGACAGGGCCTTGGGCAGCCGTTTCCAGCGGCGCGGCAGCGAAAGGTTTTCCGCCGGATTCGTCGGCAGCATTTTTTCGCTCTCGGCAAACTTGTAAAAGGCCCGCAGCGCCGCGATTTCCAGATAAACACTTTCGCCGCTCAAGCGCTTTGAAGATTTAGCCGCATCGGCGGTGACTCGGCTGGCCGCTCCCCGTCCAGTCGGCAACACATTTCTGGAGCGTTCATGCTGGAGGAACGCCATGAGATGCTTCAGCTCGACCTGATTCCAAGCGGTGAGGCTTTGGCCGGCCGCCCACGCGGTGAATTTGCCGAGCAGTCCGGCGTAGGTTTTTGCCGTATTGTCGGATTGCCCGCGCTCATGGCGCAGGTATTGCAGAAAATCCTCGACCAAGACATTCATGGGGCAAGGATGAAGGAGCCGGCCGCCGGGAGAAAGCCGCAAGTCAGCGCAATCCAGCCGGCGGATTACGGGTTTGTGTCCGGCGGCGGGCGGCTTGGCGCGGGACCCGGCTTGGCGGTGAATTCAATAAACCGGCTCTGATGCAGCGCGAGCGTGAGGTTGAGCGACTTGGCGTCGCCGAAGTCGCGCAGGCCGAACCGGTAGCTGCCGCCGCCGGGGCTGAAGGCGTTCACGGTCGGCACTTCCTGGCCCTGGTCGTCGGTTACTTTGACGAGGGTCAGGCGCATTCCTTCCGGCGGCGGGTCCGCCTGTACTTCGATGCCGCCGGCGAGTTGGCCCCAGCCGCCCGGTTGGCTGAACTGCATCGCCGGGAATACTTTCACGTGCCAACCTTTCACCGTGGTCTCGGCAAACGGCGGATTGGCCCGGTTGTGACCAAAGCGCCAGAAATCCTGCAGCTGGCCGGGCTGGATCGGCACCTTTTGCGCCGTCCACAGTTCGTTTTCGGTGAAGCCCGATTCGCGCGAGAATTCAAAGCGCACTTTCCACGCCGGTTCATCCGGCCACAAACCGTATTGGTAGAGCTCGACCCGGCCGGTGCCCTGGCCGAAATTGTTGACGGGGGCGGTGACGCGATTGCCGGTGGCGTCGGAGGTTACCACCTGGACCGGCTGCCAATTGGCTGCGTCGTGGTCGTTTTGCTGGATTTGCAGGCCGGCCATCACGCCCTGGTTCAGCGGGTCGTCCGGCCGCAGGCCGCCTCGTTGATAAAGTGTTTTGGCGCCGGACGCCAGCTTGGTCAGCGTCACATCCAAGTCGCCGTCCGATTCCGTATCCGGCAGCGAATTAGGATACCAGGTGGGAAACGGGCCGCGCGCCGGATTGGAAATGACAAAGACGTTGGTGCGCATCTGCCAGCCGATGCGGGGAGTGAATTCCTGGACGTGCAATTCGAATTTCCGCTGGCGCCGGGGAAACGCATCGAACCGGAAGCCGACGATCTCGTCCCCCCGCCGCCGGTTGGCGTTACCGGTCGTGCCCGAGCTGCCCACGCAGGCCGTGGCCGCCCGGTCATACGCAAACAGCTGGTAGTTCAGCGGCCATTGGTTGGGATTGTGCTGCTGGCGGATCCACACGACCAGAAAATCATTCGTGCCGTCGAAGCGGGCCTTGGATTGATGCGGGCGATCGAGGGATTTGAGAATCGGCGAGGCGTGATGCTGGCCGTAAGTCACCGCCACCAGGGTCAGCTTGGCCCCGCTGGCCAGGGTGAGCGTCTGCGGCTGCAGCAGCCACCAGGCCATCGCCGCCGCCAGGCCGGCAACCAGGATTAAAACCCCGCCCCAGAGATAAAGCTTTGATTTCATAACGACAATATTTGCCCGCAACATTTCCAGATATGGCCAGGCGAGGTTGACTGCCCAGCATTTCCACCCGTAAAAACGAAGCCGGGGTTAGGAGACGCTAACAACATTCCGACCCGATGGTTGACATAAATGTTCAACCTCCCCGCCGGGCGGCGGATATTCCAGCATTTGCGCTCCGCTACCAGAACTACGGCGGCGGTGGTCGTAAGGTTACAACTTGTGTCCGGTTAATCGCTCGTACGCCTCAAGGTATTTTGCCGAGGTTTTGGCGACGACATCATCCGGCAATTGCGGGCCGGGCGGGGTTTTGTCCCACGTCAGCGTTTCGAGATAATCGCGGACGAATTGCTTGTCGAAGCTCGGCTGACTTTGGCCGGGGGCGTATTGGTCGGCCGGCCAGAAGCGCGAGGAATCAGGCGTCAGCACTTCATCAATCAGTATCAGTTTGCCCTCAAACAGACCGAACTCAAATTTCGTGTCGGCGATGATGATGCCGCGCTGGCGGGCGTAATCGCGTCCCGCCTGGTAAATCATCAGGCTCAATTCGCGCGCCTGCTTGGCGAGTTCCGGGCCGACAATTTTAACCGCTTGCTCGAAATTAATGTTTTCATCATGGCCGGCCTCGGCCTTGGTGGACGGCGTAAAAATCGGTTCGGGCAGCTCGGCAGATTCCGTCAAACCGGCGGGGAGCTTTAGGCCGCAGATGGTCTGCGATTTCTTGTATTCCTTCCAGCCGCTGCCGGAAAGATAGCCGCGCACGATGCATTCGATGGCGAGCGGCTGGGCTTTTTTAATGATCATCGAGCGCTTCGCCAGTTGGTCGGCGAATGGCTGCAAATTTTTCGGCAACGCATCGTTCGCACCGGCGAGCAGGTGGTTCGGCACGAGCGCGGCAAATTTCTCGAACCAGAAATGCGAGATCTGCGTGAGCACCTCGCCCTTGCGCGGAATGCCGTTGGGCATGATGACGTCGAAGGCGGAGATACGGTCGCTGGCGACGAGCAGGAAGCGGTCGCCGAGGTCAAAGACTTCGCGGACTTTCCCGGAGCGGACTTTTTTGATGCCGGGCAAGTCGAGCTGTAAAATGGTTTCGTTCATGCGGAAAAAATAATGGCCGAGGTCCGAAGTTCAAAGCCCAAAGTCATGATTGTGAAAGGCAGCAGCTTAAACGAAGCATCCAGAAATTGTGGGTTCTGATTGGCGGTCTGCACGGGGATTCTTCATTCGGCCTGCCGCCTTCTGCATTTATTACACCACCGGCCGCTCGACCAGTTTTACCAGCAGCGGGATGCTGCCCTGCGACTCGTCGTCGAGTCGCACATCCACGGAATACAGGCCGGGTTCGGCGAACTTCAACTGCTGGATGTTCACGATGAAATTGCGCGTGAGGAAATGCGCGTCGTCCGGCAGCGTGACCGGCACCGGCAGCTCGATGCCCTGCATGATGGGATGGCCGTCGGCATTGATGAAATTGAGCATGAGCTTGCGCGTGCCCTCGTCGCCGGGCATGAACGTGACGCGCAACGCCACGGCGCATTGCGGATGCACCGCCGGCATCTGCGGCGCGTAAATCGTGTCGAACGCGCCGAGGAAGTTCAGCTTGCCGTTGTCGTCGGTCGCCGCGTCGCAGAGCACCGCCACTTGAATGTTCATGGCGGAATTAAGCCACGAATCCGGCGGCTTCGCACGATTTCTTTTCACGCGACCGGCGCTGGACAACCGGCCGTTCCGGCGTAAGTTCCGCCGGACAACGGAAGAATCAAAACGGAAGAATCAAAACGGAAGAATCAATTATGCGCCACACCAAAGCCTTCGCCGCTCTCGACGCCACCGCCCCACTGGCCCCGTTCACGTTTCAAGCCCGCGACCCGGATCCGGACGAGATCGAAATCCAGATCCAATACTGCGGCGTCTGCCACACGGATGTCCACCAGGCGCGCAACGAGTGGCACGGCACGATTTATCCCTGCGTGCCCGGCCACGAAATCGTCGGGCGCGTGACCCGGGCCGGAGCGCGTGTGAAAAAATTCAAGGAAGGCGATCTGGCTGCCGTCGGCTGCATGGTGGATTCCTGCCGCACCTGCGAATCCTGTCGGGTTGGCCTCGAACAGCTGTGCGAAGCCGGGCCGACCTTCACCTACAACAGTCCGGACAAAAAGCACGGCGGCACGACCTACGGCGGTTATGCGGACAGCATCGTGCTGGACGAGGCCTTTGCGCTGCGCCTGCCGAAATCGCTCGATCTGGCCGCGTCCGCGCCACTGCTTTGCGCCGGCATCACGACCTATTCGCCGCTGCGCCGCTGGAAGATCGGCAAGGGTCAGAAGGTCGGCGTCGTCGGCCTGGGCGGACTCGGCCACATGGGCGTCAAGCTGGCCAAAGCCTTTGGCGCGCGCGTGGTGCTGTTCACCACCTCGCCCGGAAAAACGCAGGACGCCATCCGCTTGGGCGCGCAGGAAGTTGTCCTTTCCAAAAACGCCGCGGAGATGAAGCCGCATTTGAACAGTTTTGATTTCATCCTGGACACCGTGTCCGCGCCGCACGACATCAACGCCTATCTGGAGCTGCTGAAGGCCAACGCGACGCTGGTGCTGGTGGGCGCACCCGCCCAGCCGCTGCCGGTGAATGCGTTCAATCTCATTGCCAAACGTCGGCAGTTTGCCGGCTCGCTCATCGGCGGCATCGCCGAGACGCAGGAGATGCTGGATTTCTGCGCCGACCACGGGATCGTTTCCGACATTGAACTGATTCCCATCCAGAAAATCAACGAAGCCTATGACCGGCTGCTCAAAAGCGATGTAAAATACCGGTTTGTGATCGACATGAAATCGCTGGCGTAAATCACGAGCGCGCCACCAGGAATTTCCTCAGTTCCTCCGCCGCCTTGCCGCCAAAACCCGGAACGGCGGCGATTTGTTCCAACGTCGCTGTTTTCAGCCGCTGCACCGAGCCAAATTTTTTCAGCAGCGCCGCCTTGCGCCGGTCGCCGATGCCGGGAAATTCGTCCAGCACGCTCTCGGAAATTTTCTTCAGCCGCAACTGCGCGTTGTAGCTGTTCGCCACGCGGTGACATTCGTCGCGCAGCCGTTGCAGCAATTTCACCGCCGGATGATCCAGGCCGAGGCGCAGGGGCAGACTTTTCTCCGGCAGATAAATTTCCTCAAACTCCTTCGCCAGGCCGATGACGGGAATATTTTTGAGGCCGAGCTTGGCCAGCTCGGCGCAGGCCATGCCGAGCTGGCCCTTGCCGCCATCGATCAAAATCAAGTCCGGCATCGGCTTGGCTTCGCGCTGCAGCCGTGCATAACGGCGATGCACCACCTCGGCCATGCTGGCGAAGTCGTCCTGACCGGTGACGGTTTTGATTTTGAAGCGGCGGTAATTCGCCCGGTCGGGCCGGCCATTTTTGAAGCTCACGAGCGACGCGACGGCGAACGTGCCGCTGATGTTGGAAATATCAAAGCCTTCGATGCGCTGCGGCGGCGCGGGCAACCCCAAAACTTTCGCCAGCTCATCCAGGGCATTTTCGGGATTGATGGCGAGCGGCAGCGTATAAGGCACGCGCGCGAACTTTTCCGTCTTCTTCCAGGTGTCGTTGAGGTCGCGGAGGAGGTCGCGCAGTTCGGCGGCCCGTTCAAAATCATGGGCGGCGGCGGCTTTTTTCATTTCGGCTTCGAGCTGCGGCGGCATTTCGCGGCACTGGCCTTCGAGGAAATGGCACGCGGCCATGACCTGCTCCAGGTATTGTTCGCGGGTGACGTTGCCGACGCACGGCGCGGTGCAGTATTTCAAATGCGCGTAGAGGCAATGCTTGTAATCCGCCGCGCCCGGCGTGAACACGCGGCAGCCGCGCAGATTAAACTGCTTCCGCGCGAGCGCGACGGTGTTGCGCAGCGCGAGCGAATTCACGAACGGCCCGAAGTAACGGGCGCCGTCGTCCTTTTTCAGCCGCGTGAAGGTGAAGTTCGGAATCGGGTCGTTCAGATTGACCTTGAGCATCAGGTAGCGCTTGTCGTCGCGCAGGCTGACGTTGAAACGGGGCTTGAAATCCTTGATGAGCTTGCTCTCCAGCAGCAGCGCTTCAGGTTCGCTTTTGACGACGTGGACATCGAAATCGCAAATTGCCTCCACGAGCGCGTTGAACTTTAAGTCCCAGCCCAGCCGCCGGCTGGATTGGAAATACTGGCTGACGCGCTTGCGCAGATCGAGCGCCTTGCCCACATAGATGACCGTGCCGAAGCGGTCCTTGTGCAGATACACGCCGGGCTTGTGCGGGACGCCGCCGAGTTTTTTGCGAATATGCTCCGAAACCGCCATGGCTTAAAAGCTTCCCGCAAACGCAGCCCGGCGCAAAGGAATTTTCACCGTTTAAAAAGGCTTGCCTTGATAATCAAACCGGCATATCAAATCAGTAAATCTTCCACCGGCAAAGCTATGGCTGAAAATCAAACGCAACCCCCGCCGCCCATCGAACCGCCGCCACCCATCACGCCGCCCAGTGCGCCGCCGCCCTCCGGCCCCGAAAGCCAGGCGCGCATGTGGAACATGCTTTGCCATTTGAGCGCGCTGGCGGCCCTCGTCGGCATTCCGTTTGGCAACATTCTGGGGCCGCTGATCATCTGGCAGATCAAGAAAAACGAATTTCCCTCCGTGGACGTTCACGGCAAGGCGGCCTTGAATTTTCAAATTACCATGACCCTCGCGGTGGTGATTGGCACGGGGGCGGCCTTTGTGCTGTCCTTTTTCTGCGTCGGCTACCTGCTGTTTCCGGTGGTGGGACTGCTGATATTGGCGGGCATCGTTTTGGCCATCATCGCCGGGATCAAGGCCAACAACGGCGAGGATTATAAATATCCCTACAGCATTGAATTCGTGAAGTGAACGCGGCGCGGCGGAAAATCCTGCCGCATATTACTTTCCGCTGGCCGCTTTGCCCGCCGCCATGTGCCGGTGGACGAAGAAATAATAGAGGCCGCCGATAATGAGCATCGCGCCCGCGAGCCAGAGCGTAAGCGAATGATATTCACCCTTCATCAACTGGTCATCTTGGCCTGCCTTGATGCCAACGTAGCACAGCACGGAACACCAAATGGCCGAGCCGAGCAGGGTGAAGAGGGAAAACTTCAGATAGTTCATCCGCACGATGCCCGCCGGGATTCCGATCAGGTGCCGCACCACCGGCAGCAGCCGCGAGATGAAAATGCCCATCGCGCCGTAATGCGCCGACCAGCGTTCCGCCCCCTCCACCTTTTCGGCGGCGATGAAAACGTATTTGCCGAAATGCAGCACCAGCGGCCGGCCCGCCAGCCGCGACGCCCAATACATCACCGTGGCGCCCAGCCAAGAGCCGAGGGTGCCCGCCAGCACGATGCCCCAGAGCGTCAGCGGAATCTGGCCCGTATGGGCCCAATGCGCCGCCGGCGGGATGACGATTTCGCTGGGCAGCGGGAACAGCGAACTTTCCACCGCCATCATCAGCGCGACGGCAGGATAGCCGCCGGTTTGCAGCGCATGATTATACCAATCGCTCAAGCTCTGGATGATTTGATGCATGGCGCGGGTTTATAACGGAAAATAAAACGGGAGCAAGCGGCAATCAGCGCGTTCAAGCCTTCAAAAAGAAATTCCGCTGTTTTTCGCTGATGGGCATTGCGAGTTTTTCCATCACTTTCAGGAGGTCTTCCCAGACCTTGCGCTTCTCGCTCATCGCCTGGTTGCGCAGCAGATACGCCGGATGATACGTCGGCATGAGCGGCGTGCCGCGGTAGGTCTGCCACTGGCCGCGCAGCTTCGTGATGCCGAGCGTCTTGCCCAGCAGCCCTTCCACCGCGGTTGCGCCGAGCGCCACAATGGCTTGGGGCTGGATCAAATCAATCTGCTCCTGCAAATACGGGATGCAGGTCGCGCGCTCGTCCGGCGTGGGCGGGCGGTTGCCGGCGGACTGGCCGGGCGTGTCCGGCCGGCATTTCAAAATGTTGGCGATGTAGACATCCGCCCGCGAAAGACCGGTGGCCTGGATGATTTTGGTGAGCAGCTGCCCGGCCCGGCCGACGAACGGCTCGCCTTGTTCATCTTCATCCGCGCCCGGCGCTTCGCCAACGAACATGAGTTGCGCGTCAATGTTGCCGACGCCAAACACCACCGACTTACGCGAGGCCGCGAGGTGCGGGCATTTGACGCACGCCAGCGCGCGTTCGCGCAGGGCGGTGAAGGCGGCCGCTTTTTCCGGCGACGAACTGACGATTTCAATTTTATGATTTGGAGTCGTGGCTTTGGGTAAAGCAGTGGAAATTGGCGCGGCAGATTTTTTTGGCGGCATGGAAAGGGCTGGTTCAATTTTAGGCGGAACGTTTGGGGATTGAAAATGCGGTTTGAAATCTGAAATTTGGGATTTTCCCGCCACTGGCGGTAACGCGAGCGAACGCAAGGTTTCCGGCGCGACGGCGACATGGCGGACGCCGCGCGATTTCAGACCTTCGAGGTGCTGGATCGTCGCGTCGAGCAGTTGCTGGTAGCCATCGGACACGCCGACATCCTAGCGGGTGCGGGTCGAAGTGCAACCTGGCATCGGCGGCACTACGGCTGGCCGCATCCGGCTCGTCCAGGGTCAGCCGGCATCAACCGGGCGGTTTGCCGACAAATGAAACTTGACCTGCGGATAAAATTCAAATAATCACTGGCGAACTTTGCACCCCAATACACCATGATCACACCTGTTCCCACCTCCAGTTCCGGCACCAAAGGCGCAAGCCTGTTTCGCACCGCCGATGGCAAGAACCACGCCTTCCTCTTTTTGCTGATCACCTCGCTGTTTCTGCTCTGGGGCGTTTGCAACGGCATGATCGATGTCTTGAACAAGCACTTCCAGGATTCGCTGCACATCAGCCGGGCGCAGTCGGCGTTTGTGCAGTTTGCCAACTACATGGGTTACTTTTTCATGGCGCTGCCGTCCGGGTTGCTGGCCCGGCGCTATGGCTACAAGGGTGCTATCATCATCGGCCTGGCGCTGGTGGCGGTCGGTTCGCTGTGGTTTATTCCGGCCACCCACATCGGCACATACTGGGCATTTTTGCTGGGGCTGTTCATTCTGGCGGTGGGTCTGACCTGCCTGGAAACGGTGTGCAATCCCTACACCACGGTGCTCGGTCCTCCGGAAACCAGCGCCGTCCGCATCAACTTCGCCCAGAGCGGCAATGGCGTCGGCTGGATGGTCGGTCCGGTGCTGGGTGGTTTTTTCGTGCTGTCGGCCACCGGCGAAGCCAACACCAGTAACGCCGACCTCTACAAACCCTATCTGATTGTCGGCCTGGTGGTCTCGCTGTTGACGCTGGTTTTCATTTTTTCCAAGGTGCCGGATTTCCATGCCGAGGAAGAATGCCAGGTGCCGGACGGTACCACCAAGGCGGCGGTGAAGCCACTGTTCAAGCGCTGGCATTTCATTCTGGCTATCGCGGCACAGTTTTTCTACTGCGCGGCGCAGACGGGCGTGTTCAGCTATTTCGTTAATTACATCGCCACCGACACCCCCGTATTAAGCCAGTCCATGGCCGGCAAACTGCAAGGCGGCGCCGATGTCCTGCATAATGTGTTCCGGCTTCCGCCCGCCCACATGACTTACCCGGCGGCCATGTTTTCCACCAGTGATTTCAAGGACGTTTCCGCCTTCGTCGCCAAGTTGCAAAATGATCCGGACGTCAAGACCCGGCCGGTCTCGGCATTCGTCTGGAGCCAGTTATCCACCAACACGCTGGAGTTGTTGACCAACGGCCCGGCCGCCGCCGCCGTGTCCGATCCGACGGATCTGCTTAAAAACCAGGCGGACGGCGTGGTCAAGGATTTGAACCGGCTGGTTCAAACCAACCTGCTCTATGATGCGTCGCGCTTTGCCGGCATAACCCTGCCGGCTGAAACCGCCGATCTGGCCACGAAAGATCTGTCGGGCGAGCAACTGGTTCGCCTGAACCGCAGCCTGCTGGAAGATACCTATTTGGCTGATCAAGTCGCCCGCAGCGCCTATCTGAATGCGGCCGTGTTCCACGTCACGGATCGCGGTGCTTCCGTTCTGCTTTCGTTTGGCGGTTTTGCGTTGTTCCTGCTCGGCCGGTTCACCGGCAGTTTTGCCCTGCGCTTGTTCAAGGCCCACATGATGCTGGCCTTCTACGCCGTCAGCAGCGTGTTGATGATGGTTTTGATCATGTTCCCGCTGGGGTGGTGGTCGGTCGCGGGCCTGTTCCTGAGCTTTTTCTTCATGTCCATCATGTATCCGACCATCTTTGCGCTGGGCATCCACGGGCTGGGTGAGCAGACCAAGCGCGGCGCGTCATTCATTGTCATGGCCATCGTCGGCGGCGCCATCATGCCGATGTTTATGGGCTGGCTGGCGGATCAATGGGGCATGCGCATCGGCTTCCTCATGCCGCTGATTTGCTTCTGCTTTATTGCCATATACGGCTTGCTCTGGAAGAAGCTGGAATCCCGTGACAGCGTGGTCGAGGTCTGAAGCCAGTGGGATTAATTGTTCTACCGCCAAATCCCGGCCGATCAATCCGGCCGGGGTTTGGTTTTATATCCCGGCTTGGCCGGGCCTCCGGGAATCCGGTGGGAACGGGGCCAATCCCTTTGCCAAAAAAAGAGGCATTGACTCCCACCGGAAATCTGGTTTAATTGCCGACCCTTTGCGGGAAAATTTATGTACGCCGTTTTAGAAACAGGTAGCAAACAGTATCGCGTCGCCGCCGGCGACCAGCTCGAAATCGAACGCCTTGAAGTCGAGGCGGGCAAGCCGGTCACTTTTGACCGCGTGTTGCTCGTCAATAACGACGGCAAGCTCTCCGTCGGCGCGCCCACCGTCACCGGTGCCACCGTCGTGGCGGACGTTGTTGCCCACAAGCGCGGCGAGCACAAGCTGACGTTCAAGATGAAACGCCGCAAGGGTTATCACAAGACCATCGGCCACCGCCAGGAACTGACGGTCGTCAAAATCACCGCCATCAACGCTTAATCAACTTATCCCCCACTTTTATGGCACATAAAAAAGGTCAAGGCAGCGTAAAAAACGGGCGCGACAGCGTCAGCAAGCGCCTCGGCGTAAAAGAATTTGGCGGCCAAGTCGTCACCGCCGGCAGCATCCTCGTCCGCCAGCGCGGCAGCAAGTTCATCGCGGGCAAGAACGTCGGCACCGGCCGCGACTGGACCTTGTTCGCGCTCACCGACGGCCAGGTGCTGTTCGACAAGGAAAGCCGCCGTATCAACATCGTCGCGGCAGCCCCGGCGAAGAATTAAGACGGTCAATCGATTTCAGGCGAGGCCAAACGCCTCGCCTTTTTTATTGTCGGCGAAGGAATGAATCGTGAATAGTTAAGCCGTTGGGCGATTCAAACTTTTACTGACGCACCCATTTCATGTTCATCGACGAGATCAAAATTTACGCGCAGGCCGGCCACGGCGGCAAGGGCTGCGTCGCGTTCCATCGCGAAGCCTACATCACCAAGGGCGGCCCAAGCGGCGGCAACGGCGGGCGCGGCGGCAGCGTCATTTTGCAGGCCGACCACGACCTCAACAATCTCATCCAGCAGTATTACGTCCCGCGCCTCGTCGCGCCACCGGGCGAAGCGGGCATGGGCAAGGGCATGGACGGCCACGCTGGCAAGGATCTCATCATCAAGGTTCCGTGCGGCACGCTCGTCTGGCAATTGTCCGACACCACGCCGCCGATCGAGAAAAAGATGCGCCGGGAGGACGACGAGGACGAAGCCGAGCCGGAAAACTTGATCCTCGGCACCAGCACCGGCAAACGTCCGCTGTTCCGCACCTCGCAGGGCAAGTCGGCCTTGGAAATTGATTTGAGCCAGGAAGCGGAACCCGCGGAAACGCCGGATGGGATCGAGAACAAAGGCACGCTCGTCGCCGATCTCACGACGCACGGCCAGCAATTTGTGTTGTGCAAGGGCGGACGCGGCGGACTGGGCAACCGCAATTTTGCCACCGCGCGACACCAGACGCCGCGGTTCGCGCAGCCGGGCGAACCCGGCACCGAGGGTGAATATCTTCTGGAGCTGCGCATCATGGCGGAGATCGGCCTTGTCGGTTATCCGAACGCCGGCAAGTCCACGTTGCTCACCGCGATTTCACGCGCCCGCCCGAAGATTGCGGCCTATCCGTTCACGACGCTGACGCCGCAGGTAGGCATCTTGGAATACACCGACTGGAAGCGGCTCACCGTCTGCGACGTGCCGGGGCTCATCGAAGGCGCGCATAACAACGTCGGCCTCGGACACGAATTTCTCCGCCACATTGAGCGCTGCAAAATCCTGGTGCTGCTGCTCGACATGGCCGGCACCGACGGCCGCAAGCCGTGGGACGATTACAAACAGCTACTCAAGGAGCTGGAGCTTTACGATCCCGCGCTGCTTGAAAAAGAGCGCCTCGTCGTCGCCAACAAAATGGATGAGGCCGTCGCCGAGGAAAATCTCAAGCAGTTCAAGAATAAGATCAAAAAGGTTCCGCTCCTGCCCATCTCCGCCGCGTTCGATCAGGGCTTGGATAAATTCAAGCAGACCATCCGTGAAGCCGTCGAGGCCGCCCCCGATTTGCCGCCGCCGGCGTGAACCGGACCAAGTCTTTATTCAGAGCGGACTCACATCCACAGCGGCGGAATGTATTTCCAGAAACCGCATCACCGTGTCGCCGTGTTTGAGTTGCTTGGCTTCCGTCCATGGCGCGACCAGTTCCAATGTGTCACGCTTGGTGTGGCCGAGTACGAGCCGCCCGCCGGGAGCGAGCAGCGGCGGCAGACTTTGATTGTCCAGCAGTTGCTGCGCGAATGACGTCGAGCGGCGGTTCACGTTTTTTTCGCCGTAAGGCGGGTCGGCCAGGATCAAATCAAACAGCCGTCCGCTTTCCACCAGTTGCTTTAGCATGGGAAAGACATCCTGCGTGCGCGTCTCCAGTATTCCGCCGTAACCCGCCGCCGTGGCGTTGCTGCGGATGAATTCCGCATGGCGATGCGACTTCTCGATGCACAGCACGCTGGCCGCGCCGCGGCTCAAGCATTCCAGGCTCAGCGCGCCGCTGCCGGCGAAGAGTTCCAGCACGCGGGCGTCCAGCACGCGGTCGCCGAGCGAGTTGAAGACCGCCTGCTTGACGAGATCCGGCGTCGGGCGCACGTCCAGTCCTTTCGGAACTTTCAGAATCCGCCGTGCCGCGTTGCCGCCGGTGATGCGCATCGCCGCCTATTGGAAAATTTCGGCAAAAAATTGCTTCATATCCTGCCACGAGCGCTTGTCCGCGCGTTCGTTGTATTTAGCGCCCGGCAAACTGCCGTCGGCCATCGGCTGGGTGAAACTGTGGACCGCGCCGCCGTACATGATCAGGCGCCAGTCCACGTTCGCGGCGCGCATCTCGCTTTCAAAGGCCGCCAAGTCCTCCGGCTTCTCAAAGGGATCATCCGCGCCGTGGCACACAAGCACTTTGCATTGGATGTTTTTTCCATCGGTGGGCGCCGGCGAATCCAGCCCGCCGTGGAAACTGACGATGCCATTCAGCGCAGCGCCGCTGCGGGCCAGCTCAATGACCGTCGTGCCGCCAAAGCAATAGCCGATGGCGGCAATGCGGTTTGTGTCCACCAGCTCATTTTGCTTGAGTTTCGCCAAGCCGGCATTGACGCGCAACCGGAGCAACGCGCGGTTGGTTTTGTATTTTGTGGCTTCGGCCCCGGCGTCCTGGTAATTCTGCGGGCGGACGCCCTTGCCGTAGATGTCCGCGCAAAATGCCACGTAGCCGAGGTTCGCGAGCATCACGGCGCGGTTTTGTTCGTAATCGGTCAGGCCCATCCATTGGTGGACGACGAGCACGCCCGGTCGCCGGCCGGTGAAGGAGTCATCGTAGGCGAGATATCCTTCCAGCGTGGTGTCACCTTGCTGGTATTCAACGGTCTTGGTCACCAGTTTGGCGTCGGCGGAGGTCACGCCGGCGGCCACGAGCAGCGGGAGTAATAATCTTTTCATGCCGTCATGGTAACCGTTTTCTCGCGGCTTGCCAATGGCTTGACACCTTTCGCACGACAACGATGCTATGCGCGTGCAAACCCTTGCGCCGCCCGACTCGCACCACCTCAACGCCGCCCTTGGCTGGCTGGGGCTGGGCTGTGCCAGCGATGCGCGCGCCGAGCTGGAACATATTTCCGCCGTGAACCAGTTGCATCCCGACGTCCTCGAAGTGCGGTGGACGATTTGCGCCCACGGACAGCATTGGGACGATGCGTTGAACGTCGCGGAACTGGAGGTGCAGACTGCGCCCGGCGAGGCTGGCGGCTGGCTGCACCGTGCGTACGCGCTGCGGCGTGCGCGCGCCGGGGGTCTGCCCCAAGCCTGGGAAGTGCTGCTGCCGGCGGCAGAAAAATTTCCGAGGGAACCCGTCATCGCCTACAATCTTTCGTGCTATGCCTGCCAGATGCAACAGCTCGATCTCGCGCGGACGTGGCTGCAGCGCGCATTGCAGGCCGGCCAGCCCGAAGCCATCAAGAAAATGGCCCTGGCCGACGACGATCTGGAGCCGCTCTGGAAAGAAATCGAAGAACTTTGAATGTTGAAGCCATCGCAATGTGTCTTGTCCGTCTCCGCCCTCCGCATTGAGCGCGGCGGCACGGTGATTTTGCACGATGTGCACTGGCGCGTAACCCGCAGCCAGCACTGGGCCATCCTGGGCGCGAACGGTTCCGGCAAAACTTCCCTCCTTAGCGCCCTGACTGGTTACCTGATGCCAACGGCCGGCGTTATTACCGTGCTCGGCGAAACCTATGGCGAATCCGATTGGCGCGAGCTGCGCAAGCAAATCGGTCTCGTCAGCTCGTCCGTGCGCCAGATGATGGCCGACGACGAGCCGGCGCTGGAAACGGTTGCCAGTGGTAAATACGCAATGATCGATTTCTGGGGGCGCCTGACGCGGGCCGAAATGGCCGAGGCGCGCAGGTGGTTGAGCGCGGTCGAATGCGCCCATCTCGCCGGCCGGCCATGGCGCGTGCTTTCGCAGGGCGAACGCCAGCGCGTGCTGATCGGCCGGGCGCTGATGGCGCGTCCGCGCGTGTTGATCCTCGACGAGCCGTGCGCCGGCCTGGACCCCGCCGCGCGCGAACATTTCCTCCAATTTCTCCAGCGGCTCGGCGCGTCAAAAAATTCCCCCACCCTGGTGCTCGTTACGCACCACGTCGAGGAGATGATGCCCGTGTTCTCGCACGTGCTGATCCTGAGTAAAGGCACCGTGCTCGCTGCGGGTCGGAAAGGGGACGTGATGACGGCGAAAAATCTGTCCCGCGCCTTCACGGCGGAAGTGAAGCTGCAAACCCGGCGCGGCCGTTACCTGCTGAAAATCCCCAGCACCCCGCTGGCGCGCGGTTTGCTCGTCTAAAACAACGAGCCGTAGGGCTTCGCGAGATGGTTGAAAAGGTTGGTGACCGTCCCGGGCAGATGGTTGCCATCATAAACGCGCACCTTCCACTGGCCGTTGGTGAGCACCTGCATGACGATGCGGTTCCCGGGTGGCGGCAACTGCGCCTGATCGTCTGGTAGGGCTGCCAGCAACTGGTCCACATCCGCCAGTTCGTCCGGGGTCAGCCAGCGGGTCGTGCTGGTTTTCGCGTCCGTATTGTTGAGGAGGTAGCTGCGGAAGCCGCCGTTGGTGGCCAGCTCGGTGGCAGCCACGCGGATGTGGTAGGCGAGGTCCAGCCGGTCCACGGGCGACATCGCTTTTACCGCCGCCGCGTTCGTTTCGCCTTGCACGCAACTGAAGATCAGCCTGAGGCCCGCACCGTTCAACGCCGGACTGGTGACCGGGCTCTGCGTCCACGGCTGGATCCAACTGGCGTAGGCGTTCGTTGCGTCGTCGGCGAACAGGGGGAGCGTGACGGCGAGAAAAATCATCGCGACGCCGGCGCGGCGGACGTGGCGCATCCACGCGTAACCGGTGGGGATCAAAATCGGCAGGCCGGTCAGTTTCATGTCGGGAACATTGCAACCGCCTTTGCGCCTTGTCCAGCAAAAGTTCAATGCGGCGAAAGCGAATAACGCCCGGCGTACAGGGCTTCGGCCAGCTAAGTGCAGTGAGGTTCCGTGGACCGGTGCCACAGCATTTGCCCAAGCAACCCGGTTTCTCGATCGCCAAGCTGCCAACCTGACATTAGGCCGGAAGCGGGGAAACAATCTTTTTCTGTCCCCAGCCAAAGAGTCGCTTGGCCTTGATGACTTCAAAGATTTGCGGCGGGATGAGCTGGCTCAGCGCCTCGTCGCCGGCGTGGATTTTTGCAAGCACTTCGCTGGAATAAACCTTCAGCAGGTCTGGATTGTAAGCAGTGATGTCCACGATGAACTTGTTGTCTACGAGGTGCTGGTACAGATGGCGCAGGTGCGGGGCGATGTCAAGGTTCTCCACGGTAAAGAGCTTGCCGGTCTTCTTGTCGAGCGAGGGATACACGTAGAGTTTGGCACCGTTCTTGAAGAGCTGGCCGAGCGATTCCATGAGGCCCCCGGGGAGGTCGGTGTAAAATTTTTCGTCCAACACATCGCGCAGGCGGACGAGGCCGATGGGCAGGCCGATAGGTTTCTGCGTCTGTCGCGAGAGGTAGCTGATCAGCCGATGATAGCGCAGAAAGTTGGAGATCATCACGGGCTTGCCGAGCGCCCCGAGGGTGTCGACGCGGTCGAGGAAATCCCGGTGGTCAATCGCGTCGCCCACCTGCAGCTGGCGAAGGGTCATCTCGAACATCGTCACGGGCATTTCCCCGGCCAGGGCAGGTTCTTGGATGAACTGCGCGTGAGCGCGATCCATCATGTCGAGCATGGGATTGGTCAGGGGCCGGAAGCTGCCGCGTTCGAGGAGCACGGGTTTCTTGTAGAGCAATTCGCCAGGAATGACGGTCTCACCGTCGGCGGTGAACATGGCGGCTTCGGTCAGCCACTGCTCGACAAGTTGCAACGCCATGAGCCGGTTATCTACCCCGGTAAAGGCGGGACCGGAGAATTTGATCATGTCCACCTCCACGCGCTGGCTGCTCAAGCCGTCGAGCAGCGAGCCGATGAGCCGGGCGGGTTCGATATGCTGATAGAAGGCTCCGTGGATGAGATTGACACCGAGAATGCCGACGGTCTCCTGCTGGCGCGGGGTTTCCCAGTCGAGCAACCGCGCATGGATGATGATGGTGGAGGGTTCGCCGTGCGGATGGACCTGGAACTTGATGCCGAGCCAGCCCTGGCCCTCTTCCATGCCGGGCCGGGCGCCCTGCTTGGTGGCCACGGTGTTGGCGAAGGCGAAGAAGGTGCACTTGTCCCCGCGGGTCTTGGCGAGGCGCTGGAGCAGCAGGCCGAATTCATGATCCAGCATGGCCTGGAGGCGCTTCCGGCTGACGTAGCGGTCGGCGGTGCCGTAAATGGCGTCGCTGATGGCCATGTCATACGCGGAAATGGTCTTGGCGACGGTGCCGGAAGCCTTCCCGACGTGAAAGAACCAGCGCGCGACCTCCTGACCGGCACCGATTTCGGCGAAAGTGCCGTAACGCTTGGCGTCGAGGTTGATTTGGAGGGCCTTCTGGCCGGTGTTTAGTTTCTCCGCGATCATAAATCCTTGCGGCCGCAAGATACACAAAAGCCGGGGCATGTCCAACAAGATGCGTTTCAGCTTTTCGCGCGCGACCGGTTTGCTACACTGGATGCCATGTATCGCACGCAGGATTTGCATGTCAAAGAGATCGTCCCGCTGCTCTCGCCGCGGGCGCTGAAGGCGCTGACGCCGGTGCCCCAAGGGGTGAATGCCGTGGTCGCGGAGTCGCGCAACCGCGTCATCCGCATCTTAAAACAAGAAGACCCGCGCCTGCTCGTGGTGATCGGACCGTGCTCGATCCACGAGGAAAAAAGCGCTTTGGAATATGCGGCGCGGCTGGGCAAATTGCAGCGGGAATTTGCCGACAAGCTGGAAATCGTGATGCGCGTGTATTTTGAGAAGCCCCGCACGACGATCGGCTGGAAAGGCCTCATCAACGACCCGCATATGGACGGCTCCCAAGACATTGAAGCAGGTTTGAAGATCGCGCGGAAGCTGTTATTGCAGATTGTCGGCCTGGGTTTGCCGGCGGCGACGGAGTTTCTGGACCCCATCGTGCCACAATACATCGCCGACCTAATCACGTGGGCGGCCATCGGGGCGCGTACGACGGAATCGCAGACGCACCGGGAGATGGCGAGCGGGTTGTCAATGCCCGTCGGCTTGAAAAATTCCACGGATGGCAGCTTGCAGGTGGCGATCGATGCGATGGGAGCGACGCGGCATCCGCACAGTTTTCTCGGCATGAACGAGGACGGCGCGACCAGCATCGTCCGCACCAGCGGCAACCCCCACGCCCACGTCGTGCTGCGCGGTGGCCGGGCGATGACGAATTATGATGCGGCGAGCATTGCGGCGGCGGAGGTAAAATTGGCGTCCGAGCATTTGCCCCCGGTGTTGATGGTGGACTGTAGCCACGCGAACTCGGAAAAGAAGTTTGCCAAGCAGGAAGACGTGTGGCGCAGCGTCATCGAGCAGCGCCATGGCGGCACAAATTCGTTGATTGGCCTCATGGTCGAAAGCCACCTTAACGAAGGCAACCAGCCAATTCCCAAAGCCTTGAAGGATTTGCGTTACGGCGTGAGCATCACGGACTCATGCATCGGCTGGGAAACCACCGAACGGATGCTGCGCTGGGCTTACGAAACGCTTGCGTAAACCAAAAAGCCGCCCTCTTTCGGGCGGCCAATTCAATCCATCACGGCCAGTTCCAGGCGAAGGGAAACCGGAGACGGTAAAATTGGGCCGTGACGTTCAAGGGCGGCCCAGCCACGGTGTTCGTACCGGGATTGGTCGGGTCAATCGAGCCGCCTCCGCCGCCTCCGCCCCCGCTACCACCGGAACTGACCGGCAACGGCGGCGCAACAACATAGATGGGTTGCGTCAAGCTGGAACTGTTAATATTGGTGACGGCATTCCAACCGCCAACCTGTGCCAGGTTGGTGGTGGCATCCACAAAACCGTTCAGGCCTAGCGGCAGATTCGCCACGTTCAATGTCACGTTCAATTGGTTGGTGCTATTCAGAGTGGTGAGCTTGCCAATCGTGGTCGGCGAAATCAGTTGCTCCGCGATGTCCGCGATGATCTCATGGAACTGCGCCGTCGGATCTTGCGGATCCCAAAAGATGTAATTGGTTCCCTGCCCATTCAGGGTCAGGCTAGCAATCGAAGAGTCGCTGTACGCATCAACGCTGAATCCGTAGGGTGATAAGGCGTTGGTCAGGCCATAATAAGCGGCGTTGGTCAGCACATTGTTCAACAGCGTAAAAAAGTCTGGCGTATAAATTTTAAGACCGGGACACAAGGCCCGGGCTTGACTGATGGTGGCGGCGAACCGGGCGTTGTAGTCAACGCACCCGGCGTGCAAGAGTCCGGTAATGCTGCCTGAATTAAAGGCAGGAATCTCGGAAATGTCCACGGCATTGGGCAGCACTAGGTTGCGGAAGCCCTTCGCGTATAAACTGGTGATTATTTGCAAATGATTGGACTGGGATATGATGTTGGCGTTGCTAAATTGAAAGTTAGGGTTCCATAACAATGCGGATGCGGAGTCAAATGTGTCGGCGTTGCACACCCAGACGATGGCCAAGTCATTCGCAACATCAGCGGGTGGAGTAAAACCATTGATTTCATTCACCAAAGTGGAGCTATTATGATCCCAGTAGGAATCATTTTTGGTGTTATCAAAATTCAACCCCTGCCGCTGAGCCAACACTTCAACCCAAACCCGGCCATTGGACCAGCGTTGTCCATAAAAATAGGATCCGCCTGGAGCCTTGGCATCGGTCGTGGCTGAAAGGGCATCACCGAAGACATATAGCGACGAAAAGCCAGCCGAGGCCGAAATGGCAGCCAGAGTAATTAATGATAAGACAACTGTAAGGGTAAACAGTTTTTTCATAGGGTTGAGGCGTTTATTTTCAATGCCGTTGAGGAGTAAAGCAGAAAAAGGCCGATGGGCCAAGACAAATTTGCCAGCCGACGGCAGAAGCGGCAGGAGATTTGCTTGCTCTGACGGGCTGCGCGTGAGTAACTACAACGAAAATTTTGTCAGTGCGCGGGCAACGATCATGCTGAATCAATACAAGTCATCCAAGCTGAAGCTGCTGCTGTTCGGGTTCATGGTTTGGTCAGCCCGGAACGTCAAAGCCAATGGTTTTGGGTTACCCGATCAGGACGCTTTTGCGACGGCGCGCGGCGAGGCGTTTGTCGCCACGGCGGACAATGCCTCCGCCATCTATTACAACCCGGCGGGGATCGCGCAGCTCGCTGGCAACAACCTGCGCGGCGGGATAGATAGCGTCTATTACGAGCCAAACTACCAGCCGCCCGGCGGGAAGCCGAACACCGGACAAACTTATTACAGTTCAGACAATTTCGCCTTCCTGCCGCAGTTGTACTACGCCTACACCGCCAAAGACGCGCCGTATAGTTTTGGTTTGGGTATTTATGCGCCCTATGGCGGCAAAATGAACTGGCCGCAGAACACCGGTTTTCGCTCCCTAGCCATCAGCGGTTCGCTGAAATACATCACCATCAATCCGGTGGTAGCGGTCAAGCTGCTGCCAAGTCTTGCAGTGGCTGCCGGGGCGATGGCGAATTATGGAAAAATCGACATGTACCAAGGCCTTTTGCCTTTGGCACCTCGAAGGGTCAACTATTTCAACTTCGCCGGCGACGGTTGGAGCTTTGGTTACAATGCCGGCATCCTCTGGCAGCCGCTGACGCAACTTTCCTTCGGCGCCACCTTCCGCAGCTCGGCCCGGCTGAATTTCCAGGGCAACACGGATTTCGAGTTGAATCCTGGTCCTTACAACAGCCCGGCACAGCGGGATGCGTCGGCGCAATTTACCTTTCCCCTGACCACCGTCTTTGGGGTTTCCTACCGGCCCACGCACAAATTGAATATTGAAGCGGATGCAAATTACACGGACTGGAGCAGTTTTGGCACCGTCACGATTGAGCAATCCCCACCGACGGTGAGCAACCCATTTAATCAAAAAATCCCAGTCAACCTGGACTGGCAAGCCAGCTGGATGTACGAGCTTGGCGCAACCCGTTATTTCGACAACGGCTGGCATGTCAGCGGCGGTTATGTTTTCAACCAGAATTCGGTTCCAAATAGATATTACACACCTTTAGCCGCCGACTTAGATCGGAATTTTTTAAGTCTTGGAATCGGCTACAATGGAAAATGCTTCAATTTTGACATCGCCTATCAAGCGGGTTTTGCCTTTAGTCACAACGTGACTGGGAGTAATCCGTCAATCAATGCCATTAATGGGACAAATCCTGGAAATGCGGATGGCACCTACGGCTTCAGCAGTCAGGCCATTTTTGTTTCCGCCGGCCTCCATTTCTGACGTCGCACAACTCATGCTGGCCAACCATCAACTAAATGTTTGCAGGCACTGGAGCATCCGCATAGCATCCGTCCCAGGTCGCAAAAAAATCCACGTTTACCATGACTGAATCCACCATTGCCTCCGGGGCCGGGGGCCAATCTCATTATCTTTCCATCGGCGCGGAGCGTGTACATTACGTCACCGCCGGTCGTGGCCGCTACACGCTGGTCCTGGTTCATGGTTGGGCGTGTCATCTGGGTTTCTGGCGCGAGCAGGTCGCGACGCTGGCGGATCAGGCGCGGCTCATCTTGATTGACCTGCCGGGGCATGGCCGGAGCGACAAGCCGCAGACGGCGTACACGCTGGATTTTTTTGCGAAAGCCGTGCTCACCATCTTGCAAAAAGAGCAGGTGGAGAAAGCCACCTTCATCGGCCACAGCATGGGCGCGGCGGCGATTTGCCGGGTCGTGCATCAAGCGCCGGAGAAAGTTGCCGGGCTGGTGTCGGTGGACGGACTGCTGTGCCGGCCGCCCGGCTCGCCCGCCGAAGGATTGGCGCTGGTTGGCGGTTTCGGATCGCCGCATTATCGCGAACACGCGGCGGGAATCATCAGCACCTTTTTCCCCTTTCCCGGAACGGAAGTTTTGCGCGCAGAGATCACGGCCGAAATGCTCCAGACGCCGCAACACGTCATGCTGGGCGGGATGCTCGCCCTGCTCAGTCCGGATCAGCCTGATTGGGCTTTGCCGCACGTCGCCGCGCCGGTGCTGGTCATCAACGGGCCCCGGCCGTGGTGGACCCCCGCGTTTGAGAGCTATGTGCGCTCCCTCTCCACGCAGTCGGAATACCGGCTAATGGACGGGGTGAGCCACTTTCCCATGCTGGAGAAACCGGCTGAATTCAACGCGTTGCTCACAAACTGGCTGCGGAAACAGGGGTTGATTGCGCCCTAGCCGGGCCAGCCAAGGTAAGGCCATGCCCCTATAATCACTTTGTTTTGGCCTGAAAATGTTGTCTTATGCCGGCCTCACGATGATGCCTGTCATCAAAAATAACGGACCCGCTGCCATTCCTCGTCCGCCTGCCCGGCGGGCGACCGGAACGCGTCCGCTGGTTCCGGAGCTGCGGCCCGGGCAATACGAAGTCACCTTCCAGACGGCGGACGGTCTGGAATTTTCCGCGCGGCTCCAGCACCTGACCCGCCATGTAGCGACGTTCGAGGCCGCCAGTCTCGCGGCCACTTGGCGGGCTTCGGAAGTGCTAAGCAATTTCAAAATCCTGGCGGATGCCCGGGTGGTTTATTTTGGGCGCGCCGTGGTCAGCCAGATGTTGCATACCGGCGACGCGCTCTTGTGCGAAGCCAAGCTGGATGATCTGGGATCGGAGACGGCCTTTTTTCTGCCGCCACCGGGGACGGCGGCCAGTCTGCCGGAAGCCTACGACTCCTTTTTTCAAGCGTGGCAGAACGAGTACCGGCTTTCCCCAGAGTTCAAAGTACTCGTTGCGGATGTCCAGTCCTACCTGACCGGCGTGAGACATTGGCTGGAAGGCTTGGAATTCGGCCTCAAGACCGGCAATGACCAGGCCGCGCAGGAACGGGCCATTCTGGATTCGGTCGCCCCCAAAATCATAGATGCCTTCAACCACCAGCATCAACGGTTTGAAGAAATGATCTATGCGCTGCCGCCGGAAGCGCGGGGGGCACATCAGGATTTTGTCCGCCAACACTGGCACAAGCTGTTTCTGGGTTCACCTTTTGCGGACCGCACGTTTCACAAGCCGCTGGGCTACGCCGGTGACTACGAGATGATGAATATGATCCACCGGAACCAGCCGGAAGGGCGCTCCTTGTACGAGAAGCTGATCCACCTGCTGCTGGTCAGCCAGTGGCCGGCCCGCTCCGTCCGCAACCGCATCGCCCATCTCGGCGAAAACATCTTCCGCGAAACCGCGCGGGTGGCGCGGGGGAACGGCGTGGCCAACATTCTGAACGTCGGCTGCGGGCCGGCGCGGGAGATTCAGGATTTTCTGGCGAAGACCCATTTGGCCAACCAAGCGGAATTCACGCTGATTGATTTCAACGAGGAAACCCTGGCCTTCGCTGCCCAGCGGCTGACCGAGGTCAAACGGCAGTTCGGCCGGAACACGACCATTCGCACCACGCAGCTCTCCGTGTATCAACTGCTCAAGCGCACCCAGCAGCCGTGCGGCGGACCAGCCCGGAAATTCGACCTGATCTATTGCGCCGGGCTATTCGACTATCTCGCCCCGGAAACCAGCCGCGCCCTGATGGAGTTGTGGTACGACTGGCTGCAGCCGGGCGGGTTGATGTTGATCGCCAACATGAGCGATATCAAACCGTTCCGCCATTTCATCGAATTCATCCTGGACTGGCAGTTAATTTACCGGGACGCCGGGGAAATCCTGGCCCTCGTTCCCGAAGTCTGCCGAGCGCACACCCGGGTGGTCGCGGAGCCGACCGCCGTGAATCTGTTCCTGCACATCCGCAAGCCGGACTGACCAATGCAACCCATCCCCCAGGAATTCCGCGCCGCTTATCAGGAACACGAGCGGGAGATGACGATCCGTAAAACCCGTTTGGGCTGCCTACTGGGCATGGTCATGGTGCCACTCTTCGGCGGGCTGGATTACTTGGTGTTCAGTCACGACCAAGCCTGGGCGTTTTTACGCCTGCGGTTCCTGTGCTCGGCCTTGATGGCGGGGTTGTATCCGCTGCTGGGCACCAGCCTCGGCCGGAAATATTTCCGTTTCCAAGGCATCATCCTGTTGCTCCTGCCCACGGCGACGATTGCTTGGATGATTTACTCTACCGACGGAGCCGCCTCGCGTTATTATGCCGGCCTGACGCTCGTACTGATGTTTCTCGCCGTGATTCTGGATTGGACGTTCATGCAAAGCGTCGTTTCCGTCCTGCTGGTCCTGCTGTTTTACCTATGCGCCAGCCTGCCGACGGCCGGGGCGCATTACGAAATCTTCCTGAGCAACCTCTTTTTCCTGGTCTCCTCCAGCGTCGCCATCATTGGTGGCACCTATTTTCACAGCCAGGTTCGCGTGCAGGAATTCGTCTTCCAGAGCGAACTGGACAAGAGCCGTAATGCTCTCGAAGCCAGCCTGATTCAACTCAAGGAAAACGAGGCGCAACTCGTCCACTCCGAGAAGCTCGCCTCGCTCGGCCGCATGAGCGCCGGCATGATCCACGAGATCAACAACCCCCTCAACTTCGCCACCACCGGCCTATTCACCCTGCGTAAAAAAGAGAAGTTCCTCGCCCCCGAGCAGCGCGAGGAATACGCGGACATACTCAAAGATGTCGAGGAAGGCGTGAACCGAGTGAAGACCATTGTCTCCGATCTGAGGATGTTCACCCATCCGGACACGGAAGAGCGCGGCCCCGTGGTCGTGGCTGAAGTCGTTACCGGCGCCGTGCGGTTCCTCAACAACGAATGCAAGGACCAAGTCGTGTTCGAAACCGAAGTGCCCGCCAAGCAGGTCATCTGGGCGAACAAGAACAAGCTCATCCACGTCCTCACCAACCTACTTCAGAACTCGCTCGACGCGCTCAAGACCAAGACCTTCACCGATGCCAAACCCACCGTCCGCATCACCAGCCGCACGGAAAACGGCGTCTGCCGCCTGACCGTACATGACAATGGCCCCGGCATCGACCCCAAGCATCTGGACAAGATTTACGACCCTTTTTTCACCACCAAGGACGTGGGTGAAGGCATGGGCCTGGGCCTCAGCATTTGCTACCGCATCGTGCGCGAGGCGAACGGGAAGATCACCGTGAAGTCCGAGCCCGGAAAATTTTGCGAGTTTACACTGGAAATTCCCGCGGAAAAAAATACGGTTAGGCCCTAGCAACCGAACATGAGCGACCTCTACGACTACAAAAAGTACGCCATCCTCTACGTGGATGACGAGGAGAAATCCCTGAAGTACTTCACCCGCGCCTTCAACGACGAGTTCCGCGTGCTCACCGCCGCCACCGCCGAGGAAGGGTTCAAGCTGCTCGAACAGAACGCTGACAGCATTGGCCTGCTGCTCACCGACCAACGGATGCCCGGCGAGCAGGGCGTCTGGCTGCTGGAGAAGGCGCGCCAGTTTCGCCCGCACATCCTGCGCATCCTCGTCACCGCGTACAGCGACACCGATGCCATGATCGCTGCCGTCAACAGCGGGGCCATCAGCAAATTCATCACCAAGCCGTGGGACCCGCCCCAGTTGGAACTCATCCTCCGCCAGAGCTTGGAATTCTTCATGGTCGCCGCCGAGCGCGACCAGCTCCTCCGCGAGAAGCTCTCCGTCCTGCGCAACATGATGATCGCCGACCGTATTGTCAGCCTCGGGCTGCTCGCCGCCGGCTTGAGCCACCATATCAAGAACTCGATGGTCGCCGTGAAGACCTTTCTGGAGCTCGCCCCCGTCAAGATGGCCGAGGAAAAAGCCGGTGGCCCCGAAACTCTCCGTGACCCCGGCTTCTGGCAGGAGTACCACCAGAACGCCCAGAACCAAATCCAGAAAATCACCGACCTCATCGCCGACCTCCGCACCGCGTCCGACGATCCCGCCAAGGCCCCCTTTGCCGACCAGATCCAGGTCCAGCCCGCCATTGCCCGGGTGCTCGCCGGTTTGCAGGCGGAATTTGCCGCCCGCCGGCTCACGGTGGAAAACCACATTCCTGAAAACCTCCCCGCCCTCTCCGTGGACTTGCCAAAGTTCAACCGCCTGTTCGAGCTGTTGTTCAAGGACGAACTGGCCATGCTCCCCGCCGGCAGCCAGCTCCGCCTCGCCGCCGAGGCCGTCAACGACGGGGGCAAGCCCGGCGTCATCATCCGCCTCACCGACAACGGGCCCGCCCTGCCGCCGGACGCGCTCCGTGTGGTGCTGGACCCCTTTACCGGCGGAGCCTCCTCCGAATACGGCATCAACCTCATGGCCTGCTTCTTCATCGTCCACCACCATGGCGGCACGATTGAGGCCGTTAGCCCCGAAGGCGGCGGCAACATCTTCCACATCCGTCTCCCGCTGAAACCCGAGGTGAGCACCGGCGCCTTTGAAGATACCCAATTCCTCAAAAAAGCGCTCTTGAACGACAAGCTTTGGAACGAACTCGTCAAGAGCACTTGACTGGGGGCTATACAGCCGCCGGCTTGGGGCAGACGCTAAGTTTCGCCCAAGCCCGCCGGCGCGCGGCCTAAAAATGTCGATGCACGTCCCAAGATGCGATTGACGTTTTTGTCGATTCGGTAAAACATGGACGCGCGTGACTGTTCTCAACCCACATCCTCTTCGCCGGCGTTCTCCATGAAGACGATTCTGGTTTTGTCCCCGCACCCCGATTTTGCCGAGGCCGTCCGAACGAGCCTGGCCGCCGGGGAGTACCGCGTCGTCCACCGCGTTAGCGTGGAGGAGGCCGAACCGCTGGTCGTCCACGGCCTGGCCAGCGCGGTGATCTTCGATGCAAATTTATCGGGGGTGGACAGCATCTGGAGCATCGAGCAGTTGCGCCGGCGCAACGCGAAATGCCCGATCATTGCCTACACGGAAAATTCCAAGGCCGACTGGGAGGAAGAGGCGTTTCTCAACGGGGTCAGCCATGTGCTGGCCAAGCCGGTGCGGGCCCGGCTGCTGAATTCGGTGCTCGATGTGCTGCTGGCGGCGCCCGCCACGCCGAAGCCGGCGACCGAGGTGCCGCGCGGCAACACGGCGGTCTTCGCCCGGGCCGCGGCGGATCCGTCGGCGGGCGCGCGGTTCGTCAACGCGGCGCAGACGCTGGACGTGCTCCGGGATTTTTCCCCGATCCTGACGCATTCGCTCAACGCGGAGGCGATGCTCAAGCAGTTCCTGCAATTCCTCCGCGACATGTTGAGCGTGAGCCGCGCGGCGATCTTCCTGGTCCGCCCGCGTTCACCGCTCACGGAAAGCCAGTCGCCGGAAGACAGCCGGCGGCTGAGGTCGACGGCCGCGATTGGTTTGTCCGCCGGATTGCTGGAGCACTTTGAACTTTCGCTAGACGCGGGCATCGGCCTTCAGATTGCGCGGCTGGGCCGCATCCTGCGGCGCGATAGTGAGGAGGCGCGGGCGGATCTCGAGACGCAGAAGGAATTTGAACTGCTCGGCGCGCAAGTGGCCGTGCCGATTTCCAACCGCGACGCGGTGATCGGCGTGGCGGTCTTCGACGCACGCTTCACCGGCGAGCCGCTGGTGAACGTGGAGCTGGAATTGATTTATCATCTGCTCGAACAAGTGGGCCTCGCGCTGCGGAACATCTGGCTGCACGACCAGTTGGTCGGCAACCACGAGATGATGACCGACGTGCTGCGGGAGTTGAACAACGCCTGCATCGTGGTGGGGCGCGATCTCAAGGTGCTCCACGCCAACAAATCGGCCCGGCGGCATTTCGGCCGGAAGAACGAGCGCACCGGCGGCCTGGAGTTCAGCGACCTGCCGCCCGCGCTTGGCGCGAAGATTTACCAGGTACTCAAGACCGGCGCGGCGCTGGAGCCGTTCCGCTATGCGCCGGAAAATTCCCCCGGAACGGTCTATAAAATTTGCGTGCTGCCCTTCCAGCATGGCAACGCCACTGTGCCGGTTTCCGCGCTCCTCACCGCCGAGGACCTGAGCGAGAGCGAACAGTTGAACCGGTTGGAGGTGGAGGCCGCCAGCCTGCGCCTCATCAAATCCATGTCCTACCGGCTGGTGAACGAGATCGGCAACGCCATCGTCCCGCTCTCCACGCATCACCAGTTGTTCAACGAGCAAATCCACGACGCGGACTTCCGCAAGTCGCTGGACGCCGCGCTCGGCGAGAGCGTGAAGCGGATCATGCGGTTGAACAATCAGATGCGGTTCCTCGCCCGCGAGGGCCAGTTCGAGCAGGAGACTTTCCCCATCGGCAAGCTCGTCGAGGAGGCGTATCAGGAGGCGACGCGCCATCAGGTGGCCAGCGGCGCGCAATTGAAGCTGGATCTCGCCGGCAAACCGCTCAACATCGTCGGCGACCGGGCCGCGCTGAAACATGCGCTGTCTGAAATCATGCTGAACGCGCTCCAGTCCAACCCCGCCAATTCCAAGATCGACGTGTCGTTCCGGCCGGTCGGCACCAACGGCGAGCGGTCCCTGACCATCGAGGTCCACGACAATGGCGGCGGCTTCAGCGCCGAGACGGCCAAGCAGGTGCCCGCGCCGTTTTTCACCACGCGCAACGTCGGCCTCGGTCTCGGCCTCACCGTCAGCCAGAAGATCATCGAGACCCACCACGGCAAACTGGAGATCATCCCCTCGCCGTCCGGCATGGTCCGCGTTTCCCTGCCGATGCCGACCGGCCACGGACCGGCGTAAACCGCCGGCCGGTGGCCCTCGCCGTGCGGCGTTGCCGGCGGAGTTTTCGTTGGATTCGCGGCGGATTTTTGCGACACTGCCGCCTGAATGAAGCCGATCATCAAACTTTTGCTCGAAGGCGGCAGCCTCAGTTCCGCGCAGTTGGCGCAGGTGCTCAACCTCTCCGAGGCCGAGGTGAACCGCCAGTTGGAAGAACTCCGGGCGCAGCGCGTCCTGCTTGGGTTCCGGCCCGTGCTGAACCTAGCGCAGGAAGATTCCGGCGTGGTCCGCGCCGTCATCGAGGTGCGCATCACGCCTGAGCGCGGCGGCGGCTTTAACCGGCTCGCCGAGCGCATCTCGCGGTTCGACGAGGTGGAATCCTGCTTCCTCATGTCCGGCGGCTACGACCTGCTGGTGTTCGTCAACGGTTCGAGCCTGCAAAAAGTCGCCGCCTTCGTCTCGGAAAAGCTCGCATCCATCGAGGGCGTCCTGTCCACTGCCACGCATTTCATGCTGCGCTCCTACAAGGAGCAGGGCTTCATGTTGGATGTAAAATCGGAAGAGGCCGACCGGCTCAAGGTTGCGCCGTAAGGGCGATCCGCCATTTCCGCCCTGAATTTTTTCCATGGACCCCTCGCGCTACATCGCCAAGCACGTCATCAACCTGCCCAAGTCCGGCATCCGCGATTTCTTTGAAGTCGTCGCCAAGATGAAGGACGTGATCTCGCTCGGCATCGGCGAGCCGGATTTCGACACGCCCTGGCACATCCGCGAAGCCGCCATTTACGCGCTGGAAAAGGGCAAGACGCATTACACCTCGAACCTTGGCCTGATTGAGCTACGCCGCGCCATCAGTAAATACGTCGAGAAAACTTTTTCGATTGGCTATCGGCCGGAGGACGAAATTCTTGTCACCGTTGGCGTGAGCGAAGCGCTGGACATTGCTTTCCGCGCGCTGGTGAACCCCGGCGACAAGGTAATGTTCCACCAGCCGTGTTACGTCAGCTATTCGCCGAGCATCACGCTCGTACACGGCACGGCGATTCCGGTGCCGACCTACGCGAAGGATAATTTCGCGCTCACTGCCGAGGCGCTGCGCGCGGCTTGGCAGCCCGGCGCGAAGCTGCTCGTGTTGAACCTGCCGTGCAATCCCACCGGCGGTACCTGCGACCGCGCGCAGATCGAAGCCATCGCGAAGTTCGCCGTGGAAAAAGATTTGCTCGTGCTCAGCGATGAAATTTATTCCGAGCTGACGTTCGAGGGCGTCCACACCAGCATTGCCAGCCTGCCCGGCATGAAGGAGCGGACGATTTATCTGCACGGATTTTCCAAGGCGTTCGCCATGACCGGCTGGCGCATCGGCTACGCCTGCGGCCCGGCGGCGCTGATCGAGGCGATGATGAAGGTGCATCAATATTCTATGATGTGCGCGTCCATCCTCAGCCAGGAAGCCGCCATCGAAGCGCTCTTGCGCGGCGAGGACGCTATGAAGTCCATGCGCGACCAGTATCATCGCCGCCGCGATTTCATCGTGCGCCGGTTTAATGAAATTGGATTTAAATGTAACCTGCCGCGCGGCTCGTTCTACGCTTTTCCGGATGTTTCCGTGACCGGTTTGAGCGAAAAAGATTTTGCCGTAAGCCTGCTCCAGGCGGAAAAGGTGGCAATAGTTCCCGGCACGGCCTTTGGCGCGAATGGCTCCGGTTTCTGCCGCGCGTGCTTCGCCACCAGTTACGAGCAGCTCATTGAGGCGAGCAACCGCATTGAACGCCATGTCCAGTCGTTGGCCACCAAGCGATGATTTTGCCGCGCCGGCACCGGCCAGGATTTGCTTTGGCCGGCCGGCAACTTTGGGCAGATTGAGGTCGTGAAGCTTGCTAAAACCGCCAGTCCGAAAGCCGCCGCCGCGCGGCTAAAAAAGGTTTCAACGCTGCGTCCCACGCTCGCCATCGTGCTGGGGAGCGGCTTTCAGACGGTCCTGACGGAACTTGCTAGTGGACCAAAAAATTTCCTACGCGAAGATTCCCGGCTTCCCCAAGCCAGCTGTCGATGGCCACGCGGGCGAATTGTATTTCGGCCATCTTGGCCAAACCCCGGTGGTGGTCTTGAGCGGCCGCGCCCATTTTTACGAAGGCCAGCCGATGGCGCGGATCACGTTCGTTGTTCGCGCAATGGCGGCGATGGGCGTCACGGATTTACTGCTGCTGAACGCGGCCGGTGGCATCAATAAAAACTTCCGCGCCGGTGACTTCATGGTACTCACCGACCACATCAATTTCATGGGGACGAATCCTTTGCGCGGCGTGGCGATTCCGGGTTTGAGCCGGTTTGTTGACCTCACCGAGGCCTACGATAAAAGATTGCGCGGGATCCTGTTCCAGGCCGGAGCGGACGGCAACTTGAAACTGCGGCGGGGCGTCTATCTGGCAGTGAGCGGGCCGAGTTTTGAGACGCCGGCGGAAATCCGTGCGTTCACCTCGCTGGGCGCGGACGCCGTCGGCATGAGCACGGTGCCGGAAGCCATCGTGGCCCGGCAATGCGGATTGAACGTGGCGGCGGTTTCCTGCATCACCAATCTGGCGGCTGGTCGCAGCCAAGGCAATTTGTCGCATGCGGAGGTATTGAAGACCGTCGAGCGGGTAAAAAAATCCGCCCGCGCGCTGCTGCTGGGTTTTGCGGCGCGCTACGCGCAGGCTCAACGACCGCAGCGGAGCAACAAACCGACCCAGACCGCTTCCCGTCACCGGCCCGGAGACTAAAAATCCCACAGGCCCTTAAGGCCCGGCCATGGATGCACCTTGATATTTGGCGGAATCATCGTAGTTTTTGAGGCTCGTACTGTTGATGAAACCTGAAGTCGTATTCGGTCTGGAGAACGCGGCGTGGCCAGCGGTGCTGGTCAACGCCGCCGGTGGTGTGCTCCTGACCAACACGGCGGCCAAAACCATTTTCGGTCCCGCCTTAACCGGTGACCTCGCGAATCTGGCGGCGATCTGGGTGGCGGAAAACGGGAGTACAGCCGCGGATTTTCTGGCCCGGTGGGAACAAGAGCCGGCAGCGACCGGGATTTTGAAATTTCAGACGGCGGCCGGTTCGATCACGCCGTTTTTGACGACGATCTGCCAGTTAAGCAATGACGGGAAAAAATGGTTCACCCTGCAATTGCTACCAAGCGAGCTATCACCCGCGCCGGTTTTGGCGGCGGACAATCACGCGCCGGGGCTGGGCGACGCCGCCTTAAAGCAAAAGCTGGATTGTGTGCTGCAACTGGCCCGGACGGTTTCCCTGGATTTCAACAACGCCCTGACTGGCGTCCTGGCCCACACGTCGTTGCTGCTGGGCAAGGCGGAGCCGGAGCATCCGTGGCGGCGCTCGTTGCTGGAGGTGGAAAAGTCGGCCCAGCGCGCGGCAGAAATCGCGGGCGAGCTGGCGCAGTTTAGCCGGCAGGAGAAGGAAACGCGCCGCACGCCGGCGGGCAACCTGAACGCCGTGGTGTCTCGCTGCGTGGAATTTTTCCAGAACTCCCACGGCGCGCGGTTTACCTGGAAGCTGGCGCCGGAACGGTCGCTGTTCGCGGCGCGGTTCGACGAGGCCAAGGTGCAGCAGGCCATCACCAAGATTTTGGAAAACGCGGTGGAGTCGTTCGGCTTGAGCGGCACGGGCCAGATCGCCGTGCACACGCGCAACGTAGAACTGACCGAGGCGACGCAGGACCGCAATGTGCGTTTGATGGCAGGAACTTACGCCTGCGTGGAAATTTCCGATAGCGGTTCCGGCATCGACGCCGAGTCGTTGCCGCGCATCTTTGAGCCGTTTTTTACCACCAAACGGCCCCCGCACCGCGGGCTGGGGTTGGCACTCGTGTATGGCATTGTCACCAACCACGGCGGCGGCGTGGCGATCTCCAGCCAGCCGGGCATGGGCACGTCCGCACGGGTTTATCTGCCGGCGGACAAGAGTCTGGTGCGGGAAACTATCGGATCCGGCAAGGAATTGCGCGGTTCCGCGTCCGTACTGGTGGTGGATGATGAAGGCTTGGTGCTGACGATGGCGGAAACGATTTTATCGGATTTTGGCTTCAAGGTTCTCACGGCGGCCAGTGGGCAGAAGGCCTTGAATATTTTGAACCAGCCCGGAACCAAGGTGGATCTGGTGATCACCGACCTGGTGATGCCGGGCATGGGCGGCCGTGAATTGATGGAGCGCATCCGGCAGCTGGATCCGAACCTGCCGGTCATGCCGACCAGCGGCTATGTGATGCCGGAGGATAAAAAAATCAGTGCCGGCTATTTGCAAAAGCCGTTCACCAGCACCGAGCTGTTGCTGAAGGTAAAAGCGGCGCTGTCGGCCGGGAAGGCTGTTGACTAATCCTTACGGTTTTGGTTAATTCTTCTTATGCAAATTGAAAGCCTGAAAGTCTTCTGTGACTTGGCCGAAACGGAAAGTTTCACCAAAGCGGCGCAAACCAACGGCGTTACTCAATCGGCCGTCAGCCAGCAGATCAGTGCCCTGGAACGCATTTTCAAGTCGCTCCTGATCGAACGGAGTAAGAAAAAATTTCGGCTCACCCGGGAGGGCCAGGTGCTCTATGATTACAGCAAGCAGATCATCCAGACTTACGAATCGCTGCATAGCAAGCTTCAGGATTTAAAAGACATCATTTCGGGCACCATCCGCCTGTCTACGATTTACTCCATCGGTCTCCATGACTTGCCGCCCTACGTCAAGAAGTTCATGAAGAACTACCCGACGGTGAACATCCACGTCGAATATCGTCGGGCCAACGAGGTGTACGAAGATGTGTACAGCAACGTCGTTGACTTGGGGCTGGTCGCCTATCCCGCCAAGGATTCCAAACTGGAAATTGTCCCGTTGCGCAAGGAACCGCTTGTGTGCATCTGCCACCCGCACCATCCGTTCGCCAAGCAAAAGAGCATCAAGCTCAAGCAACTCGCCGAGCAAAAGGTGATTGGGTTCGAACCCGATATCCCGACCCGGAAGGCGCTGGACAAGATTCTTCGTGAATATGGCGTTGAAGTGAAGCACGTCATGGAGTTCGACAACGTCGAAACCGTGAAGCGCGCGGTGGAAATTGACGCCGGCATCTCCATCGTGCCGATTGGTACCGTCACTCAGGAAATTAACAAGAATACTCTGGCGGCCATTGAGATTGAAGATGGCGAATTCTACCGTCCGCTCGCCGCGGTTTACAAAAAGAACAAGGTGCTTTCGCCAGCGATGAAACAGTTCCTGACCATTCTTAAAGACACGCATTAATTTGCGGCAGTGAAACCGAATCGGGGGTCACAAAAACGCCCCCCTTATTTTTGCATTCGGCTTTCTTTCCTGCGCCAGTGCCGTTCCTGTTTCTTGATTTCGCTGGCTAATAGTTCCTCCGCGCACCAGCCGTGTGACTGGGCGGCGGCGGCGAGCTGATAAAGCTCCTGCGCCAGTTTTCCTTTGCTCAGTTTTCGTTTGGCCCTTTCCCTGATGGTTGGGTGGCCGGTAGCCAAGACCTTGTGCGCCTTCTTGATGATTTTTTCCGCCCGGAGCAGCGCGGGCAAATGCCGTGGAATCCCGTCGAATGCCGATTTGCGTTCCCGTTGGGTGCCGGATTTCTCCGCGCGTTTGATTTTTTCCCAATTCGCCCAAACCTCGTCCACGTTTTTGACTTTCAGTGAAGCAAAAACGTGCGGATGGCGGCGGATCAACTTGTCCACCAGCTGCCGGTTGACCATTTCAAAATCGAACACACCGCGTTCGTGGGCGAGCTGGCAGTGGAAAACCACCTGCAACAGCAAATCACCCAATTCCTCAGCCATCTCGTGGTCGTCGCCCGCCTCAATGGCATCAATCAATTCATAAACTTCCTCAATTGCGTGGCGGCGCAGCGTCAGATGCGACTGCGCGCGATCCCACGGACAGCCAGTGGGTGAGCGCAGCTTCGCCATGACCTTGAGTAAATCGTTGATCGCTGGTTCAGTTTTCATGGAATTAAACGCCAAGCCGTCCAGTAAATGATAAGGCAATCGGTGCCGACGCGCTGCGGCGTATTGCGTGAAAAGTTTGCCTCACAAGATTACCAAATCATCGCGATGCACGAGTTCCACGCGAGCCAACTGTTTGTCGCGGATTTCACTGGCGCTGAATTTCGCGATACCGCGTGCAAATTCCGTTCCGTCCAGATCACAAATCCGGACCATCTCACCCGCCGAGAAGCCGCCTTCGCAACGCGCCACGCCGGGTGGCAGCAGGCTTTTGCCCGCTACCTGCAGCGCCTGCTTCGCCCCGTCGTCGACAAACAGCGTGCCTTGCGGATGGTGATTAAACGCGATCCACCGCTTTCGACTTTGCAGCTTGTTCGGCTGCGCGACGAACAGTGTGCCTTCGTCCGCACCATCTAAAATATTTGCGAGCAGGTTTTTCTTTTTACCGGAGGCGATGACGAGCGGGATGCCGGAGCGCACGACGATTTTTGCCGCGTCAATTTTCGATTTCATCCCGCCCACCGCCGTCATGCTGCTGGTGCCCCCGGCCATTTTCTCAATGGTGGAATCAATCGATTCAATGACCGAAAGCGTCCGGGGATTTTTCTTGCCGAAATTCTCGATGACGCCGTCCACCGTCGTGAGAATTACCAGCAGATCCGCCGGGAGCAGCGACGCCACGAGCGCGGACAGCCTGTCATTGTCGCCAAATTTAATTTCCGTGAATGACACTGCGTCGTTTTCGTTGATGATGGGAATGACGCCGTGCTGGAGCAGCGTGACCAGCGTGTTGCGGGCGTTGAGATGGCGCTCATGGTGTTCGAGATCATCATGCGTCAGCAGAACCTGCGCGACCACGAGCCCGTGCGCGGAAAATAGCTGGTCATAAACCGCCATGAGCCGCGACTGGCCGACGGCGGCGCAGGCTTGTTTGATCGCGAGGTCGGTGGGCCGGGCTTTGTAACTGAGCGCGCCCATGCCCGCGCCGACCGCGCCAGATGTGACCAGCACGACTTCCTTGCCCGCCTTGCGCAACGCCGCGAGTTGCGCGACGAGCTGTTCGAGCTGTGCCGGGTCGGGCTGCTGGTTGCTGTCGGTCAGGACCCCGGTGCCGAGTTTCACGACCAGACGGGAAACAGATTTGAGCGAGTCACGATGCACCTGGCAAAGGTAAAAAATTATTACCCTTCGGAAAATGTTAAAATGAAGCTGGCGAAACCCGTTCAGGGTGAGTTTGTTTTCGCCGCCACGCGAAGGGCGTCGGCCAGTTGCCCTGGCGTCCAGTCATTTCCGTCAAATTGGCGAGAGATTTTGCCGCGGGTATCCAAAACCACGGTGCGGAGGTTGTGGGTGAGGGAGCCATTTTCGCGCCAGAAATTCAAATCCACCTTGGGCGCCAGGTTGGCCAGCGTGTTCGTAGCCGCGACGGCAAACAGCCAGCGGTCGGTATTTTCGCCGCGATAAAACTTCCCATAACCGGTCAGGATCTGCGGCGTGTCGAAACTGGGATCAAACGAGATGGAAAGCAACTGCCAGTTGGCCGGCGCATGGGTGTCAGCGGTCAGAATTTTGCGCGCTTCGGAAAAATTCCGGTTCATGCGCGGGCAATATTCTGGCAGCGGACAACTGGTGAAGAAAAAGGTAAAGGCCACCGCGTGGCCGCGAAAATCCGAAAAGCGAACCGGACGTCCGTTTTCGCTAGTGAATTCGTAGTCCGGCAAGGTGTCGCCAACTTGAAGCTCCGTTTCCACCACATGCCAGGCGGGTGCCGGCGGTGGTGCGGCTGAGTTCCCGGTTCGCTGGAGACTGTCAACCCAGTCATCATCCGCCGTGACGACGAGGGTGAATTGGATGGCATCGCCAGGCATCAGACCGGCTAGTGCATTGGTGTCGTGCACGGGAAAATCCATCGTCATCGCGGCCATATAGCCGGGAATGGCTTCGTGTTCGATGGTTAGGTGTCGACGGTCGGGCAGGATGGCCTGCACCACACCGCGAACGGTATAGGTCTGGTTGGTCGCGGCGGAAGCCACCGCCGGGGGACAAGCGCGTTTGCAGCCGGTGACCAACAACAGTCCGCAGAGAAATAAAAGGCGCATAAGTTATCAGGGTTCAGCACGCAGACGCGTGATTTCTGCCGCGACGGCAGCGGACGTTTCCTTTTGCAAACCATCAAAATAAATCCGCGTTTGGCCATGCTTGTCGACCACGGCAATGCGTTCGGTGCCGGTGAAATTGCCGGGCATGGAATTGAACGGGTCGCCGTTGTCCTGCGCCAGAAAACTTCGGGCGATGAGTCCGTGCAGCACGGCTTTGGTGCCGGTGAGCAAGAACCAGCGGTTCGTGTCCGCACCAAAGCGCGCGCCCCATTTGGCCAGCACCGGCGGCGTGTCCGATCGGGAATCCACCGTTAGCGAGACAAGCCGCACGTCAGCCTCACCGGCGGTGAGCCGCTGGATTTCCGCCATGCGCTTGCTGACTTCAGGACAGGTCACCGAACAACTCGTGAACAGAAAACTGACGGCCAGAATTTTCCCGGTGAAGTCCCCGCGTGTCACCGTCCGGCTGGTTTCATCAATCAAGGTAAAGTCACCAAGTGTCCTTCGCTTGTCGGGTAGAATGGCATGCAATTGGTCGTGCCGCGACAACGCGGTTGCCGCCAGCCAGCTTCCGATCCCCGCTGCGAGCGCCAAGGTGATGACGAGAAGCAAGAACAGTTTTTCATCACCGCCCGGACGGGTTTGCTTGGTCAAGCCCTGCGATAACATCAAATTTCCAGTTTTAAAGGTCGGAGATCCGGATTCGTATCTGTATCCGGTCTTTTGGCAGAGGGGATGGCTCTATACCATCGGCAGCAATATTCAAACTCGAAGGTTTGACAGCCGGTTTTGAATCCGATGGCGGACAGAGATTGTTTGCGAGCCTCGTTGTCCACACCGCCGGTGGCTGACTGGGCTCTTCGGCGCAAGTCATCACAACCAGCACGGGAACGGCAATTTTTTGATTGGCAGCCAGCACCTCGTCAGCTTCGGCGAAAACTGGCGGCGGTCAAGAGGTTTGAAATCGTTCAGCCGCCAGCGTTGGGATTATAGTAATACAGCCGGTAAAACCTCGTGGCACCGACCGTTGGCACGGTGTTGGTATGCAGATGATCATCCCCGTTAATTTTCAGGTACCCGTTTTGCAGATTTAAGACGGTGCTCCAAATTGTGTTAGTGCCAAGCTGGGCTGTCTGTTGAATCTCATAAATCTGTTGGGAAGACTGACTGTTATCAGGCTGGTATGAGCCATAGTAGGGGGCGTCAAATGTAAGTTGCATTACCCCGCTTTGGCTGGTGACGCCAGAAATCGTGCAGTCGGCCTGATAATATAGGGCAAATGGCGCGGAATTCGTGTCCAGCGGCTTCCCTCCCAGCCCGTTGGTGGAGGTGTCCACCAGTTGCCAGTTCAGCTTGTAAAGGCCCGGCTTCGTGAAGCCAAAAACCCGGTTCTGAATCAGTCCGTACGGATCGTTGGTGGAGGTGTTCGGGGCTTGGGTGATGGCGATGAGGTTGGTATCACCGCTGGATGGAACCGGCACACTCCAAGTCAGATTAGTGCCAAAAGTACCATCGCTGTTCCCCTCCCAGAATGCAAAGCTGGCACCCGCCGGACCGGCGACACTCAATAGTCGCATTTGAATGACCGTGCCTAATGCCGCTGCGCCATCGGTGGGACCCCCATTGGCGGCGGTGGCGGCAAGCGAATTGAAAACTTGGACGCAATTATAATAGTAGCCGGAATATGGGTAAAAACCGGGATTAAAGTTCAGATTTGGATCCTGCACCGAGCCGGACACGGTGGGAAAACAAAAACCGCTGGTGGTGATATTATTGCTGGCGGTTTCAAAGACGAGCGTGGCTCCGGGAAGATTGGTGGTAGCTCCAAAGACCAATTGTTGCTGGTTTTGTGCTAGAAGCCGGCCACAGAGCGTCAGAATTACCAGGCAAAACATTTTTTTCATATAATGAAGTCAGTTAGTTTGATTCCAAATCAAGGTTTATAGTTCTGAACGGTCAGCAGCAAAAGTGCCAGCGCCAAATCACCCGAGCAACGTAAATTTGATCCACTGAGTGTCTCAAAAAGAGCAAAGCCGTGTCCCGGTGCGGAAGACAAGCTGTCCGGCGGAGGATGTGGTCAATGTTCCGTAATCCACACCAGGGTGCCGGTTTGAACCAAGTCAAACAGGGCAATCAAATCGGCATCGGCGAGGTGGATGCACCCGCAGGAGGCTGGCTCGCCGATGGTTTTCTGGTTGGCGGTGCCATGAATGTAGATGTAGCGCTCGTGCGAATCCACGTTGGTGCCCTGATTGAACCCCGGCTCCAATCCTTCCAGCCAAAGGATGCGCGTGGTGATCTTGGCATCGGCAAATTCCGCCTGGGACGTGTGGCCGACGATTTCGCGCGATTTGAAGACGGTGCCTGCCGGCTCGCCGCCACCGATCTTTTCCGCGATGTAGTGCAGGCCCAGCGGCGTGCGGTCCGAGCCAGCCGCCTGCCCGATACCGAAACGTGAAGTGGAACAGGGGAAATCTTTGACAAAAACATTTTGCTCGAACAATGAAAGCGTCTGGCTCGAAACCTGCACGACCAGAACATACCGGCTTGGCGCGATTCCCAGCCGCTGGCAGGTGGCTTCAAAAGTTTTGGGCAGATGATGGTTTGGTTTCATGCAATGAAAGATTGCGCAGCCGCAATTCAATCCAATTGCCGCGCTCATCATTAAAATGACGCCGCGCCGGTTCATGGCTCACGGTTTGCCCAGTTTTTTCACCAGCACCTTTGAATTGCGTCCGCTCTGGTCATATTTTTCCCGGCGCGCGGGCGGCAGATCGTCGGGCGAGCCTTCAGCAAAGCCGCCCTTGGATTGAAAATAGGTGAACGCCTGCGTCGAAAGCGTGATCAGCTCCGTCAAATTCATTTCCTTCGCCTTGTTCTCGACGAATTGGATCAGCTTGCGCCCGATGCCGCGATTTTCGTGCAGCGGGTTGACGTATAGGCACGCCAGCTCCCCTTTGTTCTGTTCGGGAAAAACATGCAGCGCCACGCAGGCCACCGGGTTTTTATCAATCTCAAAAATGAAATAATCTGCCAGATTTTTTTCAATCATCGCGCGCGTCCGCTTCACCAATTCCTCGGATTCCACCGCCGCCTTTGTCAGTAACTGGATCGCCCGCACGTCCTTTTTCATCGCGCGCCGGATCTGCTGGTACTCGTTCGCATAAATCAGCGTGCCAATGCCTTCGTTGGAAAACACCTCCGCTAGCAGGCCTTCGTCCACCTTGCCGTTGATAACGTGGACGCGCGGGATGCCCGCCTTGCAGGCTGTCACCGCGTGCAGCGCCTTGGACAGCAGCTCCGGTGCGATGTCGTTTTTCTGCATTGCAATCACCGACTCCAAATCGGCAACTAGCATCTGCCGGATAAGCCGGCCCTGAACGAGAATGCCGTCCTGCGCCGTGATGAAAATCAGCTTTGTCGCCTTGAGCGACTCGGCCACCGCCAGCGCCACGCCGTCGGAATTCACCCGATACGTCCGGCCGTCGCCGTCGAAACCTAGCGGCGGGATGACCGGAATCATACCCTGGGTGAGCAGCGTCTGGAGCATCTCCACGTCCACCTTTTCCACCTTGCCGGTGAACAGATGATCCACGCCCTGGATGATGCCCAGCGGATGCGCGATGATCACGTTCGGGCAGACCGCGCGCAGGTCGTTCGCCGAAAGCCCTTCGAGAATCTCGTGCGTCAGCCGGTTCGCCGCATTCAGCGCCAGTTGCAACGTGGCCGCGTCCGTGATGCCGGCGCCGTCGAGGTTGGATGCGGAAATATTCTGGCCGTCCGCCAGCAGCTTGATCTGCGCCGACGCGCCGTGGACGAGCACCACGCGGATGTTCAAGGACCGCAGCACCGTCACGTCCAGCAGTAGCGTGGCGAAGTTCTCGTCGGTGACGATTGCGCCGTCAATCGCGAGGACGAACGTCTTTTCGCGGAATTGCGGAATGTATTGCAGGATGCCCCGCAGATCGGTCGGTTTCACTTTGGCTCTTCAGATTTATTTCAGCGCAGAATAAGTAATCGGTTTCCGTCGCGATTCAAACAATTATTTCTGATTCAAAGCGGTTTTCAACGCGCTGAGGGAGCGCTCGTTTTCTTGGGGCGTGCCGATGGAAATGCGGACCCACTCCGGCAACTGGTAGCCGCCCATCGGCCGCGTGATGACGCCGAGCGCCTGCATCGCATTGAACACCTGCTGGCCGTCACCCACGCGCACGAGGATGAAATTAGCAAATGACGGCACGAACTCCAGCTGCAACGACCGGAGATGTTTTGTGAAAAATTCCAGGCCGGCGCAATTGTTCTGCCGTGTTTTGCGGACGTGCTCGTCATCATCCAGTGCGGCGAGCGCGGCGGATTGCGCCAGCAGGTTGGCGTTGAAGGGTTGCCGGATTTTTTCCAGGGCGCCGGCGAGTTCCGGGGCCGTGATGCCGTACCCGATCCGCAAACCGGCGAGACCGTAAATCTTCGAAAAAGTACGCATCAAAATCAGGTTCTTCCGGGTGCCCAGTCGGATGAGCGGAATCAAATCCACCGGGTCGCTGAGGAATTCGACGTAAGCCTCATCCAGCACCAGCAGCACGTCATCCGGAACCTCGTTGACTAATTGGATGAGTTCCTCGCGCGGGGCGAGCGTGCCGGTGGGGTTATTCGGGTTCGCCACGAACACGATGCGCGTTCGCGGTGTGATGGCACGCAGCATCGCCGGCAGGTCGTGGCTGTGATTTTTCGCCGGCACGGTCACGACGTCCGCGCCCAGCATCCGGGCGACGATGGGGTAAATCGCAAAACAGTATTGCGACACGACGATGTCTGCGCCCGGTGCCAGCAACGCATGGCTGACAAACTCGATGATCTCGTTTGAGCCATTGCCGAGCACGAGGTTTGCGGTTTCCACGCCGAGTTTGGCGGCGAGCTTTTGTTTTAGGTAAAACGCATTTCCGTCCGGATACATATGCACCCCGGCCAAGGCCTTTTGCAGTGCGGCGAGGGCGAGCGGCGAGGGGCCGAACGGATTTTCGTTCGACGCGACCTTGATGATGGATCCGGCGGGCAAGCCGAGTTCACGCGCTACTTCTTCAATCGGTCGGCCCGGCTGATAGGTCGGCAATGTTTTTAAAAATGGGGAAAGCGGCAAGGACATTTTGGTCAGAGTGAGTCGATGATTTTTTTCACGTTGATGTGTTTGGCCACGA
>Ga0302275_10000288_pt1 | contig 56664 bp, 45 predicted proteins | sample III_Bog_N2_2_FD_200229 | JGI IMG/M metagenome (GOLD analysis project Ga0302275, IMG submission 200229) | Peat permafrost microbial communities from Stordalen Mire near Abisko, Sweden - III_Bog_N2_2 | ecosystem: Environmental > Terrestrial > Soil > Wetlands > Peat | place: Sweden: Abisko... | reverse complement strand
GGATGCCGCCGGCGTTGATGACGCGGTCGATGCGGACGCCGTGCTCGGCCATGCGTTCGAGGATGATGCGGGTGTGGAAGGCGGTGCCTTCGATGGCGGCGAAGAGCTCGTCTTGCGCGGTGTGGAGGAGGTTGAAGCCGAGTGTGACGCCGCCTAGTTCGGGGTTGACGAGGACGGTGCGGTCGCCGTTGTCCCAGGAGAGGCGGAGGAGGCCGGTTTGTCCGGCGCGGTAGGACGAGAGGCCCTGGGAGAGGTCGGCGAGGGGGGTGTTGGCGCGGCGGGCGATGGCGTCGAAGATGTCTCCGGTGGCGGAGAGGCCGGCCTCGATGCCGGTGTAAGCGGGATGGACGCTGCCGGGGACGACTCCGCAGACGCCGGGGACGAGCTGGGCGTGGCGGGCCATGGCGATGATGCAGGTGGAGGTGCCGACGACGTTGACGGCGTCGCCTTCGCGGATGTTGGAGCCGATGGCGTCCCAGTGGGCGTCGAACGCGCCGACGGGGATGGGGATGCCGGCGCGGAGGCCGAGGGCGGCGGCCCACTTGGGCGAGAGGTGGCCGGCGAGCTGGTCGCTGGTGAGGTAGGCGCCGTTGAGCTTGGCGCGGATTCCGGCGAAGAGGGGGTCGACGGCTGTGAGGAAGTCTTGAGGCGGGAGGCCGTCCCACTTGGGGTTCCACATCCACTTGTGGCCCATGGCGCAGATGGAGCGGCGGACTTGGGCGGGGTCGGTGATGCCGCAGAGGGTGGCGGCTACCATGTCGCAGTGTTCGAGGGCGGTGGTGAGTTTTTCTCTTAGTTTTGGATTAGAGCGCAGCCAATGGAGCAATTTGGCGAATCCCCACTCGTGGGAGTAGACGCCGCCGCACCATTCAATCCCTTCAAAGCCAAGCTCGTGGGAGCGACGGGTGATGAGTTCGGCTTCGGCGTGGGCGCGGTGGTCGCACCAGAGGTAGTAGTCGTCGAGGGGTTCGAGATTGGCGCCGACGGGAATGACGCTGGAGCCAGTGGTGTCGAGGGCCATGGCAGCGATGGATTGGCCGTCGGTGTTGGTGGCGGCGAGGACGTCGCGGGTGGCCTGGGCGAGGGCGGACATTTGGGCGGCGTGGGACTGGGTGGCGAAGTCGGGGTCTTCGCGGCGGCGATTGAGCGGGTAGGAGGCAGCGGCGGTGCCGATGGGGCCGCGGGCGCTGTCGACAAGGGTGACGCGCACGCTGAGAGTGCCGAAGTCAACGCCGGCTACGATGGACATGGTACGGAAGCCTCCAAGTAAACGCTTTCTAAAACGCAACCAGACTACCATTTTTGCCACCGGCGTGTGGAGAGCACGGACAATGCACAACGAATTGAGATACACTTCATTTCCCCGGGCTTGAGTTGCTGGAAGGGCGCCGAGGTTGGTGAGCCTGCATGAGAACGGGCCGGATATGGCGGAGTCGAATGGTACAGGAGGATCGATGAAGGGAACCGACACAGTTGGATTGGTGCTGAAGGCCAAGGGCAACGTCTCCATTCTGTCGCTGAAGCCGGAGGAGATGGTTTTCGAAGCGCTGGAGACCATGGCGAAGCACAATATCGGCGCGCTGCTGGTGATCGAAAACGAGCGGCTGGTCGGAATCTTCAGTGAGCGCGACTACGCGCGCAAAGGCGTGCTGATGGGGCACCTGTCGAAAGAGACGCATGTGGAGCAGATCATGACGACGCCGGTGATGTTTGTGAGCCCGAAGCACACCGTGGATGAGTGCATGGCAACGATGACGCAACATCACATTCGCCATCTGCCTGTGCTGGATGGGGAAAAGGTTGTTGGGGTGGTGTCGATCGGCGACCTGGTGAAGTGGGTGATCTCAGGGCAGGAGCAGCACATCCAGGCGCTTGAGGGGTTCATCAGCGGGGCGTATCCGGCGTAGCCCGCATCTTTCACGGGCGATGCGACGACCCAACATTCAAGCCTTTGCGTGATCTGAGGGCCGGGAGGCCCTCAGGACAGCCGATCTGGAGATCGGCGCTACGGTCCGCAACCGTGCGCCGTGGTGTGGGCGCGCAGGAGCTACATGCGGATGGTGGTCCCGTGTTCGCCGACTACGGCAAAGACTGAGAGAAGATTGGTGAGGCTGAGCAGTTCGCGGATGCGCTTGCCCAGGTTCACGAGCTCGAGCGTGATGCCTCTGGATTTGGTTGAAGCGTAGAGGCGGACGAGGGTGCCGAGGCCCATGCTGTCCATGTAAGTGAGGTCAGAGAGGTCGAGGACGATGCGCTTGGCGGTGGGGAAGTAATGGCAGACCCGGTTGTAGAGGACATCGGTCACGCCCGACACCAGTTTGCCGTGACACTTGATGACGACCACCTCACCGGCGGTTTCCACTTCGAGGGTGAGCAGGTTGGCGAGTCCGGGCTCGGGCATGGGGCGCATCCTTAATTGGCAATTCGGATTGAAGAAACGTGATTGAGAAAACCTGATTTGAGAAAACCTGATTTGAGAAAACCTGGGATTGGGGAATCCGCGATGCAGGGATTCTCTCATAATTAGTTGTGCGTTGTAACGCGGTGCGTGGGTCCAAGGCGTGCGGCAGGCCCGTTGGAAGATGGGCGGTGGTGGGGTGTCGGGAGTGAAGACCAAATGCCCAGAACCTGGGGTAATGATTCGCTGAAGATGTTGCCGTCCATTGGGAATATCCGGGAGGCAGCACTTCTACTTCCAGGAATGGCAACTCGCTTACGCGAGTTGAAATCAATGTTGAATGCTTGTTTGTCTCATTCCATCTTGTATTGCTGCCTTAAGTACGTCGATTTTTATATCTGCGAGTGATTTGAATTTAATGCAGTATCCCGTGACGCTTGCTTTTCCGAGTGACTTGCCAAATGTCTGGGACAGGTACTTTTTGTCCTCTAATCCCATAATGTAGACGGAAATGCCTGTTGTATTCCCACTTAAGCCGATTTGATAGAACTCCCTGGTTTTTCCATTGGCATAATTCATGGTTTGCGATCCATATCCAATGTTTGGGTTGGAGACGACTTTTCCTTTTTCGTCTTTTCCATCGAGGAACCACAATTTACATGTTGGCATCAACGCCAGAATGAAGTCATGCAGCTCCAGCAGTTCGCTGCGTTTTGGTTCCGGTTGCGTGGCAATATACTCGGTGATTTGTTTCTGCGCGTTCATGTCAATCTCCTTTGCTTAGCGACGATGCAGTGCGCGGTTGCGCGGTAATCCCTTTCTGATGGAACCGCCGATTTGGAGTGGCTTGTCGAGCAGCGTGAATGGAAGAAGATGATACCTGATTATGTTTACTCCTTGCTACCGCCTGGAACCCAGGCTGGCGCCCTCAGGCCAACGCGCGTTCCAGATCCTGTAGGGGCTGGAAATACGGATTGGCGATTTTGCATTCGTCTAGTGGGAGTGGCGATTGCCGCCGAATTTCCATCATTCGATGGCCAGAAGGGCGTTTTAGGGGAGTAATCGCAAGAATCGCGCGTAACCGCGAGTCAGTGAGTGATTTGGGCTGTTACCGTCAACCAAGAATTTCGCATAGGCCGATCCGCGAGCACCGAGTGACATTTCGACGTGGACGAAAGGCGCAGGCCTTTCGCGCGCTGCGCGAGCGGGATGATGCCAGAGCGTCAACTCCGGAATCTGTGATCTGCTGGAGGTGCAAATCCTCCGGCCGCCTCGGCCGGGGTAGTCTCACTTTGAGTAGGAACGGAAACCAGCGCCGCGTTTCGCAGACGAGTTAAAATGCAGTGATTCTGCGTTGTGTATTGGAAGGGGAGCGTGGCCTGATGGACTCGGCGCGGGCAATTGTGAGGATTGGTGTGGCATTGGCTGCCGCGATTGTTGCCGTCGGGGTGGCGACGCCGCATTGTGCTGCCCAAGCCGCCGCTGCCGACACGCCTGCGAACAGCAGCAGTGTCAAAGTCGCCGTCCGCCTCGGTCAACCGGAAGTGGAACTTACAGGCCTCTGGCGCTATCGTGCCGGCGATGACCTCCGCTGGGCGCAGCCCGGATGGCCCGACAATTCCTGGCAGACCATTGATCCCGATTCCAGCAATGACAAAGACCCCTACGTCGCCCCTTTCTCATGGGTGCGCCGGGCCGTGCGCATCGAGAGAACCACGCCCGGGCAGAGACTGGCACTCTACGTCCGAGCCCAGGACACCTACGAGGTCTACTGGAACGGCCAGAAGATCGGCAACCAAGGCAATGTCCCGCCGCGCTTCAACTTCCCCTTTCGTGAGCCTCGCGTCTTCGAGCTGCCTCTCGGCAGCGCGCCGGTCACCGAAGCCGTCGTCGCCATCCGTTTCTGGTGCCGTCAGCCTTACTCCATCGCCATGGGCTGCGGCCTTTACAACTCGCCCTACATTGGCGACCTCAGTGTGGAGCAGGATGAACTCCTCGGTTCGGACGCGCGCGCCATCACTGGGAATCTGGCCCTGATTGGCAGCGGCATCCCCACGCTGCTAGCCGGGCTGCTTGCCCTTGCAGCGGGCCTGCTCCGCCGCGACCGCATTCTGTTTCTGGCCGGAGTCCTTCTCATTTCCGTAGCCGCGCAAAACCTCATCGACGGCCTGCCCCACGTCCTTTCTTGCAACTGGGGCGACGGAGTCTATAGCCTCGCCGCCTTCGTCGCCTCCGCCGCATCGCTGGTGCTGGTCGCAGGTTTGCTGGGGATTCTCGAACGACCGCGCCTGGGCACCGCCGTCCAGGCTGTGGCTGTCATCCTGCTGGCATGGGGGGTGCTCGACGGCACCCTCTGCGTCTTCGAGGCCAACGTTACGCACTGGATGCAGATTCTAGACGGCATCTCCACGTTGAAGGATTTTCTGGAGATCTCCGCGCTCATTCTTGTCCTTGTAGCCGGCCTCCGCTCACCGGCGTGGAAGCGCAGCTGGCCCTTCATCGCAAGCATTACCCTCTACGGCATCATGAACTCCGGTTTCGACTGGGGAAAACAATTCCGCGACGCCGTCGGTCACCGCTTCGACTGGATCGACCATGCGTTCTACGTCCCCGTCGATCTGGTCCACGTCATAGTCACCTTCATGGATGGGGTTACCTGGTTCATGATCCTGGCCTTGCTTTACACCGTCGTCCAGCACCTTGGCGCCGAACGCCGCAAGCAGGAGCGCGTGCAGCAGGAACTCGACGCCGCGCGGGAAGTCCAGCGCGTCCTGGTCCCGGAAGCTCTGCCGCATATTCACGGCTATGAGGTTGAAAGCGTTTATCGCCCGGCGGCCGAGACGGGCGGCGACTTCTTCCAGGTCATTCCGCTCCAGAGCGGCCGCACCCTGCTGGCCATCGGCGATGTGAGCGGGAAAGGACTCCGTGCCGCCATGATCGTCTCCATGATTGTCGGCACCCTGCGCACCATCAGCGGTTACACCGAAGAGCCGACCGAAATCCTATCCGAGCTTAACCGCCGCCTCTGCGGCCGCATGGGCGAGGGTTTCGCCACCTGCCTCGTTGCGCGCCTTGAAGAAAGGGGACAGCTCACTCTGGCCAACGCCGGCCATCTTCCGCCCTATATGAATGGAATCGAAATGGAAGTGGCCGGTTCTCTTCCCCTCGGCCTCGTGGAGACCGCGTCCTACGAGCAATCCACCATGTCCATGACCTCAGGCGACGTAGCCATTCTGCTCACCGACGGCATCTGCGAAGCACAAAACGAGCGCCGAGTCCTGTTCGGCTTTGAGCGCGTCGAATCCATGTTGCGCGAAGGTGCTTCCGCAGGGGACCTCGCCTTGGCCGCGCAGCAGCATGGCCAGAACGACGACCTCACAGTTCTGCGCGTAGTGTGTGCGGCGTAGCCGATTTTGCGTCCCGCTCCGCCGACACTGAACGATCATGCGCACCGCCGGTTCCCCCGCCGCTGCCGTGTTCTCGTCGGCCTTTCCGCCGCTGTGTCGCCTAGAATCGGCGCAGTGACGAAGTTCTACGCCCTACCTTCAGATTCACGGCCGACCGAGTCAGCGCGCGTCATTCACCGCAAAATCGCCAAACCACTCGTCGACGGCACATTCGTCCTGACTAGTCGGCTTGTCGGAAGCGATCCGCGCAGGTCGGTCTCAGGTGTTGATAGCAGGCATTTGGGCTTTCGGGGCGGGAGGGTGCAGCGGCGGGTTCGTTTACGACTCGGCGATCCTGGACAAAATCAATTCTGAAGCAAACGGCGCTGATGAAAATTCAACCCACTGGTGTAGCTTGCCAAAAGCCGATTGCGCTGTGTTGCGGTCGTCGCTCTTTCACTGCCAGTGCAGATTCGTCTCTTCTTCGACAGGCGTGCGAGGGCGTCCCTTCGCAGAGGCCTCGGATCCAGGCGGTTCACGGAACGGTTCGACAGAAATGCGCTCGTAACAGACTTCCAGCACCGTCAGGTATTCAGTCCCGCCCGGCGCGTGGAGAACTACGCTGTCGCCTGCTGCCGACTTTGTCAACGCGCGCCCCAGAGGCGACGCCCAACTGATGTGGTTGCGGTTGAGATCGACCTCGTCAGTGCCTAGTATGCTCACCACACGCTCCGCTCCCGCCGCATTGGCATAGCGCACGGTCGCGCCGAAGAATGCCCTCATCTCCGCCTGTCTTGATCTGGGAGCTTCCGGATCCACCACTTCCGCGGCTTCGATTCGCCTGGTGAGGAAGCGAATGCGCCCATCGATCTGCCGCAGGCGGCGCTTGCCGTACTGGTAGTCAGCGTTTTCGCTGCGATCGCCGTTGCCGGCAGCCCACGCCACCACCTCCGCCACGGCCGGGCGGTCCCTGGTGAGCAGAAACCGGTGCTCATCTTTAAGGCGCTGCAGCCCGCTCGGCGTTATGTAGTTCTTGCCTTGCGCCGCGGGCTCGTCGGGTTTTGGTTTTCTCGTAAACCCTTTCCGCATCTCGTGGTCCTTCCAGCGCGAATCCAGTGGGCGCGCCTCCAATGAACGTAGATGAACTCCGGAGGAGAACACTGTGGGTTTTTCACGTTTATTGGAGTTCAACTGCGGCCCGCATTGATTTTTTCACGTCTTCCGGCTCCTTAGCGATCCTATCGATCATCCTGGACATGAATCGGCCATGGCATGCCGGGAAGATCAGGGGGATCGTTTGCGGGCGATGATCGCAAAGGCGAGCAGGAGCGGTGGTGATACCACTCGCTACTTTTTGCCGGGGAGGAGGCTCTTGAGTTTCTCGATCATTCCCTGCTTTGGCGGAGGCGCCGCTGGGGTCGCAGTGGGTGTGGCAGCAGAGGGTTTGGGCTGGGGCGCAGCTTGCGCGGCGGATGATGAGCCTGACGGCTGTGTGGCGGGCGGGGCGCTGGCCTTCTGGTCTTTCGGGTTGTCCTGTTGTAGAGCTTCGGCCTTCGGAGTCCCGGGCAGCGGAGTAGAACCGTTCACCACCTTGTCGGCGAAGATGATGGGCACGTTCTCCGTTTCGTTTTTGACGAGGATGGAGATGCGGCGGTTGGAGGGGTCGGTGGGGTTGTCCTTGATGCGCAGCATCTGGTCGGCGTAGCCACGCACCTGCGTGACCTGGTTGGCGCGAACGCCGTCCTGCTGAAGGAGCTTGCGGGCGGAGTTGGCGCGATCGGCGGAGAGCTCCCAGTTGCTGTAGCCGTTCTGGTCGCTGTAGGGGGTGGAGTCGGTGTGGCCTTCGATGAGGAGGAGGTTGGGCAGGGTCTTGAGCTCGGAGGCGAGAAGGCTGAGGAGGGTTTGGCCGTTCTGGCTGAGTTTTGCGCTGCCCAGCTCGTAGAAGGTTCCGTTCTTGTCTTCGATGAGCTCGATGCGGAGGCCTTCGGGTGTGACCTTGATTTCGATTTGTTTGGAGAGTTTCTCGAGTTCCTTGCGGGCCTTGATCTCCTGCTCGAGTTTGTCCTTCAGTTTTTCCAGGTCCTTGGTATCGAGCTGGGAGACGGTTGCTCCTGTGCCGGTCATGGTGGTGCCAAGCTGGCTTCCGGTGCCCTTTGGATCGTTGAAGTAGCCAGCGACGGCGCGCTTGACCTTCTCGCTTGAGCCCATGAGCCAGAGGACAATGAAGAGCGACATCATGGCGGTGACGAAGTCGGCGTAGGCAACCTTCCATGCGCCACCGTGGTGTCCGCCGTGGCCGCCTTTCTTCTTGATGACGATGATCGGTTGTGTCTTGGCCGTCATGGATTCCTCGAAGAGGGTTGCAGTTCAAAGCCAGGGAGGTGTTATTCGGCGGCCGCGGGAGCGCCGCCTTTGCAGCTCTTCTCCATCTCGTCGAAGCTGGGGCGGACGTGAGCGGGCACGGCTCGGCGACCGAGTTCGATGGCGATCATGGGAGCAGAGCCCTTGAGAAACGAGAGCAACAGCACGCGCAGCACGTGCAGGTATTCGTTGTGGTCGTCGGCGGTCTTGCTCATGTTGGAGGCGAGCGGTCCGACGAAGCCATAGCAGAGCAGAATGCCGAGAAATGTGCCGACAAGCGCTGCAGCCACTTTTTCTCCGATCTGCTCGGGTGGGCCGCCGAGCGAGCCCATGGTGATGACCACGCCAAGCACCGCGGCCACGATGCCGAGGCCGGGGAGCGCGTCGGCCACGGTGGAGAGAGCTTGAACGGGCTGGGTGGCAGCGTGGTGATGGACCTCCATGTCGAGCTCCATCATCTGGTCCATGTCGAAGGGCTCCACGCCCCCGGTAATGGCGGTGCGGAGCGTATCGCATACGAAGTCGCGGGCATGATGATCGCTGAGGAACTCAGGATAGTTTTTGAAGATGGAGCTTTCGCCTGGCTTCTCCACATCCATTTCCACCGAGAGCAGGCCTTCCTTGCGGACCTTGTTGAGGAACTGGTACATCATGCGGAGGGTGCTCAGGTAGCGCGCTTTTCCGAAGGGCGAGCCCTTGAGCACGCCGGTCAGCCCGCCGGCGACGCCTTTTATGATGTGCATGGGGTTTGCGACCAGGAAGGTACCGGTGGCCGCTCCGGCGATGATGAGCAGTTCGGCAGGCTGAAGGAGCACGGCCATGTGGCCCTTCTCCATGAGGAAGCCGCCGATGACCGCACCGATGACTACGACAATTCCTATGATGGCAAACATGCGTCTCCTCCCGGCGCGGACGTGATCTGGTTTCCGCCGGCAAGAGAGCTTGAAGTCATGGCGGAACGGGCTTGGCCCAGCAGGTCGGGCAACGTCGTTGTCTTGTCAGCCTGCGCGGCGCCGATGCTGACGGTGACCGAAATGCGATCGCCCCACCAGCGGAAGTCGGCAGTTCGAGCCAGGCCGGCCAGCTTTTGTGCGTGAGCGGCAAGCATGGCGGGTGTTCGCTCATGGGAGATGACGAGAAACTCGTCCTCGCCCCACCGGCCTAGATACTCGGCTGGACGCAAGCCCTGAGCAAGGGCCTTTTCGACTTTGGCGAGCATCGTTTCGCATGCGCCTGCGCCGTGGGTCTTGCGCAGGTCGTGGGCCTGATCGACGCTGATCCAGAGGACCCCAAAGGGTGGCCCTCCGCGGATGTGATCGTCGATCAGGTCCTGGAGTCGATCTTCGAGCTCTGCCTGGCTTGAATCGACCGATTCATCTTCGCCGGCTTCGCCTCGGGGGAGAGCATCGAACTGGTCAGCCGGATGGAAGAGGATGCCGGAGCCGATGCGCTGGCCGAGGGGGTCGCGAAGAACCAGATTGCGAACGATCACCGATACTTCATGTCCCAGCTTGTGGCGGACGCGAGCGAGGAAGCCGCGCCCTGGGTGCACTGAGGGGTCGGCTGTAGTCTCATCGTGGCTGGGGGCCTCGCCGAGAAGCGGCCCAAGGTTGTCTGGGAGTGCGCGTCCAACCAGGTCGACTGCGGTGTGGCCGGTAATGGCGACCGCCGCCTGATTCCAGAACATGACTTCGAATGGACCGTCGGAATCCCCATGCAGAAGGGCTAAGCCTTCTGGTAGGCTGTCGATAGCGGCTTCGAAAAGGTCGACGCGATCGGTCATCCGAGCCCAATCCCCCTCACCCTTCCATCGGCAAGACGCCGAGCAACTTGATCGATGTGAACCGTTTGGGCGACGGAAGAATTGGATTCTTCCCATTTGGGCTTGTGTTGGCTAGTTCCAGAGGTGGGCCCATGGACCAGCACGACCAAGCAAACTCTTCTTCCGATCAATTCAGATCATTCCGCAAGGCCTTGCATCTTGAGTCTCCGCTTGAATTTACGGTGGTTTTGATCGTTGTGGTGTGCTTGCTTGGCGGAGCAGGGATTTGGCTGAGAGCTGCGGGTGGCTTGTACGCCCTGAAGCATGAGATTTGGATCCTTCGCCACGGTCACAACTCGCACCCCGTGGACAATGGTGGTGGTTCTGGCCCGGCACAGCCGGGCTTAGCGCCCCTTGGATCGACGGGTCAGACCGCAGCTGCGCAGGGGACAATCAGGATCACGAAGCAGAAGCCGGTGGGTTCAACCAACTCGGCACTGCCCAATGGGCTGGAGATTGTTCTGGTGCCGGACCGGGAGATGACGCCCGCGGCAATGACGCTCAAGTTCACTGGGGAAGTGGGAGAGATTCACTCGAGTGTGGACAGCGCGGACGTGATCGATGCGCAGAGCGGGATTCTGGTGAGCAGTCCCGATACCGTGATCATCGAGTGGCGGACGCCGCCGTTTGGGCCATTCGCGCCGCTGTTGCTTACGGTCTTCTCAAAGGACAAGATCAAGCTGGAGAGTGCGGAGCCGATTCCTTATCGCTATCCCTACGAGGGCGGGGATTTGAAGTAGGGGGAGGCCGACAACGGCCATCGCCGGCAGCCGCCTATTGTTGGGTTGCGTTTGCGGGGGGCGTTTCGAGGGGAAGGCGAACGATGAAGGTGGTCTTGCCTGGCACCGAGTCCACATTGATGGAGCCGGCAAACTTCTGCGAGACGATGCGATTGACGATTTCGAGGCCGAGACCGGTCCCTGAGCCTTGCGGCTTGGTGGTGAAGAAGGGCTCGAAGATGTAAGGGAGAACATCGGGCGGGATTCCGGGGCCGTGGTCGGTGATGGAAACGGCCAGGAATCCGGGCTCATTCCAGGTGTCTATTTCGATGGAGCCTGCATCGGGGGATGCGTCGACTGCGTTGTCGATGAGGTTGGTCCAAACCTGGCTGAGCAGGGTTCCTCGGGTTTGAATTGTGGCGGGATCGGCGCGGAAGTTCTTTTGCGCGGTTACGCCTTTCAGCCTGAGCTTGTGGCCGAGGATGGTGAGCGTGCTTTGAAGGCTGTCATGAACGTCGAGGGCCTTGCCGGCGGAGCGATCGTCGTAGGCAAATTTCTTCACCGCCATCACCAGCTCGGAGACGCGTGTAATGCCCTCTTCGATGGTGCAAACCAGGGATGCGCTGGATACAAGTGCTTCAAGCCAGTTGAGGGCGTCGGAGAAACCCTGCCGAGGGAAGGCATTTTTCGCACATGCGAGTTCGGGCTCTTTCAGGCCGACCGCAACCAGGGACGGGGCGATCCGGTAAGCATTCTCAACCCCCGATAGCTCAAGAAAATGGGCCATCGACTCTTCGGCATCCATTTGTTCCAGCGAACTCATTGCAGGGGCGCCGCAGCTCTTGAGCGTTTGCTCGAGAAGCCAGCGCACGCACGCGAGCTGCTCGGGAGTCTTTGGCTCGTCACTGAAGTGTAGGCTCAACTGCTGAAGCCTGAGAAGGTTCTGCCTAAGCTGGGAGGCGGCGCGTTTGGCAGCGGAGCCGGGGTTGTGAAGTTCATGCATCAGGCCGGCGGCCAGAGTCCCCAGCGCCACCAGCTTTTCACGATGCAATGCCTCAACCTGGTAGGACTGCAGGCGTTTGGCCACGTCGGCCAGCACAGTGGCGCGGAACCCTGGGCAGCAGGCCATCAGATTCCAGAAGGCCTCGGCAGGGAAGCGCAGAACGATGGAGTCGCGGCGGGCAGAGATAAACATTCCGGCGTTGCGCTTGCCAGTGAGCAGGGCAGCTTCGCCGAATCCGTCTCCGGCCGCGGCGAGGCCAACGAGGGTGCGCGAGCCATCGCGCTCGGGCCGCTCGGCCTGGGTTTCGCCTTCGAGAACGACATAGTAAGAGTCGAAGGGCTGATCCGGCTCGATCAGTACTCCACCGGCTGGAACCCGCACACGCTCGACAGTTGGCTCGCCTGACTTGAGCGCGGTGCAGATGGCGTCGATCGATGTCTCCTTGAAGGGGCAGGTCAAAGAGAGCGACTCGGCCAGCAGCCGAAGCGGAACCGTCTCAACCTGGATTGGTTTGCCGTTGGGGATCGATTTGGCGTCCGTGCTCATTGCTGTTTTCAGCTTCTCTCTTAAACTCTGCCCGATACTCTCTAGAACCCAGCAAGATACTGATGGGCAAACTGCACTGCGATGGAGCCCTCGCCAACCGCCGAGGCAACCCGCTTCACCGATCCATGGCGCACGTCCCCGGCCACAAATACTCCGGGCACGCTGGTCTCGAGCAGGAAGGGCTCACGCTGCTCCTTCCAGCTCTCAGGAAGCTTGCCTTTGGCGCGAAGGTCAGGGCCGGCCAGCACAAACCCATTTTCGTCGCGAAGTATGCTTTCCGGCAGCCATTTTGTGCCCGGTACCGCTCCTATAAACACAAAGAGCGAGCCGGCGGGCACCTGGTATTCACCGTTTGGGCCGGACAACCGCAATGCTTCGAGGTGGTCCTCGCCGATCGCCTCGACCACCTGGGTCAAAGGCTCCAACACTACGTTGGATGTTCGGGCGATCTCATCGATCAAGTATTTCGACATGGTGGCCGACAGGCCGGAACCGCGGACCAGGATGGTGACCTTGCAGGCGTAGCGGGCAAAGTGGAGGGCGGCCTGTCCGGCGGAGTTTGCGCCGCCGACAATGTAGACTTCCTCGTCCTTGCAGGCGGCGGCCTCGACGAGGGCGGCGCCGTAGTAGATTCCGCGGCCGGAGAGGCGCTCCGCGCCGGGGACATCGAGCTTGCGGTAATGAACGCCCAGGCCGAGGAGCACGACGTGGGTTGAGACTTCGCGGCCGTCTGCGAGCTGAACGATGCGATATTGGCCCTCGACGCGCAGGCCGGTGGCTCGCTGGGTGATGAACTCCGCGCCGAATCGCGATGCCTGGATGTGAGCGCGGCGGCCGAGGTCGGCGCCAGTCACACCGGACGGGAAGCCCAGATAGTTCTCGATGCGTGAGCTGGAGCCGGCCTGTCCTCCTGGGGCGTCGGGCTCGATAACCAGGGTGCGCAGGCCCTCGCTGGCGCCATAAACGCCTGCTGCAAGGCCGGCTGGGCCTGCGCCGATCACCACCATGTCATAGAAGTCCTGGGCCGCCTGAATGCTGAGGCCAACTCGTGCGGCCAGCGTGCTGGGATCGGGCGCTACCAGGGACGAGCCGTCAGGAAACAGCACGACTGGCAACTGGTCGGGGTCAAGGTTGTGTTCGCGAAGCAGGGCGAGGGCATCGGGGTTCGAAGTGATGTCGAGCCAGCGGTAGGGCACATGGTTGCCGGAGAGAAAGCTGCGCAGGCCGTGATCCTTGGCGGACCAGCGTGGGCCGATAACGCGCAGGCCTTCAAACGATGGCTGATAGCCAGCCTGCCAGTCTTCGAGCAGGTCGTTGAGTGCGGGGTAGAGCTTCTCTTCGGGCGGATCCCACGGCTTGTTGAGGTAGTAGTGGATGCGGGCTGAGTTGATGGCCTTGATGGCGGCTTCATTGTCGGCGTAGGCGGTTAGCAGGACGCGCCGCGCGTCGGGATGGATGGCCCGCGCGCGCTCGAGGAAGTCCACGCCGGTCATGCCGGGCATGCGCTGGTCGCTGATCAGCAGTGCCACCGGCTCCTGCCGCGTCTTGAGCTGGGCAAGGATGTCGAGAGCGGCCTGCCCGCTGGCGGCACGCATCACCCGGTAGCCCGCGCCGTACTCGCGGCGCAAGTCCTGCACTACAGCTTCAAGAACGTTCACGTCGTCATCGACGGCCAGCAGGATAGGTCTCGCCATACTCTTTCAGTTTAGAACGAGGCATTCGGCCTTTTCGCGGGGGGTGTGGCGGGATATGAAGAGACCAAAGGAATACCCCAAAAGCGTTAACAACCCTGACGCCTCCGCAGCTTGATTTAGGTGATGGAGAACGCAGACAGGTTGTAAGCTCATTGTTAAGAGTGGTATTGAGAATGCTGCCGATTTTGCCCCGGTCCGGCAGGTCCGATGCAAAGGTTTCGGTAGTGTCGCGAATGTGGGCAGTCGAAAGTTTTCTCAGATTTGCCGATAGATTCAAAAGGCTGGAACCGGAATCCGGAACGCGACGGGCGACAGTGCTGTTTTGCTACAGAAGCAATCGGTGCGAGACGGAAATGCCGATTCACAGCCAGACGGCAGACGAGGCGAACATCATGAACAAGATCATCCTGGCGGATTCGCAGGCCATATTTCGAGCAGGCACTGCGAAGGTGCTGGCCGTGGACGAGGAGATGCGGATTATTGCCCAGTGCTCGGATCTGGATCGTCTGCACCATGCAATCACGACGTTTCCGGGTTCGGTCGTGCTGTTTTCATCGTCCATGCGGCCTGACCTGACGCGGCTGAGGATGCTTCTGGAGACGACGGGGAGCCGAGGAATCGTGATTGCGGAGAACGGAGAATCTGCCGCGACGTATCTTCAGCAGGGATTCCGCGGCGTTGTGTTTCGCAATGTGAATGGGCCCACGCTGGTGGACTGTGTGCATCGGGTAGCCGCCGGCGAAACGTGGATTCCGCCGCAGTTGATGCGGAACGAATCGATCGAGGACGACATGGTGGGGACGCGGGTTCGCGACCGCCTTACGCCGAAAGAGATGCGGATTGTGGCGCTGATTGTTCAGGGATGCAAGAACCGCGAGATCGCCATCCGGCTGAAAACAACTGAGCAGGTGATCAAAAACTATCTGCGGTCGATTTACGACAAGACTGGCGTGAGCGACCGGCTGGAGCTGGCGCTGTTTACGATTCATCATCGCGTCCTGGCCCAGGCCGCCGCGGAGATGGGCACTCGGCTCGAAGTCGAAGAGCAGGCTGCACCACCGGCAGTTGCGTGAAGACAGAGATCAGAGATCAGGGATCAGAGATCAGGGATCAGGGATCAGGGATCAGAGATCAGCATTCTGAGCCTTAGGGACAGGCGAGAGCCGCGTAGCTTCTCAACCGCGAGTCTGAATCGCGTGCGTTCTTGAAGTGCGGTTTGACCTGGCCTTCTTTCGAATCAGTAACGCACCGATTCCCAATGCCCCCGAAATTTCGAGCAGCAGGCTCGATGGCTCTGGAGTAGCTCTAAGCTCGCCGCTTGTGTAGTCGAAAGTTGTTAATCCAAAGGTGTAGGCGCTGCCATCTCCGCGGCATGGGTTGTCTGTCGAGCAGATTGGGCCTCCGTCGTAGCCGACCAGCGAATCGACCGGAATCACAATGTTGAAGCCGACTAGGCCGAAGCATGCGGGAGCTGGCCCGCCGCACCACTGCTCCTGGAAGTAGATGGAATTAATCGTTGGAGGGTCAACGACCCCGGAGTCTGTACCGACGGAATACTCCGTAGCTGGATTGCCCGGGGTATTCAGATCGATTCCATCGACGACGCCGGTTGTGGTGTCGATGGTGATTGTTCCTAACTGCCCGAATGGAACGTTGGGTGCGTTGCTTGTTGCGACGAGGGTGAAATTCTTGATCTCGTCTGCAAGGGCATTTGAAGCCATGAGCAACAGAGCGGCCACAATGCCAGTGAATAAAGCAGGACCTCTCATCTGATTCATTTCAGTCGCGTCCCCTTTGCCGCGGATGGCAAACAATTGTATGCGTGGATTTTGAATCCTGCGGTGACAATTTTGACCAACCGGAGGGGCGGAGGCCTGGACGTTTTGACGAGCCAGAGGGCCGGGAGGCCCTCCGGACAGCCGATCTGGAGATCGGCGCTACAACTTCTCGGCGACGGATTTGGCCTGGGTAAACAGGTATAGGTAGTCCGGTCCGCCTGCCTTGGAGTCGGTGCCGCTCATGTTGAAGCCGCCGAATGGATGCGCGCCAACCATCGCTCCTGTGCACTTGCGATTGAAGTAGAGGTTGCCGACGTGGAACTCTGTTCGGGCGCGATCGAGCTTTGCGCGGTCTGATGAATAGATCGAACCCGTGAGGCCATACTCGGTGTTGTTGGCGACGGCCAGCCCCTCTTCAAAATCGGCAACCTTGATGATGGCAAGGACCGGGCCGAAGATCTCCTCCTGCGACAGGACTCCGCCTGCGGGAATGTCGGCGAAGACGGTGGGCTCGAGGAAGTAGCCTGCGTCGAGAGTCTCAAGGGCGTTTCCGCCTGCGACGAGCCGGCCTTCCTTCTTTCCGGCCTCGATGTAGCCAAGCATTGTCTTCAGTGCGCCGCCGTTGATCACCGGGCCCATGCTGGGGTTGGTTGCCGGGTCGCCGACGGTGAGTTTGGCGACGCGTTCGCGTACGCGCTCGACGAAGACGTCGTAGATCCGCGCTTCGATGATTGCGCGCGAGCAGGCGGAGCACTTCTGCCCGCTGAATCCGAAAGCGGAAGCAACCACGCCCTCAACCGCTGCGTCTAGATCGGCATCCGCACAGACGAGGATTGAGTCCTTGCCGCCCATCTCAAGAATGGTTCGCTTGATCCAGATCTGGCCGGGTCGCGTGCGGGCGGCGCGTTCGTGGATCTCAAGGCCCACGGCTTTGGAGCCGGTGAAGGCTATGAACCGGGTCTTGGGGTGCTCGACAATGGCGTTGCCAAAGGTTGCGCCGGAGCCAGGGCAGAAGTTGACCACGCCCGGCGGCATGCCTGCTTCCTCCAGCACCTCAAAGAACTTCGCGGCGATGGTGGGCGCGTCGCTCGAGGGCTTGAGGATGACGGTGTTGCCGGTGACGATGGAGGCCGCGGTCATGCCGGCCATGATGGCGAAAGGGAAGTTCCACGGAGGAATAACTGCGCCGACGCCCAGAGGAATGTAATGGAGTTCGTTGCGCTCACCGGGGAACTGGATGGGCGTGGTGGCAGCGGCAAGCCGAAGCGCCTCGCGGGCGTAGAACTCCAGGAAGTCGATGGTCTCGCCGACATCGGCGTCCGCCTCACCGGGGTTCTTTCCGACCTCGTAGGTGAGCCAGGCGTGGAACTCGAACTTGCGGCTGCGAATGATCTCGGCGACATTCAGCAGGAGCGAAACGCGCGTCTCGACCGGGGTGCGCGACCACGATTCGAAGGCCGTGAGTGCCGCGTCGATGGCAAGCTGCGTGTGCTCGGCTCCGGCCTTTTGGTGGACGCCGACAATCTGGGCGGGGCGCGCAGGATTGAGCGAGCGAATCTTACCCTCGGTGCGCAGGCGCTCGCCGCTGATGACAAGGTCGTACTCGCGGCCCAGCTGACTGGCAACGCGGTCAAGCGCGGCCTGCATGGCGCGTGCTGCTTCAGGGGCCTTGAAGTCGTGGAAGGCTTCGTTAACGAACTGGCCCTGCGGGGAGAGGGGCTGAATGCGGGTGGAAAGGGAGGCAGTAGCCATAGCAAGACTAGTTTAGTCCTGTGGGAGGCAGAATAGAGGTCTGCAGCGGCAATAGGATGCCTGCGGAGCGCCATACAAAGGCACGCAGGCGGCGCTTGTTGACAGATGGGCTGGCGGGGAGGGCCTCTGCTGTTGTCTTAAGGTGAGCGGAGGGTCAGGGAAGGAAGAACAGCTTGCTGAAAAAGTCGGAACGAAAGGCGAATTCGGCGAAGGATGGGTTAGCAAGGGCTAAAGCCCGACTCATTCTGCTGATTTTATTGGCCCGGCTAAAGCCGTGCCGTTGTTACAAAGCCACTCGATTGAGTTTTTCAGCAAGCTGGAAAGAAGGAACTCGTTTATCGGCCAGCCGGCTTTTTCCCCTTGAAGAGGAACTTTGCGACAAAGAAGACCACTGCGCCAATGAGCAGGAACCAGAAGGTGCTGCCCTCGGGAACCCTGGACTTGCGCAGGGGATGAGCCGGGGCATTGGTCTTGGCCAGGTTGGCTTTGGCGCGGCCTGCTTCGCTATTTGGGTCGTTGTTGATTGGGGGGGTGGTTGAAGGGGAGTAGCCGCAGGGTGGGTTTGCGCAGGCAGCGGGCTGGGCGTCGTCGCGGGTCTTGATCGCTGCGCCATTGGCGGTTAATGTGCCGGCGAACACGGTACCGGAGGCCAGGAGCACAAACAGCGCAAGAGCGGGAATGTACCGAAAATGGAGCACTTTCATCTACTACCTCCCAGGTATGTAGTTAGCGAGCGTGCGTTCGGTTAAGGAAATAATTGTGCAGTGGCATGGAAGCGGCTGCTGGGAACTGCGGGGGGAGCATCCGACGCCTGATGCGGATACAGTATCCCACAAAAGTGTCAAATTGCAAGGTTTTTTGGGGCGATCCTAATTACCATCCTATTAAAACCAGAGTACTTACGGCATTTTAAGAGATTCCATGAGATCTCGAGAGCTTTCAGAAGTGGATTTTTCCTGAGGAGAAATCTGTTGAGTGCAGGCCGCCGGGATTCGGCCGCCAGGCGTTTCCGGGGTTAGTTCAGTTTCAAGAGGTTTCTGTAATCGCTTCCGTGGATTTTGACATCTTGGCAGTGCGCTGGATCTTGTCCCAGTTGAAGGGTTTGCCGTCGATGGCGCGCTTGACGGTTTTGGCCAGGACCAGCGAGAAGAGCTGCCTATAGGCAAAGCGCTGCAGCCAGATGTGGAAGAGCAACCAGCCGTCGCCCTTGTTGGCGGGGTGGCGGCGCTCGAGCGAGAAGGCGATTGACGAGGTGACGAAGTCGATGAGCAGGAAGGCGCCGAAATAGGCGAGGAGCTTTTCAAAGCTGGCGGCGCTGGCGGCCTCGGGGTGGTAGTAGCGGTCCACAAAATAATTGAAGACCCCTGCGAGGAACATCAGGTCGATGAAGGGCGAAACCAGGGGGAGAAACATCTGGAAGATGACGATGTTGGGCAGCGCAAACAGTCCCATGGCCTTGTTGCGCACGAATGCGAGCTTGTGCTTCCACACAGCTTGCAGGATGCCGAAGGACCAGCGAAAGCGCTGGCGCATGAGGCCTTTTGCGTCGATGGGCGCTTCAGTGAAGGCCAGCGAGCGATCTTCGTAGTTGACGCGCCAACCCGCCTCGAGAAGGCTCATGGTGAGGTCGGCGTCCTCCGCGACCGTGTTCAGGGGATAGCCGCCGGCGGCTTTGACGGGCGCGGTGCGCCATGCGCCGATCGCTCCAGGAACCACCGTGACGACGTGGAAGAGGTCGAGCGCGCGACGCTCGAAGTTCTGGCTGGTGATGTATTCGAGAGCCTGCCAGCGAGTCCACAGGTTGACGCGATTGCCGACCTTGGCGTTGCCGGCCATGGCGCCGATGCGAGGGTCTTCAAAGTGGGGGATGAGCTTGGAGATGGCGTCGGCGGCGATGACGGTGTCTGCATCGATGCCGACGTAGATCTCTTCGGTAAGGCGGTCGAGGGCAAAGTTCAGCGCGGCGGCCTTGCCCCCGTTGGGCTTGGAGAGGACCTGGACGTGCCCGGCCGCAATCTCGCTGGCGTAGGCTTTGCGAGCCACTTCGGCGGTATCGTCGCTGGAGCCGTCATCGATGACGATGACGTGAAGGTTTTTGTAATCGGAGTTCAATACGGAGCGGATGGTGCGGACGATGACAGTCTCTTCGTTGTAGGCAGGAATGAGCACGGCTACGCGCGGATTGTAGCCGGGGGATGCAGGACGGTGCGGCCTGCGCAGGCGATCGATGATGGCGAAGAGGCCGACCAGCAAGAGGCGCCCGCTCATGAGGATGTCGCCGACGAAGAAGACCATGATAATGAACTTCTGAACGATGGCCAGAGAGGAGAAGGCGACTGAGTCGGGGATGGAGCGCAGGAATTGCAGGGGTGAGAGCTTGGGCATGACATCCGCTGTGGTCTTGCCCATAAGGGCGGAGACCTGGACGATGCTGTAGCCCTTGGCGCGTAGGGTGTCGATGAGGACGGGCAGAGCGGCGACAGTAGCGGAGCGGTCGCCGCCGCCGTCGTGGAGCAGGATGATGGAGCCGCGGAACTGCGGCTTTACTTTCATGTTGTCGAGCTGGGCGAGGATTGAGGCGACAATCTCGGCGGTCGTCTTTTTGGGATGCTCGTTCCAGTCGTTGGTGTCGAGCTTGCTGCCGATAATGGTGTAGCCGTCCTTCTGAATCTGGACGATGGGTGCAGCCTGGTCGTCCGTGTCGGGCTCCTCGTCGATGTCGTAGGGCGGCCGGAAGTAAAGCGGCTGCACGCCCAGTTTGCTGGCGAAGAGGCGCTCGGTAAGTTGTACTTCAAGGTCGAGCCGGCGCGGTGGAATTTCACTGATGTCGGGATGCGTATAGGTGTGGTTGCCGATCTCGTGGCCCTCGCGCATCACGCGCTGCATGACGCCCACGTTCTCAGCAGCCTCGGCGCCGATCATGAAGAAGGTCCCCTTGGCGTTCTTCTGCTTCAGGACGTCGAGGATCTTTGGGGTCCACTTGGGGTCGGGACCGTCGTCGAATGAGAGCGCAATCTCGTTCGCATGGTAGCCGTAGTATTCCACGGTGTAGGTGCGGGGATAGACGTCCATGTGCTCATCGATGATGAGCTTCTTGCGTGGATCGGTCTCATCGGTGTCGATGTTGACTGTTCGCTTTCCGGGCTGCGGCAGGCCGGTGACGCGAAGGATGTCGCCGTCGCCCTCGTTGTCCACGTCGTGGCCCGGTTGGACGGTGCCCAGCGCCTGCAGCGAGTCGGGACTGGAGGGCTTGTCCCAGACATTCCAGAGTGAGTTGTCTTCCTCGCCAAGGCGCCAGAGTGCGAATGTCTGCAGGCCGAGCGCACGCGCAGCGCGCAGCTCATTGAGCAAGGTGACGCCGTCGAGGAACCAGACAACATGGCGCTGGTTTGAGTCCTCGTCGATGTACTGGAAGTGGGGATTCAGTGAGTTGTAGTCGAGATCGAGATCGGCGTCGGAGTCTGAGGCACGCTGCCAGGCTTCCGTCACCGGCAGGTCTTCCGTGTTTACCACTTTAGGCTTCGGATGTTTGCGGTCCTTTGGGTTGGGGATGGTAAGAGCCCAGTCGTATCCGTAGTTGCCCACCGCGCAGATGATCTTCTCTTTGGGAACGATTTTGAGCACGCGGGTGAGGTTGCCGACGAACCAGTCCTGGCTGGCAATGGGGCCGGGTTCGCTGGTGGTCTGGTGCTCGTCGTAGTTCATCAGGATGATGCCGTCGGAGTTATCGGCGATGGCTTTGAGATCGGCATCGGAGGTGGCTACGGCGGTGTTCACATAAAGGCGCAGCCCGAGCGGTCGAAAATCACCAAAGAGCTCGTGGATGAAGGCGAGGTAGGCGGGAGTGGCCGCGTCAGGCAGGCTTTCAAAGTCAAGGGAAAGGCCACGATAGGCAGGGAAGGCCGCAAAGAAGCGCACGATCTGGCTACGCAGGGCAGCGCGCCGGGCCGGGTCGGCCAAAACATCGCCCATATTTGAGTCCCAGGCTCCGGCGACAGCGTTGTAGTTGTTCAGGTGGGGGAAGATTTCAGTGTCTTCCTTGGCAGCCTGAATCACGTGCTTCACCTTGTCGCCGTCGTCAGGATCGTGGACGCCGGAAGCATCGACAATGGCAAAGTCGCGATGGGTGTCAGGGTTGTTGCCCATCAGGGTGCCCTGCGGCGAGACGACATGGAGCCACTGGGGATAGAGCAGATCGATCTGGTGGATGTGCTCCTTGAGCGAGGAGTAGCTGGCCGCGTCGTCCTGGACGTAATAGGCGGCGCGCAGACCTTCACCCGTGTTGAAGGGAATGTCGGAGGGCTTGCGGTCGGTCTTGCGCCGAGCTGGGCGCTGTACTCGGGCCGGATGCACGTCGGGCAGAGCCTTGTAGTTGTGCCTGGGGACCGGAAGCAGCAGCTCAGGCAAGCGCTGAAAGCGCAGAACATTGAAGATGAAGCCGGCCAGCACCAGGGTAAAAACTACCGCGGAAATGTCAAGAATGCGGCGAAGGCGCTTCCATCGCTTGCGTTGAGGGTCGAAGAATATCTGACGATCGGGCATGCGGGTTGCGGTTAACCTGGTGGGCGAAGGCCTATAAGACAGTCTACGGTATACAGTACGAATCGTATGGATGAACGGAAAGAGAGTCAATTGAGCGGCGCGGCCGGCAGGAGCCAGTTGCCCTGGCGGCTGGGCGGCGCGCTGGCGCTGGTTTGCGGGGCGGTGTTGCGGCTGTGGATGATGCGTGCGATTCCACAGGTGGAGGGCGACACGCTGCTTTACGGGAATCTGGCTAAGAGCCTGGTGCTGCATGGGCAGTTTGCCATCGCGGATGGAAGCGGTGTGCTGCATGAAACTCTGCTGCGGCTGCCGGGGTATCCGTTATTTCTGGCGGCATGTTTTCGGCTCTTCGGCGTGGGGAATTACAACGCGGTGATCCTGGTCCAGATCGCGATGGAATTGGCGGGTTGCCTTCTGCTGGCCGGCTTCGCGGGGCGGATTGCGGGCGAGCGCATGGGCAGGGCCGCGGCGCAGGCGACGCTCTGGCTGGCAGCGCTGTGCCCCTTCACGGCCTCCTATTCGGTGGCGCCGTTGACGGAGACGGCGACGCTGTTTGCGATTGCGCTGGCGCTGTGGTCAATGAGCAAGTTCCACACGCGACCCAGCCTCTTCTCAGGTCCTGCATGGGCGAGCGCGCTGGCGTTTACCTTTGCGGTGAGCTTTGCCGCGATGCTGCGACCGGATGGGGCGCTGGTGGGCGTGGCGCTCGTGCCGGCGCTGCTGCTGGGCCTGCGTCCGGCGTTAAAGGGCAATAATAGGATCCCCGTGCGGCGGCTCGTCCGCATGGGAGCGCTGTGTGCGGTTTTGGCCGTGCTGCCATTTGCCGTTTGGGCCGCGCGGAACTGGCGGGTATTTCACATATTTGAGCCGTTGGCGCCGCGCTATGCCAACGATCCGGGTGAGCCGGTGTACCCAGGTTGGCAGCGCTGGATGAAGACCTGGTGCCTCGATTTTGTTTCGACCTACGATATCTACTGGAACGTGCCGGATGGGCCTTTCGACGTGAGCGCGCTGCCCGCGCGGGCATTCGACACGCCGGAGCAAAGGGCGGAGACGCAGGCGCTGGCAGCGGCGTACGACGACAATGGGCAGGATCTGTCCCCAGCAATCGATGCGGGCTTCGCGCGGCTCGCGGAAGAGCGGGTGAAGGCCGACCCGCTGCGGTTTTATGTGGGTCTGCCGCTGGGCAGGATGGCCGACATGTGGTTCAGGCCGCGCGTGGAGAACCTGAACATCGATCTCGACTGGTGGGTCTACGCACACCACAACGATGAGACGATCTTCAGCTGGTCCTACGTGACGCTCAACGCGCTGTATGTGCTGCTGGGCGTGGCGGGACTGTGCCTGCGGCCGAAATATTGGAAGTGGATGCTGCTTTATATGGTGCTGCGGAGCGCGCTGCTGACGACGCTGGAGGCCCCGGAAGCGCGCTACACGCTGGAGTGCTTCCCGATGCTGTTTGTGCTGGGGGGCGTGGCGATCGCATGGGCGATGAAATGGACCAAGGAGCAGCGATCAGCTTAGTAGTCGGCTGAGGGACGCGCCCGACAGCAGCTACTCTGTCCGGTAAGCGGTCTTGCTGTCGGTCTTGAACTTGAAGGCGTCAGCGGGAAGCGCCTGGTTCATTTTGAAGTTGGTGTAGTGGCCGATGTAGGAACTCGTGGAGCTGAGGGTGAATACCTGTTTCAGGCTCACGGCGCGATCGGGATCGACCCAGATGGTGACCTTGGGGACGTTCTTGCGAACATCGGGGTCCTTGGCAACCAACTCGAGCTTTTCGGTCTTGACCTGGGTCTTGCCGTCGGAGAGGCTTTCCGAGCCGAGGTAGGTGATGTCCCACTTTGATTCGAGTTCGCGGCCGCTGGCGCCGAAGCCAAGGATGAGGTAGCTCTCGAACTTGCCAACCTTGGAGTAGTTGGTGACCTCGTTGGGGCCGGGTTCGTAGAGACTGAGGACTCCGTTGTTGTAGGTGTAGGCCTTGGCAGACGGTTTTCCGTTGTGCTGGGTGAAGTGGACGCCCGCGCGGAAGGAACCGTCTTTGCGCTCGTAGTAGACCACGCCCTTTTGCACGTCGGTATCAGGAACGGGATCGGTCTCAATGGTGTCGAATTCGACATCGGCAGCGGCTGAGCGGAAGGTCTTGGCAGACTCGTTAAGACGCTCGAGCACTTTAGCCTTGTCGTCGGCCGCAGATGCGGCTGCGGCGTGAACGGCTGGGGCTACGAGACAAACAGACCATAAGGCTACTATGGGCACAACAAAAACGAGGCTGAATCGAACGCGCATAAATATCCTTACTCAATTCGACGCTGGATTAGGGCGGAAGAAGCAGAAAAAATGCGGTAGAAGTTACACAGAATCAGCGGTGTGCCCAGACCTTCCACACTGCATGACCCTGGGCGTCGGTCCCCGTCTCCCAATGCTCGACAAAGACATCGTCGCCGGTGACCGGCTCAATGGCCTTGCGCAGAGCGTTTTTGACCACGGGGTTGGGCGCGGAAGTGTTTAGATCCAGCTCCACATCCGAGGCCTGCACCGTCACGATCACGCCGTGGCCGTCGTTGCCGATGACCTGGATGGGATGCACGGGTCCGCCGATCGGAGAGGGCTTGTCGCCGTAGTTCCACAGCCAGGGCGTGACAAAGATGAAGGCGAGTATGAGCGTAACCATCACGTCGTAGTGGAAGGTGCCGCGTGAGTAGGTCCAGTAGAAGTAGCTGAGAAGGATTTCCTTCACAGTGCGGTGAGGCTTGGTGGTGATGCTGTCGGGTTGAGTCACGATTGTTTCTCGATTCGTTGCAGTCCGCCCATGTAGGGGCGCAGGGCTTCGGGGACGAGCACGGAGCCGTCGGGCTGCTGGTAGTTTTCCAGGATGGCGAGCCATGTGCGGCCAACGGCGAGACCGGAGCCGTTGATGGTGTGTACGAACTCGGGTTTGGTCTTTGTCGATGGAGGGAGCGGGCGCTTTGTTCCATCCGGATTGATTACGTGTCGCTCAGTTTGCACGTGATCGCGGAAGCGGATGTTGGCACGACGGGCCTGGAAGCCTTCGAAGTTGGAGCAGGAAGAGATTTCCCGGTAAAGCTGCTGCCCCGGCAGCCAGACCTCAAGGTCAAAGGTCTTTGCTGAGGAGAAGCCGGTGTCGCCCGCGCAGAGCAGGACGCGGCGGTAGGGCAGGCCGAGGGCTTCGAGGATCTCTTCGGCGTCGCGGGTAAGTGCTTCATGTTCGCGGTCGGAGTCCTCGGGCTTGGTGAACTTGACCAGCTCGACCTTTTGGAACTGATGCTGGCGGATGATGCCGCGCGTGTCCTTGCCCGCTGCGCCAGCCTCGGCGCGGAAACAGGGGGTGTAGGCCGTGAGGCAGATGGGAAGGCGCGCTTCGTCGAGGATTTCGTCGCGATAGAGGTTGGTGACGGGGACCTCGGCGGTGGGGATGAGCCAGTGGTCGCTGTCTTTGAACTCGCCTCGGGCGACGGCTTCGGCGTCGGCATCGGAACATCGGAAGAGGTCATCTGCGAACTTGGGTAGTTGGCCGGTTCCGAAAAGCGATTTGGAGTTGACCATGAAAGGTGGCAGAACTTCGGTGTAGCCGTGCTTCGCGGTGTGCCGGTCGAGCATGAAGCTGACGAGCGCCCGCTCGAGCCGTGCGCCCGCGCCCATGTAGACCGCGAAGCGCGCACCGGAGAGCTTGGCGGCGCGTTCCAGGTCGAGAATGCCGAGAGATTCGCCAATCTCCCAGTGGGGCCTGGGGGTGAAGCCGGCCGGGAACGTGGGGATCTGGCCCCAGGTCTTGACGGTGACGTTGTCCGCTTCTGACTTGCCGGCGGGAACTTCGTCGCGCGTCAGGTTGGGGATGCTGGCCAGCGAGAGGCGGAGCTTCTCGTCGAGCGAGGCCGCGGTCTTGTCGAGCTCCTCGAGCTTGTCTTTGAGCTGGCGGGTCTCCTCCTGAAGCGCGGCGGCCTGTTCCTTGTTGCCGGCCTTCATGAGCGCGCCTACCTGCTGGGAGAGCTCGTTGCGGCGGGCTTTCGCCTGCTCGGCGGCAGTGATGGCCTCGCGGCGCGCGCGGTCAAGGGCGTGGAAGTCGCCGAGGAGAGCAGCGGGGTCGGCGCCGCGGGCGCGGAGCTTTGCTTCTACCAACTCGAGGTTGGCGCGGACAAACTGCAGGTCGAGCATACGCTTCCAGTTTAAATGAGGACGGGCAGGCGATGCTGGTTGGGGTGAGTCTAGGTGAGCGGCGGGGACGGCTGCGGCTTCTCCGGCCATCCGGGCAGGGACTGGTCGCCAGTGATAAGGCGGGCACCGCGGGAAAACGTGAAGTAGGTCCAGACCCACGTCAACAGCACCGCAAAGCGATTGCGGAAGCCGATGAGGAAGAAGATGTGGACGGCGATCCAGGTGATCCAGGCGGGGAAGCCGCCGAGGTGGGCCTTGAAGGGCCACACTACATTGGCTACGGCGTCCATGCGGCCGATGGTGGCCATGTCGCCTTTGTCGAAGTAGCGGAAGGCGGGGCGGGGCTTGCCTTTGAGATCGGCGGCGATGGCGTGTGCGGCATAAGTGCCCATCTGCATTGCCGGCTGCGCCACGCCGGGAACCTGGTGGCCGTCCTGCTCGAAGTGAGCGAGATCGCCGACAACGAATACATTGGGCAGACCTGGGGGATTGAGGTGGTCATCGACCAGCACGCACCCGCGCTTGTCGAGCTGGACTGCTGCGGCGGGCGTTGCCGGGGGACTGGGCGGCGCGGCCAGCAGCTTGCCCAGCGGCGAGGCCTGTACGCCGGCGGCCCACAGCGTGACCACAGCCTCGATTCGGGTGGTCGTGTCGCCGTGCTTGGCCTCGACCCAGCCGGGACCGAGGTTGGTGACGCGCGTACCGGTGTGGACCTCGACTCCGAGATGCGTGAGCGAAGCTTCGGCTTTGGCGGAAAGATCTGCAGGATAGGCGGCGAGAACGCGTGGGGAGCCTTCGAGCAGAAGAACGCGCGATTTGGACGGATCGATCTGGCGGAAGTCGCGGCGCATGTAGAGGCGGGTGATGTCGGCGATCGCGCCGGCCAGCTCCACGCCCGTTGGTCCTCCGCCGATGACGACAAAGTTGAGTGGCGGATGGGAGCCATGCTCGACCATCTGCCGCTCGGCCAGCTCAAAGGCGAGCAGAACGCGGCGGCGAATTTCGGTGGCGTCTTCGACTGACTTGAGGCCGGGAGCGAGCGGGGCCCAGTCGTCGCGGCCAAAGTAGGAGTGCGTTGCGCCGGTGGCGATGATGAGGTAGTCGTACGCGAGCGTCGCGCCCGAGGCACAGGAGACCGCGCGGGCCGAAGTGTCGATGCCGGTCACCTCATCCATCAGCACCGAGGCGTTGGGCTGGTTGCGCAAGATTGAGCGGATGGGTTGGGCGATGTCGGCGGGCGAAAGAACGGCGAGGGCCACCTGGTAGAGCAGCGGCTGAAAGGTGTGGTGGTTGCGGCGGTCGACGAGGGTGAGGTCGACGGGAAGATGAGCGACGCCGCGTGCGGCGTTGAGGCCTGCAAAACCGCCGCCGATGATGAGAACGCGGGGACGGGCGGTGGGAACAGATTGGGCGGGCTGGGCCACGGGGGCAACCTCCTGTGCTCGTTTAGTTGATGCGCCGGGATGGGGTTAGGTGACAAGGAGGTGGGGCGACCTTCCCAGAGTTTGGGATTTTCCAGCCGGATCGGAGGTCGGCTGCGAAGAATTGGGCAGGATTGTTCCGTAAATCATGCGAGGCGGCGAAAAGCTTCCCTCAGGGGCTAAAGCCCGACTCATTCTGTCCACTCTATTGGCCCGGCTAAAGCCGTGCCGTTGTTACAAAGCCCCCGGGTAGAGTCTTTCAGCAAGCTGTGAAGTCGTGCCCCGATACAAGACTTTTCTGGTTGTCGGCACGACTAAAGTCGTGCCCTGATACCAAACGCTTTGTTGGATTCTTCAGCAATCGGCGGTGAACTTGCAGACGAGGAGGGTCATGTCGTCGTACTGGGGCGCGCCTGCTGCAAAGTTTGTGGCTTCATCAAGAACGGTGTGCAACAGCGCGTCGGCGGGGAGTGCGGCGTTTTTTTCGAGGCAGGCGATCATGCGCTCTTCGCCCCACTCTTCCTGGTCCACAGTCATTGATTCGCTAATGCCGTCGGTGAATGCGAGCAGAATGTCGCCAGGCAGGATGGCGAGGTTGGACTGTTCAAATTCGGCATCGGGCAGCAGGCCAACTACGGGGCCAGAGAGTTCCAGGCGAATGACTTCGTAGTGCGTACGGTCAGAGCCTGCGCTCGGGCGGATGATGACCGGCGCGTTGTGGCCGGCGTTCACGTAGCTGAGTATGCGCGAGTGGGGGTCGTATTGCGCGTAGAAAAACGTGGCGTATCTGTTGATGGCCGAGGCTTCAAAGACCAGCAGGTTGATCTCGCGCATCATCGCGGCAAGGTCGTGGTTCGAGGTGCGGGTCATGCCGCGGAGTGAGGCGCGCAGGCTGGCCATCAGCAGCGCGGCGGAGATGCCCTTGCCGCTGACGTCGCCGATGGCAATACCCAAAGGGCGCGACCCATCGGGGGCGGCCGGCAACTCAAAAAAGTCGTAGTAGTCTCCACCGACGCCGAGCGCGGGGCGGCAGTGTCCGGCATAGTCGAGGCCGGGAACCGCAGGCAGCGTCTGCGGGAACATGCGCTCCTGCACTTCGCGTGCAATCTCCATCTCGCGGTTGAGGCGCTCGCGGTGAGCTGCTTCTGCGGCGAGAGAGTGCAGGAGTTCGCTGTTCTCGATGGCCAGGCCGGTGTGGAGAGCGACGGACTGGAGGAGGTTGCGGTCGGCGCGAGAGTAAGGCTCCTCACTGCGCTTGGGCCCAAGGGCCAGAACGCCCGAGAGGCGCGAACGTCCGGGCAGAGGAATCAAAATCTCGGCGCCAAGTTCGCGAAGTGCGGCGCGTTCGGCCTCGGTGGCGGCCACGGCCCAATCCTGCGGACTGTCGAGGCGCAGGTTGGGCGCCGGACCCTTGGCGCGCGAGAGGGCAGTCATGGTGCCCGAGCCTGCTGGCAGGGCGATCTCATCGCCGAAATCGACGCCGGCTGTGCCAACTCCGGTGGCCATTTGCAGCCGGAATGTATCTCCGCTGCGCAACAGGATGGCAATGCGATCGACGTGCATCGCATCCCCGATGCACTTGGCGACGGTATTCATCAGCGGGCGGGTGTCAGTGAACGTCTGCACCTGCTGGGCCAGCTCCGCGAGGATCAGCTCGGAGGAATAGGACTCGCGGAAAAAGCGCTTGTCGATGAAGGTGGAGAGGCCTTTGGCTGCGCGGAAGCGCCAGGCGAAGAGAAGCACGGCAAACGCCAGGACCGTGATCTGGTCTTTGGCGCGTTGAGGGTTGTGACTGAAGACCATGCTGATGGACCAACTCAGGCCGGCGATGAGCGCGGCACGGATGATCCAGATTCCGGTGCGGGCTAGGGCATACTGCGAGCCCTGACGCAACAGATTGCGCAGTTCCATGGCGCGCTGCACGACGACAGCGTATGCAAGGGAGAGCGGGAAAAGGGTGAAGATGAGGAGCGCCGATAGCAGAATCCAGCCGGGAACGCTGTCGCCGAAGTCGCGCCCGGTGAGGAGCGCGAACAGAACCACGCCCATCATCGGGATGGATCCGACGAAGGATCCCCAATAGATGATCTTCAGGCGCCGTCGCTGATCGGGGGGAGTGCCTTTATAGAATGCCTTGCGGGCGATTGCGTTGAAGTAGATGCAGATGGGCACCATGAGGAACCAGACCTGCACCTGGAAGTGCTTGAGCAGAATTGGAGACAACCACGCGACTGAGTCAAAGTTGAAGCCGAAGCCGAAGAGCCAGATGATATCGAAGACGTTGAACGCGGCGACGGCGGCAACGATGATCCATTTGAACCAGGGGAAGCGGCGGTCCAGACCGGAACGCTCAGGAAAGTAAATCCCGAAGAGCATGATTGAGAGCGGTCCTGCGCCCTGGATCAAGGTGTTCCACAGCCCGGCGACTACATAGAAGGCAGCCGACACGTACCCGGCGTTTATGAAAATCGACGAGAAGTAAGCGAGGATGCCCAAAAAGAGCCACGCATTCTTGTCGGCGGGTTTTGACAGGACGACCCAGAAGCCGAGCAGGAGACCGCCAAGCGGAAAGACGATGCGAAGGAAGTAGAGCGGCATGAGGAGCCGAAAGAACTCTGGCGCCTTCGGTGTCGCCGGCTCGAGGCGGATGGAGACGGTTCGGGGCGGCCCGTCCTGAGTGAGATCAAGGTGGCCGGGAAAGTTGGAATTTGCGGGGTCACGGCCCTTTCGAAAATCGTTGGGGGTCGGGCTCGGAATGAAGGTGACGGTCAGCAGACCGCCGGCCTTTGATTTCCGCAGTTCGTCCAGATAGACGGTGTGGCCGCTGTAGGGGCGTCCATTGATCGCTGTGATTGCGTCGCCCCAGCGGACACCGGCCTTCCACGCCTCCGGCATGTTGCCGGAGTCCACGTTTCGGTGGAATCCAAAGTACATGGGCATGCGCGGAACGGTAGGGTCGTAGGTCGATTGGATTGCGAAGACGACGGAATTGATGTAGCAGTTGAGTGACACCGCCGCGACCAGCGCGAGAAGTATGTATTGGAGGCGTGGGGAGCGCATGGCAGTTTTGCTGAGATGCCCATGCTAGCAGATTGCGGGCTTTGAAAGGCGCGTTGGGAAAACGGTTGGAGGCGCGCAAGGTCATCGGCGGGACAGACGCTCGGGTCGATGTCAAGGGTGCTGCTCGATGGCGATGTTCACGCTGGCGGTGTTGCCTGTGACGGCGAGGGCCTGGAGCGTGGTGGGGATGCCGGGGAGGGACGCGGGGCTGAAGGTGACCGTACCGTCGATTGCCGAAGTGGCAGTGGCGACCTGGGTAGCGAGGAGATTCGAAGGCGCGCAGAGCTGGTGTGAGCCGCATGGAGGCGCCCAGGCGTAAAGCGCCTGGTAGAGCGCGACGGAGCCGCCGGCCATGGGGTTGCCATCCATGTCGAGGATGCGGAGGGTGACCTGCGCAGGGGTGGATTGTACGGAGGTGATCTGGCTGACGCCGGAGACGGCCTGGAGCGATGCGTACTCGGGGCGAGCGCCGAGAGCGGTGTAGGTGACGCACTGGCTGGTTCCGTTGAGGCATGCGCTGATGGTGGCGAGCTGACCCTCGGCGAGCGGACCGACAGTGAGTTGGCGCGTGGCCAGGCCGCTGGGGTTGGTGATTGCGCCGGAGGTGTCCTGTGCGGTGAGGCCGGAGGTTCCCGATTGCCAGAAGACTGCCTGGCCCGCGGCGGGCTGGCCGTTGTTGAGGACAAGAGCTTGAACTGTCCAGGGAAGGGTTACGCCGGCGGCAATGGAGAGCGAAGGCGTGAGCGCAGCGAGGACGGCAGGCGTTCCTCCAGAGAAATGAGCCTGAAGGCTGGCGCCGTTGGTGAGTGCGGCGGTGACGATGGACGGGTTGGCATCGACGGCGGTGATGTTGAGCGAGGCGCGGCCGTCGCCGGTTGCGGTTATCGAGCAGGTGGGCAGGCCGCAGGAGAGCGTGGCGGTTCCTGAGGTCACGGTGTAGACAACGGTGACGCCGCCAGCGGGGTTGAGGTCGGAGCCGAGGGCCTGGACGGAGAAGGGAAGCGGCACGCCGATGGGCACTGTGTTTGCGGGGGCGGAGAGCAACGTGATCGAGTCGCCAATGCCAGAGTCGTAGCTGACGCCACTGCCGACGATGGTGGCTGCATAGAAGCTGGGCTGATCGTCAACTTCCACATCTACTGAACCAGTTACGCCATTCGCCGCCGGCGGAGCGATGGCGGTGATCTCGTTGGGAGAGATGCTGGTGACGATGGCGGGCTGGCCGCCGACGAGAACAGTATCGGCAGAGCGAAAGCCCATGCCGCGAATGACGATGGGTCCACCGCCTGCCGGAATGCGCGGCGGGGTGACGGTATCCGCGTAGAGCAGAAATCCGGCGTAGGCGTAGTCGGGCCGGCCATCGCCGCGCTCATCGGCGACACCGATGCGGACAATGTCGTCGCCCGCGGCCGCGACACGCAGCCAGGTCTCGCCGGGGGCCAGGCCGTTGAGCCCAGGCGATGCGCCAACTGCATTGGCGGTGGCCGCGTCGAATCCATCCCAGACGCCAATGGCGGGCATGGCTTTGGAATCGGTTGGCGCCCCGGTCTCGTCGAGCGCTTGCGTCACGATGGTGAACACCCGGTTGCCGCGCACCGGGAAGCTGAACCAATCGGTCTGGGCGATCTGCGACAGTCGGCCCATCCACATGCCGGAACCGGTCATCGCACGCGGCGCGTTCACGGTTCCAATGGCGTCCTGGTAGCCGCCCGAAGCGGAGTCAGAGAGGTTGACGGTAAGCGTGTTTGCGCCACCGGCTGCGAGTGCCGGGACGGCGAGCGTGGGAAGGGTTCCGGAGGGCGTAACCTGGCCATCGGCGTAGGGCCCGACCGACGCATTCATGATGTAGAGCGGGTTGATGGCCTCGAAGGTTACCTCATAGCTGGCCGAGGATACGCCCTGTGGCAGCGGTATTCCGCTGAGATCGAACGTGCCTTGAACCGATGCGTCCGTGGATCCCCACGTCGTAAGTGGCGTGCCGTTCGAGTCGGTGTAGCCGTTGACAGGATTGCCGTGATTGCCGCTGAACGTGGCGCCGGATACGGCGGTAACCGTGTACTGATAGAGCGGATTTCCGTTTGCATCGAGCGGGCGGGCGACCACATTCACGCCCTGCATGCCGTAGCCGCCGCGGAAGGTGATCACGCCTTGGATTGAGACGGTGTTGGCGGCGGTGATCTGCTTGCCGGGGAAGCTGGCGAGGTTTGCCGCGGTGATGGGATAGATGCGGTTCAACGCGGCAATGTCGTCATAGCGCAGAGAGGTGGGGTTGGGAATGCAAGCGCCGCCGGAAGCGGAGCAGGTTCCACTCAGCGGTTGCATCACTGGCCAACCCTGCGTTCCGCCGGGGAGCGAATCGGTGAGCGCCGTGGGGTTGACCTGCGAGTAGTCGAGCCCGAGCACGCGGCCAAATGCGCGCTCCAGCTCGAAGCTCATCATGGTGACAAGGTCGGGCGTCGTGGCGCAAAGGCCGTTGAGCACGATGACCGCGTGGGCGATGGTTGCGTCTTGGTTGATGGTGTCGAGCCACACAAATACGCCGTTGTTCTGGCAGGTGTCGGGCTTGCTCGTCCCGGCGCCGAAGATCGCGTCGACGACGGAACCATCGGCGTCGTAGATGACAGCGAGAGGATAGTTGATGGCCGAGGGCGTAACGTCGGCCGGCGCCGTGATCACGCCATCGGTTGCGGCAATGTTGAGGGTGCCAACGTCTTCATTCAGCGGGCCCTTATCGGTGAGGGTGACGCCGGCGGTGGGGACGGCGCTCCATATCGAGGCGGCAGCATCGACCATGGCCGTAGCCTGCTGGTTTGAGATTGTGGAATTCAACGGCCCCTGATCGACGTAATAGTTCACATGGCCGCCAGCCCAATGAACAGGCTGGCCCAGCACAGCGGAGTTGAAGTAAGTAGCACCTGCGATGTACTTGGGACCGCCCCCGCAAGCCGGCTTTGGAAACATGCCCGCAAACAACCCGGCAGAAACAAAGGGAAGGACGACTCGGCGCAGCATGAGGGCTTGAACAAAGCGCATGGCTGATGCTCCCGGAGGTATTGCCGGGCCGCCGCCGCCGCTTGAGCGGCCGGGCCGTCCAAGTGCCGGCAGGCGGCCACACGGGACTTATCGGATGCATCGAAGTGACACAAAAAGCACGGAAATAATTCGCGAATGCTAAGAGTTGGGCCGTACATCACAACCTGTAGTTCGCTTCCCAGGAGGGTGCTTCCCAACCCCCGGAGAATGAAGGGAATGCTGAATCGAAGTTCGGGTTGAGATGGAATTTGGAACCGGCTGAAGGAGCCAGGTTCAATGAAATCGCCGGGGAGGGCGTTCAAACGCTGCCCCAATTTGCAACACTCAAACGGGTTCGAATTCGCGAACAGCTGCAAACCAGATTCATGAGTGCGGCGGCTCGAAGCAGTGCACGAGCTTTCCTGCAAACCGGCGCATATAACCCATTCAGGCCATTTTCTCTAGCCAGGATTTCTCGCTACGATCAATCGTCGGCCATTTTTGTTACTTCTGGGAAGAATCCCCCGGATGAACTGGAAAATGCGCGCGGATGTCCGATAAGAGGGGTACGAGAATCGATGAGCACTGGCAGGGAGGGTCCCATCGGAAACCGCGTGCGTCTGGGCGATCTTCTGGTTCGTGCCGGCCTGATCTCCGAAGAGGATGTTCAGACGGCACTTTCGCGCCAGCGCGAGCTTGGCGGCCGACTCGGCGATAATCTCGTTGCCATCGGCGCGATTGCGCAGCCGGACCTGAACTCGTTTGTCTACAGAATGCCTGCCGGCCCGCCGGACATCGCGTCTACCGGCCTCGAAACCTCCGACCTGATTGCGCTGCTGATGAAGCTGATCTACACCGAGAGGCTGGAGACGGTTCGTCAGTTCAAAAATGCAATCAAGCTGCCCTATCACCTTGTCCTCGATCTGGTGCGGATGGCGGTCGATAACAAGATGCTGCGCAACCTGGGTGCGGGACGCTCCGACAGCCCCATCGACTTTGGCTATGCATTCACCGAGGAAGGGCGGCGGTACACGCTGGATGCGCTGGAGCAGTTGCGCTACGCGGGCCCCGCGCCGGTCACGCTGGACGATTTTGTTCACCAGGTATGCCTGCAGCGGCCCACAAACGAATTGGTCACCGTGGAGGGAATCACCAAGGCCATCGGCGACCTGGTGGTCTCGTCGGACTTGCTTGAGCAGTGCGGGCCGGCGCTGAACTCAGGCCGCGCGATCCTGCTCTATGGTGCGCCCGGAAACGGCAAAAGCTCAGTAGCGCGGCGGTTCGCCAGCGTTTACAAAGACGTGATCTACGTGCCCTATGCGGTGACGGTCGACGGACAGATCATTCGCGTGCATGATCCCAGCTTCCATTTCCCGGTGGAGCCCTCAGCGGAGGATGAAGAGGTCGAGGGCACGTTTGTGCGGCAGGAAGAGGTGGATGAGCGCTGGGTTCCCTGCAAGCGGCCTTTTATCATCACGGGAGGCGAGCTCACGCTGGACATGCTCGACCTGCGCTACGACACAAACGGCAGCTTCTACGAAGCGCCGCTGCATATGAAGGCGCTGGGCGGTTGCTTCATGATCGACGACTTTGGCCGCCAGTTGGTAAGTCCGAAGGACCTGCTCAACCGCTGGATTGTGCCGCTTGAGAATCGCGTGGACTTCCTGAAGCTGCACACGGGCAAAAGCTTTTCTATTCCCTTTGAGGAGCTGATCATCTTCTCCACCAACCTGGAGCCGGATGACCTGATGGATCCTGCGTTTCTGCGGCGGCTTCCCTACAAGATCGAGGTTGGGCCGCCGCGGCACGCGCTTTATCAAAGAATCTTCGAGATAGAGTGCGAACGCGCCGGGCTGTTGCTGCCCAGCTATGTGTTCGACACGATTGTGAGCAAGATCCGGGATGAGATCGGGATGGATCTGGCTGCCTATCAGCCGAAGTTTATTGTGGACCAGGTGGTGGCGACGTGCCGGTTCCTTGGCGAGGCCGCGCACTTCGAGCCCCGGTTCATCGACTACGCGGTAAGGAATCTGGGCGTGCGGCGTGCTCATTCGCCGGAGGCCCATTCCGCGACGACGCATGCTGGCGCGGGGCATCCTCCGGCGAGGCATCCCGCGGAGGCGCACTCGGGACCGGCGCTGGTTGGGCACCACTGAGCCGGCGCCTGATGGGCGAAAGCTGAGCGGGCGATCGCTAGCCGGTACCGTGCGTTAAATCTCCGGGTAAAAGCTGAAAAACGCGTCGAGGCTCTGCTTGAGCTGCTTCTCGATCTCTTCGCGCGAGCCCTCGATCACATGCATGGTCACGTGCGCTTCGTGGCCGTTCGCCAGCTTCAAGGTAGCGTCCTTGATTTCTGTCACTTCGCCCTCGGGCAGCAGGCGAAGACCGTAGATGAGAGTCAGATTGGCCATGAATTACATCATAGTAGGGTTCAGGGTTCAGGGATCAGGGATCAGGGATCAGGGTTCAGGGTTCAGGGTTCAGGGTTCAGGGATCAGGGATCAGGGATCAGGGAACAGGGAATTTAGAATGGATGGGACGGAAAGAGGATTCATGAGCGATATTCGCGACACGGTAATTCTGGGCTCGGGATGCGCCGGGCTCACGGCAGCCATTTATACGGCACGCGCGGGGCTCAAGCCTCTGGTGCTTGAAGGCCACGAGCCGGGCGGGCAACTGTCCATCACCACGCTGGTTGAGAACTTCCCCGGCTGGCCTGACGGCATTCAGGGGCCCGAACTGATCGCCAACATGAAAAAGCAGGCGGAGAAGTTCGGCACGACCTTTGAGCACGGCCACCTGAACCGCGTTGAGTTGGGCGCTCGGCCCATCAAGCTGCACACGTCCAGCGGCGAAGTTCACACGCGGACGCTGATCGTTGCCTCTGGCGCAAGTGCCCGTTGGCTGGGTCTCGAGAGCGAGCAGGCATTGATCGGCCACGGCGTGTCGAGCTGCGCCACCTGCGATGGGTTTTTCTTCCGCGGCAAGGATATTGCAGTCGTCGGCGGAGGTGATTCTGCCATGGAGGAGGCGCTCTTTTTGACTCGCTTTGCCTCCAAGGTGACGCTGCTGCATCGGCGCGACCAGTTCCGCGCTTCCAAGATCATGCTGGAGCGCGCCATGGCGCATCCCAATATCGCACTCCGCACCAACACCCTGGTGGAAGAGGTGCTGGGCGTGGAAGAGAAGGAAGTTCGCGGCCTGCGCCTGAAGCATGCGCAGACCGGCGATGTGGACGAGCTGCCCATCAGCGGCCTGTTCCTCGGCATCGGCCATGAGCCCAACGCGAAGATGTTTTTGGGGCAAATGGATCTTGACCACGACGGCTACATCAAGACCACAGGCAATGTGCTGACGACGCTGAATGGGCAGGTGATTCCGGGCGTGTATGCATGCGGCGACGTGCAGGACAGGCGCTACCGGCAGGCGATCACTGCGGCAGGGTCGGGCTGCATGGCGGCGCTCGAGGCGGAGAAGTACCTGGAAGAGTTCGGGCACTGAGGCACTGCGTGGCGTTGCATGCAGCGTGATTGATGGGTAGGCGGGAGGATCGAATGGCACGGCTCGTTGCGTTCTTATTGCTCCTATCCCCCGGTCTTCTGGCGCAGAGCTTGCGGGACAGTTTCGTGATTGACCAGTCCAAACCTTTTGCCTATCTGGTTTTTGACCACATTGGACCAAGGAAACCAGCAGGAAAAGGAGGGGGGTCGGAGGGGCTCTGGCTTCGTGTCGTCAACAATTGCCGCATCCCTTTAGTCCTGCGAGCTTCATCGGCGCCGGAGGGCGAGCCGGGGTCAACTCTTGAGGACGAAGTCGTGCCGGTGGAACCTATGCTCCAGATCCTCTCCGATAGTGAGCTTGCGGCCGCCGAACAGGAAGACCGAGATCGAGAAAGAGCTCTCAAGCAGAAGCCGAGTGGATATGAGTTCGAGGTTTCCGGTGTGCTTCACGTTCAGCCAGGTAAAGACGCGCTCTTCAGTGTTCCGTTGAATCACGTAGGGAAGTTCTGGTTCATGCGGATAAAATTCGCGTTAGACGTAGGTCGGTCATCCGTAGCGGTCGGGCCTTTCACATATCTTGACTTCCATGACTACGACATTCCAAAGAAGAGATGACGCTGAACGACTACCAGTTGTGGAAGACGAAGAAGGCGGCGCCGACCAGGCACACAGCGGCTGCGGCGTGGTTCCAGCGCAGGTGCGAGCCGAAGTAGAGTGTTGTGAAGACCGCGAAGACTGAGATGGTGATGATCTCCTGCATGACCTTGAGCTGGACGGGAGAGAACCGCGCAGCACCGATGCGGTTGGCTGGGACCTGGAGCAGATACTCAAAGAAGGCGATGCCCCAACTGACGAGGATGACCTTCCACAGCGCCTCTTGCCGGAACTTGAGATGCCCGTACCAGGCAAAGGTCATGAAGATGTTGGAGAGGATGAGCAGGATTACTGTCCACATTCTCCGATTAGACACGAGTCGAGTGTTACGAGTTGTCTTTAGACCCGAAGATGCGTAAGGACGAAATGACTGCACTGGCCGAAAACCTGGAACGGATTGAGGATGCGATTGCGGCGGCGTGCAGGCGGGCGGGGCGCGTGCGCGGCGAAGTCGAGCTGATGGCCGTCTCGAAGACGTTCCCCGCGGAGGCTATTGTCGAGGCCGCCGAGCTGGGGCTGCGGTTGTTTGGCGAGAATCGCGTACAGGAGTTTCAGACGAAGGCGCCCGGAATTGCAGGATGGCGTGCGGAGGGAAGCAACGCCGCCGCGGATGAGCCAATCCTCGTGCACTTGATTGGGCATTTGCAGACGAACAAAGCGGCGCGCGCGGCGGAGCTCTTTGACGCGGTGGACTCGGTGGACTCGCTGCGGCTGGCCGAGCGGTTGAACGAGGCGGCTGGAAAGCTGGGCAAGCGGCTTCCCGTCCTGATCGAGGTCAAGCTCAGTCCGGAAGAGACCAAAGCCGGCCTGGACCCGGAGTCGGCGGAGGCGGCTGCGTTGCTTGAGCGTTTGCCGGATCTCGAGAATCTGCATGCGCAGGGCCTGATGACCATTGCGCCGTGGGGCGTCGCCGAAGATGTGACGCGGGAATGTTTTCGCAGCCTGCACGCATGGAGAGAGAAGTGGGCGGCGGCGTATCCAAGGCTGAATCTGCCGGTGTTGTCGATGGGGATGAGCGGGGACTTTGAGCTTGCGATTGCGGAAGGCGCGACGCGTGTGCGGATTGGCACAGCTCTGTTCGGCAAGCGGCCGCCGATGGCCGCGCAGATGAAGGCTTATCCAGAGGAGCCGGGGGAATGAGCAACTCGGCGGCTTGGCTGAGGGCCGTGCCGGCCGGCGTCACGCTTGCAGTTCGCGCGCAACCCGGCGCGAAGAAGACGGCGATTGCAGGCATCTACGGCGACGGCGACACTGCCCAGCTCAAGATCCAGGTCCACGCACCACCCATCGAAGGCCGGGCCAACGCCGCGCTGATCGAATTCCTCGCGGATTCTCTTGGGGTGCCGAAAAGTAAAGTCGAGTTAGTGAGCGGCGAGCTATCGCGGAGTAAGGTGTTTCTGCTGCGCGGAGTTAGCAGGGAAAAGGTCGACGCATTGCTCTTGAAGTAGAAGGCGCCAGCAGATTACCGCAGGGCCGCAGTGCCCTGGGCTATACTCGCCTCGAACCACAAATGGGAGAAAGCAGATGGTCGGTTGGGGTCTTTTCTTCGTGCGTCGCAAACCGCTCGTGGGGCCGATCGTATTCGCGATTCTTGCATTCAACGCGGTTGGGACTGCGCCGATCGCTTGCGCACAGGAGATGCGCGGTGTTGCGGTAGAGGGTTATATCACTGCGTTGCGGTTACCCGCCGGATTCGATGTGAATGGGGCGCGTGTAGCGCTCAGCCCCGAAACAACATTTGGACTGGAAAAGGATAAGACGACACGAACAGACAGTCCGTTGCGGGGGGCCATTGCGGTGGGAGCTTATGTTTGGGTTCTGGGTCCGTATAACGACCACGCCAGGACTGCAACGGCGCGCACGGTGCTCTTTCGCGAAGACTGGAACAAGAAGCTTAACGGGCTGGCGGTAATTGATGGCGTTGCGGACGGTGCGCCAGAGCCCTTGTTTCAAGCGGATGGCTATCAGATCCGGATCACGCCAGGCACTCAAATCAGCTTTGCAGGAAGCCTTCATTCCCTGCGCGATGTGGGCACGAACAACTGGCTCAAATACGAGGGGAAGCGGGGCAAGGATGGAGTTCTCGAAGCGTCGAAGGTCCAGTTCCTGCCCGCAAGGAAGACGAAGTTTGCAATTGTGCCAGGGCTTGAGGTAAACACCGTCCGGCTGAAGCCCGCAGATGCGACGGGCAATGATCAAACCGCTCGCGGGGCCGGAACGATCAGTTCGTCTGCAGACGGCGCCGCATTGACTGAGGACCAGAAGGTTAAGATCGGCCTGTTCGGCAATTGGAAGACGATACCGGCGGACCAGGATCTGCAGCAGAGAATACATCGCATCGGGATGGCGCTGGTTCCGAAGTACCAGCGGGAGATGGCCGATGGCGATCCTGCAAAGATTCACTTCCGCTTTTATGCGGTGGACGACGCCAAGACGCGTTCTGAGATATGCCTGCTCGATGGCGCGGTGCTCATTCCCAGGCAGGTGTTCGCCCGCCTGAAGAACGACGATCAGTTGGCTGCAGTGCTTGCGGATGGCGTTGCCTACAACTTGCAGCGGCAGGCGGCGCGGACCATCGCCGAGATGCGGAAAGAGATCGGCATTCAGATTGCGGGGGATATTGCAATCGCCACCTTTCCGCCGATGTTCTTTATCGCCATCGCAGAAAACTCGGAGAGTGGAAGCACGGTTCTGACAGCGATGGAGGAGCAGCGCGGCCGCGTGGCGCTGGCACTGCTGAAGGATGCCGGCTACGACCCATGGCAAGCGCCGGAAGCCTGGCGCCTGGTGACGCCAAAGCACCTTCCCAAAGATCTCAATTCGCTTAAGTACCCCAGCCTTGGCGGCTATCAGTTGGGAATCCTGAACCTGCAGTACAAGAAAGACGATGCGGGCGCGCTGGCAGGCCAGGGGATCGCCGCGGAGCAGTAGCGTTTGGTTTCAGCGTCGACACGAAGCTGGCACCGGCCGAGCCCAGCGCCGCACCGATAGATGCTTCGTTCTCGGGCAGCAAACGCAGGTCGCCGTCGGCTATACTTCCTTCGACAAATCAAACGGAGTTTTTAGTGCACATCACCTCTCGGTTCTCCCGTCTGCTTGCCGCTCTGTTTCTCGCAGTTCTCTCCATCCCAGTCCTCGCCCAGACCTATCCCATCGAGGGGTACATCAGCATGGTTCGCCAGCCCGCGAGCTTTGAGGTGAGCGGTCGCTGGTTCACCATTTCCCCCGCGACAGAATTCGGGCTGATGGGCTCATTTGCCACCTCGACTAAAGGCCCACTGCGCGACGAGTTGCGGGTGGGCATCTATGTTCAGGTAGCCGGCAAAGAGGCCTATACGATGGGGCCGATCATGGCCACAACGGTTCTGGTCCACGACCAGTGGCACGAAAATCTGTCCGGCCTCGGTGTGATCACGCGCGTTCTCTCGCCGGGGGACGACCCGGTTTTCGATGCCGATGGCTATCGGATTCGCATAACGCCGGATACGAAGGTCTCCTTCTACGGCGACCTGGATTCGCTCGACGACGTCGCCGCGAACACCTGGGTCAGCTTCAGCGGGAAGCGTGACAAGGATGGAGTTATCGAAGCCACGAAGGCGCATTTCATCCCGGCCAAACCCACGAAGTTCAAGGCTGTGAAGGGGCTTGAGGTCCGTACCGTTCAAACGCGTCCCGCCGGATCGTCAGATAACGCGCTAATCAGCGAGGGCAAGGGCACCCCTGCTGCGCCGACCGACGGCGCGTCACTTCAGGAGGATCAGGAACTGAAGGTCGGACTTGGCCGCTCGCATACGATGGCCGCCGATCAGCCGCTGCAAGATCGGGTGCATCGCATTGGCATGGCGGTGGTTCCGGAGTATCAGCGGGAGATGGCGGACGACGATCCATCGAAGATTCACTTCCGGTTTTTCGCGATCGAAGACAACAAGTTGAGAGGAAATATCAACCTGCTGGATGGGGCGGTGCTGATTTCAAGGCAGGCAGTTGAACGGCTGAGCAGTGACGACCAGTTGGCGGCGGTGCTTGCCGATGGCGTGGCTTACAGTTTGCAGCGGCAGGCCGCGCAACAAGTGAAGATGAATCGCATTGCGTGGGGCGCTGCGATTGCGGAGATGTTTGTGCCGGGGGGTGGACTCGCAACGATCGCGGCGAATGGCTTGGCGGGCGGCGATCCTGAAACCCTGATGAAGCAGGAGCGGCTTCGGGTCGCTCTTGCGCTGATGCGCGATGGAGGGTTCGACCCGTGGCAGGCGCCCCAGGCATGGCGGATGCTGGAGCCAAAGAAGCTTCCGGCAAATGTGGCGTCGATCGATTATCCGGACAGCAGTTGCTACCAGATTCAGATTCTGAATTTGCAGTATGCGCGGAAGTAGCGGGCATGCTGCTGGTCTGCGCCGTTTGAGAGGGTGGGGCTAGCGGCGGGCGGCGGCTAGGGCTGCAGAGAGGGCTTCTTCGGGCTCGGGCCGAACGCGGAAGTCGGCGTGGGCCTCGGCGAAGAGGATCTTGCGATCCTTGGCGATGACGTAGGTGGCGGGGATGGGCAGACGCCAGCTCTTTTCACCGTTGATGAAGGGCAAGTTGACGAGGATGGAGCGGTAGTAGTCCTGGTGGTACTCGGGGATGGAGTAGACGAGGCCGAATTGCTCGGCGACGAGGTTGCCGGGGTCGTGGAGGACGGGGAAGGGCAGGCCATGCTGGCCGGCCATGAAGTCGGACTGGCGCTGGGTTTGGGGGCCGATGGCGACCATGAGACATTCGTGCTCGCGGAGGGTGCCGTAGAGGTCGCGCCAGGCTTCGAGCTCGGTGACGCAATAGGAGCACCAGCGGCCGCGGAAGAACTTGATGACGAGGGGGCCGAGAGCGAGGAGATCGGCGGAACGGACGAGCTTGCCGGTTGCGTCGTTGAGGACGAACTCGGGGGCGATGGCGCCAACGGGCAGGATTTTTTCTTCGATGCCGGTGACGAAGAGCTCGGCGACTGCTCGCTCGCCGACGGCGAGGCGCTCTGCCGGGACGAGGTGGCGGGTGTTGGCGGTGATCTCGTCGAGTTGGTCCTGGAGGGTGGTGGTGGTCATGGTTGCTCCTCGGCAACAACACAGCGTTCGGGGTGCTTGCGAACGTAGAGAACCCAGGATTCGAGCAAGCCCAGGTCGCCTGCCTTCTTACAATAATCCCAGATGACTTCATTCATCGGATCGATTTGCTGCTGAATGCCACATTCTCTTACCCATTTGGAAAAACCCTGGTTGCGGTAATAGCCCGGACGCATATCAGCGAGGTACGGTTCTAGAATGCGCCAAGCCGCCTCGAACAAGTCGGCAATCTGCGGCATCTCTAGTTCACGCAGTCCATTCAAAGTCTCTCGGATATGGCGCTCATCGCTGTGATTGTTGAAGTGCCATGCCAAATCGTCCATGCCCATACTTACGCTAAACGGATAAATTCCTGCCATTGCTCGAATCCCAGGCGGAATCGTATCAAGGCTCTCGTAGTAACGATCCGTGTCTTGGAACAACTCATCCGGCAAAAGTCTTCGCCCCTCGTTCGAAAGAAGATCGACAAGAACTTCTTCATCCTCGGTTGCGCGGATTACATCCACCGTCAGCGCCATTACTCTACCTGCCGAAGCGTTGTTTTGCGCCCATGCCCATGGCGCCTAGGCCGCCGCGCATCATCTTTGCGCCCAGGCCGCCTTTGCCCATCTGCTTGAACATCTTGGCCATCTGGGCGTACTGGCGCAGGAGCTGATTTACATCCTGAACGCTGGTGCCGGAGCCTTTGGCGATGCGCTTGCGGCGGGAGCCGGAGATGATCTCGTGGTTGCGGCGCTCGATGGGGGTCATGGAGTTGATGATGGCTTCGAGGCGCGTGAACTGCTTTTCGTCGACGTTGGCTGCGGCCTGCTGCATGCCGGCGAAGGGGCCGACGGAGGGAAGCATCTTGAGGATCGACTCCATCGAGCCCATTTTTTTGATCTGAAGGAGTTGCTCGCGGAAGTCGTCGAGCGTGAAGCCGTCGCCGAGGAGAGCCTTCTTGGCGAGGTCTTCGGACTTTTTGCGGTCGAGTGTGGACTCGGCTTTTTCGAGGAGCGACATCATGTCGCCCATGCCGAGGATGCGGCCGACGATGCGGTCGGGATGGAAGGGCTCGAAGGCGTCGGGCTTTTCGCCCACGCCAATGAACTTGATGGGCTGGCCGGTGACGTGGCGAATGGAGAGCGCAGCGCCGCCGCGCGCATCGCCATCCATCTTGGTCAGGATCACGCCCGTTAGTCCGAGACGAGAATGAAAATCCTGCGCGGAGTTGACGGCGTCCTGGCCGGTCATGGCGTCGGCGATGAACAAGATCTCGCTGGGATTGAGGAGCTTCTTCAGCCGGGCCATTTCGTCCATTAGTGCTTCGTCGATGTGCAGGCGGCCTGCGGTGTCGACGATGAGCGTGTCGCAGCCCATGATCACGGCTTCGCGGCGCGCTTCCCTGGCGAGGCGCTCGACAAGGGCTGAACCGGGAGCTTCACCCTTGAGATCGCCCTCGTAGATGCGACATTCGATTGACTTGGCGACAACTTTGAGCTGCTCGCGCGCGGCGGGACGGTAGACGTCGACCGAGACCAGCATGGGGCGGTGGCCGCCCTTCTTGAGCCAGGCCGCGAGCTTGCCGCTGGTGGTTGTTTTGCCCGAGCCTTGCAGGCCGGCCATCAGAATCACGGTCGGCGGCTGCGACGAGAATTTGAAGCGCGCTGTGTCTTTGCCGAGCAGGGTGATCAGCTCATCGCGGACGATCTTGATCACCTGTTCCGAGGGCGAGAGCGCAGTGAGAACTTCCGTCCCGACGGCCTTCACGCGAATCTGCTCGATCAGGTCGCGAGCGACGTTCAGGTTGACGTCGGCTTCAAGCAGCGCAACGCGAATCTCGCGCAGAGCATCGGCGATGTTTTCTTCGGTGAGCGTGCCCTGGCCGCGGAGGGTTTTGAAGGCGCGCTGGAGCTTGTCTGTAAGGTTTTCAAACATAGGTCAACTTCCAGTTTAACGGAGTCGCGCGGAGGACGGCGGGCGGCGAGCCGCGAACAGCCCGCGCGGTCAGTCGGCGAGGAAGCGGACGATGTGGCCCCAGTAGGAGATATTCGGCTTGTGGAAGGGTTCGCTGTGGCCGAGGTTGGGGACAACTACGAGCGTGCAGCCGGGCACGAGAGCGGCGAGGTCGCGGGACATCTGCACGGGGAAGAGGCTGTCTTTGTCGCCGTGGACGATGAGCAGGTGCACAGGGCAGTAGGCGAGGGTCAGGTCGGTGTTCCAGACGGGAGGAACGAGCGGCATGAGAAAAGCGGGAAGGCCGATGGAAAGCGCGCCAGCGCGAAACGAGGTGCAGGAGGCGCAAAGAATGAGCCGGTGGGCTGCGATGCGGTGGATGACGGCGGCTGCGATGCCCGTTCCCATGGAGAAGCCAAGGATCGAGACCGGCATCGGAGAGACGAGCCGCTGCAGCAATTCGAAGGCGGCGACGGCGTCGTCTTCCCATTGCGTCCAGTTTGCGGTGCCTGGGCTGCGACCGTAGCCGGAGTAGTCGAATAGCAGCGAGGCAGTACCGTGCTGCGCGAGAAGGCACTGCACGGGGAACCATTGGTCTACCACCTCGCCGATGCCGTGGCAAAGGAGGACAGCAGAAGCCGGCGGCGCGTCATTGGGCTCAACGAAGACCGCATCGATAAGGTTCCCACCGCTTTGGAAAGGCTGATGCAGAGCGATCACGCCCTCTGCTCCACCGCGATGGCCCTTGCCGACGTGTCCCAGAATGCGCTCGCGGAGAGCGAGCACGCGGCTGATGCCGGTCATGGCGAAGCTGAAGATCTCACGATGCGGAGGCATGGCTATTCCGCCGGCGCGATCAGGTACTGCTCAAGCTTGCCGTCGGGGTAAGTGTAGGTGGTGAGCGAGAGATGCTTGCCGGGAAAAACGATCTGGAAGACGCGGAAGGTCATGCCGCCGCGCAGAGATTCGCGCACCTGCTTGAAGCTGAGCGGCTCGTCCAGCGGAGCGAGGCTGGCCTGAAAATCTGCAACCGCTTCAGGCGTAAAGTAGTCGCTCAGGTTGGGCGCCAGCAGGCTGCGATCGATGCGGCCTTGCTGAAGGCCATGAAAGATGTCGATCGCCTGCTGCTCGGCGGGGGTCGGCGGTGTGCCCTCGAGCACGGGAAGAGCGAGCTTGGTAATCGTGGAAGCTGCTCCCACCGCATCTTGATTGGTCAGAACCGCAATCGCAACGCCATCGTCTATTACCGCCGCGTTGTCTGACACAAAACCTGACACCTCGCCGCTGTGTTCAATGATCGTGTAGCCACCCTGCTCAAGGACGAAAACGCCCAGCCCGTAGTGTGTGCCCTTGCCATCGGCCAGCTTAACCTCAGTAAACATTTTTTTATAGCTTTCTGAGGAGAGCAGTGATTGGGATAGTAAGCTTTCATCCCACAACCCAAGGTCGTGCGCTGTCATAGCCAACTCGCCTGCGGCAAACATCCAGCCGCGGCCCTCCTTGGGTGCCGGGCGCAGTGGCCCGAGCCCGTGGCGATAGTAGGCCGTTGCGTCCACATGGGTGAGCTTTTGTTCGTCCGAGTTCCACACCGAGTGCATGCCGAGCGGGCGAAAGATGCGTTCGACGAGAAAATCCATGAGGGGATGGCCGGTGATTATTTCCACAATCCGTCCCGCGATCACATAGTTGGTGTTGGAGTACTGCCACTTGGTTCCCGGCTCAAAGTCGAGGGCCTTCTTGCCCCATGTGTCGAGGATCTTCTGCGCACTCTCAGGTTGCAGCATGGGCGTCATCACGTAGTCTTCGGGCCAATAGTCCTGGTAGCCGGAGGTATGCGAGAGCACCTGTCGAATGGTCACCTTGTCGCCCTGCGTCAGGCCGGGAATGTACTTGCCCACGGCATCGTCGAGCGAGAGCCTGCCGTCCTGCTGGAGCAGAAGGATGGCAGCCGCAGTGAATTGCTTGGAGATGGAGCCTATGGAGTAGCGCATATCCGGCGTGGCGGGAATGGCGGGCGAGGAGTCGGTGGCGAGGCGCGCGCTGCCGTAGGCGTGTGTGTAGACGAGCTTGCCGCCTTTGACCACGGCGACGGAGGCGGAAGGGACGCCGGTCTGCTCGAGTACCTGCGAGGCGATTCGGTCGATACGGCCTCGAAGAGCAGGGTCGATGGTGTCGACGGTCTGGGCACTGAAGGTGACCGGAGCAAGTGCAAGGATGGCAAAGGCGGCGGTGCGGATTGTTCTTGGGCGCATGGGTGCGGTGCGGTTCCCCCTATGCCAAATGGTAATTGAATCCATCAGGCGGTGCGGGCGAGGGTGAGGGCGGTGATGTCGTCTTCCTGGCCGAACAGCTCTGCTGCTTTGGCGATTTGGTCGGCGGATTGGCTGGAGATCGCGGCGGCTCGATCGAAGCCGAAGAGCTTGCCTGCCTTGTCGCGGGCTTCGACCACGCCGTCGGTAAACAGGGTGAGCTGCTGGCCCTCGGCCAACTGGAATGAAGACTCGATGTAGACGGAGTCGGCGGCCAGGCCCAGCGGGAGGTTATTTTCGACCGGCAGTTCCTTGCCGGCCAGGTAGGGCGCAATGTGGCCTGCATTGGCCACGGTCAGCTTGCCTCCGGGATCGGCGCGCAGCACAAGGCAGGTGGTGAATCCGCCGCCGCTGCGGGCCATCATGCGATGGTTCATGGCGGTGAGGATTTCGGCGGGGCTCTGGGTGTAATGGGCGAGGGTGCGGACGGTGCCGACGAGCAAAGAGACCGTCATGGCTGCGGGCATTCCCTTGCCGCTGACGTCGCCAATGACAACAAGCACGCCGCCGCCTTTGACAGGAAGGAACTGGAAGAAGTCGCCGCCAACCTGGCCTGCGGGCTTATAGGTGCTGTGCAGCACGAAGCCGGGGATAGAGGGAATCTCCTCGGGGATCAGCACCCGCTGCACGGTCCGCGCGGCCTCAAGTTCTGCCGCTGTCTGGGCGCGATCGCGGGCGATGCGGACGGTGCGCAGCACCAGGAACAGCAGCATGGTGACGCAGTAGATCATGGTCCAAACATCCCAGAGGCTCACTCCGTAAGTGGCGAGACGAAAATAAGGGATGGACGGGATTTCGAAAGAAACGATATGGAAGAGATATAGGTACGCCAGGAAGTTCCAGAAATTCAGGAAGCCAAGAAATGCGTAAGGGGGAAGGAACAGGCGCGCATCGCGGTTGCCGCGCAGCGCGGCCCTGAGCAGCAGCAAGGGCAAAAGCACAAATCCGATTACCCCCGGGACAAAAATGCCGACGAAAGCTGAAAATCCCGTCCAGAAGCCGATATGGGCCAGTGGCACAACAAGAGAGTTAGACAGGAATACTGCGATCTCCAGCGCCAGCAGCCGGCCCGAGCGTCGCATACGGACAATCAGGCGAACGAATTCAATTTGAGCAACACTTGTGATGCCAATCGCAAGCCAGCCCAGAGAGTCCATAGCCAAAGTGAAGGTGTGGAGATGAGTCCAGATGGTTACGGCTGACTGAAGGCTGGCGGCGAGGAGCGAAATGGAGATGGCCAGATACTCCGGCTGGCGGCGCATGGCAAGGTAGAGCGCGAGCGCAACGATGCCCACGATAAAGTTGAGGCCAAACAGGGTGAAGTAGGTTGCGGTTTGATGGAATGCCTCATAGCTGGCGTCGCGTTTTGCCGGGTCGCGGCTGGCCAGGAAGACGCAATCGGCGGTCAGGGGTGTGCTGGTGCCCGGACCCGACTCTTCCGTCTTGTTGATAGCGAAGCGAATGGCAATCACCAGGTCGCCATTCGGCGCAATCATGCTGTCTGGAATGTCGTATGCGGTCAGATAGCCCTGGCGTGACTCAAGCATCCCAACCATTGCGCCGTTGGCGCCGATGCGCACGCCGTTGACGTAGAGCTCGTAACTGCCTTGAATGTATTGGACCTCGATCGCCGCGTCCCGCACCCGAGGGTCAACATGCACATGCATGCGATACCAGGCATAGGGAATGCCGTGGATACCGTAGTCGGTGAGTTGCTTCTTTGTGGAGACCGTCCGCCAGCCGCTGTCGTCGAATGCCGGCGAGGCGTAGGCGGGGTTGTCGTCGGGCGAAAAGAGCCAGTCGGGGCCGAGGTCCACGCGGGCTCCCAGCCAGAAGGCATCGAAGTGGCGCGGACTCAGTTGGTCCGGCGTGGCCTGAGCGATGGCCGGGCCAGTCGCGGCAAAGGCGCAACAGAAGACGGCCAAAGAGCAGAGCGCGCGGCCAAGGCGTCGATCGATCAAAGGACCTCACTTGCGGGGAAGAGCTATGAAGGAACTATACCGGCGTTGAAGCGCTGCTGACACGGACTTTCTACGCTACGTCACGGTCACGGCGGGCGCGGCGGTGCGGGCGAGGGTGAGGGCGGTGATGTCGTCCTGCTGGCCGAAGGCTTTGGCGGTGTCGGCGATTTCGCGGGCGGATTTGAGGGTGAGCGGGGCCAGGCGATCGAAGCCCAGAAGCTCGCCGCTGGCGGAACGGGCCTCAAGAACGCCGTCGGAGACGAGGACAAGCTTTTGATCGGCCTGGAGGATGCCGGACACAGGTACATAGTGTTGATCGGAAGTGATGCCAAGCGGCAGGCCGGGACCGGTGACGATCTCTTTGCCGTCAATGTAAGGGTAAAGGTGGCCGGCGTTGGCAAGGGAGTAGCGGCCATCCTGCTCGATGCGGACACAGCAGGCGGTGGTGAACCCGTGCTCCTCGTGGGTGAGCAGAGCTTCGTTCAGGTTGTGCAGCACGGCGGCGGGTTCCCAGGAGTCTTCGCGGCGCAGGATGCCGAGAATCATGGCAACGCGCATGGCGGCGATGAGGCCCTTGCCGGAGACATCGCCGACGATGGCGATGAGGCCGCCATCGGGGCTTGAGGAGACGAGGAAGAAGTCGCCGCCGACTTCGCTTGCGGGGAGGTAGACGCTTTCGACCTCGAAGCCGGGGGTGGCTTGCGACGACCGGGCAAGCAAAAGGTGCTGGGTGGTGTGGGCGGCCTCAAGCTCCGCCGCGGCGTGGGCGCGCTCGCGGGCGATGGCCACGGTTCGCAGGACAAGGAAGAGCAGCATGGTGACGTAGAAGACAAAGTCTTCGCTGTCGACGATGGTGAATCGGTAGCTGCCGATGGGAAGAACCGGGAGCAAATGGGCGGTCGGGAAGATGTGCACATAGAAGGCGAGGGTGTTGAAGAACCCCCAGTATTGCCCGAAGCTCAGGACGACAACAGCGGGCAAAAGCACGCGCGCTTCGCGGTTGCCCCGTCGCCAGCCCTGAACCAGCATGACCAGAAGCAAAGTGTCGACGAGAAGCAGGGGCAGGTAAAAGGTGAAGAAGCCGACGTTGACGCTGCCGCCCAGTCCAGCGATAGAGAGGAGCTGGCCAAAGCCCGCCAGGAAGGCAGCAATCTCTAGGACGAGAAGCCAGCGGGAGCGGGGACGGTAAAGAACCAATCGGACAAATTCGATGATGGCGAAGTTTGCTATGCCGTGGAAGAGCGCCGCAAGCCAGTAGGAAGGAAACGTGTAGGCGCGAGAATCGTCCCAGAACCAGACGCAGTAGAAGGCTGTCGAAGCGAGGAGAAAGATGGTAGCGGCAAGGTATTCACGCTGGGAGCGCATGGCAAGGCACAGGGCCAGGGCGACGAGTCCGGCGAGCAGGCTGAGCCCCCCGAGGAGGATATCGTCGTAGGTGGCATGCGCAATGGCGTAGCTGATTTCACGAGGCGCGGCCTCGCGGCTGAGGAGATAGACTCCGGAGGCAGCGGCCGGATTTGCGGTGCGAAGGGGCGAGCTGGTGCCGTGGCCAAGTGAGCCTGAAGCGTCGAGCGAAAAGCGGAGTGCCAGGACAAGGTCGCCTTGGGGCGTGAGCAGACTGTCGGGAATTGGGTAAGCGACGAGTGTTCGCTGGGCGAAGCGCACCAGACCGCCCGTGTTGCCGTTGGGCCGATGCGCACGCCGTTTGCGTAGACCTCGTAGCTGCCGAAAGTGTGTTCAACACCGATGTCAAGGTTGCGGGCGCCGGGGCGCAGATGGATGTGAAGCCGGTACCATCCGTAGCGATTATCGCGAATGCCGTAATCGAAAAGCTGCTTGTCTGTGGAGATAGTCCTCCAGCGGCTGTCGTCGAAGGTGGGCGAAGCGTAGGCGGGGTTGTCGCCTGGGGCGAAGAGCCAGTTGGGGCCGAGAGAGATGCGTTCACCGAATTGGGTTGCGTCGACGTGACGCGGGTCGTTGCCCGCTGGCCCATTCGTCTGGGAACAGACGAACGCGCCGCTGGCGACGGCGAGGAGCAGACAGATTGCGGGGCGAAACGTGCGGGGAAGCATCGAGATCACTATAGCTTAGCTGAGATGCGATAGGCTGGCAGAGGCGGAGCAAAAGAACGCGCCGAACGAATTGGACCAGAATTGGGCTGGAATCGAATTGGGGAGTGCGGATGGATCGGCTGGTTGCGGGACACAAGCGGTTTTTGAAAGAGGTTTTTCCTGGGCGGCGGGAGCAGTTCAAGCTGCTGTCGGACCGGCAGGCGCCGGAGTGGTTGTTCATTACCTGTTCTGACTCGCGCGTGGTTCCGGATCTGTTTCTTGGCACGGGGCCGGGCGACTTGTTCATTACGCGGAACGCCGGCAACGTTGTGCCGATTGCAGGGAACGACGTGGACGGGTGCACAGCGACGATTGAATATGCCGTCGATGTGCTGCGGGTGAAGAGCGCGATCCTCTGCGGCCACTCGGACTGCGGCGCGCTGAAGGCGGCGCTGGACAAGGAAGCGCTGGAGAAGCTGCCCAAGGCCAAACGCTGGCTGCAACATGTGGAGAGCGCCTTCAGCCATCGGCAGCCAATGGACCCGACGGACGGAGAGCAGGCTGAGCTCGGGGCGCTGATTCGCGGGAATGTGGTGGCGCAACTGCGGAACCTGAAGATGCAGCCGGCGGTGGCGCGGGCGATGGCGGAGGGGCGGCTCACGGTGCATGGCTGGTACTACGACATCCTGAGCGGGCGAATCGAGGCCTACGATGAGCAGGCGGGGCGGTTTGTTGCGCTGCTGAGCGCGGAGTTGGGGAAGTAGCGCTCGCCTGGGCGGCCGCTTTGTGCAACGGCAAGCGATGAGGCTATCGAGACGATGGAGATTCGCAATACAGGGAATGGGCTGGTGCTGGCCTGAAATTTGATTGAGATGCGCGCCGGTATTTTCAGTTTCTGGATTCAGTGAGTTGAGCTGGGAGGGGGGACTGGCAGTTTTTCGCGAATTACGTTAATCTAGATTGCAGTCTAGTTGGTTTATCTTTGAGGTTCCAGGAGCAATATGCTGGCCGCAGAGACTCAATACACAGAAATTGGCGCCTTTGATGCCAAGACGCGGCTCTCTGAGTCGCTGCGCAAAGTGGATCAGGGCGAGCGGTTCAGGATAACGGTGCGAGGGCGGGCAGTGGCGGATATCGTGCCCATCAGAGGCAGTGATCGCGAGCGCGCGGCCGAGGCTGTTCGGAATCTGTTGGCGATGACGAGGATCGAGGGAATCCCGGGCGAAACGATCCTTGAGTGGATTCGCGAAGGTCGCGAGTAGAGGCGTAGCCAAGTAGTTCGGAGGTGGTGCACATGGAGACGATTGGGATATTCGAGGCAAAGACGCGGTTGTCGGAAATTGTCCGTCACGCCGAGATGGGCGAGCGGGTCACAATTACAGTGCGCGGCCGGGCTGCGGCCGAGGTGGGGCCTGTGCAGCAGACGCAACGCATGCCAACCGACGAAGAGCGCGACGCTGCATTCCAGCGATTGATGAATCCGGCGATCAAGGGCGTTGACGGCGAGACAGTTCTCGAATGGATACGGGAAGGGCGGAAATGAAGCTCGTTCTGGACGCCTCGATGACGCTTGCCTGGCATATTGAGCGGGCAGACCCGGGTGAGAAGATTCTGGCTCGTCAAGCGCTTCAGGCGGTTCGATCGCATGGCGCTCTTGTTCCTGCGCTCTGGTATTCCGAGGTTGCCAACGGGGTGCTTGTGGCCGAACGCAGGCGAGTATCTACCGAGCAGCAGGGGATGGTTTTTCAGGCAGACTTAAGGCAAGTGGAGATTGCGATGGACTCGACGTTGCCGCATGTATCTCAGCCCATGGTAATTGCGCTGGGCAGGTCTTCCGGCCTGACGGGCTACGACGCGGCGTATCTGGAGCTGGTGCTGCGGACAGGGCGCGCGTTGGCCACATTCGACCGCAAGTTGGCGGACGCGGCTCGATTGGCGGGCGTGAAGGTCTTCGGCGATCCGGTGTGAGGGTGGGGGAGTAGTCCGGCTGGAGATTCGCGCTAGTTTTGCGGAGACGCGCAACGCTATCATCAATCGAAAGGAATGATCGGACTCATACTATGACCGAGACGGAAGTCAAGATCCATATTCTCGATGCAGCGTACAAACCTTTCCCGACCTTTGCGGAATGGGCGGCGAAAACAGCGGTGGATACGGCGCGATGGAATCGCTATAGCGCGTCTGCCCAAAGCAAGTCCGATGGTTCAAATGAGGCGTTGAGGCGGGCGCGAGAGGTGGTCAAACGTGCCGCTGCCCTGGACACTGGGGCAATCGAAGGGCTCTACGAAGTTGATCGGGGATTCACATTCACCGTGGCCTTTGAAACTGCCGCTTGGGAGGTAGAACTAGCCAAGAGAGGCGAGAACGTCAGGCCTCTGTTTGAAGCACAGTTGCACGCCTACGATTATGTCCTCGATCTTGCCACGCAAGCAGAGCCAATCTCGGAGGCGGCCATCCGCGTTTTGCATGAGGTCGTGTGCAAGGCTCAGCCGACCTATCGGGTGATGACCTCGGTCGGCCCCCAGGAGCAAGAGTTGGTCAAAGGACGATATAAGGTTCTTCCCAATCATGTTCGGACGCGTGACGGGGTGGATCATTCTTATGCGCCTGTGGATGTAACACCGGCAGAGATGCAGCGGTTGGTTTCGGAGATGCGGAGTGATGCTTTTGTAGCTGCTCACCCTGTTATGCAGGCTGCTTACGCTCACTATGCGCTGGTTGTAATCCACCCTTTCGCGGATGGAAACGGACGAGTCGCGCGGGCGCTTGCGTCGGCATTTACCTATCGAGCGATTTCGATGCCGATTATGATTCTGTCCGAGCACAAGAGCACGTATTTGGATGCGCTGGAAGGTGCGGATGCGGGGAAGTATCAGTCCTTTGTGGAATTCATGATGGCCAGAAGTCTCGATACGATAATGCTTGTGAGTGACAGTATCCGTCGAGCAGCAGTCCCCGATCCGATGGAATCGCTTGCCGCAATCAATGGTCCGTCAGCTGCTCATGGTGGCTACAGCGATCAACAAATCGACGAGGCGGGTATAAGACTTCTTGAGCTGGTCGTTGCGTGCGCCCGAAAGGAGATTTCCAAGGTTGCGCTTGAGAAAGTGCAGGGCAATGCCGATATCTCAGCAGGCGTTCGACCCGGCGGCTCAGCCATCTGGAGACCCACGAACGATGGTGGGTGGCATTTGAAGATTCAGGTCCTTTCTATTCAGCCCTCGCGGATACCAACCACCTCATTACCTCCGGCCGTTGTCGCGCGAAAGTACGATCTCCTTGTTCCGCTCGATTCTGGGGGAGACGCCGAGTTTCAACTGAGAGAAGAGGGCGGAATGGACGAGTTCTTAGTCAGGATCGAGGAGTTATTGCCAAGTATTTCCGGAACCCTCCAAATTCGGAGTGAAATGTTTGCAGAGCGAGTCGTCGCCCAGGCTCTTGCCGACCTCCGAGCGGAAATTGACCGCGTGAATCGAAGACTAAGCTAACCCATGCCCGGACGGTTGGAGCACTTTCCCATCCGTCAGTGCGCGCCTGGGGGTGGTGCGGCGCCTTTTTGGGGCTTTTTGAAGAGCCATGCGGCGGCGGCGCAGATGAAGGCGAGAATCGCCGTCCAGCGGAAGACGTCGACGTAGGCCATGAGGGCGGACTGCTGCTCCATGAGGCCGTAGAGCATTCCGAAGGAGGCCCCGCGGCCTTGAGCCGGTCCGGCCTGGCGAGACAGGTAGTGGCACAACGCTGCCGCACGTTGCTGAAGGATCGGGTTCGACGGTGATAGGCCAGCACCGATCTCGTTCTGGTGGAGAGCGGCGCGGCGGATGAGTGCGGTGGTGGCCATCGATATTCCTATCGATCCGCCAATGTTGCGCAACATGTTGAACAGGCCCGTCGCGTTGCCCATCTCTTCGCGGGGAATGGTGGAGGTGGCCATGGTGGCGAGCGGAACAAAGACAAAACTGAGCGCAAAGCCGGTGATGGTGATGGGGATGAGCAGTGTGTAGGGGCCGATATCGAGATTGACCATGCCGAACATGAGCGCGCAGATCCCAAAGCCAATAAAGCCCGCGCAGAGCAGCTTGCGCTGGTCGACGCGGCTGCCGAGGAAGCCGACCACAGGTGATCCGATAAATGAGCCGATGCCCCGCGGGCCCACGACCAGGCCGGCAGTGAATGCGGTGTAGCCGAGCACCTCCTGGTAGTAGAGGGGCAGAATAGCGATGGTGATGTAGATTGCCATGCCCAGCATGGCAATCAGGAAGCAGCCGGTGCGGAAGTTGCGGTCTTTAAGGATGTGCAGATCGACGAGGCCTTTGGGGTTGGTCCATGAGTGCCAGATCCAGCCGATGAGAGCGATGACCAGCGCGGCAACGGCCCAGCGCACCCACACAGCGCCAAACCAGTCGTCTTCCTGGCCCTTGTCGAGCACGATTTGCAGAGCGCCGGTCCACACCATGAGCAGGCCAAAGCCGATGTTGTCGAATGGGCCGACCTTGGCGTTCTTGATCCATGGCGGGTCGTACACAAAACGCATGATGAGGAAGAAGGCGAGAATGCCGACCGGGATGTTGATGTAGAAGGCGTAGCGCCAACTGAAGGTATCGGTAAGCCAGCCGCCGAGGGTGGGGCCGAGCACGGGCGCGAGCACAATGCCCAGGCCGTAGGCGGCCATCGACTGGGAGCGCTTTTCAATTGGGAAGCTTTCCAGCAGGATGGACTGCGAAAGCGGCTGCAGAGCTCCGCCGCCTGCGCCCTGCAAAATGCGGGCGATGAGAATGATTGACAGCGAAGGCGCAGCGCCACAGAAGAACGAGGCGACCGTGAAAACGACTACGCAGAAGAGCAGGAAGCGCTTGCGGCCGAAGCGGCGGGCGAACCAGTTTGAGGCGGGCAGGATGACGGCGTTTGCTACGAGGTAGCTGGTGAGGACCCATGTGGCTTCAGAGTTGGTGGCGGAGAGGGAGCCGGCGATGTACGGGAGGGCGACGGAGGCGATCGCGGTGTCCAGCACCTCCATGAATGTGGGCAGCATGACGGCGACGACGACCAACCACGGGTTGATGCCCTGGGTGAGCGGGTAGCGAGCTTGTAGGGCGGGGTTGGTCATCGTTTGCCGGACCCCGAAAAGGGTAACCGATCAAAGAGCCGATGGAAAGTGATTGCTGCCACCAAGCATGGGCAAAACCTGCCGGGCTTGCGAGCGGTTACCAGCGTCGGCAGGCGACACCTGCTCGCTCCGTAGCGCACAGATCGCGGCAGATGAGTGATTTGGGCTGTTCTCGGTCTTCCAGATTTCAAGGCGCTCGCGTTAGGTAACCCCAAGTCGGCGTATCGAAGCCACTTGGCATCTGTTCGTAAAGCAATTGGTCTATCTAAGCTCGATCCAGGAGTTCCGTGCCATACTTCGCTGCGACAGCCTTCGCCCTCTTCGCAAATTCGGCCATCTGTATCTTGTCGAGCTTGGGTGGCGCTGAAGTGCGCGTCGCTACAGGCACAC
>Ga0302275_10000280_pt1 | contig 57364 bp, 46 predicted proteins | sample III_Bog_N2_2_FD_200229 | JGI IMG/M metagenome (GOLD analysis project Ga0302275, IMG submission 200229) | Peat permafrost microbial communities from Stordalen Mire near Abisko, Sweden - III_Bog_N2_2 | ecosystem: Environmental > Terrestrial > Soil > Wetlands > Peat | place: Sweden: Abisko... | reverse complement strand
GGATGAAAGTCACAGCCTATAATCATCATGCTCGGCTCCTTCTCCCGAGCTTCACGGTCGTCTAGCAGCAACCAGTGTAGTCGGGCTGGGGGAGCCGACGCTGTCATGAAATCAGTCAATCGCATGAACAAGGCCGAATTTGAAGAGAGGCTCGCCGCGGCCCAACGGGACGCAAAAACAGGATCGGGACGCTGTCCCCGGATTCCGCTTTGCTCCACCCGAGGCTATTCTCGTTCCCCCTCCGTGGAGGGGCATTATAGGTAGTATTTGGAAACCCGATCGCTTTCCTCGGACGCGCGTGACTGCCGGGCGCTCCACTTTTCCAGATAGACCAGGCCCACACCCAGGCCTGAGACAAAAACCCCGATCGAGGAGTACTCAAGTAAATCGAGCTTTCGGTCCTCGGATGCCGTTTGGAAAACGACAATTCCATGAATATTGCGCGGTACCGTGCGCGATTCCTGCGGAGACGGCCATCTGGGCATCGTGTCAAGATAATGCACCGATATCATTGCAGACACAATCAGGCCCGCCAATCCAGGCAGAATCAGTGCCAGCGCGATCATCTTGAGCATCGCCAATGGCTTTGATTTCATGGCATTTCCCTCTCGCCGCGTCCAACTACCTGCGGCCCGATCACCCGTGCTGCACTCGCAGTCGCCGCAGTGTTTGGTGACGTGCGGAAAGCTCCGCCCTGAGCCTATTGGTCCACCAGTTATCTATTTCCCGCAGTTGTATTTCACTCAATTCCTTGAAGAAAGGCGAAGGGCCGGGCCTGAGGCAAAAGCAGAGAGTTCAGAAAATACATCCGTCAGGGGCTACACGGAGGTTATAGCAGAACCGAGGCTTCGAACCGCATTGCGTTTCTTAAGGCTGGCGTCCATAAGTAATTATAGAAAAGACTTAGGTAACTATTTTCGGGCTTGGAGGAAGGCGGTTTCAGGCTGTTTTAAGGCCTCGAACGCAGGCTGCCAATCGCGATGAGTCTCTATTGTTTGTGCTCGGCGCGCTCACCGGGGTCGCTGATCCGGCTCACTTCGAAGCTCACAACTTTCCACGCTCCTTGCGCATCCCGCACATATACGCGTGTGTAGCGATAGCTGCCGGAAACGTCTCCCTCGCTGGTTGTGCCCTGCACCTCGGCAACCGAAGTCACCAGCGCCGTCGTCCCATAGAAGCGCACCTTGCGATCTGAGATTTCCAACTGCTTGAAATGTGTCCGTCCAGTGCGCAGGTTTTCGAGTGCCTGCTCCTTTGTTTGCAGCGTGCCTGAGGAGGTAATCGCCATGTAGTCGTCCGCCAGCAGACTCTCCAGGCGTGTTGTATTCGACTTCAGCACGGCCTCGCGCCATGCTTCCTCAAGCTGGTCAATCTCATGCCGGCTCTCGTGCTTCTGCGACCTCGGCATTCCCGGCTGCTGCGCGACCGCGGCGGCGATCGCCCCCAGCGCAAGCAATGCGACAAGCGTTGCCACACACGTCACACGACGGCGTATTCGGTTCAGAGGGTTCGAGGTGGCTCCGGGCATTGGCGTCTCGGATAGTAATCTCGCACAGGTATGCTGGTCAATCCGGTCAATATCGGCACGCTGCCCAATTGGATTCACTTTGGCATCGAACCAGGCGCGCCAGACTCATTTGGACGCACTGCCCCTTGGACGGGAACCAAGCCTCAAACGAGAGCAAGCAGATTTTCCACGCTCCGCTCGCGCATCTTCTGGTAGAGCCCGCCCACCGCGTGCTTCTTGAAGTGGTCGGTTTCCCGGTGAGCGGTCAGCGCCTTCTGATCCACATACTGCTCGTAGAGCACTACCGTGTTCGGGTCGTCTTCCAACTGGTGGGGAATGTAGCTGACGCACCCCGGCTCCTGCCGCGAGGCAGCAGCTAAGACGCGAAGGGTCTCCGCCACATCGGCGCGATCTTCCTGATTGAAAGTAAGACGAACGATGAAACTTACCATGGATTCGTTTTCTCTCTCGCCCGAGTGGATTTTCAAATAGACTTCTCCGGGCCGCTGCTGCAAGTCTACCTGTGAATGCTGTCCAGGGCCGATGCAAATTCAGGCAAAACCATCGTCTGGTCCCGGTCTGGCCCGGTTGAGACCATCCCAATCCGTGCCCCGCTCTCCTGTTCCTGAAAGCGCAAATAGTCCTTCGCCGCCTGGGGAAGCTTTTCAAAATCGGTAATCCCCTCGGTCGACGCCTGCCATCCCTTCAGGGTCGTATAGACGGGCTTGACGTGCTCCAGGCCGTCCACATCCGCGGGAATCTCGTCTGTAATCTTTCCGCCAACTTCGTATCCTATGCACACGGGAATCTCCGCCAGCGTGTCGAGAACGTCGAGCTTGGTAATCACCAGCCACTCCGCGCCGTTGACCTGGTTGGAATAGCGGAGCAGCGGAATGTCCAGCCATCCGCACCGTCGCGGCCGTCCAGTTACTGCTCCGTATTCGTTGCCGCGGGCTCGCAACTCCTCGCCTGCCGCATCGTGGATTTCTGTGGGAAACGGTCCACCGCCGACCCTGGTAACGTAAGCCTTGGTCACCGAGATAACGGTGCCGATCGCCGTTGGACCCACGCCGGTTCCTGTTGCCGCCCCGCCCGCCGTTGCCGACGACGAAGTCACAAATGGATAGGTCCCGTGATCGATATCGAGCATCGTTCCCTGCGCGCCTTCGAACATTACACTGCCGCCTTCGGCGAGGATCTTGTTCAAGAGACGCCCGGTATCGGCTACGAACGGGCGAACCTGCTCCGCCGCCGCCGCGTATTCGTCATACATCTTCTCCGGGTCGAGAGCCGCGGTCCCGGTGCCAAAGAGCGCCCGAACAATCGCGTTCTTCTCTGCGCACGCCGCCTCAATGTGCGTCTTCAGCAGCGCCGGCCGGAGCAGGTCCACTACCCGCAGGCCGCTGCGCGACATCTTGTCCTCATACGCCGGACCAATTCCACGGCTGGTGGTTCCAATCTTCTGCCGCCCCGGCGCGCTTTCGGCAGCAAGCTCAATCATGCGGTGATAGGGCAAAATGACCTGCGCCCGGTTGGAGACAAATAGCTGCTCGTCGACAGCTACGCCCAGCGCGCGCAGCTTGGCAACTTCCTTCAAGAATGCGATGGGGTCGAGCACCACACCGTTGCCAATGATGCCCCGGCAGCCCGGTCGCAGCACTCCGCAGGGAATGAGCTGCAGCACAAACTTCTGCCCGCCGATAATGACGGTGTGGCCGGCGTTATGGCCGCCTGCGTACCGTGCCACGGCGCGAAACCGCTCGCTGAGCACGTCCACAATCTTTCCTTTGCCCTCGTCGCCCCACTGGGCGCCCAGCACTACCGCCGTCTTTGCTCGCATGTCATCCTGTCTCTGATGCAATGAACTCCGTACCGCATCCGCCACAAAGGCTCCGTGCCCCGTCCTTGCGATTTCACTTTGTCGCAAGGGCGGGAAACCTCAAACCTAAACCAGCCCCGTTCATGAGGAGGGCAACGCAGTCTTGGGCCTGCGCCATTTTCGCTTAATCCACGAGCGGAACTACATTCGCTGGCAACATTTTCGATGATAAACCCTGCGTGCATCCGACGCTGAGGAAGAGCTCGGGGGCCAGGACAATCGAATGGAGCTGGTGTTGTCAGCCAATCCGGAAAACAGCCTCCAGTCTTTTCCCGGAGTTTGCAGTCCAATTCGCGGAAACGCGCACAATCAACTCCATGGCCTGCAAAGCACCACAAATTTCGCAGCGCCCACAGACGGCGATCTACCCCACCCCTCCCCGCTTTCTTGCCATGCATTTGAAAACAATGAGGTCACATCAATAATGACGAAAAACGCGTGCGAAAACAAACAACTTACGTTTCAGAGGCCGTCAGAAAATACCCATTTTGCACCGGGAATGCAGTATTCTTGAGCGCCGCCGAGGCTCTGATCCGCGAAGACAACGAATCGTCCCCCATTCTACTTTCGGCAAATCTCCCCGGCTCAATGTTTTTTCGCAACTAACCCCGGAACTCCGTGTTTAGGCTAGTTAACCGTCCTCCGCTCGCAGGCCACGAATGCAGTCTGCGCCCGCTGGATAGCACGTCTCGCCTCGGGGCGAACCAACGGGCCTCTGTGAGGGAATATGAAATCCCAGTTGTTTCCGCGCCCCAGGCGCATTGCGTTGCTTTCCTTGCTCTCGGTTGACTCTCCCACGAACCGCAAAGCCGCGTCGCTGCTCCCTCGAAGTCTTATCCTGCTGGCCTCGGGTTTGCTTCTCGCGCCCCTTGCTCAGCAGGCTCTGATCGCACAGCAGGCATGGTCTCAAGGCTCGCAATATCAGAACTCGCAGTACGTTCAGGCGAACCCCAACTACGTTCAGTACCAGCAGCCTCAGCCGCAGGCCTACCAGCAGCAGTACCCCCAGCAACAGCAGTACGCTCAGCAACAGCAGTACGCTCAGCAACAGCAGTACGCCCAGCCACAATATGCCCAGCCGGCTTACGTCGACCCAGGACAGGACGATCAACAGGCAGGCTATGCCCCGCCGCAACAAGGCGGCCAGGCTTTTGGGCCGCAGCAGCTCGAACAACTTGTTGCCCCGATTGCCCTTTATCCCGATTCGCTGGTGGCGCAGATTCTGGCTGCCTCCACCTACCCGGCGCAGGTGGTCGCAGCAGACAACTGGCTCCATTCCCAGGCCTTCAGCTCGGCCGATCAGGTGGCTTACGGGGCTGACGCGCAGACGAACTGGGACCCCAGCGTGAAGGGCCTGACCGCGTTCCCCGTGGTGCTGGACCTGATGAATCGCGATCTGCACTGGACGACAGACCTGGGCAATGCCTACTACAACCAGCCGCAAGATGTTCTGCAAACGATCCAGGTGATGCGCGGGCGCGCCCAGGACGCTGGAACTCTGCAGAGCACTCCCGAGCAAGCGGTTTCATACAACCAGGGCTATATGCAGCTCACACCTGCCAGTTCCCAGGTTGTTTATGTCCCGACTTACAACCCGTGGACCTCATACGGGCAGCCGATTTCGCCCTATCCTGGGTTCTCGCTGGTCGGCGCGTTGCAGTCGTTCGCCAACTCAGGCTTGCTCAAGTACGGGTTGAGCTTCGCAACGTCTGCCTTTAGCCACACGCCTTTTGGCATTGCGGGCTGGGCGCTTAACTGGCTCACGTCTTCGGTTCTGTTCCATCAGTCTCCGTATGCATCGCAGAGCACCTCGGTAGCGCACTGGGGCAACTCAGGCGGCGGGTACTATGGGTCGCGAGGGGGTGGGTTCAATCGCACACCCAACGGTTTCAACGGATCGCAGGGCTACAACCGTTTGGGCAACCAGGCGCCGCAGCCTGTCTATACCCATCTTCCGCTAGGTGCTCCGGAACGGTTCGGGGACAACCGGGGCCAGGGCTATAACCGTCCGGTGGAAACGCCCAACCGCGCCTTCGCAGGAAGCTATGCACGCCCCGCGCTGCCGCAATACGCCTATAACCGTCCCCAGCCGCAACCGGTACGCCCGCAGCCGCAGTCGTATGGCCGGACGAATGGGTACGGGTTCAACTCGATGGCGCCGCAGGGCTACGCGGCACGGCAAGCAGCTCCTTATGACAACTCGCGGGAGGCCTGGCGGGCACCTGCGTCCACCTACCAGCGCAACGAATTCGCGCAGCGCTCCTATGCTGAGCCACGCTCTTACTCCGGCGATCGCGGATATACGCAGGCCTACGCCAAGGAGCAGAAATCAGGCGGCTTCCACATGTTCGGCGGCAATCATGGCGAGGAGAACTACCACTCTTCCTACAAGGAGCCCAAGTTCAAGGCTCCCAGGGAGTTTAAAGCGCCCAAGGCCCCCAAAATGTCAGGCGGCGGCAACCACGGCGGCGGCAACCATAGCGGTGGAGGCCACGGCGGCGGCGGACTCTTCGGCCACGGCCATCGGTAGTCGATAGCCGCAAGCCGGACAGCGGCTGAGAATCCCACATGGGGCTCGATGCCAGGTGGGTTTTCAATCGAGGCGGCGATGCCTGGAAGAGTCCCAAGGCGGGCGAGGTTGCTACTTGCTGTACTCGTCCCTGAGCTTGGTCTGGCGAGTCACCATGGGGACGGGGACGCCCTGAATGTAGACCTGCTTTACATCTGTCCTGACGTCGAGCGGGTCTCCGTTGGCCATGACCACGTTGGCGGTCTTGCCCACGTCGAGCGAGCCTAGCTGGTCGCCGAAGCCAAACATCTCGGCCACATTCAGGGTGATGGCTTTCAGCGCCTCGTCGTAGGGCAGGCCGTAAGCTACGGCGAAGCCCGCTGCGTAGGGCAGGTTGCGCGAGGAGTGGCTGCTCACGGGGCCGCCCGCATCGGCCGAGGAGATGGCGATCTTCACGCCGCGCTTGGCCAATTCGGACGGCAGCGTATAAACCGCGTCGAAACGCTCGTTGGCGCGGGGAAAATCGTAAATCGAGCCTACGATCACCGGAACCTTCCATGCGGCGATCTTGTCCAGAACCTCCTGGCTGTGGGTCACATGGTTGAGCACCACTTTCAGATGGAACTCCTGCGCCAAAGCCATGATCGTCTCGATGTCGTATCCCTCGTAGACACCGATCACCACGGGCCGCTCCCCCTTCAGATAGGGGATGAGCGCCTCCAGCTTCAGGTCGCGCTTGAAGATCTTGTCTCCCTTGTCGTCTTTCTTCGCGTCGGGCTTCGTGTCTTTACCGGCGTCGGCCTTGTCATCCTTTTTGGCAGCGGCGTCGCGGTGGGCGACGTAATCCTGCACATCGAGAAACGTCTGGCGCAGTTGGGTAATCAGGCCCATACGCGTGGAAGGAAACTCGGCGTGGCCGCCGGCTCGTCCGCCACGACGCCGCTGATCGGCTCCAAAATTCATGGCCAAGGCTACGTCTCGGCCGAGGATCATGGCGTCGCGGTCCGCACCGGCAAGCTGGATGAAGATGTCCTGGCCGGCAATCGTGTCTACGCTGGCCGGGGCTACAACGGCGTTTGTGATCCCGTTGAGGCGCGCCACGGGAATGAGCTCCGTTTCCGCGTGGAACGCGTCCGCCACGTGCATGTGCGGCATGATTTCGTCGGAGGGCTCAGCCAAATCCCTGGAGTTCTGGTCCGACTCGACTTCGATGAGGCCGAAGCTTGTCTCGGGATCGATGAGGCCGGGATACACGGTCATTCCGCGCGCGTCAACGATTTGCGCACCTTTGGGAATTGCAACCTTGCCTGCTTCGCCTACCGCGGCGATTTTGCCGTCGGCCATTACCAGCACGCCATTTTCAATGGTGCCGTGGCTGACGGTCAGCAGGCGTGCGCCGGAAATGGCAATAACTTTCTTCGCGGAATCTTCAGCGGAGAGCGGGACAGAGAGGCACGCAGGAAGAACTGCCAGCAATAATGCAACAGAAATTATTGATCCGGTCCTCAAATCGTGTTGAGGTTTCCCACCCTTGCAACAAGATCGCAAAAAGCAGGTTCCCTTCGGCAGGCTCAGGGCAGGCTTTCGACTCCGCTGCGCTTCGCTCCCTATGAACAAGGCTGATTGAGCGCTGAGGATTCCCGCCCTTGCGACAGAAAAAAATCGCAAGAACGGGGCACGGAGCCATTGTTGCGAACCGAGCACGGGGTTCATTGCAAACTTAACTCGCTGGAAGCGGGTCGGGCTGCTCAGAATGACAGGGCACGGGGCATTTGTAGCGTATCCGGTTCGCTTCTTCACTGGCCATCCTCCTCGTCGTCTGACCCTGCGTCGTTGTCTCCGTGCATCACGCCGGAAAAGTGTGGTGTGCCCAGGCCCGGCAGCGAGCTGTCGAAGAACAGGTCGCCATCGATATACACCTTCTGTGCCCGCGCGTAGGTGGAAAGCGGATCGTGGTTCCAAAGCACCAGGTCGGCGTCCTTGCCTACGTCGATGGAGCCGGTCTGTTGATCGACACCGATGATCCATGCGGGGTTCAGCGTGACCATGCGAATGGCCTCGTCTTCGGTGGCGCCGCCGTAGTGAACCATTTTGCCGGCTTCCTGATTGAGCCTCCGTATGTGGTCGTTGGAGTCGCTCTTGAGCGCCACGCGAACTCCCTGACGCATGGACATCACGGCATTCCACGGAATCGCGTCCCATGCCTCATCCTTGAAGCCCCACCAGTCGGTAAAGGTGGCAATGGCCGTTTGCTCCGGCGCAATTTTACCGGCCACTTTGTACATCTCCAGCGCATGGTGGAAGGCGCGAATCTTATAGCCGTATTCGTGCGCAATTGCCTCCTCCGTGAGGAACTCGTCGGCGCGGTAGCAGTGGATCTGCACATACAACTTGCCGCGCAGCACGTCGGCCAGGGCCTCGAGCTTCAGGTCGCGCTTGGGCGGAATGGCGTCTTTGTCGCCCTTGGCGACTTTGGCGTTGTAGGCGTCGAGGGTGGCCATGTAATTCTTCGCATCTTCAAAGGCCTGGCGCATCACTTCAAAATTGCCCATGCGCGTGGAGGGCAGTTGGTTGCGGCTGCCGTAGACGCGCTTGGGGTTCTCGCCAGAAGCGAACTTGATGGAGCCGGGCGCGTTGGGAAACAACATTGCATCGCGATCAAGCCCGACCTTATTTTTGATCACCACCGCCTGGCCGCCGATCATGTTGGCCGAGCCATGCAGCAGCAACTCAGTTGTGACTCCGCCGGCCAGGGCCTGGTAGAGCGCCTTGTCGCGGTTGTCGAAGGCGTCGATCATGTGCATCGAAGGCGTGACCGGGCTGGTGGCTTCGTTTACGTCCGAGTCCAGGGCCGAGTGCGAGTGCGGGTCGATGATGCCGGGAGTGAGCCATAGCCCGGTGGCGTCCACTACTGCGGTTCCGGCCGGTGCATTTACCGTGGCGCCTACGCCGGCGATCTTGCCCGCATGAATCCAGACAGAACCATGCTCGATGGTACCGTGGCTGGCCGTCATTACAGTGGCGTTCTTGAAGACAATGTCCTGCGGCTGTGTTTGTTGTGCATGGGCTGCTGCCGCCAGCCCCGCGCAAGCACATGCGGCTGCAATCACGCCGGCCGCGCGGGTGTCGAAGTGGAGCGACCGTCGTACAACAGGGCGCAGCGATTCAGAGGTATGCATCAGGGTGTCTCCTCAAGGGATGCGGGAAGTCTGGGATGACGGGATCGGGAGAAAAAAGGACGGGCAAAGTCCTAGGCGGGATGGTACAACATTCGAACGGCCACGCAAAGCGCTCGTTCACAGGCTATTCGAAGTTGAATGCCGCAAGGTCTCGACTGGTCTGCTACTCTACGCCCGATGACGGAATCTCTCATCACTGACCGGCTGATTCTCCGCCGCTGGCGCGAGGAGGACCGCGCGCCCTTTCAGGCGCTCAACGCGGACCCGCGGGTGATGGAGTTTTTTCCGGCTGTGCTTACGCGGCAGGAAACAGATGCCGGAATTGCCCGATTTGAGCAGCACTTTGACCGGCACGGCTTTGGATTTTACGCAGCCGAGCTCATCGAGCCAAAGACCTTCATCGGCTTCATCGGTCTCGCCGTTCCCAACTTCGAAGCACCTTTCATGCCCGCAGTCGAAATCGGCTGGCGTCTCGCATTCGCGCATTGGGGACGCGGTCTGGCCACCGAAGGCGCACGAGCAGCGGTTCATCACGCGTTTGAGACGCTCAAGCTCCCTGGCCTTGTCTCTTTCACGAGCACGGCAAATCTTCGCTCGCGGCGCGTGATGGAGAAGATTGGCATGTTCCACGATCCAACAGCGGACTTCGGCCACCCCCGCATTCCAGAAGGTCACGCTTTGCGCAGGCATGTTCTCTATCGGCTGGAATCGCACCTGAACGCAGGCGTAAAGAGAGCCGGAAACTGGAAGCTGGAATCGGGAAACGCGGTGTGATGAACTTTTGGAGGGGTGTTAGTAGCTGCGAGCTGAACTCGTTCTCTTGAAACGGGCGATTGCCATGGGCATCGGCAGAAACGGTGTCGCCTGGGGGAAGCTGCTGCGCATGGACTGGGTGGCTACCGGCCGATTCAACCCCAGCTTCAAATTGGCGATGATCTCTCTTGCCATTTCAATACGGCTTTTCTTCTTCATCATTACGAATCTCCTCTGGTGAGCTAGCAGTAAAGGGTGGGGCGGCGCTGAATGCCCGTTGAGCGCAAGTGCGAAAGCGACAAATCGGGACCCGGCTGCGGACCTCTGCCGGCCTTCCCGATGACAATTTTTCGTAGCTGAATTTCCTATATCCCCGGACGCCCGATCGATGATTCTTGTTTTTTAGTTGCTTACTGTTCCCAAACCTAGCTCTGGTCCCAGCTTGAGCGCGACCAGAACTTCCAGCAGCGTGGCCGAGTTACGGACCGATCCTGCCAGAATCGTGAGTGCCTCTGCGACGGGCGCATGTTTCTGCGCCAGCTTGTCGAGGCTCTCACTTACCTTGTGGAGATTTCTGGCTTCTTGCAGAATCTCGTTCGCCGCCATTGCGGACGCAGCCTTCCGGGAGCGTTGCCGGAGGCTGGACCGGTCTTTGTTGCTACCGGGTCGCGGCCTCACTACGCACATTCTAGGAGCGTCTCGGTCCTTTGTATGCTCACATTAGACCACCACGAGCATGGTGGTGTTTCTAACACACCTCAGTTTGAGCCGGGGGCCGTTGCAGCGATTCCTTCATGCGAGGCGACACAGCCGCGTATACAAGCTGCTCCTCTCATGCTCTCCAGACCATTGTGCACCAACGGAAGGTAATGATCTGCAGTGTGTCACGATCACGAGCGAAAGCAAACCGTCCGAAGGAATACGGGTCCGAGGGCACTTGAGCGCCTGCGAACGCAGAGGCTCAAGTGCTGCAGCGGTCCGGAAATGAAGCCAGAGTTAGACCGGTTTGGACACTTCGGCGATGGCCGGCCCTGGACCTGACGGGCCTGCCGCCTTGGCGTCCGGTTTGCGGATGTCGATGCCGCCCTTGAAGAAGGCGCCATCCTCTATGCTGATGCGGGCCGCGGAGACGTCTCCACTCAGAGAGCCCTCGGCGCGGATGTCAACGCGGTCCGTGGCGGAAACGTTCCCGCGAATCTTGCCCAGGACAACGATTTCGCGCGCGCTGATGTTGGCCGCCACCTGGCCGTTGCGGCCAACGGTGACACGGTTGCCGGGAAGGTTGATGCTGCCCTCGACTTTTCCGTCGATGAAGAGCGATTCGGACCCGGTAATCTCGCCTTTGACGAAAAGGCCTTTACCGATGGTGGCCTGTTCGCCGGTCACAGCCGGGGTACGGCTGGGAGGAGGCTCAAAGGCCGGAGGAGGTGGCGCCGGGCGGGAAGGCTCCGGAGTGGGGCTGGGGGCGATGGATCCGGTCTGATTGGGTTTCCACATTGCGCTCAAGGTGATTCCTTTTCTGTCCTGACGGGACTGGGCTGCCAAGGCAGGGGCCAATGCCACGGGCCCAAAAAAACTGAATGATCGGATCGCCGACCGATTAGCCCTCGGCGACCCCTTCAGCGGCCACTGATAGGATGCTAGTCCTTCCTGGTCCGCCAAAACGATGTCGTTTGGTTATTCTAAGACCCCGGACCACAGTTTAACGAATCGAGGACGGAACGAGGCAGAGCGAATGCACATAAATGTCCATAGCTTGCTATCTGCAGGGAGAAGAAAATAGGTAAGAAGGGGAGACGGACGATCCCCTGGAGTATTTTGCTGAGCTGCGCGATCCTCGCATCGAACGAAACCGGGAACACCTGCTGGAAGAGATTCTTCTGCTTGCCATTGCGGCGGTGCTGAGCGGAGCCGAAAGCTGGAACGGCATTGCCGGTTACGGCAAACTTTCACCGTCAGACCGATACACAACGCTCATTGCGCTGGGACTGGCGCTGCTTAGGGTTTCCTTCCTCTACACGCGCTTCGGAACTGTCCTTCGCAAGTTCCTTCAGGTCCGAGACCGCAATTCCGTGTGCTGGGGTTCACGGAATCCCAGGTCTCAAAAGCGAGACCTGGGGCACCCAGATTCATGCAGGATCATACGGTTAGAGACTTAAGCCGAGTGCGAGTTATGAAGTTCTTTCAAGCGAGTTACCAGTTCGGCTCACTTGGCGCGTGGCCAGTTTACGATCGGTTACAATCGGGAGCACAGAACGGCACCCTACATCCATGACGACAACGGAATCGAGCTTTACCGGCGAAATGCAGGCGAACCCCGCTGAACCTCCGCGCAGTACACGTGGTTTTTGGGCGCTGATTGTCACGCAGTTTCAGGGCGCATACAGCGACAACATTCTGCGCAATCTCCTGCTCTCAATCATTGTTGGCATGGGGATGGCCAGGAACCAGCGCGAGAGCTTTGTCTCCATGGTTACGCTGATGTTCTCCGTGCCGTTTGTGATCTTCAGCATGCCCGGCGGGTGGCTGGCAGACCGCTTCAGCAAGCGGCAGATCACCATCTGGACCAAGGGTATGGAGATCGGCTCCATGGTGGTCGCGACCGCGGGCCTGGCCGTTCAATCGCTGACAATATCGCTTGTAGCGCTCACGCTGGTGGCCACGCAGGCGGCGCTGTTTGGGCCCTCGAAGTACGGCCTGCTGCCGGAACTGCTGCCGGCCAAGCGCTTGTCATGGGGCAACGGCGTCATTGAGCTGGGAACGTTTCTCGCCATCATCGTTGGCACAGTAACTGGCGCTACGATGGCGGAGCGTTTCCACGGGCACGAGATATATGCCGGCTATGTGCTGCTGTCGCTTGCCTGTGTGGGACTGCTGACCAGCTTCGGCATCGATAAGGTTCCGCCCGCGGCGCCCACCAAGAAATTCCGCGCTAACATCGCCGGTGACCTCTGGCATCAGATCAAATTGATGCATCGCGATCCGCCGCTGTTTCTGGCTGTCGCCGGCAATACCTATTTCTGGTTCCTCGGTTCGCTGCTGTTTTCAACCATCGTGGTCTACGGTCCGGATGTGCTGCACATCGGGCAGACCAAGACTGGGTATCTGAACGCCACACTGGCTGTCGGCATTGGCATCGGCAGCATGATTGCCGGACTGCTGAGCGGCAACAAGATCGAGTACGGGCTCATTCCACTGGGCTCAATCGGCATGACGGTAACGGGCCTGCTGCTCGGAGTCACTCATCACGGATTGCTGGGCTCGGCTTTGCTTCTCGGCGCGCTCGGCTTCTGGGCGGGCTTCTATGCCGTGCCGGTGAATGCGCTCATTCAGCATCGGCCAAGAGAGGAAGACAAGGGCGGAGTTATTGCCGCGGCAAACCTGCTTTCATTCATAGGGATTGCGCTGTCGGCGGGCGTTTACTACGTCTTCACGGAATACATCCATCTGGATCCGCGCGGCGTGATTGTTGCCGCCTCATTCATTACCGCAGCGGGAACTGTGTATGTGCTGATCCTGCTGCCGGAGTGGTTTGGGCGGCTCATTCTGTTCTTTGTCACGCACACCATCTACCGCGTCAAGGTTGTTGGGCGCGACAACTTTCCTGACAAAACGGGCGCCCTGCTTGTCTGCAACCACATGTCCTTCGTGGATGTGGCTTTGCTGATCGCGTCGACGGACAGGCCGATCCGCTTCCTCATGTACAAGGGCATTTACGAGCACAAAATCATCAAGCCGTTCGCGAAGATGATGAAGGCGATTCCTATCTCGAGCGAACAGCGGCCCCGCGACATGATTCGCTCGCTGCACACCGCCAGCGAAGCTCTTCGCCAGGATGAAGTGGTCTGCATTTTTGCCGAGGGACAGATCACACGCACCGGCCAGTTGCTTCCCTTCCGCCGCGGGCTCGAACGCATCATGAAAGGCGTGGAGGTTCCCATCATTCCCGTAAATCTGGATGGAGTCTGGGGAAGTATTTTCAGTTTCGAACGCGGGCGATTCTTATGGAAGATGCCGCGGCGCATTCCGTATCCCGTGACGGTGAGCTTTGGAACACCGATGGCGCCGGCATCGACGGCGATCCAGGTACGCAGCGCGGTTCAGGAGCTGCACGCGGAAGCATTCCAACGGCGCAAGCCACGTATGAAAACTCTTGACCGCGCCTTTGTGCGCACGGCCCGTCGGCATCCGCTGCGCTTCATGATGGCGGACGGCAAGACTCCCAAGGTGACGTTTGGTTCGGCGCTCACCAAGACAATGTACATAGCGCGCAGGCTGCGTTATCAGATTGGCGAGGAACACATGGTAGGCATGTTGCTGCCTCCATCCGTCGGCGGAGCGCTTGCCAACTATGCGCTCATGCTGCTGGGCAGGATTACCATCAATCTGAATTACACATCGTCGAGCGAGGTTATCGCGTCCTGCGCGAAGCAATGCGGCGTGGATGTAGTGATCACTTCGAAAGCATTCGTCGAGCGGTTTCCGAATCTCGTGATTCCTGGGCGAACACTTTTTCTCGAAGACGCATTGGCTGCTCCGCGGTTCAGTGAAAAACTGCCTGCACTCCTGCTTGCGTGGCTGGTGCCGTCCGCACTGCTGCGCCGCGTGATGGGCGCAACCAAAGAGCCTGCTTCGCCGGTTGTTCCCGGCACAAACGGGCCCGAGGCTTCCGCTGTCGATCAACTGGCGACCGTGATCTTTTCCAGCGGAAGCACGGGCGATCCCAAGGGCGTGATGCTGACCCACTACAACATCACGTCCAACATCCAGCAGGTGTCGCAGGTCTTCATGCTCGACGGGCGGGATAAGATCCTCGGCATTCTGCCGTTCTTTCACTCGTTCGGTTTCATGGCCGCGCTGTGGATGCCGGCGACAAACGGCGTGGGCGTGGTCTACCATCCCAACCCGCTGGACGCGCAGGTCATCGGCCAGCTTGTCGAGAAGTACAGGGTGACATTCCTCATCGCTACACCGACCTTCCTGCAGGCCTACATGCGGCGCTGTTCGCCGGAGAGCTTTGGCAGTCTGCAATATGTGCTGGTGGGCGCGGAAAAACTGCCGGAGCGCGTCGCTCTTGCATTCGAAGATACATTTGGGATTCGTCCCTTGGAAGGCTACGGATGCACCGAGTGCTCGCCGGTAGTGACGGTGAACGGCCGCGACTTTCGTGCTCCAGGATTTCGCCAGGTGGGCGCGCGGCGCGGCAAGATCGGGCATCCGCTGCCGGGCATATCGGTTAGAGTAGTCGATCTCGACACAGGAGGGCCTGTCGCGCCAGGGACCGCGGGAATGCTGCTGGTCAAGGGGCCGAACGTGATGAAGGGCTATCTTGGCAAGCCGGAAAAGACCGCCGAAGTGCTGCACGATGGCTGGTACACAACCGGCGACGTTGCGCTTATGGAGGAAGACGGCTTCCTGACCATTACGGATCGCCTTTCGCGCTTCAGCAAGATTGGCGGCGAGATGGTTCCGCACATCAAGATTGAAGACAAGCTGCACGATCTTGCCGGGATCACGGAGCAGGTGTTCGCCGTGACGTCGCTGCCGGATGAAAAGAAGGGCGAACGCATCGTGGTGATCACGACGCTTTCAAATGAGAAACTGGCGCCCGTGCTGGAGAAGTTGCCGCAGTGCGATCTTCCTGCGTTGTGGAAGCCGCGCGCAAACCAGTTCTTCCATGTCGATGCGATCCCCATGCTGGGAACGGGAAAGACCGATCTGCGTGGAGTCAAGGTGGTGGCCGGGTCTCTGGCGCAAACTGCGGAGGCATAGGGTGGGCTTTCCTCGACTCTTCTAGAAAGTGCAAGTGGGAGACATGCCGCGGGCGATCATGGAGCTGCATGTGCTGAGCGAGGCTCGGAAGCGGCAAGCCGCCACAGAGCTGCAAACTGTAGAACCCCGAGAGCCGCGTAGAGCAGGGTGAGCAGTTGCACTCCCGTGGTCATGGCCAGCATTACAGTGAACCAGGAACCGGCCAGAGTGAGCATCCATAGAATCGTGAAGGCGCGGCGTATGGGTCCAGGGGAGATATGACGCAAGACGCCGGCGGTGACGACGAGAGAGGGGACGATGACGATCGAGTCGTAAATGCCAATGAAGACATTCAACAACAGCGTCCAGGTAAGGGTTGCCGCGCAAAGGAGGGAATTCCAGGGGGCACTCTGGCGCGACGATCTTACCCACATCCAAAAGAGAAAGAAAAATGCCGAACAGCCGAAGCCGCAAAGGACAACAAGGGCCGGCCAGGAGCGACCGCCGTGAACGAGATGGGAGAACGAACTAAGGTCCACGAGTCTAAACAGGTTGGGTCCCGAATCGGTTTGTGCTCCGACAGGATGGCTGGCAAACGAGAAGATTTTGCCGATAAAGACCGGCCAGACATCGAAGCCTTCGATCGCGGTTGTGCAGAGAACGAGGGCAGACGCCCCGGCAAGAAACCCAAAGAGCGTCTTGAACCTCCTGGTTACAAGAAGCATGGGCAGCAGGAGCACGAGTAGCGTTGGCTTGTAGGTGCACAAGGACAACGCAAGTCCCGCTGCGAAGGAGCGCCTTTTGTCGTCTTCGCAAAGGACCAGGGACGAGGCGAAGAAGCCGACTGCGGAGATTTGCCCATTGAATGCGGTATCCAGGAGGAAGGGGCGGTAGGCAAAGGCGAAACAGAAAAGCAGCGAGCGGCGCATGGGGTCAAGCGGGAGAAAGCGATCGATGAGGAGTTTGAGTCCTGCGGCATAGAGCGCCAACGTGGCAAGCAGCCACAGGAAATACGCGGCAGAGTAGGGCAGCAGACCGAGCGGCCTGAAGACGAGCCCAACAAAGGGGGGATAGGGAGACGGGCCACAGCCAGTCTGGTTGCCACGAACCTCGGCGCAGACCTGCTGAATAAGTGTTGAGTCGTAGAGATAGGGAGCCGGGTATTTGTCCAAAATGCGGCCCAGGCTGTAGAAGTACGCGAAATCCCCATTCGGTGGCCGATGGCTGTTGACGACCAAGATGGAGAAGGGCAAGACGAATCCGACCAGAAGGAGACCCCAGCAGATGAAGTTCAGATGCTTCAGCGTGACGGCGGACGCGAGGCCGCGCCATGGCTGGGCAGGCGAAATGGGAGTCATCGTGGCATTCTTTCAGCAGAGCGGATTTTCTTGCATTATAGCCCTGAGGACGGGTGCGGTCTGGGCTTGGGACGCGCGGTTGGTCAAGGTAGGGACCCCAGGGCTGTCCAGACACCGCTTCGTCATGCGGACGGCGCGACCATGCTCGGCATCTATGCTCGCTCCATAGCGAAGCTCGCAAGAATCGAATAAGACTTCAGCTCATCGTAGGCAATGAGCCGAGGCGATTACAATTCCATGGATTGGCTGGCTACTAACTCCTTGCACCTGGCGACAAAGTCGGCCAGCGGGATAGACCCCTGATCGCCCTTGGCGCGGGTGCGGACGCTGACCGTGCCGGCCGCTTCTTCCTTATCGCCGAATACCAGAATGTAAGGCGTCTTCTGGTTGGCGAAGTCGCGGATCTTGCCGTTCATCTTCTCGTTGCGGTCGTCGGTTTCCACGCGCAGGCCCGCCGCTTTCAGTTCGGCTTCGACTTTCTTTGCGTATTCGCGATGCCGCTCGCTGATGGGAACCAGGCCAACCTGGACGGGAGCCAGCCAGAGTGGGAATGCTCCCGCGTAGTGCTCGATGAGGACACCGAAGAAGCGCTCCACGGACCCAAAGAGCGCGCGGTGGATCATTACCGGCTGGTGGCGCTCGCCGTCTTCGCCAACATATTCGAGCTCGAAACGGGCAGGCAGATTGAAGTCGACTTGCACCGTGCAGAGCTGCCAGAGACGGCCGAGGACGTCGATGAGTTTGACATCGATTTTGGGGCCGTAGAACGCGGCTTCGCCTGGGATAGTGGTGTACTTGATGCCCTTGCGGTCGAGTGCGTGCTGAAGTCCGCCGACGGCAAGTGCCCAGTTTTCGTCGGAACCTGTGTAGTGATCGCGATCGTTGGGGTCCCAGGTCGATAACTCGACTTTGAATTCATTGAAGCCGAATGTCTTGAGCACAGCTTCGGCAAAATCGATGCAAGCTACAACCTCGTCTTCAATCTGACTGGGAGTACAGAAGATATGCGCATCGTCTTGCGTAAAGCCGCGGACGCGCAACAGCCCATGCATGGTTCCGGAGCGCTCGTAGCGATAAACGTTGCCTAACTCGGCGAGGCGCACGGGTAAGTCGCGATAACTGCGCGGCGAGTTTTTGTAAATCAGGATATGGCCGGGGCAGTTCATCGGCTTCAGGCGATACTCGGCGTCGTCGAGCTCCATCGGCGTATACATGTTGTTGGAGTAATAGCCCTCGTGGCCGCTAACCTTCCACAACTCGCGCCGCATTACGTGGGGAGTGAAAACCAGTGAATAGCCGCGGCGGAGACACTCGTCGCGCATCCAGTCTTCCATGATCTTGCGGATGATGCCGCCCTTGGGATGCCAGAAGATGAGGCCCGCGCCCGCGATCTCCTGAATGCTGAACAGGTCAAGCTGCTTGCCGAGCAGGCGATGGTCGCGCTTGGCAGCTTCTTCAATCCGCGCGAAGTGGGCATCCAGTTCCTTTTGCGAGAAGAACGCTGTGCCGTAGATACGCTGCAACTGTGGATTCTTCTCGTCGCCAAGCCAGTATGCGCCGGCGAGCGAGAGGACTTTGAACGCCTTCACGCGTCCTGTGGAAGGAACATGCGGCCCGCGGCAGAAGTCGACGAAGCTGCCATTGCGATAAAAGCTGACTTCGGCGCCGGGCTCGGTGAACTTGGTCACAAAGTGGGTCTTCATGAAGTCGCCATCGCGCTCGAATTCAGCCAGGGCCTGCTCGCGCGGCTCGTGGATTCGATCGAATTTCTCATCGCGGGCAACAACTTCCTTCATCTTTGCTTCAATCGTGGCCAGGTCCTCAGGCGTGAAGTTCGTGGGCCGATAGAAGTCGTAGAAGAAGCCTGCATCGGTCGCGGGCCCGTGGCCAAGCTTGGTTTCCGGAAACAACTCCAGAACGGCTGTTGCCATCACATGTGCTGCTGAGTGGCGCACGACTTTAAGGGCTTCGGCGTCGTTCTCTTTGAGGAGCTCAAGGCGGGTATCCTCTGTAAGTGGCGTAGATAGATCGACGAGGCGCGGAGCGGCGGAATTTTCAGCGGCGTACATGGCCGCTTCAGCCGACTCGCCGTCGGTTGCGCTGCTTTGACTTGCCTTCACGCCGACAGGGGTTATGCGCGCAACAACGGAAGCAGCGGCCAGGCGCGGAGAAATAGCGTTTGCGATCTCAAGAGGCGTTGTGCCTGCGGGCACTTCGCGGACGGCTCCATCGGGAAGGTGTACGAAAATGGTCAGCGTGCTCATAGCGGGTTCAATTCCAATGGGACTGCGGTGAAGAAGATGCAGCCAACACCTTGAGGATAGAAGGATGCAGGGCGGGAAGTCGAGCGGCGAAGCGGATTGGCCACGCTAATTTGGGACAGGATGGCAGTCATCCCACAAAAATGTGAGGCAAGGATGCTGCAAAAGACCGGTCCAAATGCCGATAAGAGGAATTGGCAGCGCTGATTTGCCGGGAATATTGTGACACTCGTGGCTGAGGGGTCGGCCGCCAGGAGGCGAGAAGGCTATGCAGGTGCTCTGCAAGAGTTCGAATGGGAATTCTGAAACGCATTGCTGTGTCTGTGGACAGGGTTTCATCATGTTCTGGGAGCGGCAGTCGCGCTCGCAGCGCGCCGAGGCCATCAAGGAGATCCAGATGACACTGCGGCATCAGCACCGCAACCAGAGAGGCCCGGAGGCGCACCCGAACGGCGGGTTTCTGGTTCCGGAATGGATGGGTTCCGACTCGGCATCAGGTGCGTCGATGTTGGGGCAGGCGCCAAGCTGGGCATTGTAGCCCTGGTCCTCAATGGGCGAGCGATTTGAGTTTGCACGCGGTTTTGCACCAAGACAGACTTGAGCTCCGAAGGCGTTTTGGAAGGGCCGGGAAAGATAAGAGATGAGCTCAAACGGAAACACGAAGATGCTTCACCTGGAGTCCCGAGCGTAGCCCAAAGCACGCAGACGAACTCTTACAAATTGTCTTGGTTCCAGATGCCGGTCAGCGACTTCACCCTTCGTGGTCATCGCTGCCGGCATCTTCCTTTTTGGGCATGGGTTTTCCGCAACTTTCCCACAAAAGTGGGATTTGGACCTGCTGCAAAGGATCGCGGCGCACACCCTCTACAGGGAATGTTCGGATTTCACCCATTGGACGTAATGTTACTTAAGAGCACGAAGGTAACGGACACGAAGGGGCCAGACCGATGCAAGTACTCTGCTGGAACAGCGATGAAGGAGTGGAGGTCCGGTGCAGCGATTGCGGGCAGGGTTTCGCCCTTTATTGGGGTCGTCAGACGGAGCCGGAGAAAGCAGAGGCTCTTGAAGGCATGGTCCGTACGCTGAAGAATCACCATTGCATCGCGTCCGGCGCCCATGCGCATTTAGTGCGCGGCTCTTTGGCGCCGGCATAATCAGGCGGGTCGCGCCTTCAGACGCAGCTATCCAATTTTGCTCCAGGCGAAGATCGGTTGTAAAAACGTTACCGGATACAAAGGGCAGGCACCGCTGGGAAACGCTGTTGACTAACCAGTAACTGATGGTTAGCCATGCTGATGAGTATATTGCGTTTTCGGGAAAGAGGTGGAACTCGCTCATTCCGCCTGAATCACCCGCTTCACGGACAGAACTCGAAAATCGGGGTTATGTACCTAGACGGCCCGCGCGTCAGAAGATCGGCTGCAGAACCATCCGGCCATACGCGATGAACGCCATGAGGAGGCCCAGCACGCCGCTCAAGATCATGGGCGAGACTTCGCGGTACTTGACATGCACCCCGACGAACACGAGACTCTCGACCGCCAAAACCGTGGCAGCCAGAATCGTCAGCGGCGGCAGCCAATGAAACGCGGCGGGGACGATGAGCCCGACCGTGCACACGAGCTCTACGATGCCCAGGGTCATCCAGGCTTTCCGCGGCAAGGCGCCAAAGGACGGGACGCCCTCGCTTACCTTGTCGAACATGAAGACCTTCATGACGCCCGACGATCCGTACAGGAGCGCGGCGAGGACTTGCAGGACCCATAACAGTATGTTCATCGTGTGCCTCTTCCCGGTTTCAGCGTCGGCGCGCGCAGGGCAGTTTCTCCCCGCGCGATCCACCTTTTGAGCCCAGATCTATTGACCCCAGATCCAGCGTCTATAGATAACCTCATGATAATAGCCCTTCATGTTGCACAGATTAGCCTTTTCTTAGCGGGAGCGAGCAGCATGGCTTCGTCGCCGTGCGACACGGGTTGCAAACAGACGGAAGCTTCCGAAGTGCTGCTTCCGATTTGATGGCTGACCTCAACCACTGGTTCCGGTTGTATGACCGGCTACTCCGTCAGTTACTGGTTGATTAACATCTCCACACGGCTCCGGCTTCAATGTCCTTGTTCTGCACCCTTCTGCGATGGCATGGGGCTAGACCTTGTATCGGGTGACAACTCAGGCTGAAGGGATTATTTCGCTGCCTTTTCTTCGTGGTATTCCATTTCCGTGTTGATGGCCCAGATATTGTCTTTCGTTGTAACGCCGTTGACGATATTTTCGACAGCGGTCATCGCAGTCAGCATCGAGTGGTCCTGGTTGTTGTACTTGTGCATGCCGTTACGGCCGACCAGAAACAGGTTCCCGAACCCATCAAGGTAGTTGCGAATCACGTCGAAGCGGTCGTAGCTCCCGAAGTAGGCCGGATAAGTCTTGGGCACCCGCACAACGTGGAAGTCCTCGACATCGTCAGCCTTGAGAATGCCAATCTTGGCAATTTCGGCAATGGCGAAGCGGGACATCTCCTCGTCCGAGAGCTTCCACAAATCGTCCGTTTCGTTGCAGAAGTATTCCAGGCCAATCCAGACTTTGTCGGGAGCGCTGACCAGATACGGGCTCCAGTTGTTGAAGATCTGGAGACGGCCAACCACCACGTCCGGCTCCTGGATATAGATCCAGTTGTCCTTGAGGGGCGATCCGTCCTTTTCCTTGACAGCGAGCCTTGAAGCAAGCAGTCCGACAGTGATGAAGTCTCTATACATCAATCCTTCGGAGACTTCGGTCACCTCGGCGGGAACTTGCCCTGAAGCCGTGGCGGAGACAGCACGCACCAGGTCGCGTACGGGCATGGTGGAGAGGAAGTAGTCGCCGGCAAAGCTCACACGCTCACCGGCTTCGTTCGTGCCTTCAACGGAAACGATCCTCTTGCCATCCACGTTGATCCGGTTGATTTGTATGCCGAAATGAATCTCCCCTCCAGCAGCGCGGACAAGATCGGAGGCGTGTTCCCAGAGCTGGCCGGGGCCGAATTTGGGGTATAGAAACTTCTCGATGAGAGAAGTTTCGGTCTGCTTTTGGGCAATGTCGCCGGAGGGCTTGCGTCCGAACGTCTTCTTCAGGAAGTGCATCACCACGCCCTTGAGCGAGAGGCCCTTGATGCGCTGGGCGCCCCACTCGGCGCTGATCTGGTTGCAGGGCACGCCCCAGACCTTTTCCGTATAGGACTTGAAGAAAGTCAGGTAGAGCTGCTTGCCGAAGCGGTTGACGATGAAGTCTTCGAGCGACTTTTCCTCGCGTTGCGGCAGCAGGGCCGAGCGCATATAGCTGATGCCACAGCGAAAAGTGCGGACCACTCCGAGATTAATGAAGGTTGCGGCTTTGAGGCTGATGGGATAGTCGAAGAAGCGGCGCAGGAAATAGATACGGCTTTTACGCTGGCGAACCAGCATGACCAGATCTTCGGACTTGGGGTCAGGCGCGGAAGTTGGCTGGGGAACATCCCGCTGCTGTCCCTGGTAGCGGAGCAGGCCGGATTCGCCCTCGCCGGCTTCGACGGGCATCAAATCCAGCCACCAGCGCATGACGCGGTCGGACTTCGAAAAGAATCGATGCCCGCCGATATCCATCCTGTTTCCCTTGTACCGGACTGTCCGGGAGATGCCGCCGACCTCGTGGCTGGCCTCGATGAGGATGGGCTTGATTCCGGATTGCCGCTGCAGTTCGATTGCGGCAGTGAGTCCGGCGGGACCCGCTCCGATAATGATGGCCGTTTCTTGCTTCATGCGTTGGCTCTGGTTCCTTGTTTGGATAGTAGCGCAGGGAGGCCATCTCCGTGGTCGGGGAAACCAAGTCGAGCTGCAGAGAAGAAGGCAGCAGTATCGGGCTGGTCGCAAAACAGCGCGAGGGCTGGGTTTGAACCCAGCCCTCGCGTGTTGGTCCCGATGTGTTTGCTAGATTCTGCCGGAATCCGGCCTTATAGGGCTTAGAGCGGCTGCACGTCCGCAGCCTGCCATCCCTTGGGGCCTTTCACTACGTTGAATTGCACGGCCTGACCTTCTTGCAGACTCTTGAAACCACTGGAGTTGATTGCAGAGTAATGCACGAATACGTCTTCGCCGTTCTGACGCGAGATGAAGCCGAAGCCCTTCGCGTCATTGAACCACTTCACAGTACCTTGTTCCATTTGATCGTGTTTCCTGGATTGAATTGCGCTGGAGGAATCGGAGCGACCACTGGCAGAATCTTGCTTGGTTGGGGCGAGTGCTGCTGCTGCCCGGTTCGGTTCTAACGCTGGGGATAGTGTACCATCGCTGTCAAATCAGAGTGCATAAATTCTAGGCAGTCGTCCCAAAACCACACTTTCCAAAGGGGTAATCCGCCCACTGGCGAATCCAAAACCGACCAGGGCCTCGCCTGAATACTCCCAATTTGCTCGACTTTCCACGCGAGAATCCGAGTTCTTGGAGGGTCCCCACTTCTAGGCAAGCGATGAAACTCAGCGAAATTCCCCACATCTTTCAGGGTTGCCGTCGTGTTTCTGAGCGTTTACCCGAACATAACTTCCGAGTTGCCGGTGAGAACGAAGCCGCAGGCGCCGCGGTCGCTACAGTGTTGGCTGACGAGTAGTTTAGTGGCCGGTTTAGGGTGTGAGTCACAGGAGGTAACACACTGTGACTCGTCTTCGCAAAATGATGCTCGAAGAGCTCGAGCGTCGTAACTACTCTGCCGGCACAACGCGGCGTTATCTGCGTTTCGTCGAGCGGTTCGCACAACACTTCGGCAAGTCGCCGGACAAGCTCGGTCCGGATGATCTGCGCAGCTACCAGGCCTACCTGCTCAGGGAACTCAAGCTCTGTCCGGGAAGCGTCGAAAACCACGTGGCCGCATTGCGGTTCTTCTTCGTGCGCACGCTTCATCGCCATGAGTTCCGCGAGTTCCTGCCCTATCCCAAGAGTCCGAGGAAGCTGCCCAGCATCCTCAGCCAGGAAGAAGTCGCCCGGCTGATCAACGCCAGCAGCAGTCTGTTTCAGCGAACGCTGCTGATGGTTCTTTACGGAACCGGTATGCGCCGCTCCGAGCTTGCCCGGCTCAAGATCGCCCACATCGACAGCCAGCGCATGATCATCCATGTCGTCGACGGCAAGGGGCACAAGGACCGGGACCTGCCCTTGAGCCCGACATTGCTGGAGAACCTGCGTGTCTACTGGCGCTGGCTCAAGCCCCGCACCTACCTGTTCCCGTCCCGAGTGCATCGCGATCACGAGCAGCCCATCAGCGACAAGATCGTGTGGCTGGCATGCACCCAGGCAGCGGAGAGGGCCGGCATTCGCAAGAAAGTTTCGCCGCACCTGGTTCGACACGCGTGGGCCACGCATCTGCTGGAAGCCGGTACCGACCTGCGCACCATCCAACTGCTGCTCGGCCATGAGGATCTGGAGGTGACAGCCCGGTATCTGCACCTGTCCGCGCAGCACCTGCAGAAGGTCGCCAACCCCATTGAGGGACTGAAGCTCTCCAGTGTTGACCAGAGCAGCCGTCTCTATCATCGTCCGCGTTCATGACGCGGCCGGCCATCGAAGTGGCCGACATCGTCCGTCACAAGGGCAGGCAGTTTCTTCAACGCTTCAAGGCCGTTCTGAACTATCAGCAGCTGAAGGCATACCGGGCCATCGAACGTTGCCGCACTGCCGCCCTTGGCGGGCATAGGGATAAGTGTGAGGACTGTACCTACGAAGCACCCTTCTCTTACAACTCATGCAGATCGCGCTGTTGTCCAAAATGCCAGGCACAGGCCCGCATGCGATGGCTCCAGATCCAGCAACGCGATCTGTTGAACACCAACTACTTCCATGTTGTCTTCACCCTGCCCCACGAACTGAACTCCCTGGGCCTCACTTCACGCAGGCCACTGCTCGAACTGCTGTTCGATGCCAGCTCCCAGACCCTGCTCGAAGTCGCCGCCGATCCCAAACGGCTCGGCGCAGAGATCGGATTCCTTTCTATCCTGCACACATGGGGATCCAACCTGATGCCCCATTACCATATACACGCAGTCGTTCCCGGCGGCGGACTGTCAGCCGACCACAAGCGCTGGATTCATACCAGCCATCCGATGTTCCTGCTGCCGGTTCCCGTTCTGCGCACCGTGTTCCGCAACAAGTTCCTCGCCGGCCTCCGCCAGCTCTACCGCAAGGGACGACTCAACCTCAGAGGCCCGGCCGCTCCCCTCCGTGATCCTGCGGTGTTTGATCAACTGATCGAGAAGCTTGGCAACAAGAACTGGTACGTCCACGCCGAGCCGCCCTTCGGCGGCCCCGAACATGTCCTGCGCTACCTCGGCCGCTACACCCACCGCATGGCCATCTCCAACCACCGCATCACCGCCTTCGATGGCCAGCGCGTCAGCTTCCGCTGGCGCGACTATGCCCACGGCGGCAAACAGGGCGTCATGACCCTTGATGCCGTGAACTTCCTCTGCCGCTTTTTCCTGCACGTGTTGCCAAAAGGTTTCGTGCGCATCCGCCGCTACGGCCTGTTGTCCAACCGCTTCCGCAAGCAACTGCTGCCCCTGGCCCGCACCCTCCTCGCCGCACAGGGCCGCAAACCGCTGCTTATACCGCCACTGCCTGATTGCGCTCCGTGGCACTGCCCACGCTGCGGAAAAACCATGCGCGTCGTCGAGCGCCTCACCGCTGCACAACTCTATTTCAGAGGATTCGATTCTTCATGACCGGTGTTGCCAATTCGCGCCGTCGGCTTGCTCCTCGCACGTCTTCCCGGAAGTGTGTTCTCAGCCCACAGAACAGCTCCCTGGCTGCGCTGAACTTCATCCCGCAACTGCCTCATCGCTGCGGCTCATGCCATCGACTCACCGTTCTCCATCATCAACGACAAAAAACCGGTCCACAGAATCACTCGCCGAAAGTCCGAATGCTATTCAATATCCATAAGACCATCTAAGATCACCGATCACCGCGACCGCGGCGCCTGCGCCTTCCTTCTTACCACCAAATCGAAAACGCCTCGGATAAAATTCAGAGGCTTGCTCCAAACTCGTCGCCGAGGCGTTTACGATGTTGGCTAACGGTTATACGCCCAGAACGAGCACTCACGATCAGTTTTTCCGGCATCTAGGGTGTGCGAAGAATCTTCGCGTCGTTGTCGTAGTGGATTATTCGGTCCTTATGAGCCGTCGCAAGCAAGTCGTGCATGTCGTGAGTCTCCATTTGAGAGGACCGCGCCGCGCGGAGTTGGTCCCTTCGGGTCTGGATAGCGGTAGAGTACGATCCTGCTATGGTCACCACTTTCGAAAAACACGACCCCGAGCGAGGAGACCTTGCATCCGCACGGAAGCTTCAGGAAGGGACGGTGGAGAGCCACCGTCGTCTGCTTGGCGAGGAGCATCCGGACACACTTAAGGCGATGACCAATCTCGCCGTTACGCTGTGGAGGCAGGGCGATTGGGCCGGAGCGAGGAAACTTCAAGAACAGGCGCTGACAGCGAGTCGTCGTGTGCAGGGTGAGGAACATCCTCACACACTGACGGCGATGAGCAATCTTGCCGGGACGCTGGGCAATCAGGGCGATCTGACACGAGCGCGGGAACTTCAAGAACAAGTGCTAGAGGCCCGCCGCCGTCTGCAAGGTGAGGAACATCCTCGCACACTGATGGCAATGACCAACCTGGCCGCGACGCTGAATTTGCAGGGCGATATGAAGGGGGCGCGGGAACTTCAAGAACAGGTGCTGGCAGCGAGTCGTCGTGTGCAGGGCGAGGAACATCCTGACACGCTGACGGCAATGAACAATCTCGCTACGACGCTGAAGGCCCTCGGCGACCTGGTCGCAACGCGGAAGCTCCAGGAACAAGTGCTGGAGGCCCGCCGCCGTCTGCTGGGTGAGGAGCATCCGGAAACGCTCACGGCGATGAACAGTCTCGGCGGAACGCTGTGCTCGCAGGGTGATCTTGCGGGAGCGCGGGAACTTCAGGAACAGGCGCTGGAGGCATGCCTTCGTGTGCTTGGCGAAGAACATCCAAGCAGCTTGACCGCAATGAGCAATCTGGCCGCCACGCTGCACTTGCAGCGTGATCGGGCGCGTGCACGGAAGCTTCAGGAGCAGGTGCTGGAGACTCGCCTTCGTTTGCTCGGCGAGGAGCATTCGAACACCCTATGGGCAATGAGTAATCTCGCCCTGACGCTCTACTCGCAGGGTGATCGAGCGCGAGCAAGGAAGCTTGAGGAACAAGTGCTGGGGACTCGTCGCCGTCTGCTGGGCGAGGAGCACCCGGACACGCTGGCGGCGAAGAATAGCTTGGCTCGGATGAAACCGAGAACCTTGAGGCACTGGCTGCAGCTAATGTTTGGGTAGGGGCAGATTAGTGTTCCGGGTGGATCGTCGCCTATCCGGAAATTACCTTTCGGTAAACAGCCGTTCTGGACAAAATTTGATTGAACCTGTCGGACGAAGTGTACCTTTTGGGCAGAGTCCCCCTCCCGCACATCCGATTCCTTTCAACCCCTGTCATTTATCTTGGATTGGAGCTTACAAAGCGGTTGAATTGGTTTGAAAGGCCAGCCATGTCTCACGACCCCGTCCCTAAATTGCTGCGGCGCGCTACCGAAATCTTGGACGCAGAATTTGCGGGCCTGCCGGAGTACGGGCCAGAGGCCGGAGCAGAATCCGACGTGGACACAGACGCAATGGCAGGAGTCCTGGAAACCGTGGCGCAGCGGCTGGGCGACAACTACCCGTATTTCCATCCTCTCTACGCCGGGCAGATGCTGAAGCCACCGCATCCGGTAGCGCGGGCAGCGTATGCGCTGGCGATGAAGGTGAATCCGAACAACCATGCGCGGGATGGCGGCCGGGCCAGTTCCGAAATGGAGATCGAAGCCGTTCGCGAGATTGCCGGGATGTTTGGGTGGACCGAATATCTGGGCCACCTCACTTCTAGCGGAACGCTGGCCAACCTGGAAGCGTTGTGGGTGGCGGGGCAGTTGGCGCCTGGGAAGCGAATTGTTGGGTCGGAGCAGGCGCACTATACGCATCGCCGGATTTCCGCGGTATTGAAGCTGCAATTCACCGGGATAGAAGCCGATGGACGCGGACGGATGAGTCTGGACGCCTTGGAAACCGAGTTGCGCAAGGGCGATGTTGGCACGGTAGTGGTGACGCTGGGTTCAACGGCGATTGGAGCCGTGGATCCTCTGGACGAGGTTCTGAAACTCAAGTCGCGCTACGGCTTCAGGGTGCATGTGGATGGGGCATACGGTGGCTATTTCCGTTTGATTCCAGAAGATTTGGACGAAGAAACGCGCCGCGCTTACCTGGCAACAGTGGAAGCGGATTCGATCGTGATCGATCCGCACAAGCACGGGCTGCAGCCGTATGGGTGTGGATGCGTGCTATTCCGCGATCCGGCGGTAGGACGGTTTTACAAGCACGATTCGCCATATACCTATTTCACATCGAAGGAGTTGCACCTCGGCGAAATCAGCCTGGAGTGCTCGCGGGCGGGTGCGGCGGCAGTGGCGCTTTGGGCAACGCAGCGGCTTTTGCCGCTAACGCCGGGAGGCGCGTTTGCGCAGGGGCTAAAAAGCGGGCTGGCCGCCGCTCTTGAATTGGACCGGCGCCTGCGTAAGGATGGGCGATTCGAGGCGCTGGCCTCAGGGCGTCCAGAACTTGATATTGTTGTGTGGAAGCTAAGAGCGGACGGTGCGGAACGGGCCTCGGAACTGGCGCAGGAAATATTTGTGGCTTGCGCCACAAGGAATTTGCATTTGGCTCTTGTACAATTGCCGCAATTCTGGTTTCAGCGTGCAGGTTCTGAAACAACGGAACTGGTTACGTGCCTGCGGTCAGTTTTGATGAAGCCGGAACATGCGGCGTGGCTGGGAAGGATCTGGGATCGGCTGAGCGCGGCGTGTGGCGAAGTGCTGGGAGAATAAGAGCCGATGGCTGAGATAAGAGCGGTCGAGAAAGAAAACGTTGTCATACGCGCGGGAGACTGCTGCGTGACGATTCTCCCCGATTTTGGCGGCAAGATCGCCTCGATTCTGGTCGGGGAACAGGAATTGCTGCAATGCCCTCTTGCGGCCTATGAACCCCGCACCAGAACCATGTGCTTTGACGCGGGAGACGCAAGCGGCTGGGATGAGTGCCTGCCCTCCGTGGCTGCATGTCATGTGAATACAGAAGCTGGGATAGCGAAGATTCCGGACCATGGAGATTTGTGGAGAGTCGAGTGGAAAGACAGGGAACAGGGAATAGGGAATAGGGAACAGGAACCGAAGACTCTTCGCGGGGAATGCTTTTCTCTGCCGCTGGCGCTTGAGCGGACCGTTGGGTTGACGGAAACGGCCGCTGGGTGGGGTTTGCGGCTGGATTACACGCTCAGAAATAGCGGAAGTATCCCGGTGCCGTGGTCGTGGGCGGCGCATCCGCTATTTGTTGCGGAGGCAGGAGACCGGATTGTACTACCGAGGTCGATCGACACACTGAGGCTTGAGGGATCGGGCGGCGGCAGGTTAGGCAAAGGTGGAGACACCGTGAGCTGGCCTGTGGCCACCCTTGCCAACGGGAGCCAGTGCGACCTGAGCGTTGCGCAATCGCCGGCGTCAAGGATTGGCGACAAGCTTTTCGCAGGTCCGTTGAATGACGCGGAGAGCTGGTGTGTGCTGGAGCGGCCGAAAGCTGGAGTTCGCATCAAATTTGAGTTTGATCCGGCAGCTACGCCCTATCTGGGATTGTGGATCTGTTACGGCGGCTGGCCGGAGCGGCCGGGCAAGAAACAATCCTGCGTGGCGATGGAGCCGGCGACAGCGCCTGTGGATTCGCTGGCGAAGACGGGCGCGTGGTCGCGAATCTTGAAAGCGGGGGAAACCTTTTCATGGACCATGACGGTTGAAATTGAATCCATTCCGAGAGTGAACTGACATGCAAGATCCTGCGATTTTCCGTTCGATACACCTTGCCCGCTTTGAGGCGGAGCCGGCTATCTACGCAGCCCCGGGCCGCGTGAACCTGATTGGCGAGCACACCGATTATGCGGAAGGGTTTGTCATGCCCGCCGCAATCGACTTTGCGACCCTGGCCGGGATTTCACCGCGATCGGACGGCAAGATTGCGCTGTTTTCAGAGAACTACGGGCAAGTCCGGTACTTCGATGCGGCCGAATTGCCCGCGACGGCCGGAAAGCACTGGACGGACTACCCGCTGGGAGTGGTTTCGATCCTCGCCGGTGAGGGCCACGCGATTCCGGGATTCAGCCTGAGCCTTTGGGGGGACGTGCCGCTGGGGGCGGGGTTGTCGAGTTCGGCAGCGGTGGAAGTGGCGACGGCGCTGGCGGTGACGGGTTTGATCGGGGTGAGCTATCCGGGGCCGGTCCTGGCGCGGCTTTGCCAGCGGGCCGAAAACGAGTTTGTCGGTGCGAGTTGCGGCATCATGGATCAGTTCATCTCCGCAAATGGAGCTAAGGACCATGCGTTACTGCTGGATTGCCGCGACCTGAGCTTCAAACTGGCGCCAATTCCCGACCATGTGGCACTGGTGATTGCCAACACGATGGTGAGGCATGCCATTTCCGGCGGCGAATACACCAGCCGGCGTGCAGAGGTGGAAGCCGCATGCGCGGTGATTGCCAGTCACCGGCCGGGAGTGAAGTTTTTGCGGGATGCAACGGTGGAGGATCTGGAGAAGTGGGGCAACGAGATGACGCCCAATTCGCTCAAGCGGGCTCGCCACGTCATCACGGAGAATGCGCGGACTGTCGCGGCTGCCGATGCGCTGGTGCGGGGCGATTTGAAGGATCTGGGCCGGCTTATGGCGGAGGCGCACACCAGCTATAGCAAGGATTTTGAAGCCAGTTGCGACGAGGCAGACGCGATGGTGGAGCTGGCGCAGGATCTGCCGGGACTGATCGGCGCGCGGTTGACTGGCGGAGGATTTGGTGGCTGCACGATCAACCTGGTTGAGCAAAGCCATGCGGCGGCATTCCAACAGGAGCTGGCTGGACTTTACGCCGGACAGACCGGAATTGTGCCGCAGATCTTCATTTGCCACGCCTCGGGGGGCGCCCACCGGGTGGAGTAGGGCATCCCCAGGATTCCTTATAGCTTCAAATCCATCCAGGCGCACGAAAGGCGCCATTTTCAGCGACGCCTTTACTCCTGGCGGATTTTCATGAGGCGCAATCTCCGCAAGCATCCTATGCGCCGTGTGAAAAGAGATTTCCGTAACTCATTTTTCCAATCTATCGGGTGTTTTGGATCGGTTACCAATGGCCCAATTGTGCCAGGTTTCCAGCTGGCGATTCTTGGTAAAATCACAGAAGTTTAATCTACAGAAGGCCAGGAACGATTCCGGTTCCAAAACCGGCCTCAGGGAAGTTTATTCCCAGATCGTCGCTTTTCAGCACCGAGCGAAGTGGAGACAATGGAAAGATGCAACTGACATCAACCAAGCCGTTCTCGTACGAATCCTTTCCCACCGCAGGCGTGGTGGCTTATTTCTCTATGGAGATCGCAATCAATCAGGCCATGCCGACTTACTCGGGCGGCCTGGGCGTGCTCTCCGGAGACACATTGCGTTCGGCGGCCGATCTGGGAGTTCCGCTGGTGGCGTTCACCTTGGCGCACCGCAAGGGCTATTTCCAGCAGCATCTCGACGGCAGAGGCATCCAAAGCGAAGATGTTCAGCCTTGGAATCCGGCGGATTTCTGCACGGAGGAAGAGGCCAGGATTACGGTTAGCGTGGAAAGCCGCGTCGTGACCGTGCGCGCCTGGCGCTACGATCTGGTTGGCCGCTATGGGCACGTGGTACCGATCTACCTGCTGGACACGGATGTGGGTGAGAACTCCGGATGGGACCGCGGCCTGACCGACCACCTTTATGGCGGAGACACGAACTACCGTCTGCAGCAGGAGATTGTTCTGGGGATGGGCGGGGTTCGGATGGCGAACGCGCTGGGCCACCGGGTAAACGTCTACCACATGAACGAAGGCCACGCGGCGCTTTTGACCTTGGCGCTGATCGAGAGCCAACTAGGCGGCGGACCGCTCGGTGTGCCGACGGGGTCAGACCTGGCACTGGTTCGGCAGAAGTGCGTATTCACGACACATACGCCGGTTCCGGCGGGGCACGACCGCTTCTCGACCGAACAGACGATTCGGATTCTCGGCGCGGACCGGACGGCACACCTCGAAAAGCTGGGGTGTTATCGCGATGGAATGCTCAACATGACGCTGCTGGCGCTGAAGTTTTCGCGCTATGCAAACGGCGTGGCCATGCAGCACGCCAAGGTGTCGCAGGCGATGTTCCCGGAGTTTCCGATCGATTCAATCACCAACGGGGTGCATTCGCCGACGTGGGTTTCAGAGCCGGTGCAGCAGCTTCTGGATGCGAATGTTTCCGGATGGCGCCGCGACAATCTGTATATTCGCAACGCGATTGACCTGAACGAGAAGGCGATTCTTGCGGCACATGCGCGGGCCAAGGAAGACTTGCTGGCCGAGGTTGGGTCGCGCACCGGAGTGGTGCTCGATCCGAAGATTCTGACGCTCGGCTTTGCGCGCCGGGTGGCGACCTACAAGCGGGCCACGCTGCTGTTTACCGACCCTGCGCGCCTGGTGGAGATTGCCAACGCGGCGGGCGGATTGCAGATTATTTATGCGGGCAAGGCTCACCCCCAGGACGAGCCCGGCAAGGCGCTGATTCAGAAGGTGGTTGAGGATGCGCAGAAAATCTCGAACAGCTTGCTGAAGATTGTTTACCTGGAAAATTATGCGTGGGACCTGGGCGCGCTGCTGACGGCGGGCGTGGATGTCTGGGTGAACACGCCGAAGCGGCCCTATGAAGCTTCGGGCACCAGCGGCATGAAGGCGGCGCTGAACGGCGTTCCGAGCCTGTCGATTCTGGACGGCTGGTGGATTGAAGGCTGGATTGAAAGCGTGACCGGCTGGGCCATCGAGGACGGTGCCAACGACGAGGAAGAGGCTCAGTCGCTCTACAAGAAGCTGGAGACGGCTGTGGTCCCGCTCTATCTGGATGCGCCGGAAAAATGGGCGCGCCTGATGCGCACGACGCTGGCGTTCAATGGCTCTTACTTCAACACCAACCGCATGGTGAAGCAATACACAAGGAATGCCTACTACCCGGTGCAACTGATCGAGAAGACCAAGGTGGAGGAAGAGGCGTTCGCGGGATAGGCGAGCGGGGCAGCAAGTCGGCCCCGTGCCCTGTCCTTGGCGTCATTATGAGCATCCTGACTCGCGGGGCGAGTTACGACTGCATGAACTCCGTGCCGGACGCGCAACAAAGCCCCGTGCCCCATTCTTGCGATTTTTTCCTGTCGCAAGGGTGGGAAACCACGATCTCTCGATTTCACGCTGACTCGCTGACTCGCTATGCCGGCCGCCCCGTCCCCTTCGCCAGATCGCAAGCCCGCCACAAATACCAGCTAGCCACACTCCGGAACGGCGCCCACTTCTTTCCTCTCTTCAACAGCACATCCGCCTTGGGCAAATCCGCCGCCGCCAGCGCCCGCGTCTTCGGCACCCTCTGAAACGTCAACGCGAACCCCTTGCGCACCCCATAGTCCGTAACCGGCAGCACGTCCGGACGCCCCAGCCGGAAAATCAGCAGCATCTCCACCGTCCAGGCCCCAATCCCGCGCACCGCCGTGAGCCGCTCGATAATCTCCGCATCGGTCAGCTTTTTGATCGCCGCATGGGAAGGCACTTTCCCATCCAGGGTTTTCGCCGCCAGGTCCCTGAACGCCTTGATCTTGTTCCCTGAAACCCCCGCGGCCCGGAGCGGTTCATCCGGAGTGTCAATTAGAAGCTGCGGCGTCGGGTCGCCCCCAAAATACTCCCTTACACGCCGATGAATCGTAGCCGCCGCCTTGCCATGCAACTGCTGGTAAAGAATCGATTCCAGCAGCGACTCAAACGGCGACGGCGATGGATCCAGCCGCAGCGTGAACGGTCCGGCCCGCTCAATCAACGCCCCCAGCTTGGCGTCTCTCGCTTTCAGGTGCGCTAGAGCCTCAACGGCATCAAAGGGTAGTTTTCTGCTTCGCCCGTCATGAATCATAGGCTGGAGTCTATCGCATGAGCCACAGCGTCAGATAGACGTGCTCGACAATGCCAGCCGCTCTCAACTTCGGTGGCAGTGCATTTTGATTCTTGCGAGGTAACTTGATCCTTTCGGAAGCAGTGAAGCAGGATGGGAAATTTCAGAACCCCGTCCCGACGCAGGTTGGCAGGCCTTCCATGATCTTCAGGCTGCTACCGCTCTATCTCAATAACAAAGAGGAGAAGGTTCCGCGAGATCCACTCGGCCCCTTCCGCACCGATGCGCGTTTGTATACGACACCACCCCGGAACGGAATGCGCGTGACATGGTTCGGCCACTCGTCCATGCTGCTGGAGATTGACGGCGTACGTATCCTGATCGATCCTGTGTGGGACCGGAGGGCCGGCCCATCGCGATGGCTTGGCCCCAAGCGGTTCTTTCCTCCAACGCTGCCGTTGGATCAGTTGCCTCCCATCGATGCGGTGCTGATCTCCCACGACCACTACGATCATCTTGGCAAGGCAACCATCCAGCAGCTATCGAAACTGCCGGCCCTGGCTACTGCGCAGTGGGTTACTGCACTCGGTGTAGGGAGGCTGCTGCGGGACTTTGGTGTGGCCGCGGTACAGATTAAGGAATTGAATTGGACACAAACAATGACGATCGCGCATGGAGCGTGTACAGTGACGTCGATCCCGGCTCGCCATTTCTCCGGCCGAAGCTTGTTCAACCGGTTTGAAACCCTCTGGGCTTCGTTTGTAATCAAAGGGAAGATCCATTCCGCGTATTACGGCGCTGACTCAGGCCTGTGGGAAGGATTTACCGGGATTGGAGCAGTTCATGGGCCTTTTGACCTGACGATGCTGGAGATCGGCGCCTTCCACGAGCTGTGGAAGGACATTCATCTGGGCCCGGATAGGGCCGCGCAGGCCTATGCAGCCCTGGGAGGGCCCGCACGAGCGGGTTTGCTGATGCCCATTCACTGGGGGTTGTTCGATCTTGCGCTGCACGGATGGCGGCAGCCCATCGAGCGCCTGCTGGAGATTGCCAAGGGTCAGCAGTTGCCTTTGTTTGCACCGGAGCCCGGCTTGCCAACAGAAGTTGCTCCAATCCAGTCTGATTGGTGGCGAACTCAGAGGGCAGTTGCTCCCTAACGCCGTCGCGAGGGAGTGGATCAGCCGCGATTCGCGCGAGGCAGGGCGCACCTGCGTCCTGCCTCGCACCGTCAGTCGGTTACTTGGTGTTGCTTTCTGTGGTGTGTGAAATGTGAATCTGCGTCTTGCCGTCGAACTGGTTTGCTTCCTGCGAAATCGTCACTTGCACCATTTCGTGCTCGCCCTTCTTCAGCGACAAGATAGCATTGGCCCCGAAGTCCATCGTGCTGGCCTCGCTGCCCAACTTGTCCTTGTAGAAACCAACCACTTTTTCCTTGGCGTCCGAGGTCAGGAATGTCGCGGTCACCACCGAACTGCCGGCAATATTCATGCGCAGGTTCCCTGACTTGCTGATCACTGCGCCAGGATAGATATCCGTGCCCAATTCGCTGGATGTGAACTGCATGTTCGAATTCGCGCTGATCGAGCCGCCCGGTGTGGTGATTGTCGTCTCACCGGTCATAGAGTTTACTTTCACCGCATGGGCCACGCGATAAATCCCGTAGCCAATCACCCCCACCACCAGCATCACCAGAACAACAATGACGCCAATGACGATCAGGATAATCTTGAGCACACCGCCGCCCCCGGATTTTGCCGGCGCAGCCACGGGTTGGGGTACCCCGCCCACAGGGGGAACCACCTGTTGATATTGCGCAGCGACGGGTTGGAAAGGCGGCGCCGAGGCGCCTGTTTGCTCGGGGGAGCCTTGACTTCCAGGGTTCTGAGGCAATTCAGCCACTGTAATCTCCTTGCTGGTGCGTTCGTTTCGGGACGCACGCTTCCCTTTTTCGGATTCCAGCCAATATACCTTAATTCCCCCATCAATCATTCATCTTTTATCCGCGCAGCCGCCATCTACCGGGTGCTTCACCTTCACCACGTCCTTGCCGTTGTGGTCAGGGTGGGCGCCGCGAACCAAAATTCACTGTCGCAGCCCCTCAAACCAAAACCCACCACCCATCAACCCATTCCGCCGCTTTACCATCAGAGCGTAGGCTGTTTCATACAGGAGCGCGAACGCAATGAAGATGCGGCCAGGTACACAAACGGGATTTCTGCTCTGCGGCAAGGAATGGATCGACGGCGAACCCCTTGAGGTCCGATCGCCATGGGATCAGGGCCTCGTCGGCCATGTGTCGATGGCCACCCGCGCCGACGCCCGCCAGGCCGTCAACCACGCCGTCGCCAGCCTCCGCCGCACCCGTGCCCTGCCCCGTTGGAAGCGCCGCGAGATCCTCGAAGACGTAGCCGCCGCCCTTATCGAGCAAAAGGAGCGCTTCGCCCAGCTCATCGTCGCCGAAGCAGGCAAGCCCCTCCGCCTGGCCCGCACCGAAGTCGATCGCACCGTGCTCACCTTCAAAACCGCTGCTGAGGAAGCCGCCCGCCTCGGCGGTGAAAGCCTGCCCCTCGACCTCACCGAGGGCAACGAAGGCCGCTGGGGACTCGTACAGCGTTTCCCCGTCGGTCCCATCCTCGCCATCACCCCGTTCAACTTCCCCCTCAACCTGGTCGCTCACAAGCTCGCCCCCGCCATCGCCGCCGGCTGCCCCATCCTCATCAAGCCCGCCCCGCAAACCCCCTTCACCGCCCTCGCGCTCGGTGAAGTCATTCTCAAGGCCGGCTGGCCCGCCGAGGCCCTAGCCGTCCTTCCGCTCTCCAACACTGACACCGCCTGGCTCGCCGAAAAGGAAGACCGCATCAAGCTTGTCTCCTTCACCGGTTCCGCCAAAGTGGGTTGGGATCTCAAAGCCCACTCCGGCCGCAAGCGTGTACTCCTCGAACTCGGTGGAAACGCCGCCCTCATCGTCCACGGCGACTGGCACGACCTCGACGAAGCCGCCCTCCGCACCGCCCACGCCGCCTTCAGCTATGCTGGCCAGTCCTGCGTCTCCGTCCAGCGCATCTTTGTCGAGCGCAAGATCTTCCAGACCTTCCTCTGGAAACTCGTCGAAATCACCGCCAAGCTCGTCTCCGGCAACCCCGCCGACGAGCCCACTGAAGTCGGCCCACTCGTTCGCCTTGCCGAAGCCGATCGTGTCGAAGCCTGGATCAAGGAAGCCGTCGAAGGCGGCGCCAAGCTGGTCGCCGGCGGCGAACGCCACGGATCTCTCATCACCCCCGCCATCCTGACAGCCACCAAACCCGGCATGAAGATACGCGACGAAGAAGCATTTGGCCCCGTTGTCCTCATCGAGCCTTATGACGACTTCGAGCAAGCCCTTGCCGACGTCAACCACTCCAAATACGGATTACAAGCCGGCCTCCTGACCCGCGACGCCGGTCGCATCTTGACGGCCTACAGGGAGTTAGAAGTAGGCGCCCTGATCGTCGGCGACACCCCCGCCTGGCGTCTCGACCCCATGCCCTACGGCGGAGTAAAAGAAAGCGGTTTAGGCCGTGAAGGCATAAGGTCCGCGATAGAAGAAATGACCGAGCCAAGAATGTTAGTAATGAGCGGCCTCAGCTAAGGAACCTCTGATTAAATCGGGGGTTCGCTGTTTGAAAGGGCATGGCGGAGCACCCTCTGGATCCCATGCCGCCTGGGAACTCCAGATTTGTTGGGCTTCGGCCCTGAGGGATTGCTTTCTTCCGCCCAGAGATTTCCCAATCCAACCTATTCAGACCATCCCTGGGGTCCAAAGCCACAAGTTCGTATCAAAAACAGACCTGCTGGCACTTTGGCAACCAAAAACTCCATTCGTGGTGTTTTGTCACGGCTCAAACACAAAAAAACGCCCCCCGGTTACGCTTGCCTGGATGGATTCCAAGTCTGGCAAACCGGAGGGGCGAGGAGCCGCAATCACAAGAAAATGGGCTGTCCAGCTAGACCCTTGCACACGGATCGCTCCGCTACAGGTATCTGCTATGGCTCATCTTCTGGACCGAATCCCAATATATGGTCTGCCTTCGAATTCCAACAGGTTCCATCGGGTACCATTTTGATCTATTCGCGCCTAAACCTTTCGCAATATTCACGTTAATACCCAGTAGACAAGTCCAATGTCCGGACGTATGATACGCAATACAGTCCGTTTCGTTCCAATTGTTGCACTGTATTTTTTCCGCGCACAAGATTATGTTCTGGGCCCCCATGTTGCCCATGGCAACAGAAGCTTCCACGCCGGATCAGTCAGCTCCAGGAATGATTCTTGACTCTCTTGACTCGAGGAGCAGGGTATGCCCGTGGGAACAAAATCCATACAAGAACCCGCGCAGTCAACCCAGGCGCCCGATCCCACCGCCGTCCGTGAGCAATTGGACCGCCTGGTCGCTCACCCTTTGTTTTCAAACAGTAAACGCTATCCCGTCCTGCTGGCCTACACCGTAGAGCAGACCCTCAAAGGCAATGCCGTCGAGCTCAAGGAGCGCAGTATCGGCATTGAAGTCTTCGGCCGCTCCCCAAGCTATGACGCCAATGCAGATCCGGTTGTCCGCATCACCGCCGGTGAGGTCCGCAAGCGCCTCATGCAGTACTATTACGACGACTCCCACGACGGCGAACTCGTAATAGAACTCCCCAGCGGCTCCTACGTCCCCCTTTTCCATTCCCCCGACCCCCCACCGCAGCCGGAACTGACCGCGGCTTCGCTCGACGCTGGGACCCAGCTTGCAACCCCTCTGCTAACTCCCGTGCCGCATCGGCTTGTGCCTCGAAGGCGCTGGCTTTTCCTTGCCTTTCTTTTCGGGTTAGCCATAGCCGCCAGCTTTGGCATTGGGTGGCAATTCCACGACTTCCGCGATTACAAGCCTCCAACCTCCATTGACCGCTTCTGGGCGCCCATCACCGAAGGCACCACGACGGCGACTTACTGCCTGGGTGAGCCCGCCAGGAATCTCGACGTTGGATCGATTAATTCCTTCGACGCTCCCGTTAGTGGGTCACAGCCTGAACCACTGTACTTCCGACTTCATCTGTCAGGGCATTTGGCCTTGGCCGACGTAATCACTCTTACCCGCACGGCAGCCGCGCTGGAGACGCGACACAAGGCCTTCCGCGTGCTCCCAGCGTCCGAGGCCAGTTTCGCGCAGCTTCGTGAGGGGCCCATCGTCCTTATTGGCGGATTCGATAACATCTGGACTCTACGCGTTACGCAGAAGCTGCGTTTCGGATTCGAGTCCAAAGATGGTGTTGCCATTATTGTCGACCGCAAGAGCTCGAAAGAGACCACCTGGGCAACAGCCTGGGATCTGCCTTACCAGAAGCTCTCGCGCGATTACGCGATCGTAGCCCGCATCCACGACAACACAACGGGACAACCTGTAATTGTTGCCGCCGGCATTTCGGAAGAAGGCACTGAGGCCGCCGGTGAAATTCTCTATAACCCCGTCTATCTCGACTCGCTTCTGGCCAAACTCCCACCCAACTGGGAACAGTTGAACATGGAAGCGGTGATCGAAACGCAGGTAATCGAGGGCCACCCCGGCCCGCCAAGTATTCTGGCCGTAGAGACCTGGTAGATGTTGAGGGCCCCAAGTTGCGAGGGGCGCTCTCATTCGGTTTTCTTGTGCTGTTATCCCGAAAGGTATAACTCACCGCATGACTGCGCAGGGACTGTAGCGCAGCCATGCCGGACGGCAAGGTCACGAACACAGTGCATCGACGACTCCCATCGCTGACGGTTCCCACAATCAGGCAATAAGATTATCCTCTGAAACATTCGTCGGATACGATGACCCGCTCGCGGGAAGTCGCGGTGCAAAGAGACCTATTAAGTCAGTTAGTGTGGTTCTTCAAGTCATAAGCCCTTATCAAGTCCTTGAAGCGTGGCTCTCTATAAGGAAGCGTGCTTGAGGATATTGGTTCTGGGATAAGGCATTTGAAGAACCGATGTAGCCTGCCTACTTAGCCTTGGCCTTCTGCGCGGCCCAACGCTTGCGCTGCGCATCGGCAATCCGCTTGCGCGCCTCAGGGCTCAGCACGCGACGCTTCTTGACCTTCGCCTGGGCCGGTGTCTTCTTCACTTTAGACAAAGCGACCTTCTTGGCAGCTACGCCGGTGGTGGCCAGCAGAGCGCGAATCTGCGTCAGCTTTGCAATTTCTTCGTCAATTTGTGCAAGGATCGATTCAATAGCCATTAGTCAAGCTTAACTCAGCATTTCGGTTTTGCACAATGAGCACGAAGAGTTCTTTCATGAACAAGCGGGATAACAGACGATTTATTCCGCCTTCCCCACTGTCTTATCCACATATGCCTTTTGAAGTACAAAGAAGGCTGCCTTCTTTTGCCCTTGGTCCGAGATAAGTCCCTTGCGATTGAACTCATCCTGAATCCCAGGAAGAGGCCTGTTCGGCGAGCGGAAATCCATCAGAACCCACGGGCTCATGCCTCTAAGTTGGGGAATTCGGTTTAGCATACCGAATTGGTGGCGATAGATACTTGCCTGGTATTCCTCGGTCCAGCGGTCCTTGTCTTCACCGTGCAGTCCCGCCTTTGCATCGCCGCCAAATTCACTCACAATCAACGGCTTCTGATAGTCGATGCGCCACTGAGTTACATCGGCCGCTTCCGGGTACTGTTCGTACCAGCCGATATATTCATTCACACCGATCACATCCAATGCCTTGCCCAATGCATCGTCAACAATCTTGGTATGTCCTTCCGCACGAACCAGGAGCGCCGCTGTAATAAGCCGGGAAGAGTCCAGCGTGCGCGCTCTGGTGGCTAGCGTCTCGATGAAATGCGTACGCGCCTCCGTGTTCGGCGTCTCGTTGGCCATGGACCATAAGACGATGGCTGCGTGGTTACGCGAAGTCCCGATCTCTTCGTCTAACTGCTGCTCGGCCTTGGCCAGGACCTTTGGATTGTCAAACTGCAATGCCCAATAGACGGGGTTCTCCGACCATACAAGTACCCCCATGCGATCGGCCGCGCGCAGCATCGTTTCATCATGGGGATAGTGCGCGAGCCTGACAAAATTGCAACCGAGTTCCTTGGCCCATCCCAACAACGTCTCAGCATCCTTGTCTGTGTTGGCTCGCCCAGTGCGGTAAGGCGCTTCCGCGTGGACTGACACGCCGCGCAGAAAGATGGGCTTTCCATTGAGCAGAATCTCGGTTCCGCGCGTCTCCACTGTGCGGAAGCCGATAAGATCCTCAATCGCGTCCTGACCTGCACTTACCTTGACCTTGTAGAGTTTCGGCGTATCAGGCGACCAGCGTTCCAACCCTTGGACCTCAAGGCGAATTGCTGCAAGGCCCCCGTCACCAACCTTTGCGGATGTCTTTACGCCTAACTCGGGAATCTCCACCACTGCCGTTGCCCCGCGTACCGGGCCTTCCACGTGGACCCATCCCTCAATCACCGATCCTTCCCCGCCGGATAAGTGCAAGTCGTACTGATCGATGAAAGCCTCGGGCACTTCGATAAGTGAGACCGAACGCGTCAGTCCTCCATAGTTCCACCAATCCGTTTCCAACGTGGGCACGCCATCTTCGTGGCGTGTGTTATCCACAGCAGCCACCACAAAGTTGCCGCCCGCATGTATCACAGAGGTCACGTCGCAATTAAAGCTGGTGTATCCGCCTTCGTGTTCGCAGACTTTCTTTCCATTCACCCAGAACCACGACCGGTAATTCGCAGCACCTATATGGAGAAATACGCTTGTATGCTCCTTCGGCTGATAAGTGAAGTCGCGCTCGTACCAGATAGGTCCTTCATAGTAAAAGAGCGAATCGCGCTGCGTATTCCAGTCGCCCGGGACCTTTAGCGTTGGCGCTTTGGCAAAGTCGTATTCTATCGGGAACGGGTCGCCGGGCTTGGCTTTCTGATTCAGAAACCAGCCATTTGCCTTCTCCTCATGATGAAAGCTGAACAGCCCTGAAAAGTAAGGATCGACAATGGTTCCCCAGTCTCCATTGAGCGAGGTAGCTGGCCTCATATCTGCGCCGGTAATGACGATGGGCGGCTTTACGGGCGCGGTCTCAGCACTTAATGCATTGGAAGCAAAAAGAGCTCCAGCGAGAGCTATGACAATGGCGGCGTGCCATGCGGTGTCTGTCCCGGCAAGCGGGCGAAAAAAGAATGGCTTCATTGCGGACCCTCATAAATGCTGGATTGAATTGGAGACGCAGGCGCATTTCATTGCGCGAGTTCAGATGCTCCTATCGGACCCGCAATCTTATCGCCTTAACGGCCAGCGTGTACACCGCGCAGCCGTTGGCGAAGTGCCTTGCAAAAAGAAAGGGGACAGGCATCACAGCCTATCCCCTTCATGGAGAGATCGGTTTTTCTTAGCTCCGATCTACGCTCCCAGATACTCCACGTGCGCATAAGTGCCTAGCCGCACGTTGTAAGCAAGGTACCAACCTTCGTGGTCGGGATCGTCGTAAATCACGATATCGTCGGAGTCCCAGAGCCATCCGTCGCAGAAGGCGACATCGGCGGCGGCAATCGACCAGTACCAGTTGTTGAACCAGAAGCGGCTAGGGCCGCCACCGGCAAGATGCCATACGTGGCTTCGCCCAAAACCGCCGGTAAAGCGGCCGTGTTCGAATGGGTGATCCACATGATAGCTGGCATCGTCTTTGCCCGTGTCGTGACCTACCCAGGTCTTGCCATCCACGTGTGGAACACTGGGGTGGCCCGTTTTGTCACTGTAGTTACGGGTTGGTTGAACCGGGTGCGGTTGAGCCTTCAACGCAGGGGGACCGCTTTTCGGAATGGGTGGATGCGCGGCGTTGCCACCGGGCCGTTCTGCCGGGCGCTGAGCAAACGCTGGGACTGCAAGAATGAGCAAAGCCGCAAGAGCTAGCTGAACAGGTTTCATGGATTCCTCCGGATGCCCGTGGGGAAGGCAGTTACTCTCCGCTGCCTTTGTCCCTGGATCGGGTCATCACCAACAACATTAAATGAGACACAATCGAGAAAGGCAAGTTGCGGTGCTGTAAATTCCCGCCCTAAACTCCCACTGCAACTGGCGCGCGCCGCCACGCATACAGAGGGAACCGGTTGGCCAACTCGGCAACTTCTTGACGGATTCTTTCCAAAGCCGCATCGTCGTTGCGCTTGTCGAGGGCCTGGCTGATCCACAAACCAATCTGCTGCATCTCGGGCTCCTTCATGCCGCGCGTGGTGAGCGCCGGTGTTCCCACGCGAATGCCCGATGGCTTAAGCGGCGGGTTCACATCGTAGGGAATCGAGTTCTTGTTCACCGTGATGCCAGCTTTGCCCAGCGCGAGTTCCGCCTCTGAACCCAGAATGCCCTTCTCGAAGACATCCACCAGCATCAGGTGGTTGTCGGTGCCGCCGGAGATGATGCGGAAACCAGCTTCCTGCAAAGCAAGTGCCAGCGTCTTCGCATTGGCCACGGTCTGCGCCGCGTATGCCTTGAATTCCGGCCGCAGCGCCTCGCCGAGAGCCACAGCCTTGGCTGCCACAATATGCATCAGCGGTCCTCCTTGCTGCCCTGGGAAGACGGCCTTGTCCACTGCCGCGGCCAGATCCTTGCCACAGATGATCAGTCCCGCGCGCGGACCACGCAACGTCTTGTGCGTTGTGGTTGTGGTAATGTGCGCATGAGGCACGGGCGAAGGATGAACCCCTCCCGCCACGAGGCCCGCAATATGCGCCATGTCGAATACGTAGACTGCGCCAACTTTGTCGGCGATCTGCCTCATGCGCACAAAGTCCCAGAGCCGCGGATAGGCGCTGCCGCCACCGATGATCGCTTTCGGCTTTTCGCGCAAAGCAATCGCTTCCAGCTCGTCGTAATCGATCAGCTCTGTATCCCGCCGCACCTGGTAGAACGTGGGCCGGTAGAGCTTGCCGCTGAAGCTGAGGCGGTGTCCATGGGTCAGGTGACCGCCGTGCGACAGGTCGAGCCCCAATATTGTGTCTCCCGTTTGCAGAACCGCGGCATACGCAGAAGCATTGGCCTGCGAGCCGGAGTGCGGCTGCACGTTCACATGGTCGCAGCCAAAAAGCTGCTTCGCCCGGTCGCGAGCCAGGTTCTCCACCACATCGGCATACTCGCAACCGCCGTAGTAGCGCCGCCCAGGATAGCCCTCGGCATATTTATTGGTAAAGATCGAGCCGGCAGCTTCAAGCACTGCCTCGGAGACAAAGTTCTCGCTGGCAATCATCTCCAGCCCCTCGTGCTGGCGGAGGGTTTCCTGGTCAAGGGCAGCGGCGACAGCGGGGTCGGCCTGGGCGAGGGTGAGAGAGATGCGATCGGTCATATAGGAATTCTAGCGCCTCTCGGGCGGCCAATCACCATGGGAAATCGGCGCACGGCTCTCGCATTTCGAATCCGGGAGACGCCGTTCCACGCAGCTCGACTCTGGAAAGGCTTTGCTTTCGGCCTCATGTCGGTAAACTTGTACCATTGAAGTCTGAATCGTCGATTGAGGCCCTTGTGAACTCCTGCTGGAAGAAACCCGCCATGTTGACTCTCCTGGCTTGGTCGCTCATCCCTTGTCTGGGACAGGCTCCAGCCACTCAAGGCGTGACCGTGGACCCAGGCCTCTTGGCCAAGGCCAACGCCGGCGACGCGGCTTCGCAAGTCCAGGTGGCAGACGCCTACGCAGCGGGCAACGGAGCCAAGCCGGACTATAAACAGGCTGCCATCTGGTACCGCAAGGCTGCCGACCAGGGCAACACAGCCGCCGGAGTTCACCTGGCCGATCTTTATCGCGACGGCCGCGGCGTGGTTCGCGACATGGCGCAGGCAGCCGCCTGGTACCGCAAGGCGGCAGAGTCTGGAGATGCCGGCGCCCAAGGCACCCTGGGCCTGCTCTACTCCGTAGGCATGGGCGTTGCGCACGACGACGTGGAAGCGTACTACTGGCTCTGCCTGGCCGCATCGGTTAAAGGACCGAATCAGGATCGATACATCGTCAACCGCCAGAGCGTGGGTGAACACATCACCACCGACCAGCAGGCCGCCGTCGAAGAGCGTGTTGCCGCGTGGAAAGCCGCCCACCCGCGATCTAATGTCCACGAGTAATCGCACGACCGGACACTGGATGAGGAATTGCGGAATGTTTCTAGAAATTGAGCCACGGAAATGCTGCTTTGAGGGCGGCCCTATAGGCCTCATAGTACTCGACTAGCTGTTGCGCGATGTAGCTCGCGAACCCTTCGGTCGTCCACTTGGCAGCATCTTGTTTTTGATTCCAATAGAAAACCCCATTTGTTGCTTCCAGTTCCAACAATCGAGTTTTTGCAGGAATTGGCTCGTCGTCCACCCACATTTCATTTGCCTTGAGAGGGCGCCGCGAAAAAACGATACGGAGGCTCCGCGCATGGTTTCCCGCTGCCGGTGTCGCAATAAAGGTTGCCGCCACATCCTTCAACTTCAGAAAGGGATAGGGAGCAGGGTAAGGAGCCCATTCGAACGGTTCCGTTCCCAATGCTTTGCCCTCGGTGATTTTATGAACCTGTTCTTTGAGGCGTTCCCACTCTCGGTCTGCTTCAGCAAAAAGCAAAATCATGTCTCTTGCTTTCATCTGTTCTGCAGCGTTGCGTTTCTGCAGAAAATCTTCAAAATCCGTCATGGCGCCTCCTGGTCTACCTCAAATTTGCCGATTGCTGCTTCGATTCCCGCAATTTCGTCATCAGTTAGTTCTGAAAACTGACCTCTCTTGGACTTGGAAAGCCGCCCATGGTTCTGCAAAATGAGCCGGACTAGCAGGGAGGCACGCAAGCCTGGCATATCAACAACCCTATTCACCGCTGCTATGGCCTCGTCATATCTCTCCAGAAAGCCAAGCTCCATCCGCATATCCGTTTCAATGGTGTCGGCAACGACGCGATATAAATATTCAGACTGAAAGCTCAGGTCAGGGTAACGGTAGAAGATCGCTGTTTCTCCTTGGACGGTCATCCGCCCTGATTCATCCAGCTTGTAATCGATGAAGGGCTGTAGCCGTCCCGAAAAGTACTCCAAAGCCTGGTCGTAGGGTGCTTTGTTCCGAAGCATTGCGGCTGAGACGGGAAACAACACCCCAGGCGGCGTAAACCCCAGTTTGGCCAAGCTGTGATGAATCAGGAAGCGATGCACCCTTCCGTTCCCATCCTCAAATGGATGGAGGTAGACGAGGCCGAACCCGGCGACGGTCGCCACACAAATAGGATTTACTTCTCCCGTTCCAATCCGTGCAAGCGAACGCATCCAACCGTCCATAAGTGACTGCAAGTCTGCCGGCTTGGGACATACAAAATGCACAATCGGCGAGTAATCCGGAGCAAGCGAACCGACATAGTTCTGCACACTTCGCCAGTCTTCAAGCGCAAAGCGCGCATCCACGATCTTCTTTTGAAGTTGTACATATGCTTCTTTGCTCGATGTATCGAAGCTTCCGGCGTTCCGAAGCGCCTGCACAAAGCGCCGCGCCCGGTCGGGACTCGGCGTCTCGCCCTCGATGGCAAACGAGGACTGTGTCTCTTTGGAGTACAGGTATTGCACTGCCCGCTCCAACAGAGAGGGCTCAACACCGCCGACCACCCCATCGAACTTTTGCCGGAAGTCCTGTTGCATCCAGCCGGCTAGATTGTCGGTTCTGCGAATCAGGGGGCAGTAGTCGCGATTCCCGAGCAGATTGTCGACGATCTTCTGCCGCCGTACACGAATCCCTTTGGCGGTGATATGCACGTCCGAACGCAGCAGTGGCGCGTAGCCCGTGGGAGGCACCTCCGGCAAGTCCAGCGTTTGGCCAGTCAGAAGCTCAAACAAATACCACGCCCGCCGGGCAAAGATTCCAGTGGACTCTCCGCGCACCCAGATCTCCAGTTGCCTCCGGTCGACTGCATCGAAAAAGGCAGCCAGTACCCCAAGATCGATGGGTTCGTAGCGCATGGCAAAGCGCAGGTTCTCCCATATGTCCTTCGTCGCATACGATGCGGGATAAACTGTGGCGTGCGTTTCGTGGGACTTCCTTCCCCCTGCAACCGTCTCAGAGCGCACAGCAGGGAGGGGAACCCGCAGATCCATCTCTCGCACTAATGCATGAAGCCCAATGGCCTTAGTTTGATCGTACATAGATAGGTTTTTTTCAGTGATCATCCACGTCTCGTCCAGGTTTCTATTATCGCTCACAAAATCATATCGCTTGGATTAAAATCGTATTTATTGCACAATTGTTTATATAAATCTTATTCGGAAAGAAACCCAGCTTAATCGACAAGGCTTCAGGGCCTTGCCTGCGCCTTACGCCGATTTTCCTGTTGACATTCCACCTATACGGATGCATCGTATCTGTAGAAAGACAACAGGAGAACGCAATGGGCAACGACAAGTCGGACGTGCTGCAAGGCACGCTGGATCTTATGGTCTTGAAAACCCTCGAATCGATGGGGCCCCTGCATGGCTACGGCATCGCGCGGCGCATTGAGCAGGTCAGCGGCAACTCCCTCAGCCTGAACCAGGGGACCATCTACCCGGCGCTTCTTCGCCTGGAGCAGCGCGGCTGGATCAAGTCGGCCTGGGGTGTGTCGGAGTCCAATCGGCGGGCGAAGTTCTATTCCCTCAGCCCCATTGGCCGCAGGCAGATCGAAGAGGAAACCGAAAACTGGGAGCGCATTGCCGCAACGATGTCGCGCTTTCTAGCGCCTTCCAACTAGGAGCCTGTTATGGACTGGATTCGGATTCTGATGAGCCGTATTGCCGCGCTCTTCGGCAAACAGAAACGCGACGCCGAGCTCGACGAAGAGCTGCGCACGCACATTGAGTTCGCCATCGAGGAAAACCGAAAACGCGGCATGTCCAGGCAAGAAGCGCAAACAATGGCGCTGAGGGAGTTTGGCGGAATGACACAGACAAAAGAACGCTACCGGGTGCGGCGTGGATTGCCGTGGCTCGAAGAGGCCGCTGGCGACCTGCGCTATGCCGTGCGCCAGTTGCGCAAGTCGCCTGGCTTCACGCTCATCGCCATCCTGACACTTGCGCTGGGCATCGGCGCGGCAACTTCGGTCTTTAGCGTGGTCAATGCGGTTTTGCTCCGGCCATTCGCCTTTCGCGATCCGGACCGGCTCGTCGTCTTGCGTGAGGCGGTGGAAGACCCCTCAAAGGGCGAGCGATCGTCGATTCCCAATAACTACCGGCATCTTCTCCGTCTGAAGAGCGCCTCCAAGACGATTGATGACATCGCAATCTTCGGTCAGCGCGGAATGAGTGTTTCTCCCAATGGCGATTATCCCCGCATGGCCGGCGCTGTGGCCGCATCGCCCAACATCTTTCGCTTGCTGGGCATTCAGCCCATCCTGGGCCGGGACCTCGTCGAGGATGACGCCCGGCAAAGTGCCGGGGGCGTCGTAATCCTGAGCTACGAAGGCTGGCAGACATTTTTTGCGCGCGACCCTGCGGCCATTGGCAAAACATTGCGCATCGAAGGTCATCCAGTGACGGTGATCGGTGTGCTGCCGGCGGGCATGCGGTTTCCGCAGATTTCCTTCTCGCCGAAGACCGACTTTCAGGAGACCGCAGAGAACGCTCTGCTGTTTGAGCCGCTCGTGCCCAGCAAGCGCGACCTGACCGCGGACATGGGCAACTTCAATTTCAAGGCGATTGCTCGCCTCAAGCACGGCGTCACGCTTGCCCAGGCGAATGCCGAATTGGAATCAATGCAGAAGGCATACACACTCTCCGCGCATTTGCCTCTTCATTTCGGAATCGCGCTCACGCCTCTGGTAAAGGATGTCGCATCCGGCATCAGCGGAGCCCTCTGGATGCTGTTTGCGGCTGTCGGTGCGGTATTGCTGATCGCGTGCGTCAACCTGGCTAACCTGCAACTGGCGCGCGCCGTGAATGCGGAGCGCGAGACCGCTGTGCGCGCCGCGCTCGGCGCCAGCAGCGGCCAACTCGTGCGCTCGCGGCTGACCGAGAGCCTGGTGCTGGCATTTGTTGGCGGTTTAGCCGGAGCGGCGCTGGCATCCCTCGGCGTGCAGCTGTTGCTCACCTTGGTGCCGGCCAACGTTCCGCGTTTGGACGAGGTGCATGTCAACGCACCGGTGCTTCTGTTTGCCTGCGGGCTGTCGATTGCGGCTGCTGTCGCGTTCGGCATCCTGCCCGCGCTGCGCTCCCTTCGCGTCCCTCCCCAGACTGCTTTGCAAGCGAATTCAACGCGGACGGTCAATACACTGGAAGGACGCCGCACGCGCAACGCAATGGTGGCGGCGCAGGTGGCCTGCACTGTCGTCCTGCTCATCGTCACGTCGATGGCGCTGCGCGGTTTCTCCCGCCTGCTGGTGCAGAATCGCGGCTTCGATACGAGCCACATCGCGATGGCGCAAACAGACCTGTTCGCACCGGCCTATGAGAACGAGGGCCCCAAAGGACAAGCGGCCAAGCTGGCCTTTGCAGATCGAACACTCGCAGCTCTCGGCCAATTGCCAGGCGTGCAATCGGTGGCCCTTACCAGCGTGACGCCTTTAACCGGGGAGACATGGGTGGATACCCTTACCCGGCCGGACCATCCCGTACCCGCTGGGAAAGAGCCGCCGATCAACGTGCGCTGGATCAACCCCGACTATCTGCCCACCATGCAGAGCCAGCTTGTCGCCGGCCGAAATTTTACAGCGGCAGATCGCGCTAATCCCTACGTGGCGCTCATCTCGGAGAGGACTGCGCGCGAGAGCTTTTCGGGTGAGAATCCTTTGGGAAAGCAGATCTCTCAGCTCGTTCCAGACGACATGCATCCAATCACCGTGGTCGGAGTGGTCGCCGACGCGCGCATCAACGGCCTCAAAGACGATGCCGCCATGGTCTATCTACCCTACTCGGCATTCACGCCGTGGACGCTGTCGTTCCTGGTGCGCAGTTCGCAACCAAGCAGTGCACTGATTCCGGAGATGCGCCAAACGATCTGGCAGATCGATCCGCAGGTGGCCATTCCAACGCTCAAGTCCATGGATGAACAGGTCAGCGATTCAGTAGCGACCGACCGCTTCCAGGCTATGGTCCTTGGCTCCTTCGGCGCGGCCGCATTACTCCTCGCCTTGCTCGGTGTGTATGGCGTACTTGCCTATTCGGTCTCGCTGCGCCGGCAGGAGTTCGGCATCCGCATCGCTTTGGGTTCGAGCAAGAGCGCTCTCATTGGGCTGGTCCTCCGCCAGGGTGCGCAACCCGTTTTCGTTGGCGTGGGCGTTGGACTCGCGCTGGCAACGATCGTGGTGCGCTGGGTGCATAGCCTGTTTTACGAGACACCCGCCATGGACCCGCTCGCATTCGGCGGCAGCATCCTGTTGCTTCTCATTGCCGCCACAATTGCAGCAATCGTACCCGCGCGCCGTGCGGCTTCCATCGATCCAATGCGGGCATTGAGAACGGAATAGGAGAGGAATATGGATTTCATACGCATTTTGATCAACCGTTGTGCGGCGCTGCTCCACAAACAAGACCTGGACAAGGACCTGGACGAAGAGTTGCGCATCCATATTGACTTGGCTGTCGAAGAGAACTTACAGCGCGGAATGACGAAGCTGGAGGCCCGGACAGCCGCCTTGCGGACGTTCGGTGGCGTGGCGCAAACAAGAGAGGCGTATCGGGTGCAGCGGGGACTCCCGCTGATTGAAATGCTGGCTCGGGATGTGCGCTATGCGCTGCGTCAACTGCGCCGGGCGCCGGGGTTTACGCTGACAGCTGTGCTGACGCTGGCGATCGGAATCGGTGGCGTGGCGGCGGTGTATACCGTAGTTGAGACGGTGCTGCTGCGGCCTCTGCCCTTCGACGAACCTGGCCGCCTGGTCCGGCTGCACGAGGGCATCGAGCACATGTTGGATGAGGCGGATCTTCCCGCGCCGGACGTAATTCGATTCGCCCGCGACAATCAGGCATTTTCGCAGGTGGCCGGCTATGTTGCTTCTGAGTTTGAAGTGAGCGGCGCAGGCAAGCCGTTTCAGGCGAAAGCGGAGCGCGTGACCGCGTCACTGTTGCCGATGCTTGGGGCGCAGCCGATGCTGGGCCGCGCATTTACGCAAAAAGAGGATGAGGACGCGGCGCCTGTTGCCGTCATCAGCTATGCGGTGTGGCGGGAACGATTTCTAGCCAATCCAAAAGCGATTGGGATGACGATCGATCTGGATCGCAGGCCCTACACAGTGATTGGCGTCATGCCGCGCAGTTTTGAGTTTCCGCTGGATGCGGGAAGGCTGAGCCATCGAGACATGTGGGTGCCGATGAGCTTTACTCCGGCTGAGAAGCAGGATGAGACGGACAACTTCCAGTATGGAGCGATTGCGCGGTTGAAACCGGGCATGACGCTTGCCCAGGCGCAGAGCGATGTTCAGCGCATGGTGGCAGCCATTGAGGCGGGGATTCCTCCACAAGACGGAATTCACCTGACGAGCAACGTGCGGATGCTGCAAGAAGAAACGGTGCATGGGGCGCGTCCGTTGCTGAATGCCCTGTTGGCTGCGGCGGGACTGATTCTGTTGATTGCGTGCGCAAACCTGGCCAACCTGCTGCTGGTGCGCGCGGCAGGACGTCAGCGGGAGTTCGGCGTGCGGGTGGCGTTGGGCGCGGCGCGCAGCACCATACTTCGACAACTGTTGACCGAGAGCTTGGTGATGGCCGCAATCGGCGGTGCTCTGGGGATCGTGCTTGCTGGGTTGCTCGTTCGTCTGGCCGCGGTCGCGTTGCCGGATTCCCTGCCGCGTCTAGGTGAGATTGCTTTGCGCTGGCCTGTACTGTTGGTTGCTATTGGATTGACCGGCCTCACAGGCGTGCTGTGCGGATGGGCTCCGGCGCAGGCCAGCATCAAGTCCGATGGCCTTGACTCGCTGCGGTCGGGCGGACGCGGAACGGGCAAAGGCCTCTCGCAACACAGGCTGCGCGGGGCGCTGGCGACCGTAGAAGTTGCGCTGGCGATGATTCTGCTTGTGGCTTCCGGCTTACTGTTGCGCAGCTTTCAAAAGATGCTGAATACCGATCCGGGGTTCCAGCCGCAGCATGTGCTCACCGCGTCGCTCACGCTGCCCGAACACGATTATCCGTCGGAGCGGAAGGCGAACGCATTTTATCGGGACTTGTTGCAACAGCTTGGCGCCCTTCCCCAGGTCAGCTCGGTGGGAGCCGCAACCAACATCCCTGTGATCGGCATCGCCTCAGATCGCGCCTTTGTTCCCGAAGGATATCAAGCTCGAGACGGGCGCAACTGGCTCACTGTTTCAAACTACTTCGTGCTCGGCGACTACTTCCGCGCCATGCGCATTCCAATGGTGGAGGGACGCTATTTCACTCCGGAGGACGATCGGCCCGATGCACCTCTTGTCGCTATTGTCAGCCAGTCGACCGCTCGCCAGCATTGGCCCGGCGTGGATGCAATAGGCCGGCGCTTCAGAATGGGCGGCATCTCAAAGAGCTCGCGGCCTCTGATTACGGTGGTTGGCGTGGTCGGGGACGTGCGCCAGGGCGCGCTCGATCAAGCCGTCTATCCACAGATGTACGAGCCGCTCCAGCAGAGCCGCCTGCAGTGGGAGACTGAGGCACAGCAGGAAATCCCCACATACCGCAGCTTGCATATTATGTTGAACACGGCGGGGAGCCCCTCGGCGTCGCAGGCAACGGTGGAGAAGACGGTGCATCGGCTCGATCCGCTGCTCGCGGTTTCGGATATGCACACCATGGAAGAGGTGGTCTCAGCCACGGAGACTTCGCGGCGATTCAACACGGTGATTCTTACAACCTTTGCCAGCATCGCGCTCGCACTCTCGCTCCTGGGAATCTACGGAGTGCTGGCGTATTCCGTTACGGAGCGAGCAAGAGAGATTGCGATTCGGATGGCTCTTGGAGCTACGCGGCGAGATGTGCTCTGGAGAACGCTGCGCAACGCATTGACACTCGCCGGAGTTGGCATTTCGGTGGGTCTTATCGCCTCCGCGGGGCTGACGCGTTTTCTCAGCAGCCTGTTGTACGGCGTAAGGCCATTGGATGCTGGTGCGATTCTCGGCGCTGTGATGGTGCTGCTTGCGTGTTCGACGCTGGCGGGATGGCTTCCTGCGCGGCGTGCCGCTTCAATAGACCCGATGGAGACGTTGCGAACCGAGTAAGCGCGACATTGATGGTTTTGCGCGGCAGTCAATAGGAATTGGAATGAGCGCCGGGCTCGGCGTTCCGCTATTCTAAGCAGAATGCGATTCCCCGTTCGCCGCTCCTCGCGTCTTCTATGCGCTCTTCTTGTTTGCCAGTCGATTGGCGGGTTCGCGGCTAGGCTTGCGCTCGCACAGTCCTCCGCCGTCACGCTCACGCCTGCGCTGGTCGAGGCTGGGTCGCCGGAGCTGATTCGCGTCGATGCACCGCCCGCGGCGCTTGTCGAAGGCGAGTGGCTTGGGCGAAAGCTGCAGTTCTTCCGTGGCCGCGATAACCATGCATGGTTCGCACTTGCCGGGGTCGATGTTGAAGCACCCGTTGGGCCTTCGCAGTTGAAGATCTCAGCGAGAATGCCGCAAGCTGGCACGCGTGACCTCACCCGCACAGTCGCTATCCATCCAGCACATTACCGAACCGGCTCGCTCACTGTCCCGCCGAAGTTTGTCTCACCCGATGCCGAAGCGCTCAAGCAGATCGAGGCCGACTTCCAACTCAAGGCAAAGGTCTTTGCCGCCAGCGCCAATGAACCACTCTGGACTTCGAGCTTTCGCGCTCCGGTTACCGCAACGGCGACTGACAGCTTTGGTACACGCCGCATGTTCAATGGAAAGCTGGCCAGCGTTCACAAGGGGATGGACTTCCGCGCCGCGATGGGAACACCCGTCCGTGCCGGAAATAGCGGCGTTGTGGTGCTGGCTCGTCCGCTCTATTACGAAGGCAATTGCGTAATCGTCGACCACGGCCTTGGGCTGTTCACGCTCTCCATGCATTTCAGCCGCATTGATGTGAAGGAGGGGCAACACGTAGCTGCCGGCGACCAACTAGGCCTGAGTGGCGCCACCGGTCGAGTTACGGGGCCGCATCTGCATTGGGCCGTGCGCTGGCAGGGCGCCTATCTCGACCCTGCCAAGCTGCTCCGGTTGGACTTGAGCGCAGTCCGTTAAGGGGAAACAACTTCCTCTTCGCGGGCTTGGCCTGGGGATGCTGGGGCTGTCTCGGCGGCGGCTTTTTCTTCCCGCAGCGCCTTGAAAGCCCGATAGACGAACCAGCCCAGGTACCAGCCGTCGATGAACTTGTAGGGAGTTTCACCAGTTGTGTAGTGGCCGCACGGCAGCACGCGTGGCTCGAAGTTCAGGCCGTAATGCTTGAACGCCTCCACCACCTGGAGCGAGTACTCCCTGGGAAACGTCAGATCGTAGTCGGCGTAGACAAGCAGCACTCTCTTGGCGAATCCGTCGGGCTGCATTCCCGCAAATTTATCGTAATAACTGCACGGGCTCACAGCCGACCACAGTGCGCGCACGCGGTCCTGGGTCAGGCCGGCCTCTTCCAGCGCTTGCTTCACATGGCGTGTGCTCTGGCCCGCCCACGTTACGTCGCCGAAGGCTGTTGACGCATGATTGAACGCGTTCACGCGGATGCGCTTGTCGAAGGTGCTCGCCAAGAACGCATAGCAGGAACCAAGGCTGGTTCCCAGCACGCCGAAGTGCTCGTAACCCTGCTCTTCCAGCCAGTCCAGACAGCAGCGGATGTCCACCACCGCCTGTCTGCAGGCCGCCAGCGTGCGGCCGATGTTTGCGCTGACCGAGTAGTCGGACCGCTCCAGCTCCGCCGGGCGGCGAATGTCATGGTAGGGCATCGACAAGCGCAGTGCTGAAACGCCCATGCGGTTGAAGATGGTGCATAGCGAGTTGTGGCTGAATCCATCGGAGTTCCATTGAGGCAGCACGACTATGGCTTGCTTGGGCCGCTTGGGGTCCTTGTGCGCCGGCGCGGGATACCAGCGGGCGTTCACCAGGTCGTTTTCGGCGTAGGGCGAGCGCTCCGGAGATGTAAAGCGCAGAAACTGGGCTGGCGGGATTTTTCCCTCCGCTGCCCGTTGCTTGATGGCCGCGTCCTGGGCCAGGGTCTCCGGACGCACATTGGTTGGGTAAAGTTGCGGGTGGCGCGCTTCAAGGCGGAAGTCAGTAGGTCTTTCGTATCCGAAGAACTTGTCGCCGTTGCGGATGAGCAGCTCGTTGATGCGCACCATGGCTGCTTCCGCGGCAGCGGGGTCTTGCAGCACTTCCGGGCCGGGAATGGCTGCGCTGAAGCCGTGGGACTCCAGAAACGGCTCAACCCACTCAAAGCCCCACTCCAGCGGACGCACAACGCGGTTTTCGTCGCGCGTCGTCAGCCGCGTCTCCCACTCGTACATCCATTTCGCATATTTTTGCTTGAACATGGTTTCAGTTCAAGTTTACCAGCGTGGGAGGCGGACAAAGCCTTCGATGGGCTAGAGCCGTGGTGTGCGTCACAAATTCGATAGTTCCTCTAGGCGGTCTTTGTGGCCTGTGGTCCTTTCAATGACCACCACAGGCTGAGCGCGGTCATGGCCGCGATAATCCCCAGCGACGTTACGCAATAGATGCAATAGACCTCGAGCACATACTTTTCGATATAGGTCAGGTAGAGTGAGAATCCCAGAGCGCCAAGAGTCAGCACAGGCAGCCAGCGGCGTCGCTTGGCAAGCGCCAGACCGGCCATGGCCAGATAGCCGGCAATTCCGATTGCGGCGACAGGGATGTGGAGGATTTCGGCAAACGGACTATGATTCACAATGCCGCAGTCCCATTTTTCGTTGATGTCGCAGGGCTCGGTCGCGGTCGAATAGTGAACCTGCAGCGCCAAGGCGGAAACCACCACGCCTGCCAGGGCCAAGAGTGCAATCACATAGCGCATCGTGAATTCGATGCTACCAGAGCGATTTCTGCCGGACCAACGCGATACCTGCGCGGGATACGATAGACGTATGGAGCAGTTGATCGGTGGCGGCAAGCGCGTCGCTTTCTTTGGCGGCAGTTTTGACCCACCTCATCTCGGACATCTGGCAGTGGCGCGGGCTGCCCGTGAAGCCTTGGCGCTGGATTCAGTTCTGTTCGCCCCGGTTGGCGCTCAGCCTTTGAAGCCAGAGGGGTCGACGGCCAGCTTTGAAGACCGCCTGGCGATGACGCGCCTGGCGATTGCCGGGGAGCCCGGGTTTGCCGTTTCACTGGTCGACGCGCCTAAACCCTCGGCAGCGCCTAACTATACCATCGACACGCTTTTCGAGCTGCGCGCTGAGCTCTCGACAGATGGACTATTGTTTTGCCTCATGGGAGCGGACTCGTTCTTTGGGATGCGCCGCTGGCACCGGGGGGCCGAGATTCCTTTTGTCGCGCCGTTGATTGTGACCTCCCGTCCCGGCCAGCCGCTGAATGATCTGCGCGCTGCGTTGCCGCCGGGATTGACCATGAAACCGGCCCCTCCATCTGTGAAAACCGAGGCTGCTTCTACTGGCCTCGGCATCGATGTCCGGTATTACCTGCTCCAAAACCCTGCCGGGGACACTGCCCTGCTCTACCTCCTGCCGGAGCTTCACATTGAAATCAGCGCTTCCCAAATTCGAGAGCAGATTCACAGCACCTCCGATTCGTCCATCGCGAATCCCCAACTTCTTTCCGGTTCGGTTTTGGATTACATTCGTTCGCATAGGCTTTATCGATAGTCTTTGCGGCGGCCTTCCGCCTGATTTCCGACAGGCTCCGGAACCTAAGTTGTTTGTTTTGGCAGGCGTTTTGGGTCATTATTGACGTAACATCATTGTTTTCATATGTATGGCAGGAAAGCGGGGAAGGGGTGGGTAGTGACGCCGGACACCGTTCTGCGGGCGCTGCCGTGTTTGCGGTATTTGTGGTGCTGAGGAGGCCATTGAGTCTATTGTGCGCGTTTCCGCGAATTAACCTGCAAACTCCGGGAAGATATTGGGGATTAGTTTTGTCAGCGGGTTTCTTCATGCGATTGCCCGTGCAGCGAAGCTAATGGTTGACCTAGCTGGTGCAAGTCCAGCCGATGGAGCTTACCCAGTTGCCATCGTAGCGATATCCGGCAGCGAGAAGAGC
>Ga0302275_10000270_pt1 | contig 59138 bp, 51 predicted proteins | sample III_Bog_N2_2_FD_200229 | JGI IMG/M metagenome (GOLD analysis project Ga0302275, IMG submission 200229) | Peat permafrost microbial communities from Stordalen Mire near Abisko, Sweden - III_Bog_N2_2 | ecosystem: Environmental > Terrestrial > Soil > Wetlands > Peat | place: Sweden: Abisko... | reverse complement strand
GCCGGCAAACCTTTCATGGCCACATTTGCCCCGACCTACTGGGGTTGTGTGCAAACCACGCTGGCGCGCAGATACTACGAGAGCCAGGGCGGAGAGGGCACCGCCATGCAGTGGAACTCCATCATCACCAATCAACCGGACTGGGTGGAGATTTGCACTTGGAATGATTTCAACGAGAGCACCTACGTGTCGCCGGTGGACAATCCCGGCCAGTATTTCCCAAATATTGCGAGCCCGTACCGCTATTCCCACGCGGGCTATTTGGAGCTCACCAAATACTACATCAACTGGTACAAGTCCGGCCAGCAGCCCCCGATCAATCAGGATGCACTGTTCTATTTTTATCGGACCAGTCCTTACAGCGCCATCGCGACGGACACGAATGATACGGTCCAACCGCAATGGTGGGGGGACGTGCCCGCCGCTGACAACATTTATAACACGGTGTTGTTGACGGCACCGGCGCAGTTGATCGTTGCTTCCGGAGGGAATCTTTCCACGAATTCCCTGCCGGCGGGCATCAGCCATGTGGAAACCCCGTTCACCCCGGGGCCGCAGAATTTCACGATCCAACGGAACGGCCAGACGGTCGTTTCGCTGGCGGGGACGGACATCCTGTCCACCATCCAAGTTTATGATTTCTTTACGGCCAGTGGTTTTGCTTACGGGGTGGCCCAGCCGCCGGTGCCAACCGGCATGCATATCGGCCCCGCTAATTGAACCATTGAGCTTGAATGCGGGTCCAAACCCGAAATCCGAAATCCGAAATCCGAAAGAAATCCGAAGCCCGAATGCCGAATCAGGAGCGCGGGATTTCGCCTGTGCTTTTTCAAAACAACGGCTAACCCATTTCGGATTCCGGCTTTCGAGCTAGACCGATCACTCCTTCGTCCTCAGCGCAGTCGAAATTCAACCCACGCCAGGCCGGCGCAAGCCGGGGGCGCATTATTGAACGGCATAATCATGGTGGCAGTCAAATATATGGGGCTGTTTGGCAACAAGCTCTACGAGTATTGTCTCGGACGGATCATCGCCGAACACTTGGGGTACAAGCTGGACGCCGCGCCGATCCCGGGCTTCACCAGCACCGGCCAGACGGTGGATGGGTTGGACTATTCTGACGGACCCATCGAGGAATTGGCCGGCCAGAAAATTGACCTCGCGGCGGTGCTGGACAACCGGACGCCCCGCAAGATTATTTTGCGAGGCTATTTCCAACGCTACGAATATTTCCAGCCGCACAAGGATTTGATCCGGAACCGATGGCTGGTGCCCGATCGGCCGCCGCCGCCGCTGCATTCGGACCGGGAAATCGTCCTGCATGTCCGGCGGGCCGACTATATTCAGCAGGGTTGGGCCGCGCCGTTCGAATTCTACGAAACGGTGCTTGATCTGGCAGGTTGTGACCGGGCGTACGTGGTTACGGATGCGCCCAAAGATCCGTTTTTCCGTCGTTTCAAGAAATATCATCCGGTGATCGTCAGTAATTCACAAATGGAGGATTTTGCCTTCCTGCGGTCGTTCAAGAAAATGGTGATCTCTGAAAGCACGTTTTCCTGGTGGGCGGCGTTTTTATCGGATGCGGAAGCGGTCTATGTGCCGCAATCGGAAAACGGGATTTGGTCGGGCAAGATGCAAAACCATTTTGATATCGACATGCGGATCAATTTGGAGGTGACGGATGAACCCCGTTTCAAGGGGGTGCCCGTCAAGGGACGCTACCGCCCGAATCTGGCCGAGTTGGTGTTCAATGCGCGCTGGTATAAAGCGCGCTTGCGGGATCGGGTGCGCTACCTGGCCAATCGGATGGCGCGCCGCCCCATGGCCGGCGATGGCACGCCGCTGGCACCGGCCCCCAAAGTCGGGAACAAATGACCTCCTTTCGCGCCGCCATTGACGCCGCTTGTCCACCCTTTTTGCGTGGTTACAAGGCGCGCCTGGAGGCTTCGCCGCTGGGCTACCGGCTGGCCAAGGGCGCGTTTTGGTCGCTCATGGGAACCGTGCTTTCGCGCTCGCTCAGCGTGGTGTCCTCCATTCTCGTGGCGCGCATGCTGGGCCAGGCGGGCATGGGCGAGTTGGGCATCATTCAAAGCACGGTGGGTATCTTTTCGGCTTTCGCCGGCTTGGGCATGGGCTTGACGGCGACGAAGTTCGTGGCCGAGTACCGGACCACAAATCGACCGTGGGCGGGGGCCATGCTGGGCCTCTCGGCATCCGTTTCCTGGGCCAGCGGGGCGGTGATGACGGTGGCGATGCTGGTGCTTGCCCCCTGGTTCGCGCAGCATACGCTCGCGGCGCCGCAACTGGCCGGCCTGCTGCGGGTTGGCGCCGTGCTGTTGCTGCTCGGGTCGGTCAACGGGGCGCAAACCGGTGCCTTGGCGGGGTTCGAAGCCTTCAAGACCATTGCGCAGGTGAACCTCATCTGCGGACTGTTAACTTTCCCAATGATGGTTGCCGGGGCCTGGTGGTTTGGGTTGGTTGGGGCGGTGTGGGGTTTGGTGGGCAGTGTGGCGGTGAATTGTCTGTTCAGCCATCTTGCGCTCCGACGGGAAGCCGCCGCCGCTGGCGTCCCGCTTTCCGCAAAACTGCAACCTGAGCAGTGGGGAGTGTTGTGGCGCTTCAGTCTGCCCAGCGTGCTGATCAATGTCATTTATGGCCCGGTGAATTGGGCGTGCTCGGCCTTGCTGGTGAACCAGCCCCATGGGTATGCCGAAATGGGGGTTTTCAATGTCACGATGAGCTGGTTTAATGCCGTCTCCTTCCTGCCCGGGATTTTGTCCCAGGTGATTTTACCGCTGCTTATATCCCAGGCGGCCGGGGCCGAGGCCGGCGGCCAGAAGAAAATTGTGGCGTTGGGAATCAAGGCTAATGTGATCGCCGTAATTCCCGTCGCGCTGGTCATATCGGTTTTGAGCCCGCTGATCATGTCCTGGTATGGGAGCGGATTTCGTGAGGGCTGGCCGACGTTGATCTTGACCGTGCTCGCCTCCAGCGTCCTGGCCATTCAAAATACGCCGGGCCAGGCAATCTGTGCCGCCGGACGCATGTGGGTGGTGTTTTTCACGTTCGTTATTTATGGTGCGCTCTATTTTGGCCTCACGTTTGCATTGGTGAACTGGGGGGCATTGGGGCTGGCCACCGCCCGCCTGGCGGCCTATCTCGTCAATGCCGCATGGGTATTCTGGTATGCCGAAAAGTATATTTGGGCCAGGCAAGCCCCGGGAGCTGGCAAATCATGCCCGCTCACAACCGCCTAGAAAAATCGTAGAATTTTTTAATCATGGCGGCCACGATTTCAATCGTCATTTGCTGTTACAATAGCGAGGCACGATTACTTCCAACCCTGGAGCACCTTGCCCTTCAGCAAGCAATCCAGCCGGAGGAATGGGAAATCATCCTCGTGGATAACAACTCCGGGGACAATACCGCACAATTTGCGAGGCAAACCTGGCTCAGCCTGGGGGAGCGCGTGTGCCTGCGCGTCGTTTCCGAAGCGCAACCTGGACTGCTATATGCCCGGTTAAAAGGCGTGCGGGAAGCGCAAGCGGAGTTGATTGCGTTTGTGGATGACGACAACTGGCTTGAACCCGAATGGTTGCGTCAGGCCATCGACATCATGCGGGGGCATCCGGAAGTGGGGGCGCTCGGGGGATCCATTGAGGCCGTCTATCAAACCCCTTCGCCGGACTGGATCAATTCAATGGAGGACATGCTGGCTTGCGGCCGGGTGGACGAGTCGTATGAGCACATATTTGCCCGGGGGGGGCTCATCGCTGGAGCCGGCTGCGTCATTCGCAAATCTTGTTATACCCAGGTCTTGGAAAAGTTCGGGCCCTTTGAAATGGCCGGGCGCACCGGCGCGGCACTTTCCGGGGGGGATGACATCGAATTGCTCTATAAAATCCAGTTGCTGGGTTTTAAAGTGATGAAGTCGGGCAAACTCAGGCTTAAACATTTCATACCGGCGGGGAGAACGACCTTGCCTTACTTCATCAAGCTGGCCAGTGAATTTGAAAGGGGGGCCATGCGACTGGATCCCTTGAGAAGAGTTGTCAGTGGTCAAAGTCATCCCACCTTCTGGTATTATCGCTGGCTGGCCGGATTTTGGGTCAGACTGGCAAGTTCAAGCTTGATGGCGGTGGTTGGTGGCCGGCGATCGTCCCGGCCCTATGTCGCCTTTCAGGCAAAAAAATCGGTCCTCTTGCAAACGTTTGCGGCCAAGTTCACCTACGAGCAGGCGGTCGCTCATCTGCATGACATTTGCAAGCCCAATTCATCTGGCAATTAAGCCGGGGGTGAACGTTCGTGTGGGCGGGGTGGGTTCAAAGTGGCCAACGTGATGACAATCCAAGCCGGGAAAAATATTCGGAGCCTCTTTGTGGTGGACACGGAAGCATCATGGATACGGTCGTTCCTGCACGCGATGCCGCCGGAGGTGAGGATTCACGGCTTCCGGGTTCGCAACGCCTTGCAATTCCCCGGAGGCTTGCGGGCGCAGCTGCGGAAGGTCGGCCGGAGCGAAGCCGTGTCGGCATCGTGGGATGACACCTGGATCTCGATTCCCGGCTGGAACAAAGCATTTGGCCTTTCGTCATGGCTGGTGGCGCGCCAAATTAAGCGGACCCTGCGGCGGGTGGGGCAGCCGGACGCCATTCTTTTCACCCTGCCTTGGTATGCCCGGGTGGCCGGGAATTGTGCGGCCGCGACCAGAACCTATTACGCCCATGACACTTTCCGTTATTACGGTTGGGATAACAACAAAATCATCCCCCTGGAAAAACAGCTGCTGGACAGTTGCCAGGTTGGCTTTGGCGTGGCCAGGCGGGTGGTGACGGATTTGCAGGAGCAATCGCGGACGCCCATGCACTATTTACCGATGGCCACGACCTGGCGGCCGGGAGAAACCAGTGCCGAGGGGGAGGCGGCGGCGGAGCAAGCTTTGGAATCGGTGCCTGGGCCCAGAGTGGGCTGTGTGGGGCAGATCAACCGCACCGCGTACGATTGGGACCTGATTGAATATTTGAGCGCGAGTTTTCCCGACGCACAGTTTGTTTTTCTTGGCCCGCGATTCAAAGAACCATCAGATTCGGCGGCCCACCGCCTCGATGCGGTTTTTGCCCGCCCCAATGTGCATTGGCTTGGCGCCAAACCGCATTCGCATTTGCCCGCGTATTTGCGGCGGTTTGATGTCTGTTTCAACCCGCTGGGGGTCACGGAACACAACCACCGGCGTTCGCCTTTGCGCTTGTTCGACTACCTGACCACGGACCGCCCCATTGTCAGCACGGCCATCGCCGAAGCGTTCAGCCATGTTCCCTTTGTCCACATTGCCAGGGATAGGGAGGAATTTCACCGGTTGCTGGGCGAGGCCTTGACCTGGAAAGTGGCACCGGATTTGGAGCGCCGGAGAAATCACATCGCGGCCAATACCTGGCAGGTCCGGGCGGCGGAGTTTTGCACCATAATGGAAGCCACCGCTGGCGCGGCATCGGCAAAACCCGAGGCCCCAGCACCGGAACACAGAAAGAACCAACAATATGATGATTGATTATACTCATGAAAACAATCTGCACGACCTGGATGGCCCGACCGCTGCCTGGCCAAAGCTTTTTCCAGATGGCCCGCCCGCCAGCGTTTTAGATGTTGGGTGCGGGGCGGGAACCTGGTTGAAGACGGCCATGAATGCCGGGGTAACCGACGTGTTTGGGATTGATGGCGTGGAAATTCCCGCCGAACGGCTGCATATTCCGGAGAAGCAATTTTTGTGTCGTGATCTGACCTTGCCCATTGATCTAGGCCGACGTTTCGCGGTGGTGATTTGTCTGGAGGTGGCGGAACATTTGCCGGCCAGTTCAAGCGGTCCATTGATAACGACGCTCACGCGACATGCCGACACGGTGATATTCTCCGCGGCCTGCCCGGGACAATGGGGCCAACACCATGTCAATTGCCAATGGCCGGAATACTGGCAGCAACTTTTTAATTCGGCCGGTTTTGTTTGTGAGGACACGCTGCGTTTTCAACTGTGGGATGACCCGAAGATTCAATTCTGGTACAAACAAAACATGTTTATTGCCCGGCGCAACCCGGAAGCGGGAAAGGAACCCCGCCTCAAAGCCATTATTCACCCGGAAATGCAGGCGCTGTTTGCGGATTTTGTCAAACAAACAGAAAATGGGTACATGCCGGTTGGCTGGTATTTCAAGGCCCCCCCGGCGGCGGTCTTCCGGAAAATAGTCAGGAAGTGTTTCTGATGAAACTTTGCTGGTTCCTGCCCGATGATTACAAGGGCGGCGTGTTTCCGGTGGTCTGTTCCGTTTGCCGCCAGGCCCGCAAAGCCGGGCATGATGCCCAGATCCTCATGCTCTGCCCGCCTTCCGGCCGGGACCCGGGGGCGGACGGCGCATTCATCCACTCGTTAGGTTTGCCGCCGAATGCGCCGGAGGCTCCCGAACGGATCATTGCCTGGCTCTCCCGTCACGGCGTGGAAACATTGGTGCTGAACGGGTGCGAAGAGGCCGATCCGGTGATACCCTTCCTGCCGCAGAATATTCGCTGCCTTTACGCCATCCACGACACCGCCCGGTGGTATTGGACGCAAGCCATCCGGTTCCAGCAGGAACTTGATGCGATTGTGGCGGTTTCGGAAGCGGTGGCCCGCAACGTGCGGCCCCAACTGGTCGAAGTCACGAAGTTGAGGATCATTGCCAACGGAACCAGCTTTCCGGCGGCGCCGGCTTGGGAGGCTCCCCGGCCGGATGATTTGCTGTTCGTGGGTGGCGACGACCCGATGAAGGGAGTGGACGACGCCGCCCGGGTTTGGGAAACCCTGCAGCAGCGCGGCTTCACGGGCCGCCTCCATTGGTGCGGCCACGCGAGTGCCGAATTCGTCCAGACCCTCAGTCATTTGCCGGCCAGGGATCGCCTCGTATTACATGGTCGCGTTTCCCGGGCGGAGATTTTTGAACTCGCCCGCCAAGCGAAGGTGGTCCTGGCCCTGACGCGGGCCGAGTCGTTTGGCATGGTGACGCTGGAGGCCATGAGCATGGGTTGTGTGCCGGTGGCGTGGGACATTGAGACCGGCACCAAAACCCTGGTGCAAGCCCGGGTGCAGGGATTGTTCGCGCCCTTGGGTGATTACGACGCCTTTGCCGCGGCCGTGCTTCAGGCCGTTCAAAATCATTCGCAGCTTGGTGCTGCGGCCGTCGTTCGCGCCCGGACCGAATTCACCGAGGAAGCCATGTGGAGCCGCTACGATCAACTGATCACCCAATGCGTGGCCAGCCCCAAGTCGCTCCGTCCGCTCGCCGGCCACCCGCCGCCCCGCTTTAAAGCCCGGCGGCGTCTCGGCCGCATTCTGCCGGGGTGGATTTGGAAGCCGGCGCGCAATTTTATCACCAGCAACCCGCGTTTAGCCTATCTGCTGCGTGATCTCCGGCGGATCTGACAACGCGCCGGCGGGAAAACACATTCGCAACCATGAACCAGTCAGCCGTTCTATGCCATGCTGGCCACCGGGACCTCTACCATGTGGCGTGGGCCCTGCGTGAAGCCGGGCGGCTGGAAGCCTTGGTGACCGATTTGTACTTCGATCCGGAGCGCGTTCCGTTGCTACGCGGGCTGGCCCGGGCCAAACCAAAGCTGGGAGTTTATTCCTGTCGCGGTCTGAGGCCAGCGGATGTGCGCACGCCCTGGCGGGCCACGCTCCGCGCCCTGGCGCTCAAACGCTGGCCTTCGCGCAGCCGGCAGATTGTGCATGACCGCGAACTCGGTCGCGTGGCCCGGCGGCTGGCTGAAAAAAAGGAAGCCGCTCTGGTTGCCTACAGTTATTATGCCGCTTCGGCCTTCGAGCCGGGAAACGGGCTGCCGGCCAAACGCATCCTCTTCCAACTCCATCCGCATCCGGCGGCGGCAAGAAAACTGTTACGGGAGGAATTGGAACGGGTTCCCGAGGCGGCGGTTTCACTGCAGTGGGAACACGAAATTGGTTCCACGGAAGCGCATTTTGAAAGTTTGTGCCGCGAACCCCTGCTGGCGAACGCCTGGATTGCGGCCAGCAGTTATACGGCCCAAACGATGACGGAAAATGGGGTTCCCCGAGACCGAATTCGCGTGGTGCCATACGGGGTGGATCCCACGGACTTTCCGGCCCGGCAGCTGCCGCCGGCACGCAACCAGCCTTTGCGCCTGGTCTGGGTGGGAAACCTTGTGCAACGCAAGGGACTCACTTACCTGCTGGATGCGGTGGGACACTTTTCCGGCCGCGACGTGGAACTGGTCATCTGCACTCACAATCCGGTGGATGCGGGGCTGGTCCGCCGTCGCGATCTCGCCAACGTCCGGGTGCGGGTCGGACTTTCCCGGGCGGCGCTGGTCGAACAATTGCATCACAGCGATCTGTTTGTGCTGCCCGCTCTACTGGAGGGTTTTGGCGCGGTTATTTTGGAAGCCATGTCCTGCGGCTTGCCCGTGCTGACCACGCCGAATACTTGCGGTCCGGAAGTCGTCACGGAGGGGGGCACAGGCTTCATCGTGCCCATCCGGGATGTCGCGGCTCTGGTCCAGCGGATTGAGTGGGCAGTGGCGAACCGGGACCCGTTGTTTGAAATGGGCCAGGCGGCCGCGCGCACGGCGCGGAGCTTCTCCTGGGCCAGGTTTCGCCAAGGGCTCGCGGTCGCCTACCTGGCGATCATGGGATCTGGATCGCCGCATCCATCCACCTTCACCGAGGCACGGCGTTGAATATGACCCTTGATCTGGCCCTGACAGCCCAGGTACTGCTGTGGCTGGTGGTTGCGGGCGTTTTTCTAGCCAGCCGCCAAGCGTCACTGTTCCACCCCTTGACGTTTTACTGGGCATTTCATGGGACGGTTTTTGTGGTGCGTCCGCTGCTGTCCTATTTCTTTGAATTCGACAGCATTTGGAATTACATGATCTTTCAGCCGACCGAGGAGGATCTGGTCCGGACGCTGATGGTGTCTTCGGCGGGACTGGTTGTGTTCGCGGCGGCGAGCCTTTGGACCGGACGTTCCGCGGTGACGTTCGCGGAGCAACGAGCGCAAACCACCGTCACCGAGTGGCGGGCTTTGCTGCTCGTGACGTTGGTGCTGGCACCGCTCATCGCCTATTCGATCATCCGGAGCAATACGGGCGGCTCCGCCGGGGAGAATCGCGGCGGGGTATTTGTGATGACCGGCGATTCAGGCTACGTCGTGGAGGCGCAGTTCATGGCCACTCCGCTGCTTTGTGTCTGGCTGGCCGTGACCCGCTTTCGGTGGCCGGGCCTGGTGCCTTTGGCGCTTTACGTCGGCTATCGCGCTTATTGTGGTTGGATGCGTTGGACCTTGGTGCTGTTCTTTGTCGCGCTGGCGCTGGCCTATTGCTGGCAGCAACGACGAAAGTGGCTGCCGGTTTGGATGTTATTACCTGCGGTTCCCCTGTTGATGTTGTTTCAAGTCTTGGGACAGGGACGCGGCACGGTTAATGATCTGGTGCATGGCGTGCCCGTCTCGGCACGAGCCGATCAAGACCCCACCATTGCCGCTCGTGACCGGCTGAAGCTTAAATATGACACCCAGGATTTCGCCAACTTCGACTATTTGACGTTTGTGCTGGCGACCGTCCCCGGCAGGACCGGCAGCTACACTTATGGCAGTCAATATCTGCAGCTGTTCACCGAGCCCATTCCGAGGAAGCTGTGGCCGGGAAAACCGCTCGGCGCACCCGTGGGTTTTTTCAATCTTAACGCCTACGGCAACTTTAACGGTTTGACGCCGTCCCTGCCCGGCGACGGGTGGATGAGCGGGGGCTGGATTGGTTTGGTTATTACCATGGCCTGCTTCGGCGGGATTTGGGGCTGGTTCCATCGTTGGTTCTGGGCCAACAACGGGCGATGCCTGAGCGCCATGATTTATCTGATTGCCCTGGCCATGTCGGCGCAGCAGTTTCGCGACGGGGGGATTTCGATCGTAAAATTCCTGTTCTGGAACCTGTCGCCGCTGATTTTATGGGCGGGAGTTTCGTGGCTGTTAAGTCCGCGACTCATTCCGGTTTATTCGGTGTACCTGCCCCGCGAAACCCGGCTGCGTGTGATTGGCCCCGGTCCGGCCGCGTCGCCGCGGCCCAGCTCCCCCACGGCGTCAGCCAACCGAACTGACCCCAAGGGTGGCCTGTATCCTCCCGGCGAAGTGACTCCGCGCGTATTATGACCCAAAATCAATCGTCAATATCCATGGGTGTGCTCTGGGTGCAGTATGGGCCGTACCATACCGCGCGGTTCACGGCGCTCCAGCGGCAGGCGGGTGCCGCGAAGGTTCATGCCATGGAGCTTTCCAACCAGACCAGCGTCTATGCCTGGAACCGTTCGCAGTTGCCGGAGAATCTGATCACCCTGTGTCCCGGTGCCGTGGCCGAGGAGCTGCCGTTCTTGAGGGTTTTCCGGCAGGCCCGCCGGACTTTCGCCGACCTCAAACTGGATGTGTGCTTTCTCCCCAGCTACGCGCCCAGCCAGTCGCTGGCGGCGCTGCTGGCCGCGAAATCGCTGGGCATCCGCACCGTCATGATGAACGAAAGCCATGCCGGGACGGCGCGGGCCAAGGGCCTGGCCGCCTCGGTCAAGCGCCAGATCGTGGGTCTCTTTGACACCGCGTTCGTGGGGGGCCATCCGCAAAAGCGCTATATCGCATCGCTTGGGTTGCCGGAAAAAAAGATCCTGGCCGGATACGACGCCGTGGACAACGAGTTTTTTGCCCGGAAAGCGGAGGAGATCCGAAGCCAGAAATCAGAAATCCGGAAACGCTACGGTCTGCCCGAACACTATTTTCTCAGCTTGGGGCGGTTCGTGGCAAAAAAGAATCTGGCGACCCTGATCAAAAGCTACCGGGTGCTGCTCGATACGCGCCCAGCCAAACACACCCACTTGGTCATGGTGGGCTCCGGCGAAGACGAGGCGGCCCTGCGTTCCCTTTGCCGGGATCTGCAGCTGCCGGTTTACGACAAGGCATCCGCCGGCAGCGAAGGGCAGAAATCCGAGCTCACAAGCGAGCCGCCGGGCGTTCACTTTTACGGATTCCGGCAAGTGGCGGAGAACCCGGTCTTTTACGCGCTGGCCGACGCCTTCATTCTGGCCAGTCAGGTGGAAGAATGGGGTCTGGTCGTCAACGAAGCCATGGCTTGCGGATTGCCGGTCGTGGTGAGCGAGACGGCGGGCTGCGCCGAGGATTTGCTGGTGCCCGGCCGGCTCGGCACCCCGCTCGAAATTCCGGCGGATTTGCGGCTGCGGCTGACCCATCTGGCGGGTCACCTCCGGCAAAACGGATTTGTGTTCAACCCGAAATCGATCAAATCCCTTGCCAATGCTCTCATTGTGCTCGAAGCCGCTCCGCTGATTCGAGAAACCATGGGCGCGGCAAGCCGGCGGATCATCGATGGCTTCTCGTGCGAAAATTTTGCCGCCAACGCCCTGCTGGCGGCGCAGGCGGCCTTGGAAACGCCGGGGTCGCTGAAGGTCTTGTTCCCCAAGAATTCCGTTTCTGAACAGTAACCCAATTGTTGCACACGACGGTGACTGAACCGGCTATGATTCAGCCGGAAGTCAATTGAATGCGCAAACGTGGCGCGGTGGCGTGAAAGCAAATATATGACAGTTAAGCCGACCATAGTCCGAAACGATTTGTTTGACGGGACGCGAGGGCTGGACCGGGGACGACCGTTCGTGGTCGAAGCACTTTGGCACCTGTGCCGATGCTTTTTGTTTCTGACGCCGCTGCCACTGCCGTCGCGACTCAAATGTGTTGTCTTGCGTCTTTTCGGCGCGCGCATCGGCCAAGGCGTGGTCATCAAGCCGCAGGTGAAGATTCACTTTCCCTGGAAGCTGACCGTGGGTGATTTCGCATGGATTGGGGAGGAGGTCTTCATTCTGAACTTTGAACCGGTCACCATTGGGTCGCATTGCTGCATTTCGCAACGGGCGTTTCTTTGCGGCGGCAATCACGATTACCGGCAACCGGACTTGCCGTTTCGCAACGGGCCGATTGTGGTGGGGGACGGGGCGTGGGTGGGGGCGCAAGTGTTTGTGGCCAGCGGCGTCACGATTGGCACCGAGGCCGTGATCACGGCCTGCTCGGTGGTGACCAAGGACCAACCGCAACGGATGATTTGCCGGGGCTATCCGTGTCTGCCGTTCAAGCCACGCTGGACGCGCGAGGAGCCTGCGCAGGAGGCAGCTGAGGCGGCGGTCCGGTGGATGGATTCGAAGCTGCTTGACCGCTCCGAGCCGGTGCCGGCAGCGGATGGCCAGCCGGTTTGTGAAGCGACCGCATCCCGCAGTTACTAGGGTCGTATGACCATAACTAAACAGCAGCTTTTGCCGGACCATTTCTGATGCGTCATCTTCATTTCACCCAATCACTGGAACCGCTGCAAGGCGGAGGACTGGGCCGCGCGGCCTTGGATTTGCATTTGCAATTGCTTGAAGACGGCATGGTTTCCCGGCTCGTGAGCACCCGTTCGCCGGACTTTGGCCAGACTTGGCCGGAAACAACCCAGTATCCGCGGACCGGACCGCAAAAGGCCTTCTTTGCGAGAAAACTGGAACGGGAGGCTCACGGGTTGCTCGCGAAAACGGACGTGGTTCACGGCCACGGACTTTATGTTTACCCCAATTGGGCGGTGGGCAGTCGGGCGGTTGCCAAAGGCAAACCGCTGGTTTATCACCCCCAGGGGTTCTTCGAACCATGGATTCTGCGGCGTTCCCGCTGGAAGAAGCGGCTGGTGTCATTTCTTTTCGAGAATCAAAACATGGGCCGCTGCCGACTCTGGCGCGCGCTGACCGCCAAGGAGGCGGATCAAATCCGGCAGCAAGGGTTTGCGGCTCCCATCGTGGTGGCTCCGAACGGCGTGCGGTTGGAGGATTATGACGGTTTGCCGAATGGCACCGACCTCCAGCTTGCGCTACCGGAGCGGGTGAAGGATAAGCTGCGGCTGGTTTTCATGGCCCGGCTCCATCCCAAGAAAGGACTGGATCTCCTGATACCCGCCTGGGCCCGGCTGAAGACATTTCATCCCCGCTGGGAATTGCTCATCGCCGGCCCGGACGAGAATGGTTATCGGGCGGTGGCCGAGCGCATGATTCGAGAGCTCGACGTCGCCGCCGCCACGACGCTGGTGGGCTCGGTCAGCGGGGCGGCGAAGCGGGAGTTGTTGCAGCGCGCGGATTTGTTTGTGCTGCCGTCCTATTCGGAGGGGTTTCCGGTGGCGGTTCTCGAGGCCATGGCGTGCGGAGTGCCGGTGATCGGCACCGACGCGTGTAATTTCGCCGAGTTGGAGACCGAGGGCGGGGGCTGGCTGCACCGGGCCGAGGCGGATTCGGCCCACCAAGCGCTGGCCGCAGCCCTGGAATGTTCGGAGGCCGAACGCAAGGAGCGGGGGCGGACGGCGCGGAGACTGGTCGAGCGGCGTTACACCTGGCCGCACATTGCCGCCGCCATTCGCGAGGGTTGCGAGCGCCATTGTTCCTGAAGGTCGAATAACCATAACTCACACACCGCTTTTGCAAGACCAATCAACCAACGTTTCCTCGGTTCGCCCGGAATCAAGCGGCGCTTCGTGGATGGCCATTGTCCACCGGTGGTCGCAAGGATGGCCGTTGGCGGTCGCGGCGGTGGCGGCCTGCTGGGCGCTGTTTTTTAACGAGCTGCGCGGGGAATGGGACGTGAATCCGCAATACGATTACGGCTACATCGTGCCGCTGCTGGGCGCGATGCTCTTCTGGCGCCGCTGGTCGGAGCGCCCCAGCCCTTCGCTCAGCGGGGTGTCGGCCCGGATACTGGGTTTGGGCTTGTTATCCCTGCTCCTGCCCATTGCGTTGATCCGCGAAGCGAACCCGGAATGGCGTCTCCTTTACTGGGCGCACGGTCTGTTGGTTTTGGGTTTGAGTTTGTGGCTGTTGTATCAGGCGGGCGGCTGGCGCTGGGTGAAGTTCTTTGCGCCGCCCCTGGCCTTTATGTTGATCGCGCTTCCCTGGCCGATGGAATGGGAGCAGGCCATCATCCAGAATCTGATGCGGCTGGTGGCGGCCCTGACGGTTCAAGTGGTAGGCTGGCTGGGAGTGCCGGCCGCGCAGCATGGGAACTTGATCGAGGTGGCGGCGGGCGTGGTCGGAATCAACGAAGCCTGCAGCGGTATTCGTTCCCTCCAGTCCGGGCTGATGCTGTCGCTCTTCCTCGGCGAAATGAACCGTTTTTCGGCGTCCCGCCGGACGATTCTGGTCGGGGCCTCGCTGATCTGCGTGCTCCTGGCCAACGTGGGCCGCACGACGTTTCTCACTTGGACGGCGGCCCAGCGCGGACTCCCGCAAATGGAGGCATGGCATGACGCCGCCGGACTGCTGGTGATGATTTTCATCCTGCCCAGCCTGTTTGTGCTGGCGCATTGGATCAAGCCGAGGACGGCAGCCATGACTGCGCCGCCGCCGACTTCGCCGCCGCACTCACCACAATTACTGCCGCAGCCACTGCCTCGCTGGGTGGCGATCAGCGTTTTCGCCTGGCTTGGCATCACGCAAGGGATCACCGAGGCTTGGTATCGCGGCCATGAGCGCAATCTGATCAGAAGTCAGCGCTGGTCCATGGCCTGGCCGGTGCAGGAGCCCCATTTTCAGAAAACCGCCGTGCCCGCGCAATCGCTGGCAACATTGCGTTGTTCCCAAAGCGATTCCGCGGTCTGGAAAGACGAGGCGGGCAACCAATGGAGCGCCTTTTTCCTGCGCTGGAATGCCGGCAAGAATTCGGTGCAGCTGGCCAAAGGGCATCGCCCAGACATCTGCTTTCCAGCTGCCGGCGCCAGGCTGGTGGATAACTTTGGCTATGTGGTGGCCGATACCAATGGTCTGGCCCTGCCGTTCAAGTATCAGACCTTTCAGGAGGGTGACCGGCTGTTGCATGTGTTTTATTGTCTTTGGTCTGACTGCGTTTCGGCCCAAAGCATTGGGCAAACCGGAGACAATTCCTGGAACTGGCGATTGCGCTCGGTCTGGAAAGGCGAACGCAATCTGGGCCAGCAGGTTTGCGAAGTGGTGATCAACGGCCCGGAAACCAGCGAGGCCGCCATCACCCTGTTTCAACAGCAGTTGCCGCATCTTGTCCAGCGGGACTGAACCGTCCGAAATCACCAGCCGTTGCAACCACCTCGTTTTACTCCATGAAAATATTGGTTTCGAGCATCAACTTTTTTCCCGACCACAGTGGAATTGCGCTGTATTCCACCGACCTGCCCGTTTATTTTGCCGAACAAGGGCATGAAGTCTCGGTGGTCACCGGATTCTCGTATTATCCAAAATGGGAGAAGCGGCCGGAGGATCGGCGGCGGCTGTTCCAGTCCGAACAGTACAAGGGCATAAAGGTTCATCGGGGTTACCTTTACGTGCCCAAACGGGTGACGACGATGAGCCGGATCCTGCACGAGTTGAGTTTTGTCGGCTTCGCCTTGATGAATTTTTTCAAGGCCGGGCGGCAGGATTGCATCGTGATTCTCTCCCCGCCGCTGCTCCTGGGACTGGTCGGGGTCATGTTCAAATGGCTTTGGCGGGCGCAGCTCGTGTTTCACATCCAGGATTTGCAGCCGGACGCGGCCATTTCGCTGGGGATGGTCAAGCCAGGATTGCTCTTACGCACCCTGCAACGCATCGAGTTATTCATTTACCAGCATTCGAGCTGGGTGGCCACGATTACGCAAGGCATGCGCGAGCGTTTGCGCGACAAAGGAGTGCCCGCGGAGAAGCTGGGGCTGTATTACAATTGGATCCATGTTGAAGAAGCCAGCAGCGGGCATTCTCCCGGCCGATTTCTGGCCAAATATCCCGCCATGAAAGGAAAGTTTTTGGTGGCCTACGCTGGCAATGTGGGTATCAAGCAGGGGGTGGATGTGCTGGTGGAAGCCGCGGAGTTGCTTCAGAACGATCCGCGTTTTCATTTACTGATCATTGGTGAGGGGGCCGATCGACAGCGGTTGGTGGGCATCGCCGAAGCGAAGCGATTGCACAATCTGACTTTTCTGCCCTTTCTTTCCCCGAGTGAATACGTTGATATGCTTTGCGACATTCAAGTGTCATTTGTGGCGCAGAAGGAGCAAGCCGGAAATGTGTTCTTCCCGTCCAAATTGCTCGGCATCATGGCCATGAGCAAACCGCTTTTGATCTCGGCCGCGCTGGCATCAGAACTGGCCACCACCGTGCGCAATGGAAACTTTGGCCTGGTCGTGGCGGCCGGTGATGCCAAAGGCGTGGCCGAGGGCATTCAGCGGCTGGAATCGGATGCTGAACTCTGTGGCCGACTTGGCCGACAGGGACGCAAGGCGGTGGAGCGTTGGGACCGCAAAATAGTGCTTGGAGATTTTCTAAAACGAATCCATACCGAATCCGGCCGATCCCATTCCTCCTCCGGGGCCACGCTATTGACGGCAGCGCCCCCATGCATCGACCCTGAGCCTCCCCGTTCGCCATCCTGATTCTTCAGCCTGCTTCTTCAATCTCCTGCCCGCTCCCTGAGCCGATCCGGACCGGCACGGGCACTTTCATGGCTGGGCATCCCACACCCGATAGAACCGCATGGGATAGTTTTGGGCATTTTCATCGGTAAACCGGAAGTAACCATTCGTGTCTGGCGTCCCGGTGCCGATGGCTTCCCAGGCTACCAGGTTCGTGGTTGCCTGGATTTCATACGTGTGGCCAACCAGACCGGTGCCGGCGAGTTGAAACCGTCCGCCGACGGCCATGGTGGTGGCCAGTGTGATCGGTGCCGGGGGCACGGTATAGCTGACTTCCGTTGAAAATCCGCTCTCGCCACCGTTGCCATTAACCGCGGTGCAAGCGAAGTAGTAGGTGGTCCCGCCAGCCAGGCCGGAAATAGTTGAATTGGTGACGTTGCCGGCCACAATAAAGTTGGTGTAATTCCCGCTGCTGCCGCCATAGTAAATTTTATATCCGGTCACCGCAGAATCAGGGCTGGGAGCCCAAGAGGCAACCACGCTTTGCCCGGCCTGTGCCAGCGGCCAAACGGCCAGGTCCAGCAGCAGTATGACCAGCCAGCCAGTTGCGACCACCCGCAACGAACGGCCACTCCTCCAGCCCCGGGCCGCCGGGGGATATAATCCCGGCCCGCGCAGCAGCCCGGCAGGGCAGTCTAGAAACACCGTCATAACCAAGTAAGTAAATATCGGTGTCGGCACCACCGACTTGAGCATTTTTTATGTCGGGGACAATCCAGAAACCTGGTCGCAACCAAGAATCGTCCGCCCGGATTTTGGCGCCTCTTGCCCGGATATGAACGGTCATGCGCCAGTAACCCGTTGCGGTCAAGGAGCGCAGGCGGAATAGGGAATAGGATGCAGGATGCGGGATGCAGGCGCGCGTTACCCCGAGTTTTAACTCGGGTTTGGGGTGCGCGCAAAAGTCACGGTAATTTCCATGGACTTTCCACGGAACGTCCACAGTGACGACGGGATATGGGGATGTGGCCGAACCGACGGCGGCCTAGTCTGCGTTGCAGGATGCGGCGGATGAATTGGCCGGGCCCATCTTTGCCAGGCTGGTGCCTTGAGTTTGCGTTTTGACCACGATCATGAACTGGCGGGTCCATGCCGGTGCGCAAATCCCTTATAGATTGTGCATCCACCCCGCAGCCATGCGCCAAAGCAGAAAGAGGATGCTTCCGGCCGCCACCAGGCCGCCCAAAGGGGCGAGCCAGGAGACATAAGCTGGCAAGGATTTATCCGCGAACGGGCCGCGCTGGCAAAATTGGAACGCGAGCAGGTCGGTCACCATTTCCCCGGTGTCCCGGTAGCGCAAACGTGGATTGGTGCGGCAGGCTTTTAACACGATTTTGTTGAACTGCATCAGGTCGTGGGCCTCCGCCGGCCGGCCCATCGCCGCGGGCAACGCCGGATATTCCTGGCGGTCTTTGCCGGTGCTGATTTCATACAACACCTTGCCCAGGGCGTAAATGTCCGCCCGCGCCGTGCCCGGACCTTCCGGCGCGATATACCCTTCGGTGCCCACCCGCGACCGGGTCTGGTACATCTCGGTGACCAGCCCGGCGTCCACCAGCTTGGGGAAACCGTTCACGAAAATGATGTTGGCCGGCTTCACGTCGCGATGAATCAGCCCGTGCTGGTGCAGGCAGCCCAGGGCGGAAGCGATGGGCGCGCCCAGCCGGATGCATTCGCCGATGGGCAGCCGTCGGCGGCGGGCCAGTTCATACGCCAGCGTTCGCGGCTGATAACAAAGCGGATTGATGGTCGGGCCACTCTGGGCGTCATCGGCCAGTTCCATCACATAATAAAAATAATCCGACCCGGGATTGCCACCGACCTGCAGCACATCCACCAGTCCATCGTGCTCGCGGGAAAGGGGCTCGAATTTCAACAGGCCGCGGAACTCATCCTCGTACGGCTTCGCCGAAGGAAACGATTTGCGGGAAACGATTTTAACCGCGCGATAGGTTCCCAGGGCATTTTGGGCCAGCCAGACGTCGCCGCCGCTGCCGGAATCAATGAGGCGGAGCAGCTGATGTTCCGCCACCACCGGGGGGGGCGCGGTTGCAACCGGCATTTCGGTGGGCGGGCTCATGTTATGGTTATCTCACTGGTTTCCAGCCGCCGGACTTCCTTTTTTATCAGCGATCCCACGCGGTACTTGGCCAGATAAACCTGCCCCATGCTGACCTCCAGCGTCCGGGCGACCCGGCCCGCCGACCACTGCTTGACGACATACAAATCAAACATTTGATAGTGTTCTTCTTTGACCCGGGAGCGCACGTTGGTCAAGGCCACGTTCATCAAATTCTCGCGCCATTCAGCTTCCCAGACGGCTTCGGCCGCCGCCGAGTCGGGCAGTTCGGCCAAGGTCTGTTCCGGTGAATCCGTTTCGTCCCGATACAGGGTCGGATAGGCCGCATTCGTCCGCTTGCGCAGTTGATCGGCAATCCGCCACCGGGCCAGATTGCGCAGCCAGCCTTTGAACGAGCCCAGCTGGCGGTCACGCTGGAATTTCTGGATGTTCCGGGCCACGGAAATGATGGTTTCCTGCACCGCATCCTGCGCCTCGGCGTCCGTCAACCCGGATTTTAAGGCGAACGAATAAATCAACCGCCAGTAGGTATTAAAGAAATCCCGCCAACTCTCCTGGTCGTCCCAGTCTTGCAGGCGGCTCAAGAGGCTGTAGCGCGTCGGAATAAAATCCTCCGCTGGCCAAGTCATCGGCTTCATAAATCAATGGCTTGCAAACACCGTCGCAGCTTGCGCTGGAACTGGAACGGAAGCCGCGGCGCAATGCCACTTCAACTTTTTAAAGCTTCCTCTCCATCCCCACGAAACCCTACTGAGTTGTGGGCGAATCTCATCAATAGATGATAAGCATAAAAAATGCCATATTTAATGACGGCATTAATCCGGGGTTAAAATACTTGGGAAGCTTGAACCTGCGTGAGGCTCACGCGTCTTGCGTGAAAGACGCGCAGCCGTTGGGCTCAGTTCATGCGGGTTTCCAGATGTAAAATGTGATATTCCGGGGGTTTTACGAAGGTTTCAGGTTGAAGGTTTCAGGTTTCAGGGCAAAAAGCTTCGGGTTAAAGACGGTTTCAAGTTGTAAAAAGTGTTATTTCGGGGGTTTTCACTGTTTTATGAAGGATGAAAGATGAAGGATGACAGGGCTCAAGGTGGTTTCAGACGAAACGCAAAGCCGGTGTTTCATGATGTAAAAAGTGTTATTTCGGGGTTATTGCAGGTTTTCGATGGGGCTGGTGTCCAGGATTTGCCGGGCAGGGAGCCCTGGCCCCGAGACGGTGCCAGCAACTCGCAGCCGGGGACGGCGGTTGCGCTACCGGGGGCGGGGGCTGCCGGCTGAGGGCAGCCGGCCGGCAGGGCTCCACCAACCCCGTAATGTCGTGATGTTTGATCACTTGAAGTGAAGTGTAGCAGGGTTCCAGAAAACCGGGTTGTTAGCGGCTAACGCCTTGGTGGCAACTGCTTGTGGTTCAACGAAATATTTTTGTGAGTTTTTGATGATTGGGGGCTAGGGAGGGTTAGGGAACACCATGCAAGTAGGCGAGCACGACTTTTGCGGAATTATCCGCTGCGAGCCGGAAGAAAATGGCGGCCTCGTTTTTTCCAGCGCCGCCGCCAGCGAGGTCGGAGAGGGAGCGGAAGGCGATGAAGGGGACGTTATTCACATAGGCGACGGTGGCCACGGCGGCGGTCTCCATGTCGAGGGCGTCGGCATGAAAGGTGTCCCAGGCGAATTGCCGATAGGCGGCGTTGTCCACAAAGGTCTGGCCGCTGACGCCGTTGCCGCCCACGACGACCCGGGGTTCCGAGTTCAGGCAGTCGCCGGCGGCGGTGCAGCGGTCCAGTTTCACGCTGCCAGCGATGCGGTTGGCCACCGCCAGGGCCGAGGGGTCCACGGGAAACCAGAAGCGTTGCTCGGCCTGATCGGGAGGATTGCCCTGGCGGGAGACGGTGACTTCGCGCGGGAACATCATGCCGTAGTTGGTGAAACTGCCCGCCCGCCGACCGGGGTCCCAGCCGGTGGGCGTCTCGCGGGCGAACACCTGTTCCTGATACTGGCCCCATTGCGCGGGTACGACCACGTCGCCGACCTGCAAATTCGGGTTCACGCCGCCGGCGATGCCGGAGAAGATGATTTGTTTCACCGAAAAATGGTCGAGCAAGGTTTGGGTGGTCATGGAGGCGTTGACCATGCTGTAGCCGCTCAGGAGGAGGACGACTTCATGGTCGGCGAGGCGGCCGAGATAGTAACTGCGACCATTGAAGACCTCGACGCGCTCGATCTGGGTTTGCTGGCGGAGCGTGGCGAGTTCAGGTTCAAACGCCGAGATGATGGCGAGGCGGGGCGTGGCATCGGGTCGGGAGATCGTGGCGGTGGGCGGGGTGGCGCAGCCTTGAAGGAACAAGCCGATCAGGGCGAGCAGGCAGGCGAACCAAGGTTTCAAGCCCGAGCTCCGGATGCTGCGACAGGCTGACGCGAGGTTAGCGGCGACGCTGGTGGAGTGGGTGGATGGTATTGGGAGTGGGTTCATTCCGAAATCCGAAGCGCGAAATCCGAAATCCGGAAAAAATCCGAAGCCCGAAGGCCGAACCAGGGGGTTTGCGCGAGCATTCACCCGCACTTTTTCAGAGCGGCGGAAAACCCGTTTCGGATTTGGGATTTCGGGCTGCTTTCGGATTTCGGGGATTCGGATTGGGGATTTCGGGTTCATAAGGGTTTCAAAATGATAAGTGGGTTATTTCACCACGCGCAGCTTTCGTCCGCCCAGCCGCGGCTGCAACCGCCGTTCGGCGCGAACCAATTCCGTGACCAACCCCGCCTCCACCGCCTGCGCCTCCCGCACGCGCCGCCGCGCATCGTCGTTCTGCCGACTCATTCCCAATGGTGGGCAGACGGCACTCACCGACACCACCCTCTGCTCGCCCTGCGTTGCGACACCTTGGTGCCCGGCGACCCAGCCGCTTTTTTTAAAGGCGGACACATCCTCGATTCCTGCCCGCTCGCAGGCGATGTTCGTGTACGCGCGCTCCAAGGCCAGCTCGACAGGCAAGCTGCCCGCGGTTCGCTCCCGCACCCGCTCTTTCAGTTTTTTGCCCTGCTCAATTGCTTCCGGCTTTTCCATGCGTATCACCTTTCCTCGACTGCCATTGCCATAATTCCTCACCCAGGTCTGAACCGTGTCGGCACTCTTGATCCCATATTTGCGCGCCAGCGCGCCAAACGCAAGCCCGCTCGTCTCCACCGCCTCCACCTCGCGCACCACACTCATTTAAAACGCCTCGCTGTAGCGAATGGCTGCCCCATTTCCGGCTGGTTTTGTGCTCATGCCTGACAACCTATATCAGGACGGGACCCGTGCCGCGTCCGCAGCACGGCTTTGAGCCGCGTTGATTTACTGCCGCGATACAGAACCTGATTAAATTGTAACGGCCAGACGCGTTTGCGCGTCTGGGTTCGTATTCACCGCATGAATTTGAAGCATCTGGTTATCCTCGCCCTCGGGCTCCTGTTGCCCGGGTTCCTGCGAGCCGGAAATTTTCCGCCCGTGCAGATCACGGAAGATGATTTTTCGTTCACCCTCAACAACGGCGTGGTTTCCGCCCAAGTGGCCAAACGGTCCGGCAATCTGATCGCGCTCCAGTACCAGGCCCAGGAAATACTGGATGTCCGCGACCATGAAGCCGCGTATTGGTCGCACAACGTCGCGCATGACCGGCAGGCCTCCCGGATCACGATCGATCCCCGCGCCAACGGCGGCGAACGCGGCGAAGTTTCCCTGACCGGCTTTGCCGCCACCAATGGACCCCAGAACCTCGAGGTGGAAATCCGCTACACGCTGGCCCGGGGCGACTCGGGACTGTACACCTATTCCATCCTGTCCCACGCCACCAATTATCCCGCCACGTCCATCGGCGAGGCGCGCTTCTGCATGAAGCTGAACGATGAACTCTTTGATTGGATGACCGTGGACGGTCACCGCGACATGAAGATGATCACCGCCTATGATTGGAATCATGGCACCGAGATGAACTTCAAGGAGGGGCGGCGGATGAACACCGGCCAGTACAAGGGCATGGTGGAGCATAAATACGATTATTCCGCCAACCAGTTCGCGGTGCGCGCCTGGGGTTGGTCGAGCAGCGCCCGGCAGATCGGCATCTGGCTGGTGAACCCCAGCGTGGAATACCTCAGCGGCGGCCCCACCAAATTCGAGCTCTCCGCCCATCGCGACGCCACGTTTCGGACCAACGCGTTCGCCGCCCCGGCCCCGCCCACCCTCCTGAATTACTGGCGCAGCAGCCATTACGGCGGCAGCGTCTGCAACCTGGCCGCCACCGACGCCTGGAGCAAGGTCGTGGGCCCGTTTTTGATCTATTGCAACGCCCACCACCGCCACCACGCCCTGTGGCAGGATGCGCTGGCCCGGGCGGATGTCGAGGCCCGCGCGTGGCCCTACGACTGGGTGAAGGGCGTGGATTATCCCCACAAAAACGAGCGGGCCACCGTCGCCGGCACCCTTGTGCTGGACGATCCCCAAGCCCCGCAGTCGCGCTGGAAACATCTGCTGGTGGGGCTGACCGCCCCCGATTACACGCTCGCCAGAATTCCCCGCAGCCCGCGAAATGGCGGCCGCACGGGCGAATTTGGTCCGGCGGGCGGCGGCGAGGATGAGGCCAATAACACAAATGATCCCGCCGGCCTCGAAGGGCGCACCAATGCACCCAGCCGGGTTGCGCGCGGCAATGATCCCCGCAGCGACTTTCGCCGGCGCGGCGGCGGCGGCGGCTCCAATGACGCGCCCCACCAGGTGGACTGGCAGATGGACGCCAGGAATTATGAATTCTGGATTCAAGCCGATGACAAGGGCCGGTTTGCCATCCCCAACGTCCGCCCCGGCACTTACACCCTGCGCGCCATCGCCGACGGCGTGCTGGGGGAACTGGCCGTTTCCAATGTTGTGGTGAGCTCCGGCCGCGACCTGAATCTGGGCGCGCTGGACTGGCAGCCCGTGCGCCACGGAAAACAGCTCTGGGAGATCGGCATTCCCAATCGCACCGGCGCGGAATTTTTCAAGGGGGACGACTATTTTCATTGGGGCTGGTATTTGCAATATCCCAAGCTGTTCCCCAACGACGTCAATTACGTCATTGGCAGAAGTGATTTCCGCAAAGACTGGTTCTTTGAGCAAGTGCCCCACAACGAGGACCCGAACAACACCACCGGCCGCGGCCGCGGCCGCGCCACCACCTGGACCATCACCTTTAATCTGCCGGACGCTCCCGCTGGCCGGGCCACGCTACGGCTGGCGATCTGCGGGGTGGGGGCCCGCACCCTGCTGGCCGACCTGAATGCACGCCCCCTCGGTGCCGTGACCAACCTGATGTACAATGCCACCCTCAATCGCGACGGCATCGGCGGCTACTGGAGCGAGCATGACCTCGTGTTCGATGCCGCGCTCATGCACGCGGGGAAGAATGTGCTTGGCCTCACCGTACCGGCCGGCCCCCTGATGAACGGCATCATCTACGATTACCTCCGCCTCGAACTGGACGAAAACGCAGGGAAAACCCTGGCTTCAGACAGTCGTTTTCTCAAACCGATTTCAACGCCGTAATCACGGGCAGGCGCGCGGCGCGCAAGGCGGGCAGGAGGCTGCCTGCCAGGCCCACCACCACCGCGAAAATCATTCCCTTGGTCGCCAGCCAGGGCGTGATGCGGAATTCAAACACGGTTTCGCTGAAGCTGTTGAAACTCATTGTGCCGGTGGACATGCCGTGCAATGGCAACGCCAGCAGGCAGCCCAGCACCCCGCCCACCGCCGCCAGCAGCGCGCCCTCCAGCAGAATCCCCGCCAGAATCGTCCGCCGCCGGAACCCCAGCACGCGCAGGGTGCCGATTTCCCGCGTGCGCGAGCCCACGCTGGCATACATGGTGTTCATCGCCGCAAACACCGCGCCGATGGACATGGCGGTGGCCAGAAAGTTGCCCAGAATCTTGATCGGCAAGGCGGTGGTGGTCTGGTCCGCATAATATTTCACCTCCGGTTCGGCCAGCAATGGCAGCCGCTTGTCCGCCTCAATGCGCGCGACCAGTTCCCGGCCCGCCTCCGGGCTGGCGGCCCGGAGCAGCAGGCTGGAATATTCCTGCCGGTCAAACAGCGCCCGGGCCTCATCGGCATCCATCCACACCTCGGAATCGAACGCGCTGTTGCCGCCGTCGAATTCGCCCACCACGGTCAGCGTATGGCCCCCGGTGCGAAAGGTGTCGCCGGCATGAAAACGGGCGAAGCGCCGCGCCAGCTTCCGGCTCACCACCACCTCGCGCTGCCCGGGCGTGAACCAGCGGCCGGACTGCAGTTTCACCTGCGGCCGCAACGCGAGTCCCCGGACACTCACCCCGCGCACGGACACATTCGCCTCGCCCCGGCCATCAATGCGCGGCTGGCTGATCAGCGCGATGAGGTCGGCGGAAATCAGCGGCGCGCCGGTGTCGTCGCGAGCGATTTGCGGCCAGTAACGGAGGATTTGAAATTGCGGGAGCGACACCATGCTGGTGGACTCCGCCGTGGAGCCTTTGCGCACCACCATGATATTGCGGGGATCGCCGGTGTTGCCGGCGGATTTTTCCAGGCCCACCGCCAGCGATTGGACCAGGACATACACCGCCACGACCAGCCCGATGCCCAGGATCGTGGCGAGCGTGGCCCGCCAGCGGACGAGCACATTGCGGTAATTGTAAGTCAACGGCAGGGCCATGGGGGCTCCAGGCTGGAATGGGCAAGGCGGCCTTCGTTGCCGAAGGCCGCCGGAAGCGGGGCGTTGCCCTTACGGCTGCGTGTAATATTTGGTGGTGTATTCCTTGACCATGCGGTCGGTGGTGAACTGCGGCACCAGGGTGGCCATGTTGCGGCGGATGCGCTTGAGCCATTCGCGGGGGATGCCGTTGATGTCGCGATTGAAGAACATGGGCACGACTTGTTCAGTCAGGGTCTGGTACAGGTTGGCGCTGTCCACGCGGTCCTGTTCCTCAATATTGTTGGGGTGGGAGTCGGGGCCGATGGCAAAGCCGTTGGTGCCGTCATAGCCTTCGCGCCACCAGCCATCCATGATGCTGAAGCCCAGGCAGCCGTGGCAGCAGGCTTTCATGCCGCTGGTGCCGGAAGCCTCCAGGGGGCGGCGGGGGTTGTTGAGCCAGATGTCGCAGCCGGCGACCATCTGTCGCGCGACATGGATGTCGTAGTTTTCGAGAAAGACGAGGTGGCCGGTCAGTTCGCTGTGTTTACTCAGGTGAATGATTTGCTGGATGAAGCGTTTGCCGGCGTCATCGCGCGGATGCGCTTTGCCCGCGTAAATGAACTGGATCGGGCGCTGCTTGTCCTTGACCAGTTTGACGATGTTCTCGAATTGCTGGAAGATCAACGGGGCGCGCTTATAGGTGGCGAAGCGGCGGGCAAAGCCGATGGTCAGCGCGTCGGGACTGAGCAGCCGGTCGAAGCGCACGTAGTCGCCGGGCGTCACACGCTGGCTTTGTTCGAGCAGGCGGCGGCGGGCGTATTCAATGAGTTCGCGGCGCAGTTTGTAGCGCAAGGACCAGAGTTCCTCGTCGGACACGAAGTTCGGGTCGGTCATCTTGACCCAGAACTCGGGGTCATTGACGGCGGCGGCCCAGTTCTCGCCGAAACGTTCGCGGAAGAACTTGCTCTCGGGGGTGCCATCGGCAAGCTTCTTGCGCCAGAATTGGCGGGCGGAGCCCTTCATCCAACCCATGAGGTGGATGCCGTTGGTGATATGGCCGATGGGGACTTCGGACTCCTTTTTGCCGGGATAGAGCGACTGCCACATGTGGCGGCTGACGTCGCCATGAAGTTCGCTGACGGCATTGGCCGAGCGGGAGAGCTTCAGGGCCAGCACGGTCATGCAGAACAGCTCATGCTCGTCCGCCGGATCCACCCGGCCCAGGCCCAGGACGTCGTGGAAGGGGATCTTGGACTGGACCAGGAAACGCTGCATGGCGTAGTTGATCAGCTCGGGGCTGAAGCGGTCATGGCCGGCCTCCACGGGGGTGTGGGTGGTGAAGATGCATTCCTTTTTGGTGAGTGCCTGCGCCTCGGCGAGGGTCTGGCCGGCGGCCATTTTTTCGCGGATCAATTCGAGCGTGAGGAAGGCGGCGTGGCCTTCGTTCATGTGGAAGGTGGAGGGTTCAATGCCCAGGGTGCGCAGCAGGCGCACGCCGCCGATGCCCAGCAGCATTTCCTGCATGATGCGGGTGGTGCTGTCGCCGCCATAGACCCGGTTGGTCAGGTCGCGGAAGTGCTGCTCGTTTCCGGGGAGGTTGGTGTCCAGCAAATACACGGGCACGCGGCCGACATTCACGCGCCAGACCTGAAAGTCCACGGCGTTGAAGCCGATGTCCACGGTGCAGATGAGCCGTTCGCCTTCCGGGTCGAACACGGGTTCCAAGGGGACGTTGTGCGGATCCACCAGGTTGTAATATTCCGTCTGCCAGTTGTTGGAATCAATGGCCTGCTGGAAGTAGCCTTCCCGGTAAAAGAGGCCGATGCCGACGAAGCCGAGGCCGAGGTCGCTGGCGGATTTGGTGTGGTCGCCGGCCAGGATGCCGAGGCCGCCGGCGGAAATGGGGAGCGACTCGTGAAAACCAAATTCAGCGGAGAAGTAGGCGACGGGGTTTTTGAGCAGCTTGGGCGCGTTTTGATGGCACCAGGTATTGTTATCGTTCCGGTAGGCGTTGAACTCATGGAGCACGCTCCGGACGCGGTCGGCGAAGCCGGGTTCCTGCAGGTGGACGCGGAGTTCGTATTCGGAGACCTCGCGCAGGACGGCCACGGGGTTGTGCCAGAGGTTCTGCCAGCCGCGGGGTGAGAGGCGCTGGAACAGGTCCTGGGCCTCCTGGTTCCAGCACCACCATAAATTGCGTGAGAGTTTGTTCAGGCCGGAGATCAGCTCGTTTAGTTCGGCGCCTGTCAATGGGTTCTTCATAAATCAGGTGAAAATGGGATGCCTTGGTTCTGGCATCCGACCGGTCCTTGCCGGCGTGGCACGAAATTAGTTTGTAATGTGCGTGGCGGCAAATAAAAACTTCCGGTTCGCGCGAAATGTTTGTCCTCGAAAAAGGGAAGGGAAAAGGCTTGCGTTGAGGCGGTTTTAGCTTATTCTCCTGCGCCCTGCCGGGTTGGTAGCTCAGCTGGTAGAGCAGTGCCCTTTTAAGGCATTGGTCCGGGGTTCGAGTCCCCGCCAACCCACCATTTAAAAAGCCATAAAATCCGCATAAATAAAGGGTTTTGTGGCTTTTTGTGTTTCTAGTGCAAATTGGGTGCAATTCCGTCCAATGGGGTCGAAAAGGTGAATTCTGGCAAATCATGGCAAATCCCCGGGGTTTCCGTTGGTGTGTTTCCGGGCACATTCCACCCCTCGCCCGCCCCCGGCTTCGCCACGGCCAGCCAGGGCACGCGGTGATGCCTTTTAAAGGCCAGCCAGTGAACCGCACGGCGTCGGTTGGTTGGCGCGGACTGGAAGTGTGTTGACGCCCCGGCCCATGTCGGCTAAAAGCAGTCCACATGAAAGCAATCCTGGGCTTGGTTTTCTCTCTGGTCGCGCTGGCGTCATGGGCGCAAACAAATGCGGTTCACAACTGGACGCTAAAGTCTGGCGCGGTTTTTTCGGGCGATTATTACACCTCAGGCACGCTGGTGATGGTCATCAAAAGCCATGGCACCAACTGCCCTTTAAGGATTTCCGAACTTTCAACGAACGACTGGCTTTATTATCAGGATTGTAAAGCCGCGCAACGGCAACGACTACTTGACGCGGAAGCGGCGCAGTTTAGGCAGGCTGGATTGATTGAATTAAGCCGGGATCTGATAAAAAACTACCCAGAGAGCGTGAACCGCAAACAAGGATGGATGGATGCTGAATTTTACGAACTTGGCGGCGATGCTCAGGGATTCAATCAGCTTGTTACCGAGGTGTTGGGTTTTGAGGTCACCGAAAAAGGCGGGAGCATATATGACCGATGTGTGGCCCCAAAGGGAATGTCCACACAGATTGACAATCAAGTGATGCAATTAAAGCCCGGGGATAAGGTGCGATTTATCGGTGAGGTAATCATTCCGCCGTCTGCTTTAAGTTCAGGCTGGTTCATGGTTGACCGAATAGAAATGATTGAATCCGCTGCCGATGCTGCCGCCATCAAAAAAGTGAAACAAGAAAACAGCCAGTAGCGGGGCGTAACAACGAAAGGTTTTGAAAATATGACTATTGCTTGTGCCTGCCAACGATGCCATGGGGCGATTGAATTTGATGACGAAAGCGCGGGGCAAATAGTCGAATGCCCATCGTGCCACGAGCAAACGGCATTGCTTTTGCCCAGCAAACCGAAGCTGTTCAAGTCAGCACAAAAGCCCGAATACCGCATGACATTTTGCTTGGACTGTGGAAAGGAAATCAGCAAAAAAGCGATTTTATGTCCATCGTGCGGAGCGTTTCACAATATCCCGTTCCGGCTGGTATGGCAGGCGACATGCGCGGTCCTGTTCACCTTGTTCATCATCTCCGTAATTGGCGCTATCATTGGCGGGATATTTGCCGCGATAGTTAATGCTGGCCGTCCGTGAAAAACAGAAAGCCCGCCAGTGTGAACCGGCGGGCCTGTGTGTGTTGGGGGGAATCGTGTTACGCTGCGGCCGGAAGGAATTGCAAGGGGAAATTAAGGCGACAATCAATTCTTGTCTCTGATTTGCTCCAATGTCCGGCGCATGGCCTTGAGGTCAAAATAGACGAACATGGGAAACAGCAGCCAAAGCACGGCAAGTAAAAATGCAAATATCAGGATCACGATTGCGACCAGCGTTGCCACCATGCCGCCGCCGATACCAAGAACCGTGGCGAATTGGTCGGCAAACCTGTACGCCAGAAAGCCCACCAACGCGATGACCAGCACGCAAGCCAATATCAGCATTACCGGCCAGGCCATGCTCCTTTTCGGCTTCCCTGTCGGTTTTGGCCGTGTTCCAAGCCGTGTTTGCTGATTGCAGTTTGGGCATTCGATCACCTGCCCGGTTTGCTCTGCATCGTATTCAAGGTTTGTCCCGCATAATTGGCACGGCCCTTTGATTATCATTCGCCGGGTTTAGCACGGTCGTCAGACAAATTGCAAGCCTCTAATCAGGCTATGATGCTCGCCTTTGGGCAGGATGTCGCGAACCTCCTCGGCGGTGATGCCGTGCCTCGCCAGCCCTTTCCGAAGTTTCGCCAGCGCCCGGGCCACGATTTGCATGACGCGCGCTCTCGACACGCCCAGGATCAAGGTAATTTCATCGTAAGTGCTTTGTCGGATTTGGCATAAATGGCGGCGATGGGGTCAGTTCCGACATGGCGAAAAACCCGGCCGGGGAACTCGTACCCAGCCGGGTTTCCACGCTGCGCCGGATTCCACGGCGGCAGTCCAACACGCACAACGGGTGCGTAAATTACGCTTGGCCTTGAATCCGGCGAATGGCGCGGGCGTTCGCTTGAATCACCGCGCCGTTCCCCCAGGAATCATCCTTAACAAGCTGGTCAATTTCGGCGCGGAGTTCCGCCACCATGTTTTCTTCGGCGGCGGTCAGAACCTTGGCCGGCGTTGGTGCGTCGGACTGTTTGCGCAACTTGGCCAGCAGGGCGGGGCGTTCGCGCGGGTCGCAATTCTGGAGCTGAATCATTATATCGTTTGAATTCGTGGACATAAAAATATTCAGTTAAATGTGACGAAGCCTTCGAGCAACTGCGCCGGCCCTTGGTCCGGTCGCCCGGTGAAGTGACGGACGTGCATCCGAGCTCGCAAGAGGTTACAGGCCGCTGCCTTCCAAAGCTGGCTGGGCTCCCAACTCAGACCGTAACCGGCCGCAATATTGCGTTCGCCTTCTTCCATGGCACGGAGCATTTCTGCCAAGTGATTTTCGACGGCCATAACCGCTTCCAAACAAAGCGTATATGCCTCGTTCACAATTAACTTGAGACGCTCGGTAATCGCCCGGTTTTTCTCCTGATATTCCGCGACGAAGGATTCTTTACTGCGGAATTGCACGTCCGGCATGGCGGCCTTTCGGTCCAAGGCAACGGCGTGAATCTTTTCCCGCTGGGCAACGTGGTCGCGATGTGCGGCAGCAGGGCCCCACTTGCATTGCTCGATAATCGCGGCGGCGTGTTCGGCAGCGAGATCCTTCAGGGTGGCCAGCTTATCCGCCGGCAGAAGCTCCACACCGCACAAGAGCGCAAGGCGCGTTTCCGGTCTGCTGAACAGATGATAATTCACGTTTGCAAGTTCAGGTATTTTTGTTGAGAAGGCTTTGTAAATATCCGTCTCATTCGCGTAGTGCGCCTTCAGGTCGGCGATGATCCGGTCAGATGCCGGGCTTTTAGTGGGTGCCGGGGTGTTTTCCAGCGCCTTTTCGATAGCTGATAAAATGTCGCTCATACTAATGTGAGAGGTATTAATCACGGATTGCATTGGCGCACTTTTCGCCAGTGTTTACGGGCATAATCTGCCAATATCGCCTATTAGCTAAGACGCGCGACCTTGGGTGACTCCCATCTTCGAAGCCAACTCGGTTTGCGTCCGAAAGCCAGGCAGGCTCAGTTTGTGCGCCAAAACAAAGACGAATTGGCCAGCTTGCTTCGCGTTCCTACCGCTGGCAATCCGCGCAATCAGCTTCAAAATAATCTGCTGGCCATGGTCCGGTACGTCGTGTTGTGCCACAGAGGCGCGGATGACAGTGAGCGCGGCGGCTTCGTCGGGGAACATCGCGCCAACCTCCTTTAGGCGCCCAAGTAGTTCGACTTCCGGCGGCTCGTGGCAGTCCGGCCAAGTAATGGCGGCGAGCTCGCCAGCGTCATCAAAGCCGATTGCATCGCCAGGATGCAGGTGAAACGTTTTCGGATTTGGCGGGGTTTCAGGCATTGATTTCATTTTGGTTCCGTTATGGCCAGACGACTGAAGGTGGGGAATATTCACGGCTATTTTCCTTTCTTCAACCACCATGGCCGAGCGCAAAGCCGCCGGGCCAGTTTGTTGAACTACACTCGGCTTAGGTTTTCGTTTTTGAGGCATTCAAGCGGGTTGGGTCGAATGTCATTTGACCTTGACCGCCCCTCCGCCCAAAGAGATTCCTTACTTTATTCGCGGGGTCTGGCCGTCCCTCACGATGCCCATTGCCGCGCCGTGCTGGCTGCTGGCGGGCTTTTGGGTTGGCGTTGCTGCCATCGGCCACAACTGCACGTCGGCCTGACAGCCAGCGGAAACAATCTTTGATCGAACCACAAGCCCCATATTGGGCAGAGCCCGGCGTTATGGAACACTGGAACCTCGATAAAGTGCTGGCAATTGCTGCATTGTCGCACAGGCTCCGGCTTGCGGTTAAAAATGCGGCGGCGGATTTTTTCCAGCCAGGTCAAGGGTGCCGGGAGTAGTTCAAGCTGGGGGTCGGTGTTCATGGTGTTGGTTGGTGGTGTCTGAATACATGCCGCTGTGCCATGCCATATCTTAAAGGGATATGGCATTATGGCACTGGCAGCGGCTTCCGTGTGCCATAATTGATTCTGGCACAATTGGCACAACATAACGGAATGCCTTGTAAACATTGGTGAAAGTGATTTTGGCATTTTGACAATCACGGTTTGTTTTTTGATGAAATCGGCATCCATTTCCCGTTCACCTTGGAAAGCATGATTTTTTGCGCCTTTTCGAGTGACTTTCGGAGCCGGTAAAAGGTCCGTTTGCTGATGCCGTCCTCCTCGGCGGTGGCCACAAAATCAGGGTTTGAAAGCCCCTCGGCGGGTAACAATTTCAACAAATCATCGGGAACGTTCTCCGGCTTCCGGCCGCCAGCCTGTTTCAGTTTGGCCGGGTCCAGGTCGCCAGCGGGGCGCATAAGCGGGAATTCCCACCGAACGGTAAAAGGCGCAACCGGGGCGAAGTTCCGCAAAATGGGCTCAACAACAAAGGCGTCGTCGGTTTCGTGCCGGGTAAATATCAACAGGCTGTCAGGATCACGGGCGAACACACCAGAGCCGGAGATGCGGTCAATGGCCTCTTTGCCGGCGGCGTTGCCCTTGGCGAAGTGCGCGCCAAAGGCGATGGCCGCGCCTGTGGTGGTCGCCAGCCGCTCAAGTGAGTTCAACAGGGCGGCGACATCACCAGCGGCGTTTTCGTCGGTGCCACCATACAGCTTGTAAATGGGGTCCAGGACGATGAGCGCGAAGCCTTCCCGGCGGGCTCGCTCAATAATCTTGGGAACCAATGTCTTGAAGTCGGCAGCGTGTCCGCGAAGATTCCAAAGGGTGATTTGACCGGGTTGCGACTGCACCCCCTTGGCCTCGGCCACGGCGCGCAACCTGCCTTGCCATGCGTGCGGTTGGATCTCGAAGTTGACGAATAACACGCGGCCTTGCATGGTCTGGCGTCCGAGCCATTCCGCGCCGGTCGCCACGCTGATAGCCAGGTCCAGCAGGCACCAGGTTTTGAACGACTTCGAGCCGCCACCGAACACCAGCTTGCTGCCACGGTGGAGAATTCCGGCGACAAGTTCGGCGGGCGGGTCGAGCGGCGCGGCCAGAAATGCAGCAGCGTCAATCAGGTCGGGCAAACCATTGGATGGGGATTGAACCTGTTGGCTGATGTCTCGCGCCGTGCGGATTGCCCGCTCGGCGGCCGCAATTGCTTCCCGCCTGGCGGCGCGGTCGTCCAATATGGCGAGATAGCTCGGAAAGGCGGCCGCGCTCCCAACATTTAAAGCGGCGATGGTTGCGTCACCAACGCGTTTCAGGGTGCCGTCCGCCAGCAAACGCTCGCGCAATGCAACGCTGTCAAACCGGGTGCCGTCCGCTTCGATTTGTGCCAGCGCACGAAAAATTAACCGAGTGTGCTCGCAGTGAAAATGCCGCTCGCAAAGTTGGGAAAAGTATTTGGCTGCCTCATCCCGTGGGCCGCCATCCAGAACACACGCCAGCGCCGCGCACTCGGCCTCGACGTCATGCGGCAGCGGCTCAGGGCGCATAAAGTCCCCCTTCCAGCGTGATGCGGTCCACGGCTACAAACTGCCGCCGGATGGCGCGCGGACCTTGGGCGGCTATGGCCTCAATCTTTCGCAAAGCCGATTGCGATAGTCCACGTCGGCGGCGTAGGCGGTTCGCGTGTTTGGGGCGGGGATTCATACTGCTGCCCCCCGAGTTGCCAATACTGGAAGGGTCCGGGTCCGGAGAAACTTCTCGACGGCCGAGACGGAATAGAAGACGGGGCCGCCACCACGCTTTGCGGTAGGGTTGGATTTGAAGCGCGGAATATTTGCCGCGTCAAACCATGCTCGGAGGGTTTCGGGGCCGGGTACCGGGTCGAGGTGAACCGCGAGCGTGGTCTGCCGGAGCTGTTCCAGCGTCGCCAGTCGCGCCTGATTGGATTGGTTTATGTTATCCACAATGGGATTATCTCCCATTGCTCGCTAACTAAATAGAGACGTCGACTAGCCGTTTTTCTTGCGTCCGCGTCCCGATTTTGGGCGTCCAGAGGAACCTGAGATTCCGAGTTTATACCTCTTGTTCCAACTGCGGATTGTGTGGGCAATATCGTTGTATTGGCCAACGTCAAGTTGCAGAGGAACAATTCCCGCGCCCTGCATGTAACATATAATTTTGCGCACTGACGGCGGCGGCAGCGGGCTTTGTGCAAGCCCTTGGTTTGCTTCCTCCAACCTCACTATTTCGAAAAGCGCTTCCAGCCTTTTGTCAGGGCTGGGTTTATGCTTTTTCCAAAGGTCAATCCCATCAGCCAGACGGCGGAAATAGTCAGAATTGCCATCCGAAATTGATTTAGCCAATGAGCGGCCAAAAAAGAGATGCCATTTTTCAAATTGCGTTTTCCAAAAATCATCCGGCGACGGTCTCGAATATAACATCGCCTTAGCTATAAGATCGTCAAACTCACTGCCTGGAATTTCATCCCTTGCCAATGCGAGCCGGTCAAGATTCGTTTTCGATTCTCGAAGCCTTTGGTTTTTTTCCTTTGTTTTCATTTCGTGGCCTTTGGTTGGATGGCGTAAAACTTCCGGGTGTCCTCAGTGCTTACCCGGCCTTGATAATGCTTTTTGATGATGGCCTCTGAATTGCCGAACTGTTCAGCGGTCAAGCCGTAGCTGCCGCAATCGCGGAAGAAATGGCTTATGGCCGTGTGGCGCATCACGTCATGGGGAAATGGCTTCCCGGTGCCTTTGGTTGCCGGGTCCTGCCTGCCCACAAATCCGGCAAGCTCTTTGATGGCGTCAAATTCCTTGCGCCAGTTGACCGGGAAAAACGTCTTCCCCTTGTACGGCGTCAACCAGGCTGCCAGCGTCGCATGGATGGCAACGACACGGGGCGTCTTGGTTTTGGTCTGGTTGGCTTCCATTCTGATTTCCTTATCCGCCAAGTTGACTTGCTGCCACGTTAACCGCTTGGCTTCGTCCGGGCGGAGTCCGGCAAACAAGCACACAGCAACGTATGGCACCAGCAAGCCGCTTTCGTACCCCTCAGCGGCGCGGAGTAGATTCTCGCACTCCTCGACGGTCAAAATCGCGGGAGGTGGTGTCTCGCCTTGGTCAATCGTCACTTCGCGGGCTGGGTTGGTGTTGCACCAGCGGCGGGGGCGTTCAATGCACCACGAAAAGAAACGGCTGATGGCGCGCCGGTCGGTGTCCTTTCCCGCTGGGGACGTGTTGCGGGTGGCCAGATAGGTTTCAAGGGTTTCCGGCGTCACCTGCGACACCCGGACGTTGCTAACGCCGTCTGGTGGCATCCCGAAACGGGGCGGTTTCCAGCCATGTCAGGTATTGGTCAATCGCATCGTCAATTTTGGGGGATTCAACCGCAACGTGTAGGTGTTGGTTCTGACGCCAGAAATTGACGGCGGTCAAAAGGTCCTCATCGCGTTCGAGGAGCGGGAAAACGGTTTCAGCCAGCCGGGCCTGCGTTTCTGTCAACCGGGTGGAGCGTAGCGTGGTGGGCTCGCCCGCCCGCGCCAAGTATTCGGCTTCCAGTTCGGTCTGCCGGCAGCGGGCGGAAACCTCATCACCGTAGTTTTCCCGAATGCGGGTGCCATCGCGTTTGACACCAGACACGCGGGATACCGTTTCCCCGCTCGGATTGGTGAAATGGACGATTTTAAACCGTTGCCTGGGGGCGGGACGGTTGGCGCGTGCGCGCCGGTCGGTGACTATCGAAAGTGCCATGGCTTTCATTACTCAAGATTGTAACCCATTGGTTTTAATCTGTCAAATGCGTGGCAAACGTTTTTACATAATCATAAACACATTGCAAATACAGGATGAAATCCACTTTAGAACGGAGTCCTTTTAAGGCATTGGTCCGGGGTTCGAGTCCCCGCCAACCCACCATTTTGGACACGATAAAACCCCTTTAAACAAAGGGGTTTTACGTTTCCGGCCTCCGGGCAAATTGCCCAAGGTGCTTTACGCCGCATGGCCGGCCTTCCCCGATCCATGATTTGACTTCCGTCCAGGTAAGTCCGGATTTCCCCTGGTTCCAAACGGAATTCTTGCCGCGCAACGCCAACAGTCCGGCCACCGCCGCCCGAACGGATTCCAGATTGCGGCGGCCTTCAGGCACCAGTCGCGCGACTGGTTTTTCATGGCGGGTGATGATGACTTCCTCGCTCCTGGCAACCCGTCAAAGCCTTAACGATTCAGTAAAAATGAATTTCAACCACAGATGGACACAGATAAACACCGATGAAGAAATGTCAGAACGTCGTTCTGGCCCGGATTTTCGCCGGTCACTAAATGATGCGCTTTACGTGGTGCTTGAATACCACGTTTTTTATCCGTGTCCATCTGTGTCCATCTGTGGTTGAAAAATCTTTTACTGCCTGGATACGGCTGAGGAGATGGCCAAAGTGGGTCCAGGCTTCCAATGCAGTGACACTTCGGCGGGCAACCGAAGATTTGACTGCTTGACCGCCCGATGCATTCGTGCATTCCCGACGCGACCCCATGGGGCTATTTCATGCCTAAAACACCCGCCGCCCGCCCACGATGGTCGCCCAGGCCTTGCCTTTGAGCTGCCAGCCGAAAAACGGGGTGTTGCGCGATTTGCTGGCGGAATCCTCCCGCCGGAACACCCATTCCTGATCGGGATCAAACACCGTCACATCCGCGTCGGCCCCCACGCTCAAGGTGCCTTTGTCCAGATGGAGCAACCGGGCGGGATTGATGGTGTATTTGGCAAGCATCTCGGAGAGCGACAGCCGCCCGGAATGAACCAGTTGCATGAGCGACAGCGCCAGCTCGGTTTGCAGCCCGATGATCCCAAAGGGCGCAAAGTCGAATTCCACCTCTTTTTCGTAATCGCAGTGCGGCGCATGGTCGCTGCACAGAATCTCGATGGTGCCATCCGCCAGCCCGGCCAGAATCGCCTCCCGATCCTTCGCGGTGCGCAAGGGCGGATTCATTTTGAAATGCGTGTCGTAGGCCGGCCAGACCGGCAGCTGGCCGGCCGGCATGCCATGGCAGATGCCTTTGCCATCCTCCGCCCAGAATTTTTCACTGCCCGCCACCGCCGCATCCGTTAGCGTAAAATGATGGGCGCAGGCCTCGCCGGAAATGGGCACGCCGCGTTTCTTTGCCTCGCGAATCAGCGCCACGCTGCCGGCCGCGCTCAGATGCTGGCAATGAATCTTGGTGCCGGTCAGCTCCGCCAGCAGGATGTTCCGCGCCACGATCATCTCCTCGCCGGCCGACGGCCAGCCGCGCAACCCCAGCATCACGTTCCAATAGCCTTCATGCATCACGCCATCCGTCACCAGCGAATAGTCCTGGCAATGATCCATCACCGGCAGATTAAACAGCTTGGCGTACTCGCAGGCCCGGCGCATGAGGTCGTGGTTTTGCACGCAATGCCCGTCGTCCGTGAGGGCGATCACGCCGGCCTTTTTCAACCCGCCGATGGGGGCCATTTCCTCGCCGGCAATGCCCTTGGAAATCGCGCCCGCCACGAACAGATTGACCGGGCTCTCGGCCTTGGCCCGCTCATGAATCAGGGCCACTGTGCCGGAATTGTCAATCGCCGGGGACGTGTTGGGCATGCACACGATGGAAGTGAAGCCGCCGCGCGCCGCCGCCGCCGTGCCGCTGGCAATGTTTTCCTTGGCCGTCTGGCCGGGCTCGCGCAAGTGGACGTGCAAATCAATCAGGCCGGGCGAAACAACTTTGCCCCGGACCTCCAGGCGCTCCACCCCCGCCGGGGCGGTCAAGGCAGCGCCAATGGCGGAAACTTTGCCGTCCAGCAGGAGCACATCGGCGATGGCATCAAAGTGATTGGCGGGGTCTACCACACGACCACCAGTGAGTAGCAGCGAGTTCATCGCCTGGAGTCTAGCGACCGGTTCGCCGGGAAGCAATCCTTTGAAGCAAGGCTGGCCCAATGCCAGCCAATCAGCAAGAGGACCGCCGGCACGGCATGCAGCAGCAACCGGTCAATGGTGATGACCACCAGCGTGAAGAAATCCCAGGGGGTCACGCAGTAGATCAGCGCGTACATCAGCAGGTGCAGGATCAGTAAAATCCAGACGGCCTGCACATGCGGCCGCGCCAGCGCCCGCCAGCCCAGCAGCGTCATCGCCCCCAGCAGGAGCCACACCAGCCCCCAGGAACGGAATGCCCCGGTTTGGATCAGCATGACCGGAATGATCTCCCCCAGTTTGAACAGGTTGGCCGCCAGGATCGCCGGTGACAATTTGGAGCCGTAGTCCTCATCGGTATGCGGCAGGCCACGGCGCCAGACCAGCCAGGCGGCGGTGAGGGCCAGGACCCCCGCGAAAAACACCAGGCTGGAACTCCACGGCCGCCGCTGGCCGCGCCAGAGGCCAAAGCCCAGGATCACCAGCCCATTGATGAGCGCCAGGGCCAGGCCCTCATTTTTCGTGAACGCCGCAAACGCGCTGAACAGCATGGCCAGCAGGAGATCGTGCCGTTGCTGTTCGTCGATCCATTTGGCGGTAAACACCACGCTCCCGGCGTAAAACATCGCCAGCGGCAAATCGGCACAGCCCACCCCGGCATACCGGAACATCACGGGCAACAGGGCTAAAATCGCGCTCAAAGCGATCGCGGGCAGTCGCGGCAGTTTCCAGCGCAGCCCGGTGTACACCAACGGCACCACCAGCCATCCGGAAAACAGGGACACCATTTTCCCCGCCTGGTCATCCACGGTTCCCATTGCCGTGTAAGCGCCCGCAGTCAAGCAGGGCACGAGCAACGGATAATTCAGATGGCTGTAGCTCAGGGTCAGGTCATGAAAATAGGCCGGGACCGGCCGCAGGGCTTGATGCGTCAGCACTTTGGCCTTGAGCCCCCAGATGGCCAGCGCATCCCACTCGTGCAACGGCGTCAAGAGCGCGCCCAGCGCCATCAGTCCCAGCCCCGCCCCCATCACCGCCAAAAGGGCTGTCTGCCAGCCGCCGTGAGGCTCGGGGTCCGTCTGGAATTGAACCTCAATCCGCCGGCCCCGTTGTTCCAGCAGCACCAAGCCAGTGGCGGCCACGCTGCCCAAGGTGGCCAGCAAGGCGCGTGAAGGCGCGAATCCCAGCAGCGACGCCCAAAACAAGAGCAAACCCATCGCGCCCGTCCCCAGCGCCGCCGCCAGGCCCGTCAAGTGGACCACCCCCATCCGCTTCGCCGGATGAATCAGCGAGAGCAGGGCGTACCCCACCAGCAAGATCAGCAGTAGATAGATGCCGCCGGATGCGTAGGCCATCACTCACCTTTCAATGGCTTGGGCTGCGTCCCGCTGGCAGCGTCATGCCCGGGCGGTCGGCTGCGGAATTGCGGTTCGCCGTTGACGTTGCCGTCGCCAAAGGCCAGCACGTAACGGACCTGATGCTCATCCAGCCATTGCGGATCGGGATTGAATCCCTCCCGCATGATGTCCCGGCCGCTGCGGATGAGCTGGTCTGCCGTCGGGGCGGCATAAAGTCGCCGGGGATACAAGCTGTACGTGTTCACACAATAATAATAGAAGAGGGACACATCAACGACCGGATTGGTCCGGGCATACCCGACGAGTTGCAGGAGCACGTTGCCCGCCGCATCCGGGGCCAGGGCCTCCGCGCGTTTTGCCGGTGGGGCGGCCGTGGGGCTTGCCGCCCCGGCCCAAATCGCGCGTGACGCCGACCCGGCTTGCAGTTGCAGCCAGCATAGATGGCCGAGCACCAGCAGCACGCCGGCCCACGCCCCAGATCGCGAACTCATGCGGGGAGTATCCAAGGGTTGGCAGGGGGAGGCAAGTTTGATGTTCTCGTTGCCGCCCCCAAGGCATTCCAACTTCGTAGCGCAGGCTTCCCCGCCGGCGGTAACGCGCTGTATGGCAGATTTCCAAATCTGCGTGCCGCGGCCATCCCAAGTCGTCCCAGCGCGGTGGGGCGCGTCACTCCGTGCGCGCCGCGCCTGCAACCAGCGGTGCGAAATTTCCCCGGCGTCGCCTTCCCGACCCGCTGTCGATCAAGGCCGTTCTCGAGTTTCCCGCAGATTTCCCCCTCCCTGGCGTCCGGCGCAGACGCGTTCAATCGGCCATCGGCCATTCCTTACCCCGCCAGATGCCGCGCCTGCCGCTTCGGCAGCGCGCTCTTGGCCCGGGCGGGCGGACCGCTCTGCGCCGGGAGAAATTCACGCAGGAATTCCGGCCCGTCGCGCCGACCCGCGCGTTGCCAGTCCCCGGCCATCGATTGGGCCACGCGGGCGGCATCCTGCTGCAATTCGCCCGTGAGAAAACCAAACACCAGCTCCGCCAACCGTGCCAGGGCGATGGTGTCGGTCCGGGCCAGCCGGGCGTACAGCCAGTCGCTCAAGCGCAGGAACCGCTCGAAGGGCGATGCCTGGTCCCAAAGCCGGGGCGTGGTCGCCACGAAATTGCCGCTGTTGCCCACGAGCTCCCAGTATTTGGCGAAGCGCCGCAGCCGCTGCACGGTGGCGAAATCCAGCAGCCGGTTTTGCAGGATTTCGTATGGCGGCTGCGGATTATAAATCATCTGCCACTCCGCATCGTGCCGGATGATCGGCGTGCCGCGCAGGCGCTTCAGGATGCCCACCTGGATTTCCTGCGGCCCCAGCGCGATGAGCCGGTCGAACCCGGCGGCAAAGCTCGCCAGCGTCTCGCCCGGCAGCCCCACGATCAAGTCCGCGTGAATATGGACGCTCGTGCCCGCGCGCAGATAATTGAGATTATCCGTCAGCCGCTCATAATTCTGCCGCCGGCTGATGCGCTGGCCCACTTCGGGGTTGAACGTCTGCACCCCCACCTCGAATTGCAGCGCCCCCGGTGGAAACCGGGCAATGACCTCGCGCAATTCCGCCGGCAAACGGTCCGGGATCATCTCGAAATGATAAAAATTCCCCGGCTGATGCCGCGCCAGAAAAAATTCCAGGATCGCCCGGCTCGTGGCGAGGTGGAGATTGAACGTGCGGTCCACGAATTTGAACTGCTTCAATCCGCGCTCCAGCAGCCGTTGCATCGCGGCCAGAAACGGCTCCAGCGGCACGGCCCGCACCGGCACCTCCAGCGACGACAAACAAAACTCGCAGGTGAACGGACACCCCCGCGACGCCTCGACATACACAATGCGATGCGCGAGGTCGGCCGCCGTGTAATAATCATACGGCAGCAACAAGCGGGAAAACTCCGGCAGCCCGGCGGGAATAATTTTGGGCCGGTCTTCCCGGGCGAGCAGCGCCCGGCAGACCTCCGCGAAAGTGACATCCGCCTCGCCGGTGATGACGTGATCCGCGAGCTGCGTGATCGCCTGCGATTCCGTCTCAAAACTGACTTCCGGCCCGCCGAGCACAATTTTGACCCCGGGCCGCACCCGTTTGAGAATGGCCACGATTTCGGTGGTTTCCGTCACATTCCAGATATAGACGCCCAGACCGATGATTTGGGGCGCGCGCGCCAGCAACGCCTCCGCCACCTCGAGCGGACGCTGGTTGATGTCAAATTCCACCAGCTCCGTGCGCGCCTGCAAATCGCCCAGGTTGGCAAACAGATAGCGCAATCCAAACGCGGCATGGATGAACTTCGCATTGAGCGTGGCTAAAACAATGTCCGGCATCGGCGCTAAATTAACCGCGAACCGCGCAAAGGGAAAGACGTGATACATGATACGTGATACGTGATACGTGATACCGCATTGGCCACGCATCACGCATCACGCATCACGCATCACGCATCACGCATCACGCAAGCCTTGTCCAAGCGCGCGTCAATGGTATATCGTAAATCGCAAATCAAATAACGCGCATGCCCCAAGACCTTGAAGCCGCCCCAGTAGCCGCCGCCATGGTCCGCTGGCAGCAGGCCCAGCAACATTTGGTGAACGGCCGCCCGGATCAGGCCCTGGCCATTTATCAGGCGCTGTTGAAACATTACCCCGATACCGCCCGGCTCTGGTACGAACTGGCCTTTGCCGCCGGCAAACAATTGGATTTCGCCCTGGCGGATGCCGCCGGCCAGCGCGCGGCCGCCCTGGCCGCCAAAAATGTTTCACTGCTGGTGTTGCTTGGCCAGCAATCTCAATGGCTCCGCCGGTTGGACCGGGCGCGCGCGTGCTATGAGCAGGCCGTCGCCGCCGCGCCGTTTTCCATCCACGCGCAATTGAGCCTGGCCATTTGGTATGAACGCGAGCACCGGTTGGACGATGCCTGGCGTTGCGTGGAAGCCTGCCTGGCCTGCGAGCCGCAAAACGCCCAGGTCTTGTGCGTCCAAGCGCTCCTGTTGCAGCGTCAAAACCGGAGTGGCGAGGCGGAAACCCGGTTGCGCGACCTCATCCGGCGTGGCTCGGCGGATGCCAGCGCGAATTACTCCTGCCGGCAACAACTCGCCGTCGTGCTCGATCAGGCCGGCCAGCACGCGGAAGCCCTGCGCTGGCTCGGCGAAGCCAAAGCCTTGATCAAGCGCTCCGCCAACGTGGCGAAAATGGAGCAGGATTACGATCGCGCCGTGCGCCGCCGCCGCGAACTGCTGGCGCAACTCACCCCCGCCAACCTCCGCCGCTGGCGCGAGGAGGGGGCCGCCACCCCCGCGCCGCACCGGCTGGCGTTTTTGGGGGGACACCCCCGCACCGGCACCACGCTGCTGGAGCAGGTTCTTGGTGCCCATCCCGGCATCAGTTCCTTCGATGAACCCACGGCCTTCGCCGACGAGGTCGCGGACAAGCTCGTGCCCCTCAACGGCCCCGGCTTGACCGCCAACGCCCTGAACGCCATGCCGGCCGCCCAGCGCACCCGCTTTCAGCAGCGCTATTTCAAAAACCTGCTGCGCGCGGGCGTCGGCGATCCCGCGCCGGATTTGTGGCTGGATAAAAACCCCTCCCCGACGTCCTGGCTGTATCTCTGGCTGCGCCTCTTCCCCGAACTGAAGGTGATCATCGCCTTGCGCGACCCGCGGGACGTGCTCATCAGTTGCTATTTTCAAAACCTGCCACTCAACCCCGTCAACGCAAACTTCCTCAGCCTGGACCGCACGGCCCGGCATTACTGCGACCTGATGGACGTCTGGCTGCGCCTGCGCGAACTGGGCGGCTTCAACTGGATCGAAACGCGCTACGAAGACCTCGTGACCGGCCTGGAAACCGAGGGCCGCCGGGTGACCGGATTTCTGGGGCTGGCCTGGCACGCGCGCCAGGCGGCTTTCCACGAAACCAACCGCAAGAAGTTTGTATTCTCCCCGACGTACAACGAGGTCAGCCAGCCCGTCTATCAACGCGCCTTGGGCCGGTGGAAGCATTACGCGGAAGCACTGGCTCCGGTGCAGGAGCGGTTGGCCCCCTATTGCCGCGAGTTTAAGTATGATTAAGTACCACGCTAAGCCATAGGAAGAACGCACCGAACAAGTCCAAGCCGCAGCCGCCCTCCAAAAGAAGGGCCCTCGCTGCCGCGTTCATTATGCACCCAAGGCGGAAAGCCTCTGTTTCGCAGCCATCATCTGCGCATAAATCTGAAAGGTTTTTTGCGCCACCTCCGGGATCCGCTCCCAGTTGGTCGGCAATTCCTCCGACAAGTCGTGCAAATCCAGTTTCGCTTGGATTGCCTGCGAACTCAGTTTTTTGATTTCGGCCTTCAAGGTTTCGATGGTTTCCATAAGTGTGTTCGTTCGGCGAATGTCGCCAAGCCAACCAAGCAATTCAAATTCCACAATTCCGGCCGGCACCCATCTTCCCATTAAATGTTGCAACCGAAGCCGCGGAGGCGCAGAGCTGATGGAAATATCTGCCATTGCGAACGACCTTGGACCTCACCCGTGAGCCTCCGTAGGCGGCGACACCAATCCTCGCTACATCTGCGTAGGTTCGCTTTTTCAATCCTACCCAAATGTAGGCCAAACCCGCCTGACAACCCGCCGGTACGCGCCTTCGAAAAAGTCGTTTGCCCCATAAACCCCTGATTTCACAAGGAAATGATGATTTCCACCCGCCCGGCAAATTAGTTGGCATCGCGCTTGCAATAGGGTCTGGTGCACCGGTTGGACGGTCCGCCGGAAAACAATTAACAACCTGAAATTAAATATGAGAAAAATAGCAATTTACGGAAAAGGCGGCATCGGCAAGTCCACGACCACCCAGAATACCGTGGCTGGCCTGGCTGAGATGGGCCACAAAGTCATGGTCGTCGGCTGCGACCCCAAAGCGGACTCCACCCGCCTCCTGCTCGGCGGCCTCTCGCAACGCAGCGTCCTGGACACCCTCCGCGAGGAAGGCGAGGACGTTGAACTCACGGATATCCGCCACGGCGGTTTCTGCAACAGTTTGTGCGTGGAATCCGGCGGCCCCGAACCCGGCGTCGGCTGCGCCGGCCGCGGCATCATCACCTCCATCAACATGCTCGAACAGCTCGGCGCCTATGACGCCTCCGAGAAGCTCGACTACGTGTTCTATGACGTGCTGGGTGACGTCGTGTGCGGCGGTTTCGCCATGCCGATCCGCGATGGCAAAGCCGAGGAGATTTACATTGTCTGCTCCGGCGAAATGATGGCCATGTACGCCGCCAACAACATTTGCAAGGGCATCTTGAAGTTCGCGCAAACCGGCGTCGTCCGCCTGGGCGGCCTCATCTGCAACAGCCGCAAAGTGGACAACGAAAAGGAAATGATCGAGCAGTTCGCCAAGCAGCTCGGCACCCAGATGATCCATTTCGTGCCGCGCGATAACGACGTCCAACGCGCCGAGATCAACCGCAAGACGGTCATCGAATGGAACAAGGAATGCGCCCAGGCCGACGAATATCGCAAGCTGGCCCGCGCCATTGACCAGAACAAAAACCTGGTGATCCCCAAGCCGTTGCAAATCCCCGAGCTGGAAAAACTGCTCATGGAGTACGGCTTGTTCAACTGACGCGCCCGCCGGCGCTCCCCTCCACCCCACCCCCAGCCAAGAGAAAGGAATTTGTATGTCCGAAGCAACCAATACCGCAACCCTGACCGCGCCGGATCCGGCTGCGGTCAAGGCGGAGATGCTCAAAATCTATCCCGCCAAGACCGCCAAGAAGCGCGGCAAGCAGATCATTGTGAACGACCCGGACAATCCCCCGGAAATCGGCGCCAACACGCGCACCGTCCCGGGCATCATCACCCAGCGCGGCTGCACCTACGCCGGCTGTCGTGGGGTCGTGTTGGGGCCGATTTACGACATCCTGCAAATCACCCACGGCCCGGTCGGCTGCGGTTTTTACGCCTGGCTCTCGCGCCGCAACCTGGTGCGCGCCCCCGAAGGCACCACCAACTATCTGCAATACTGCATGAACACCGACATGCAGGAGGATCAGATCGTGTTCGGCGGCGAAAAAAAGCTCAAGCAGGCCATCCGCGAGGCCTACGACATCTTCAAGCCCAAGGCCATCGCCATCCTTGCCACCTGCCCCGTCGGCCTCATTGGCGATGATATTCACACCGTGGCCCGCGTGATGAAAGAAGAGCTGGGCATCAACGTCATGGCCTTCAGTTGCGAAGGCTACAAAGGCGTCAGCCAGTCCGCCGGCCATCACATCGCCAACAACGGCGTGTTCAAGAACATCATCGGCCTCGACGACAAACCCGACGTGGCGGAGTTCAACATGAACATCCTCGGCGAGTACAACATCGGCGGCGACGCCTGGGAGATTGACGGGCTGCTGCGCAAATGCGGCATCCATGTCACCTCCACCCTGAGCGGCGACGTGAGCTACGAGCAGGTTAAAAAGGCGCACACCGTCCATTTGAACGGCGTCATGTGCCACCGCTCCATCAATTACATCGCGGAAATGATGGAGAAAAAATTCGGCATTCCGTGGATCAAGGTCAACTTCATCGGCGCCGAGGCCACCGCCAAGACGCTGCGGAAGATCGCCAAGTTCTTCGACAGCAAGAAACTCACCGACCGCGTCGAGGAGGTCATCGCCCAGGAAATGCTCGCGCTCAAGCCCGTGCGCGAGGAAATCAAGTCCCGCCACCAGGGCAAAAAGGCCGCCCTGTTCGTCGGCGGTTCCCGCGCCCATCATTATCAGGACCTCTTCCGCGACCTCGGCATGGAAATCGTCTCCGCCGGCTACGAGTTCGCCCATCGCGACGACTACGAAGGCCGCAAGATCCTGCCCACCATCAAGGTGGATGCCGACTCGCGCAACATCGAGGAATTGCACGTCGAGGCCGACCCCGTCCGCTACAAGGCGGTCAAAACGCCCGAACAAACGGCCGCGCTGGAAGCCGGCGGTTTCAACTTCAAGGATTACGAAGGCATGATGGTGGAGATGAAAAAACAGACCCTCGTCATTGACGACATCAGCCATCACGAGATGGAGAAGCTCATCGAAATCTACAAGCCCGACATCATCGGCTCCGGCATCAAGGACAAGTTCGTGGTCGAAAAAATGGGCGTGCCCTGCAAGCAATTGCACAGCTACGACTACAGCGGCCCCTACGCGGCCTTCACCGGCGCCATCAACTTCTATCGCGAAGTGGACCGGATGCTCACCACGAAAATCTGGAAGTTCATCACGCCGCCGTGGGAAAAAGACCCGCAATCCGCGGTTCCCCTCGTCCACAGCAGCCGCAGCACGAAAAACGAGGAGGCCAGAACCTGGCGCAAACCCGCGGCCGCCGCGGATGAGCCCGTGTGAACCCGCTCCGACCTTAACCTTTAACCCATTTATAATATTATGCTCGACGGAACCACAGCCGAAATCAAACCCCGCGAAGCCCTGCGTATTAATCCGGCCAAGACCTGCCAGCCCATTGGCGCGTTGTATGCCGCGCTGGGCATCAACGGTTGCATGCCGCACAGCCACGGTTCACAAGGCTGCTGCGCGTACCACCGCAGCCACCTCACCCGCCACTTCAAGGAACCGGTCGTGGCCACCAGCAGCTCCTTCACCGAAGGCGCGTCCGTGTTCGGCGGCCTGGCCAACATGACCCAGGCCCTCGCCAACATCTTCACGATTTACAATCCGAAGATTGTCGCCGTCCACACCACCTGCCTCTCGGAAGTCATCGGCGACGACATCCCCATGATGATCAAGAAGGCCACCGAGGAGGGCATCATCCCCCCCGGCAAGCGCGTGATTCACGCCAACACGCCGAGCTTCATCGGTTCGCACGTCACCGGCTTCGCCAGCATGGTCACCGGCATGGTCAAATACCTGTCCGAATCCACCGGCAAGACCGAGGCGCAATTGAAGGAGGACGGCCAATTAAACGTCATTCCCGGTTACGTTGACCCCTCCGACATGCGCGAACTCAAGCGCATCATCAAGGAAATGGGCGTCAAAACCGTGTTCTTCCCCGACACCAGCGGCGTGCTCGACCTCCCGCAGGACGGCCATTACCGGATGTTCCCGCACGGCGGCGCGACCATCGAGGAAATCAAATCCGCCGGCGACAGCGTCGGCACCATCGCCCTCGGCCATTTCGCCTCCCACCCGGCGGCCAATGCCCTGGATGAAAAATGCCATGTGCCCTCCGCCCTGCTGGAGCTGCCCTACGGCCTGACCAACACCGACCACTTCATCCATGCGCTCCGCAATTACGGCGGCGTGGATGTCCCTGCCACCATCGGCGAGGAGCGCGGCCGCCTGCTGGACGCCATGAGCGACATGCACCAATACTTCCACGGCAAGCGCGTGGCCATCGCCGGCGACCCCGACCACGTCATCGCGCTCACGCAATTCCTCGTCGAGCTCGACATGAAGCCCGCCTACATCATCACCGGTTCCTCCGGCAATCATTTCGAACAACGCCTGGGCGAAATCCTGAAGGATCATGCGCCCGATGCCATCGTGAAGCAAAACACCGATCTGTTCGCGCTCCATCAATGGATCAAGAACCAACCCGTGGACCTGCTCATCGGCAACACCTATTGCAAATACATCTCCCGCGTGGAAAACATCCCCTTCGTGCGCTTCGGCTTCCCGATCCTCGACCGCATGGGCCACCGGTATTTCCCCACCGTCGGCTACACCGGCGCGCTCCGGTTGATGGAATTGATCAACAACGCGCTCCTCGACCACAAGGACCGCGAGTGCGCCGAGGAGAATTTCGAGTTGGTCCAATGACTCGATTGGCCATAAACCCGTGACTCCGTTCACCATCAACTCCGCCAGCGAGCCGGACGTGCCAGCACTCTTGGCCATGATCCGCGAGCTGGCGGAGTTTGAGCATCTGGCGCACGAATTGGAAGTCACCGAGACCTCCCTCCGGGAGGCCCTGTTTGGCGAACGCCCCGTGGCGGCGGCGCTGCTGGCCTGGGTGGATGGCTACCCGGCGGGTTACGCGGTCTATTACCGCACCTTTTCCACGTTCGTCGGCCGCTCCGGCATTTTTTTGGACGACCTCTACGTCCGCCCCGAACACCGCAAGCACGGCCTCGGCCGCGCCCTGTTGGAGGCCGTCGCCAAAATTGGCGCCGAACTGGGGGGCGGACGCTTTGAATGGGTCGCCCTGCGCTGGAATGAAAACGCCTTTCGCTTCTACCGCAGTCTCGGGGCGAAAGTCATGGATGAATGGTCCCTCCTGCGCATGAACGGCCGCGAAGTCGGCAATCTCATCAGCGCCAAAGTCCCGCCCAAAACTCTCGCATCCAACCGTTCTAACTCCTGACTTCTAACTCCTGACTACTGGCCTATGATTGAACTCCTGCCTGATCGCGAGAAACAAATCGTCCGCAAAGACGCCAGCACCCCGGCCGCCGACATGACCTGCGGCAAGGCCAGCACCGCCGGGGCCGTCAGCCAGCGCGCCTGCGTCTTCTGCGGCTCCCGCGTGGTCCTCTACCCCGTGAGCGACGCCCTGCATGTCGTCCACGGACCCATTGGCTGCGCCGCCTACACCTGGGACATTCGCGGCGCCCTCTCCAGCGGACCGCAACTGCATCGCAACAGCTTTTCCACCGACCTCCAGGAAATGGACGTCATCTACGGCGGCGAGAAAAAGCTCGAAGCCGCCCTGCTCGAGCTCATCGCCCATTACCAACCCAAGGCCGCCTTCATCTATTCCACCTGCATCGTCGGCATCATTGGCGACGACGTCAGCGCCGTGTGCAAACGGGTCGAGGCCAGGACGGGCATCCCCGTTCTGGGCGTGCATTCCGAAGGCTTCAAGGGCACCAAAAAGGACGGCTACAAGGCCGCCTGCGAAGCCCTTTACAAGCTCGTCGGCACCGGCGACACCAGCCAGATCGGACCGCACAGCATCAACATTCTGGGTGAATTCAATCTCGCCGGCGAAGCCTGGATCATTCGCGATTATTACAAGCGCATGGGCATCGAAGTCGTCTCCACCATCACCGGCGATGCCCGCGTGGAAGACATCCGCCGCGCCCACGGAGCCAAATTAAACCTGGTCCAATGCTCCGGCTCCATGACGCACCTCGCCAAAATGATGGAGCGCGACCACGGCATCCCCTACAAGCGCATCTCGTATTTCGGCATCGAGGACGTCAGCGCCGCGCTCTACGAAGCCGCCAAGTTTTTCAAGGACGACCCCGCCATCATGGCGCGCACCCAGCAACTCGTGCGCGAGGAAGTCGCCGCCATCTATCCCGAACTGCAGCGCTACAAGCAAAAGCTGCTCGGCAAGCGCGCGGCGGTTTATGTCGGCGGCGCGTTCAAGGCCTTTTCGCTCATCCGCATCCTGCGCATGCTCGGCATGGAAACCTCCGTGGTCGGCTCGCAAACCGGCGACAAGGACGACTACAAGCAACTCCAGGAGATTGCCGATCCCGGCACCATCATCGTGGACGACGCCAACCCGCTCGAACTGGCGAAATTCTGCCTCGAAAAGGACGTGGACCTCTTCATCGGCGGCGTCAAAGAGCGTCCCATCGCGTACAAGCTTGGCATCGGCTTCTGCGACCACAACCATGAGCGCAAGGAACCGCTGGCCGGCTTCGTGGGCATGGTCAACTTCGCCAAGGAAGTGTACGCCAGCGTGGCCAGCCCCGTCTGGCAATTCGCGCCGAGAAGGGCCAACCGGACAGTGGCAAAAGCCGATTGATGCCCGTCCCCCAAGCGCCGCAGGTGCGACATATTTGTAGAACCCAGCCAATTAAAATATCTTTTAGCTCCGAAGGAGCGAGGAGCAGCATAATCCGGCTGCCAAAGCCGCAAAATGCTTGCAGGGCGACACAAGGCAACTGCATGGCAAACTGAGCAACGCTGACCACGACCCTTGGTCCGTTAGTCACTCTCAATGAAATAAAAAACACCTCGGTCGGTGTCCACCCATATTTGCGGAGTATGGCTTGAATCTTTACCAGTATAAATCCCATGAGTTATAGTCTCTGGACTAAACCATGATGCCGAATCAAGCCATCCTACTCCCTGTGGAGTAACATTCGTGATCGTGATACGCGGATAAGATGACGTGCGATGATACATCTGATCATCCCAGGCAAGAACGGCGTCAATCTGGTGGATACAATCCTGAAGCGGTGCCTGAAAGCGGGCAATCCTCGTGTAGGCTTGCCAATCAGCATACATGCCAAAATAAATGTCGTGGCTGGATGCGGGAAATGGAAAATCAATATCCTTGTTGGTTACGGCTTCGCTGTAAGTGAGCGGCTTGTCGAAACGATCGACGTGAGGCCTGCATGCGGTGAGAGATAAACACCCCAAAAGGGCGGCAATGTAAAGGAGCAGCCTCATAACAGCCGGTTGAAATAATCGCCCGGTGAGGGCACCGGGCGCCGGGTGCTCCCGCGCGAACCTCCACTGGTGGACGGAGTCGCGCTGCGACTCCGTTTGCCTGCAGAGCAGGCACCTTGTGGCGAGGCGCTGCCCAGCGGCGCATGAATGAAATGGTAATGACCGCTCTCAATTTGTTCGGCGATAAATTTCTCCAATTCTGCTGGCAGTGTGACCGTCATGCTTGAAATATAGCCCCAGTCATTGAAATTTTGCAAGGCCACCTTGCCAAATTCCACCTTTTCGCCATCGCGGAATCTCGTTCCGGTCCAATGCGTCTATTTCGCGCAAAACCCGGAGACGATACCCGCAGCCTGTTACTCCAGCTTAATAAGCTAGTAAAGGGCGACGGTAACTGCAGGGCTAGTATCTGGAAGTTAAATTTCATTTTGGCAACACGTCGGGGTATGGACCCAGAAAACGCTCGCCATTAAAGTGAATCATGTGGTCAGGGTCTTCGGCAATCCAGACTTCGGATTCCCACGCTATTTGTGAAACAAATGATTGCATGATGCGGCGAGTTTCAAAAGCGGTGACAAAAACGAGGCCCGCCTTACAGCCCGTAAACAATTCTTTGAGTTCTTTACGCCGCTTGCCGTCCACCGGTCCGGCACTTGTGACGGCTTCAATCAGTAAGAGCCAATTTTTTGCGGTATAGTGAACGATGACATCGGGTATTTTTGCGGCTGAGTCCAGTGTGACGCCGAGTGATTTGAGGCGTTCAACCTCAAGATGAACGAATTTGTTTTCCGTGTCACCGATGTAGATGACCACGCCGCCCGGAGCAAAGGCAGGACAAAATTGCTCAATGATTGCTTTGATGAGGGGATTCTGTCCACCCGGCGAAAGCGCCACCTGTGAACCGTCAGGCAGTGTGACGGGCACTCGTGCGAGATTCCGTTTCCGGGCAATCTCATGCTTAATGCTCTCCCGACTGGTAAGGTATTTTTCCAGCGTCGGAGTCCATTTTTTGGTTCCAAAATTCCGCAGCAATGCGAGCGCCGACGGCTCAATCTGATAGACCGTCTTTCCACTGTTGGTTGGCCGGTTTGGGGCGTCAGGGTTGCGGAGTAACAATCCAGCCTCTACAAAAAACTTTACGGCATCGTCTCGAATGGTTTCGCGGGTGTTGGGTGCGTAGCGAACTCCATAAGCTTCGGCGATGAAATCAATGACCGGCGTGATGCCGCGCAGGGGGGCTTGTGCGTCTGCCCAAGGAACATCAGGACGAAGATCAAGCAACGCAAGCAAAGTGTAGGCCGCAGTCTCGTTCCTTTGCCTTGGCCCAAATTGCAACTCAGTAAGGATTGCGCCAGTCTCAGTGAGTCTCAGTTTTCGGGATTTGTCTAAACGATTTGGCTTATTTATGGGCATGAAGGTACTTTTCCAAGAGTTTATCCAGCGTTTCTTGTGATTGGTCGAGTTGTTTTAATTCGCTTCCCATTGCTTTTAGCGTTGTGTGGTCAGGATAAGTCAATTTGCGCAGGTCGGTGGCATTTACCTGCGTATGCCCGCTAAAGCGCCGGAAATACTGGTCAACCACAGAGGAATTAAGGAAAGCAAAAAGGCCAACCGCCAAATTTCTGTCCAGACCATGCCCGTCAGCGTGAAAGTAATTGAGGTGATTTTCAAATCCAAGCCATTCTGCGTCTACGTCCTGCGGGTCGAATAGACAAGCAACCAAACGGCGGCGTTCCTCTTTGGACGTGAATCGTTTCGTGAGCAAATATACCCCCGACTTTACGAGCCAAGGTCGGGTTTCGTCATTATTGAGAATGGCGTTGGGCTTGCGCGCATCCAGTTTCGGCCAATGAACAGTTCCACCATTGAAATGACATGGATAAAGCAACGGTACAGTCCCTTTCTCCGGCTTCATGCGCAAAGCACCCTTGAGACGAAAATCAACAACGCGGCCGGTTGAAACCGTAACACCTAAAGCTGCAAGGGTTGTGTGTAGTCCGTCCATAACCCTTTTCGCACCTGCATGGCTTGAAGCGGATGGAATATGAATGAACTTTTCCGAATCGCTTTTGTGAACGATTTCCGCAAAGGGAATTTTTGCCTCGGCGACAAGGTCACCATGTTCACCGCTACTGCTGGAAACCACCAACTTGGCAGGCTGCTTTCGACCTTTCACGGCGTGGAAAATAATATTTTCCTGTAACACGCTGTCATCCCGGAAGGCAGCTCCGCGTGATTCAAAGACATGCAGGCGGCGAAATTCCATGTGGGTGAGCAAATCTTCGCGGAAGGGGCGAAAATATGGGCCATTACAAAAGCTTCTTGGCGTAATTGCGACCAGTTGCCCGCCGGGTGCCAGCAATCGGTGGATGAGTGCAATAAAGCCAGCGTAAAGATTGCTCGTTTCAACGCCGACATGGCGTAAACCTCGCCTTTCTGTCGAATCGGTGCTGATTTTCCGATAAGGCGGATTGACAATGGCAGCATCGAAAACCGGCGGCTTGGTGCTGAATAAACTATCGCCAAGACGAGCCGCCATTTCCTGAATGAAATCAGACTCATGGATGGTGAAAGTGAATTGAATGCCTGCGTTCTCGCAAACCCGCACGCAATCCCGCATTTTTTCCGAGAGGGTGGCCTGAATGAGCGGGTCAATCTCGTAGAGCGTCGCTGCAATGGCGCGGACATTGCTTTGTGTCTTACACACGCGCGAAACCAGAGCGGTCGTGAGTGCTCCCGCACCTGCTCCAGCGTCCAATAGTCGCACGGTGTTGGGAAAAGTCCCAAACAATGAGGCCATAAAATCAGCCACCGGTGCAGGGGTGAAGAACTGTCCAAGCTCCCCTTGTCGCCTGCGTGCTGCTGATGCTGGAATGACCGCGTTTAACATGAAGCGAGGGTAGCAAAATTGGCAACGCTTCGCAACCGGGCAATCGGGGGCCGCGGATGAAGAAATGTCGGAATGGGGTTGAAATATTTTTCTCTGCGCCCCCGCGTCTGCCGTTAATTTCACCGCAACCCCTTGTCTTTGTGTTCTTTGCGTTCTTTTGCGGCTAATCAACTTTTTTTTCACCTTGGACAGCCTATGTCCAAGGTCCCCTGTTAGAGTTGTGGAAAAAAGTATGAATGAAATGAGCAAAAACAAAACGGATAGCGATTCCAATTTCACCAAGACCAAATCCTTGCTGGCCGAAATGGCGGCGGAGACCGGGGATTTGGCGCACGTCGCCGGCGGTCCCATCCCCGATGTCGCCGCTGGCTGGCTCACCCCGCAATATCTCCTGTCGCTACGCGACCACCTCGCCAGCCAGACCGAAGGCCCCGAACGCTTCAAGCTGTTGCGCCTGGCGGTCGGTGATGTCGCGGCCCTCCAGCGCGGCGGTCACACCGCCGCCCGTCTGCAATTGGAACGGGAGCGGTTCGATCGCAACCTCCAAAAACACCGCGCCGCCCTCGCCGCCGCCCAGCAAGAAATCCAAAAACTGCGCGACCCCAACCACCCCCTGAGCGAAGCCGGCCGCCTCGCCCTCGTCACCAAAGCCAATGAAATCCTGGGCTTAAAATGACCGCCAATCCAGCAACAGTAGCCCGGACTGGCAGTCGGCAGTCCATGGCCATGATGAAAACCACCACCACTCCACCATGAAAACCCATAACGGCAAAATCGCCCGCCTGCCCCGGGAAATTCGCGACGAACTGAACCTCCGCCTGGACAATGGCGGAACCGAAACCGCCATTCTTCCATGGCTGAACGCCTTGCCATCCGTGCAATCCGTGCTGGCGGCGCAGTTCGGATCACGCCTGGTAAGCCCCCAGAATCTGACCAACTGGCGGCAGGGTGGCTATCAGGATTGGCTCAAACAGCGCGCCCACCAGCACTTGGTTCGTCAGGTCGCTGACGACGCCAATAAAGTTGCCGAAAGCGGTGGACCGGGAATCACCGGCCACATCTCCACCGTCTTGACCGCCGAACTCCTCCTCACCGCCCGGGCGATGCAAAACGAACCGGCCAGTCCGGCGGCGCGGTTCGGCCAGCTCCGGGAAATGCTTCAAACCGTGTCCGAAGTGCGGCGCGAGGACTACCTCGCCGGACGCCTCGCCCTGGATAACCGAATCGCCGTTTTGCCCCTAATCAAGGTGAATCAAGGTGAATCAAGGTGAATCAAGGTAAATCAAGCCGGAAAAAATCCGGCCCGAGCAGATGGACACGGATAAATCGGCAGATTTTGAGGCGGATTGCGCGCCGGGACGCGCACCACAAAAACCTGCGTCGAATGGCGTAAAAGACGCGTGGAGATTGCAGGAATTCCTTGGACGTGGTTGTGTTGGCGACCAACCGCAGAAGTATTGCCCGCTAGCCCCCGCTAGCCCGGATATTTTATAGTGAAACCGGCGAAACCATGGCAAACCATTGTAGCGCAGGCTTCCCAGCCTGCCGTATCGCAGGTTTCCAAACCTGCGTGCCGTGTCGTTTCAACCACGCATTCGCACGTGTTTGCGCCCCTATTTTCATTGGATTTTTCGCGACGCTTCCCAAAATGGCTATGAAATATCCGCGCTAGGAGCTGCCTGTGTGCTGGGGAGTATTGGATGAAGCGCATTGCTGCGGCTGGCTTTCCGCACAGTCGAGCTCCCTCCGAAGGAAGGGTAATTGACTTGCGCGCAAGGTTGGTGAAAACTGTAGCCATGAAGACAGTGGCGACTGAATTGACCTTGCACCGCTGGCCTTACGGGTTGGAATTGCAACCGTCAGCCAATGGCTTGCTATTGCGTCCGCGGCGCAAGGCCCGGGCAAGTTGGAGCAAGGCCTTTCGCCATGCACGAGCCGTGGTGGACGATCTGGCTGCCACACGCCAGTTGCGCAATGATTTCGACGCCAGGGAATGGGAATGGTAATTGAGCGATTCCAGATTTTTCTGGTCCAGCTTGATCCCGCGACGGGCGCGGAAACGGCAAAGACACGACCTTGCGTGGTGCTTTCTCCCGATGAGCTGAACCGCGCAATTTCCACGGTCATCATTGCTCCCATGACCACGGTCTGTCGCGGCTGGCCGACGAGGGTGACAGTAACCTTCCAAGGCAAGACCGGCGAAATTGCGGTGGATCAGCTTCGCGCGGTGGACAAAACGCGGTTAGTCAAACGACTCGGCAAACTCGGCAGCGCCTCCACTCACATCCTGCTGGACACACTGGGCGAATTATTTGCCCCATAGATTGCCTGCCGACGATGCAATTTGGCCCGGAGGTTTTGAATGGCGCCGGAGCCTCGGTCCCCTTTAATTCGCGTCAATGCGCGTCATTCGCGGATGAATTTGTTCCTTTGTTGTGGAACCCTTCGCCGCCAGCAACTGCTCCAACTCCGCCAGCCCCGCCGGCGAGCCCATCTCATAAAACCGCTCCGGCACCTCATACCCCGCCAGTTGCTTCTCCCGCACCAGCCGGCCCATCACCTCCGCCAAGTCAAACACCTGGTCCGCGGCATACGCGTCAAACACCGACGCCTTGAACAGGCTTAGCCCGTAATCAATATGGTGCATCTCCGGCAGCCGGGCCTTTTTGTCATACACCACAATCTCCCCGTCGCGATAAACCACGTTGCTCGTGTCATACCTGCCTTGGTTATGGTACACCGTCATCAATCCCGGCTGGCCGCTCCGGTGAAACGCCGCCGCCACCGGCGCATATTCCACCGGCAGATACGAGTCGCCGTACAAAATGAAAAACTCCTCCCCCAGCTTGGGCCGGGCCCGCTTGATCGCCCCGCCGGTGCCCAGCAGCTTTTCGCCGTCAAACGAATAATCCAACTGCATCCCGTGCGCCGCGCTCCCGAATTCGCGCTGGATCATCTCCCCGAGAAAACCAATGCACAACACCGCCCGCCGCAACCCGCGCGCATGGAGCAGCTCCAACTGATGCGCCAGAAACGGACGCCCCGCCACCGGCACCAGCGATTTGGGGATCTTTTCCGTGATCGGTCGCAGCCTCGTCGCCAGCCCGCCCGCCAGAATGGCCACGGTGGGAAGGGTTGTCTTATCTGTGTTCATCCGTGTTCATCTGTGGTTGAAAATCTTTTCGCCGGCTCAGGAATTCACGAGCTTGGTGCCTTCAAAATCAAAGCGGAACCGCACCTCCTTCAATCCATTCTGACGCATCGCATGCCGCAGCTTCGCCTTGTCATCGGCGTAAAACATCAGGAACCCGCCGCCGCCGGCGCCAATCAGCTTTCCGCCCAGCGCCCCGTTCGCCAGCGCCAGATCATACCATTCATTGATCCGGGCATTGCTCATGCCGCCGCTGCGCTGCTTCTTCCGCTGCCAGTGCACATCCATCAACCGCGCGAACTCGTGCAGGTTCCCCGTCTCCAGCGCCGTCTTGCTTTGCAGCCCCAGTTCCTTCACGAACTGCAGGTTATCGATCATCGACTTGTCCTCCGATTTCGACTTCGTGTCCTGCTCCTTCAAGATCGCCGACGCGCTCCGCGAATAGCCCGTGAAAAACAGCAGCAAATTATCCTCCAGATTATCCCGCGTCTCCTCGGATACCTTCAACGGCCAGGCCTCCACCCGGCCATCCGGCAAAAAGTTGAAACAGGTCAACCCGCCATACGCCGCGATGTATTGGTCCTGCTTGCCAATCGGCTCGTGCAGCCGGTTCAGCTCGATCTCGCACGCCTGCGCCGCCAGCTCCGCCGGATGCACCAGATTCCGTTGATGCGCATGCAGCGCCTTCAACAGCGCCGTCGTGAAACTGCCGGACGACCCCAGCCCCGTGCCGGATGGAATATCCGCCATCGAAGTCAGCTCCAGCGACCGTCCGTCCATGCCCAGCAAACCAAACGCCTCGCGAATGATCGGATGCTTCAACTGCGCGGCCTCCGGCACCCGTTCCAGCTCCGAATATTTCACGATCAAATCCGGCACAAACGTCTCGTGCAACGTGATGTACACATAACGGTCAATGGCCGCCGCGACCAAGAAACCGCCAAACTTCTCGTAATACGACGGCAAATCCGTGCCGCCGCCACCGAGACTGATGCGCAAAGGAGAACGGGCAATAATCATGAAGCCAGAATGAAAAACCAAAACCCCCCGCCGGGAAAGCCAAATTTGCAGCCGGCGGGCGGGCGGGCAAGGTTCCTTTACAACAGACAAGCCCGTGCAGACCTAAAGTGGTGGCGCAAATAGAAAGCGCAAAATACCTGTCACAACTTTCCGCCGGCGGACATCATTAGGCAAATGCCGGAACCAACGGCTCGGCAGATGGTCGCAGCAGGGAAATAAATCTCAATTCGCCACCCGCAGCGCATCGATGCGATCTCCGCTTTGCTTCAAGATGACCTTGACGACCTGATTGGTTGCATTCCTTACGAAGGTCGCCTCGGCGTTTCCGCCGGGGACGAAAAAGTTGCGATCGGATTTGGGGAATATCTCGAAGCGCGGGCGTCCCGCGATTTGCGCAAACAGGTGATTTGTCTCGGTTGTCACCGTCATGGTTGCGCCGCCGCCCAGGTCGTATCTGCCAACCGCGAGGGCCGCGTCAGCGGGTTGGATCGGGACGACCTTTTGCGTTCCGTCATTGGGAAGTTCCGAGCCCAGAACCCGGCGCGCAATTTCCCGGGCCAGGATCCACTGCTGAATATCCGGAGGATGCGGGGCGCAATTGAGCAAAACCACCACCGTCAGATGGTAATCCGGCAGCCGCAGCAAATACGAACCGAAGCCCCAAAGTTCGCCCCCGTGGCTGATTTCCCGCGCCCCATTCAACCAGTCCCGGGTCCAGCCGCAGGCGTACCCAACGCTCTCCGGATGCGTTGGATCATCCAGTTTTAAAACGCCGATGGTGAAAGCCGTCTGCAAGCTGGCCGCCGACAAAACGCGATGGTTGAAAATCGCCTCGTTCCAGAGAAATAAATCATGCGCCGTCGAATAGAGCTCCCCAGCCGTGGACACCTGGGACATGTCCCAATTCACTGCCCGTACCAGGGTGTTGGTGGTGTACGAATAACCAAACGCCTCGCTTGGCGGCGGCATTCCCGCGCGATAAACCCCGGTGTTTTTCATCCCCAGCGGTTTAAAAAATGTTTTCCGCAAATATTCGCCGTAAGCCTCACCAGAAACTTGTTCGACAATGTGTCCCAGCAGCACGTAGCCGGAGTTGCAATACGAATACTTCTCACCGGGATTGAAATCGTAAGGATCGTTCTTAAACGAAGCAATCAGCGCCGCCGACGAAATCGGCTCGCTCACATGCTCGTAAAATCCCGGCTTGGCCGTGAAATCGTGAATTCCCGAAGTGTGCGTCAGCAGCTGCCGCAAGGTGACTTCATCGCCGCGCGGCCAATCGGGAATATATTTGGCAAGCGGGTCGTCCAGGCCGAGTTTGCCG
>Ga0302275_10000260_pt1 | contig 60071 bp, 51 predicted proteins | sample III_Bog_N2_2_FD_200229 | JGI IMG/M metagenome (GOLD analysis project Ga0302275, IMG submission 200229) | Peat permafrost microbial communities from Stordalen Mire near Abisko, Sweden - III_Bog_N2_2 | ecosystem: Environmental > Terrestrial > Soil > Wetlands > Peat | place: Sweden: Abisko... | reverse complement strand
CACCAGCCGGATTCATTTTCAACTCCATTGGCTGAAAATGTAAACTGCAATTTTGCGGTTGAAAACGAAAAACTGTCAGGGATGTGCCCGGTCTAAAGTGTCAGGGATGTGCCCGGCCGTACACAGGTAGGACCAAGGGACCAAGGGACCAAGGGACCAAGGGACTGAGGGACTGAGGGACTGAGGGACTAAGGGACTGAGGGACTGAGGGAGGGCGCGGCTGGATAAAGAGTTCATGGATTGATTGTGCGCCGGGAGATGGAAATGATCTGCAACCACCTGTGGTGGGGGGACTGGCCGTCCAGGCAGAGGCGCTTCGCGCAGGGGTTCGTGGTATCCCAGGCGCCCAAAAGCGAGGCACCTGGGGGCGCCCATAGCTTAGTGAGTTAGCCACCGCTTCGCGGTGATGGCGCAAGTTGGCGAGTTGGCCGCGGCATTGGCAATAGGAGCAGTGGGTCAATTTGAAGGGTACGGGCTTTAGCCCGTACATAAACTCCGCAATATCATGCGGGCTTTAGCCCCCGAGGGTATCTTTATTCAAACTGACCCACTACCGCAATAGGAGGTTAAGACGCTCGGGCAACTTAATCGGCCTATAATGAAGCATGGCGACGGCCCGGCATCTGGAACCGGAAGAGCTGCATGATGCGCCCCCGGCCCTTGAGGGGGAGACGCTGCCGCTTGCGCCTGCCGCTGCATCGCAGGTGAGCGCTCTGCCCGCTGCTGCTCCGCCCATTCCCACCTCGCCCGCTACAGTTCCACCGATAAACCCCTCGCCCATTACTGCTCCCTCCGGCCCTGTCCACTCCGTCTCTGCTCCCTCCGGTCCCACACACTCCGTTGCTGCTCCGACCGTCTCCGCCGTGCGCGCGGCGCACAGCTTTGACCAGCAGGCCATCGACCGGCGCGTCGAGGCGCTGCTGAAGCGCGTCCACGCCAACCGGCCCAGCGACGATCTGGCATTGATCCGCAAGGCGTGGGAGTTCTGCGTGCGCCACCACGAGGGCCAGATGCGCGCCTCGGGCGAGCCGTATATTGTCCACCCTCTGGAGGTGGCCGAGATATTGGCGGAGATGCGGATGGATGCGACCTCAATTGCCGCCGGACTGCTGCACGACTCGGTCGAGGACACGCCGGCGACCAACGAGGAGATCGAGGCCGGCTTTGGAGCGCAGGTGGCGCGCATCGTCGAGGGCGTGACCAATATCGAGAAGATCGAGTTTGCCAACCGCGAGGACCGGCAGGCGGAGAATGTGCGCAAGATGCTGCTGGCGATGGTCTCCGATGTGCGGGTGGTGCTGATCAAACTGGCCGACCGGCTGCACAATATGCGGACGCTGGAGCACTTGAAGCCGGAGCGGAGGGAGTCGATTGCGCGCGAGACGCTGGACATTTATGCGCCGCTGGCTCACCGGCTGGGCATGGGCAAGGTGCGCGGCGAGCTGGAGGATCTGGCCTTCCGCTATACCGATCCGGTCAGCTACGAGCAGGTCACGGCGGCCGTTGAAGTGCGCCGCTCCGAGGGCGAGCAGTTTCTGCGCAGCGTGGAGGATACGCTGGCCGAGCAGTTGCGGGAGAACAACATCGAGGCGCGCGTGGAGTGGCGCATCAAGCGCACTTATTCGATCTTCCAGAAGCAGCAGCGCTCCAAGGTATCTTTTGACCAAGTGTATGACCTGCTGGCGATCCGCGTCATTACGCAGGATGTGGCCGCCTGCTACGCCGTCTTCGGGCTGATTCATACGCTGTGGCGGCCGGTGCCGGGACGCATTAAAGACTTCATCGCGATGCCGCGCGCCAACCGCTACCAATCGCTGCACACCACGGTGATGAGCCCCAGCGGCCACCAGTTCGAGGTGCAGATCCGCACGGAAGAGATGCACCGCGTGGCCGAGGAGGGCATCGCCGCCCACTGGAAGTACAAGGCCGGCGACGTGGCCGTGACGGCGCGCGACGAGGAGCGGCTGAACTGGATACGGCAACTGGTCGAGTGGCAGAAGGAGATGACCGACCCGAACGAGTTCCTCTCCAGCCTGAAGATGGACCTCTATCCCGACGAGGTGTACACCTTTACGCCCAAGGGAAAGGTGGTTGTGATTCCGGCCGACGGCACGCCGGTGGACTTTGCCTATACGATTCACACCGAGGTGGGCCACACCTGCGTGGGGGCCAAGGTGAACGGGCGCATGGCCCCGCTGCGCAGCAAGCTGCGTACGGGGGACATTGTCGAAATTGTCACGCAAAAGGACCACAAACCCAGCCGCGACTGGCTGACGTTTGTGAAGAGTCCGCGGGCGCGCAACAAGATCAAGCACTGGCTGAATGAAGATCATCGGCGCAGGGCGGTGGAGATCGGGCGCAAGCTGCTGGAGCGCGAGGCGCGCAAATACAAGGTGGCGCAGGCTCTGATCGGCGAACAGGACCTGAGCCGCATCGCCAACGAATACGGCGTGGCCACGGCCAGCGATCTGCTGGCGGCGCTGGGGCTGGGCAAACACTCGGCGCGCTCGGTGCTGGGCAAGCTGGCGCCGGGCTCGACCAACCTGCCGGAGGCCGAGGCGCCGGAGATCAAGCCGGGCGCACCGGGCGAGGCGGGGATGTCGGATGCGGTGCGCAAGCTGCACCTGACCGGCTCGGAGTCGCTGCAGGTGGAGGGGCAGAACGATCTGCTGGTCTATCGGGCGCGCTGTTGCAATCCGATTCGCGGCGAGGAGATCGTCGGCTATGTGACGCGGGGCAAGGGCGTGGCCGTGCATGCGCGGGGCTGTCCGAATGTACAGAATCTGCTGTACGAGAGCGACCGGCGGATCAACGTGGAGTGGTCGCGCGCGGAGCAGGCGGGCAGGCCGCAGCGCTATCCGGTGAAGTTCACCATCTCCTGCGACGACCGGGCGGGAATGCTGAAGGAGTTGATCGCGGTAATCAGCGACGACAACTCCAACATCAGCAATATCGATATACGCAAGGACGAGAACGGCGAGGCGGTGGTGGAACTGATCAGCGAGGCCGAGGATCTGCGCCACCTGAACCGCATGGTGCTGGGGCTGCGGCGCGTCAAAGGCGTGAGGGCTGTGGAGAGAACGCAGAAGCTGTAGGTCAGGTACGCGTCTGTCAATGCCATGAAATGGAACGGCACGTCGATTTATCCAGTATCGTATGGCGGCAATGATTAGCAAAAAGTCCCTCAGGGGCTGAAGCCCATATTGATATTGCAATGCTTTCGGCACGACTAAAGTCGTGCCCTGACGCTTCATGCATACGCAATTGAATTTTGCAGGAAGCTCAATACACCCCTTTTCATGCAAATGCAATCACAGGTCTACATTGCTCAGAATTTTGCCGGTTGCTTGTGCGATGCTTGCAGAGCGTGCGTCTCGCGTTACGGCGAATCAGGCACGGAAGGCTGATCCAGCGCCCGATCACGAACCATCGTGAGAGTTGCACGCGGATGGACTGCATGAGAGTAGAGGCCGTTTCGATGCGCGAAGTCAAGAAGGAATCCTTCGATCCAATCCGCTTTCTGGCGACCGAAGGGCCGGGACGGAGGATCTTCCACAACGCGGCAAGGAAGGCAATTTATTCCCAGGGAGGCCCAGCCGACTCCGTGTACTATCTGCAGAGCGGCCGGGCGAAGCTGGTGGTCGTCTCCAAACGGGGCAAAGAGGCCACGGTGACGATGCTGGCCATGGGTGACTTTTTTGGCGAAGAGTCGATGGCGGGAGTGAACGAGCTGCGGAGCTCCTCGGTGATGGCCGTATCTGCATGCGTCGTACTCAAGATCGAGAAGGCCAAGATGCTCAGCGTATTGCATGAGGAGCCTGCCTTCTCGGACCTCTTCATGCATTTCATTTTGACGCGCGGCATCCGGACCCAGGCGGACCTGATCGATCAGCTCTTCAACTCCAGCGAACGCCGCCTGGCGCGAACGCTCCTGTTGATGGCGGAGTTTGGCGGACCGGGCGAGCCGGAGCCGCTGCTTCCGCCGGTAACCCAGGAGACACTTGCCGAGATGGTGGGCACCACGCGCTCGCGCGTCAGCTTCTTCATGAATCGCTTCAGGAAGCTCGGCTACATCGAATACAACGGCCGCATCCGGGTTCACACCTCGCTGCTCAACATGGTCCTGCACGATTCACTGCCCGAAGAGAATGCCACCAGGCCGGTGTTGCTTGATCCACCGCCCAGCCCGGCACGAGAAGCAAAGCGGGCAAAGCTGACAGGAAGCGAGTCTCCTGCCCGCTAGCAGAGCTTCCGACTCGCCCCACCACTACTGAAGGAGATCGTATGTCGTTTGGAATTTACGCAGCCGGATTCGCCATCATGATTGCCGGACTGGCTTACGCCGCGCACCTGGTGCACCTGCCCACGCAATGGATTGCAGTGGGAGCGATCATCATGATCGGCGTTGGGCTTCTGTCGGCTGTAAAGGCCACGCGGCAGAAGGACTCCGCCAAATAAAGCCGTGCACCCCCGTTCCCGCTGGAGCGCAAAAACAAACGGCTGCCGTGGAGGCAGCCGCTTGTTTTTGCCGAGGCCGGATTACTGGACGGTAAGGTTGAAGCTGGTGGTTGCGCTGATGGCGGAATCAGTTGAGTCCTGGCCGGAGAGCGCGATGGTGTATTGCGTGCCCCCACCGCCGCCGCCGCCGCCACCGCCGCTGCTGCTGCCGCCGCCGCAGGCGGTGAGGGCGAAGCTCGAAAGCCCGAGAACGACGAGGCCGCAGAGCAGTCGCAGAGGCCGCCGACGCCAGCCGATGAAGCCCGCGAGGAAGATGCCAGCCAGGCTAAAGGCCGCCGCGGCGATGGACGAAGAGGAATCCCGAGCGAGGCTAGCCTTCCCGCCGGCTGCGCGGAACAGATGCATTCCGGAGCTTTGTTGAGCGTTTGACCCACCGCAATCGGAGAGCTTCAGATCGATGGTCATGACTGCCTGGACAGCGCTCGTAGAGGTGACGACAGCCGTTGTATCGGAGTAGCAGAAGGACAAGGTGGAGGAGGAGGGCGTGATGTCCACCGATCCCCTGTAGGCGCCGCTGGGCGTTACGGTGATGGTGGTGCCGCCATAGGAGTTCGCGGCGATGCTGAGGCTTGTTGCCGCCATGGTAAAGCTGCCCGAGATGGGCACGTTCACCTGGGCGACTCCTCTGGATGCCGCCAGCGCCGCCGTGCCCGCATATTCGGCGATGATCTGGTGCGTGCCGGAGGTCGTGAAGGTGGCCGGATAAGAAGCAGTCGCCGTGCCGGGCGTGCTGCCCGCACTCAAAGAAACCGTAGTTGTTGAGCCGCTGTCGCTGTATGTCGTTCCGCCGCCATCGATCGAGAGCTTGACGCTGCCGGTGGGGGTGGTCGTACCGTCGGCGGAGGTCACGGTGATGTTGAAGGTGTCGGATACGTTCAGCGCGGGCGTGGTGCTGGTGGGCGTGATCGTGGTGGTGGTGCCGATCAGGGTGGGGATTACGGGCGACAAGGGCGGAGCCCACGCAGCGACCAGGTTGGCCAGATCGACCGATCCCAGCCCGGTCACCTCGTCGTAGCCCGAACCGGCGGAGTAGCCGATCTCGCCGCTGCAATCGGCTGCGTATGTGCAGTCGTTGTTGCCGCTGGTTACATCATGAAAGGCGGAGGCGTAGGTGGTGCTGTCGGCGGCCATCTTGTAGAGGGTATGATTGACCAGTCCCTGGCCTGTCGTGTAGCCCTTGGCCTGGTTGATGATGGCCACCATGCCGGCGAAGATGGGCGCGGCAAAGCTGGTGCCGCCGGCAACGGTCAGGTATTTGTTGTTTGCGTCGCGGAAGCCGTTGGTGCAAGCGCCGTCGATGCCGGTTTCCGAGTCGCTGGAGCAGAAGAGGTAGCCCGGATAGTCAGGCGAGGAGTAGAGGGCGATATCCGGCACCAGGCGCATTGAGCCGGCTGGAATCGCATTTCCGCCAATGGTGCCGGCCTGCCAGGAGGGCCGGGAGACCAGCGCGCTGACGCCGCCTCCGCTGGAGCTGAGACCGCCGAGAAGATCGTCGTTCCAGGCGATCTCGGGAATCCATGCGAGCGCGGTGGTGGGACTGCTGCTGCTGTACGGGCCCCAGAAGGCGCCGATCTGGTCGTCGGTCCCGCTGATCTCAGTGCCTCCGGCGGCAGTGACATAGGCGCTGCTGGCCGGGTAGTTGACGGCCAGCGCCTCGTCCATCGCGGTTGTAAAGGTCACGCCGCCATCGGTCTTGCCCGTATAGCCATAGCAGGAAGTGGAACCGGAGTCGCCCGAGGAGGCAATCAAGGTCTGCCCCTGCGCAACGGCCTGCGCGCCCCAGGCTTCCATCGTGTTGAGGTCCGACGAATCAAGAGCCGTCTCGCAAGCGCCGTAGCTGATGCTGATGATCGATGCAAGATCCTGGTCGATCGTATAGTGGATCGAGTCGAAGACGGAATCGTTGGTATAGTCGCCGACGTAGACGAAGAGAATGTTTGCGCCCCGGGCGACTGCGCCCGACCACTCGAGGTCGATGTCGGACTCCGACTCGTCCCCGCTATATCGAGTGGAAGTTCCCGAGCCCGGCACCAGTACCTGAGTGGGATCCTTGGTGGGCAGGCCGGAGGCGCTCTGGAAGTTTTCGATGTCGCTGGTCAGGATCGCCGATTGGCCCATCAGGGCAACCGACTGTCCCGCGCCGTTGATGCCGCTGTGGTAAAGCGAGTTGATGTCGTAGGCGACGGCGATATCTCCGGGGGCAAAGTGAACGGCGCCCGACGTGCTGGAGGTAAAGGCGGGATGCGCCGATGCGGTGTGCATCGGCCGGGGGCGGAAGTCGCTCAAGTTGCGCACGGCCAGAACCACGGGCGCCAGCGCGGCGGGGATGCTTAGCTCAGTCGAGGGCGCAAAGTGGCGCTCGCCGTTCACGTTGTAGGCGTGCATCTGGGTGGAAAAAGCCTGCTCGACCTGGCCGGTGGTGCCGGAAAAACGGATCATGTTGCGGCTGCGGGCGACCGAATCGACGGAAAAGCCCTGCTGCTGGAGCCAGTTCTTCACCTGCTCCAGATCGGAGTCGGCCAGGCCAAAGCGGGCGGCAAATTGATCGGGGTTGAGCCATTGGTGATAGAGGGGCGAGGTGGGGTCCTGCTGGGCGGCGATGAGCGCATCGAGATCGGCCTGCTGTGCAGCCGAGCGGCTGAAGTAGATGCCGATGCCGCCGATCTTGGTGGCCGAGGAGAGTCGTCCGGCATCAAACTGCGGCTGGGCCAGGGGATGCAACGAGCCCTGGAGCCTGACCTGCGCCGAGTTGTCGATTGCCGAGCCGATGCGCGGAGAGAGCGATTGCGCGCTCAAAGCCGTTGCAGCCCATACGCAGAGGGCGATCGAGGCGAAGAGCCGAAGCCGCTGAAACTGTGCGAGCGCAGAGAGTATTTTCATGGCCATCCTCATGGATTGTATAGCTGAAAGCCCAAAGATCCGCCAACGGTGAAAGACGATTTCGCGCGATCAAGGACCAAGGCCGAAGCCGCCTCCGCCTTCGGGAAGATCAGCTGAGCAGCAAGGCTGACAAGCCCAACAGAAACACAAAATCGCCGCGCCCTGAGTCTAACAGACGCGGCTTTCCGCTTGTTCAGTCTGGTTAGACACCGTTGCGGGGGATTAGTTGCGCCGGGCAGAGAGGGAATTTTCTTGTCTGCTTCGGTTGCCGTATTGCCGACATTTGCCCGGCCTCGGCTATCTTGCCCTCAGAACAGATTCTTCAAGTTGCGCCTGCCATCCACGATTCTGACGATTTCAACCGCGTCGATGCCGCCTTCATCGCTGTCGGGATGAGTTTCGTAGAGGATCAAATACGGTCCTTCCACGAGCATCCGGGTGGTGAGACGAATCTCCGGACGCCGCACTCCCAGCCGAGGATAATCCGCGAGCATTCCACCCTTCGCCTCAATCGCATCGAAGATTCGTTCCGCTGTGGATGGCCTTTCGAGCGCAATATAGGTATAGATTTCGATCAGGTCTTCGCGGGCTTGCGGAGTCCAGAGAAGATCAACGGGCAAGGGCTTGATCCTCAGCGGCAATCGCCAACCGTTGCCGCGCTTCGCGTCGAGCGGCTTCAAAATTCACCGGCACAGCCGCTCCGCTGGCCTTGCCCTGATCCCACAGCTGTCGCAGGCGCTTCAGATCTTCCTGGCGCAACTCGCGCTTGAACTGCCAATCACGAATTGCCTCGCGGACAATCTCGCTGGTGGTGGCGTATTCGCCGGTTTCGACGGCCGCGCGGAGAGCGCCGAGCTGCTCTCCGGTCAAAGCGATGCTGACTTTTTGAACATCCGGCATGGCGAAAGCTCCTCTCATAAGGAGAGCAATTCTTACTACTATTTGCTCAAGTATAGCAAATAATCTCGAAAATGGCCTGGAATGCCCACGAACGCCAAACCTACTTTGCGCGCGCGCCGAGCTTGGCGATTACCTGCTTCAACTCCTCGAGCTTCTGCCCGGCCTCGGCCATCTTGCCGGAGGCGGTGAGGCGTTGATAGTCGTCGAAGTCGCGGCTGGCCTGCTGGATCAGGGCATTCAAATTCTCGGCTGGAGCGGGCGCGCCGGGAGCGGTGGTCGCGGTGGGAGAGGTCGGAGATTCGGTCGCGCTGAGCGAAGAGATGTTGCCGCCAAAGAGCGAGGAGAGCGCGGCCTCGAAGGTCGGCCCGTAGGCGAGCTTGTCCTGGAGCGCGAGCACGACGAGGCGCAGCTCGGGCATCGGGCTGCGATCGGCCTGCAGGTAGATCGGCTCGGCGTAGAGCAGCGCGCGGCCGGAGGGAATGACCAACAGAGTGCCGCGGCGCACGTGCGAGCCTTGCTGATTCCACAAGGTCAACTGGCCCGACAACTGCGCGTTCTGGTCGATGCGCGCTTCGATCTGCATGGGCCCGTCGACCTGGCGGGTCTTGGGAAAGTCGTAGACGATCGAACTTCCATAGTTCTCGCCGTCGGAGCGGGCGGCGATCCAGCCGATGAGGTTGTTGCGATTGGCGGGTGTGAAGGGCAGAATCTCGACAAACTCGACGCCGCTCTCGCCGGGCAGCTTCATCAGCACGAAGTTGGGCTCCATCGATTGCGCCTGCTGCGCGCCGCCCTCGCCCAGCCCGACCTCGCTGGCGACGGTCCAGAGATCTTCGCGGTTATAGAAGACCTCCGGATTGGTCATGTGATAGAGGCCGTAGACCTCGGCTTGCAGCTTGAGCAGCATCTCGGGGTAGCGGACGTGCTTGCGCAAGTCCGTGGGCATGGCCGAGGCGTCCTTGAATAGACTGGGGAAGATGCCGCGATAGGCCGCGAGGATTGGGTCTTTGGCGTCGAAGACATAGAAAGTGGTCGAGCCATCGTAGGCGTCGATGACCACCTTGACGCTGTTGCGCATATAGTTGAGCGGCTCGCCGTTGACGGTGGAATGCGTCGAGTAAGGATAGGAATCCGACTGGGTGAAGGCGTCGAGAATCCACAAGAGCCGACCATCCTCGCCGAGCACGAGATAGGGGTCGTCGTCATAGGTGAGGAAGGGCGCGAGCGCCGTGACGCGCTCGCGAATGGTGCGGCGCATCAGCAGGCGGCTTGCGGGCGTGACATCGTCGCTGAAAGGCAGCTTGGCAATGTCGCCGCGGTCAAAGGCGATCAGCAGACGGCGCAGGAAGCCGCCCAGTTCGATGCCGCCCGAGCCCTGATAGGAGGTCAGATTGTTGCTGTCGCCCTCGGGGAAGTTGAACTCCTTCTGATTGGTTTTTACGTAGACATCGGTGTTGGTCTGCTGGCCGAAGTAGATCTCAGGGCGCGTGACATTGAGCCCCGGCACCGTGCTTTGCACCGGCATATTGCTCAGCAGCAGGCTGGGCCGGCCTTCGGGCGTGAAGCCGTTGACGGTGTTCATCGTGAGGCCGTAGCCGTGGGTGTAGATCAGCTTGTCGTTGATCCAGTTGCGGCTGCTCTCGGGCAGCTTGTCGACGCTCAACTCGCGCGCCGCCAGCATCACCTCGCGCATCTGTCCGTTGATCGTGTAACGGTCGATATCGATGTCGGGAAAGTCGTAGTAGGTGCGAATCTCCTGCATCTGGCGCAGGGTATCCTGCAGGGCGTGCCAATCCCAGAGGCGGATGTTGGAGAGCGTCGCCTGATTGTTGGCCGGATCGGTGGCGTCCACGGTGGTCTCGGCGGGGAACTGGCGCTGAGTGAATCCATCGAGCGAGTATGCCTGGCGTGTCATGGCGATGTTGTTGGCGATGTAGGGCTGCTCGCGCACGAGTTCATTGGGCTTGACCAGAAAGCTGGTCACATACCAGCCCGCGATGCCTACACCCGCATAACAGAAGACCGCGGGAAGAACGGAGAGGACAAGCCAGCGCGGGCGCGGGCGAATCAGCCCACCGGCCAGAGCGATCAGCGCGCCCAAAGCGAGCGCCACGCTGACCACGAGCATTCCCGTCAGGCTGACGTGCGCGTCGGTATAGGTGACGCCATCGAAGATGGTGTGGTGCTCGAAGAGCAGCGCGAAGCGGCCCAGATAGACGCGTCCGGCGATTGTCAGCAGAAGAAAGGCAGCGGCAACGGAGAGCCCGCGAAGGGGGAGTTCGCTCAAGCCGGCGCGGCCGCCGAGGGCGCGCGTGCTGCCGGAGACGAGCAGAAAGATTACCGCCGCCAGACAGGCGATGATGCTGAGCGAGAGCAGCCAGCCCAAAAGCAATTGCCAGGCTGGGAGGGTGAAGAGATAAAACTCGAGCGGACGGCCGAAGATGGGGTCAGTCGCGCCGCCCGCGCGCGCTGGCGTGTACCACCAGAGCGCCAGCGTCTGCCACTGAGCGGCCATGGCGCCGCCGCTGATGAAGGCGATGAGCAGCGCGCCGCCGATGGAGGCCAGGCGCAGGACCAGCCGCAGCGAGAGCTTGACCGGCTGGCCGCCGATATAGAGCGTGTGATCCGCGGGAAGATCGGCGTCATGCGCGTGCTTGAGCGCAAAGAAGACACCGAGCAAGATGAAAAAGGTGAGCGCGAAGAAGCCGGCGAAGATGCCCCACGCCAGGCCGCGCGCCTTCCAGAAGACCTCTTCATAGCCGAGCGAGCGGAACCAGAGCAGGTCAACCCAGTAAGAGAGCGCGGTGCGGCTGCTCAGCAGGATCACGGCCAGGACGGCGAACAGGATCAGCAATCCGCGGCGGCCGCGGCGCGGTTTGGCGTTCAATTCGGCCCAATCAATTATCTCCGGCATTGTTCCACTCTTTCCGATTCTGCGCATTCCGAACGGCAACGTCCGGCTTTTCCACACCCATTCACTCTAAACTTCTTCGCTGCTTCTTGCAGCCGTAAAGTGCGCATGGAGCAGCGCGAAGAATGGGCGCTCCAACGGCGAGCGCCCATTCGTGCATCATTGTTCATCAGTAAATTTAGACAGGCGCGCGCTCCATCGAGACGATGAACTGAATACCCGGCACATGCGCTGCCGTCAACCGGTCATCGTTGGTGATAAAAAGATCGCAGCCAGCGCTGGCAGCCGTAGCCAATTGAATGGCATCGGGAGCCTTGATGGCGCGGTCCTGACGAATGCGCGCGAAGATTTCACCGGCTGTCCTGTCGAAGGCCAGAACACTTACTTCCGGTTCCCGCAAGAGCTCTCTATACCGTTGCTCCAACGCACGATTACCCGTTCGCAGCGGTTTGACAAGCACCTCTCCCAACGTAAGGGTGGAGGTAAGAACCACGTCTTTCCGGCTGGAGAGGCGCTCGAAGATCACATTGGCGCGATCTCCACGCGCTCCCGTATCCTCCAGTTGGTAGATGAAGAGATTGGAATCAAGAAAAATCCTGCTCATTCCCATCCCTCGCGCAATTCACGAATGTACTCGTCCGGATCAATCCCAGCGGCCATCTCCGCTCCGATGCCACGCGCCCGCAAGAGTCCTTCCAAATGCCGCGGAGACGATTCCTTTTCTTCCTTGATTGCATCGGGGAATGCATAGGAAGAATCTCGCAGTTGGCGAACCCATTCATCAATATTTTCAACGGTCATACCCACACCCGCGTGCGCATTTTCATAACGCTCCTTCGCCCACACCAGCAAAGGCAGATACTCTTCCGGCACCTCACCAGGCTCCGGGAAGATCTTGCCGGAGCGAGCGGGATGCACTTCATCACCGGGGAGCAAGAGACGCCGGGTGTGCTTGCCTGTAGCAAAGAGCATTCGATGCTTGGCCGGATTCGGCGTCTTGTTGGCTACACAGTGCTGCGAAGCATGAACGTTGACGCCGGAGCGCATCTCACCGGTGATATTTTCCCTTGCCGCCCGGTTCACAATCTCCTGAATGGTGAAGTCGGGGCGACTCGGCTGCTCCTTGTGAAGAAGCGCAGCCGCAAGAAAGACCTCAACGGCGCAGGAAACATCGATCATTTCCACTTGTGAAGCCATATTCATCCTCCGCGCGCGGGCAAAATTCAACCCGTGTGAGAATAATGTAGCACGATTATTCATTTTCTAGAAGAAGTATTTCGAAAATATTCAACTTCTCGTATCTTTTCTCATCATCTTCGCTTTGCCGCTTCCTGGTAGACCGCGGCGTACAGGCGGGCGGGCTGCTGCCAACTGTAGTTTTGCGCCATGCCGTTGAGCATCAGCCGCTGCCAACTGGCCCGCTCGGCGAAGGCCGCGAGCGCGCGCTCGATCGCGTCAAGCAGAGCGCCGGAATTTTTGCCCTTGAATTTGAAGCCGGTGCCGGAGCCCTGCTGTGCATTCCACTCTTCGATGGTGTCGTCGAGTCCGCCGGTTGCGCGCACGACGGGAACCGTGCCGTACTTGAGTGAATAGATCTGGTTGAGGCCGCAGGGCTCATAGAGCGAGGGCATGAGGAAGAGATCGGCGCCGGCCTCGATCTTGTGGGAGAGAGCGTTGTCGTAGCCGATGCGGACGGCGACATTGGCCTTGTTCCAGAAGGCCCAATCGCGGAAGAACTTCTCGTAGCGCGCGTCGCCCGAGCCCAGCGCGACCACGGCCACATCCAGTTCCGACAACCGACCGGCGATCTGCTCCAGCAGGTCAAAGCCCTTCTGCACGGCGAAGCGGGAGACGATGCCGATGACTGGTGTCGCCTCGTCGACCTGCTCCAGCCCGAAGCTCTTCAGCAAGTCGTCTCGGCAGGCGCGCTTGCCCGATAGATTTTCCGCCGTATAGCGCGCGGCAATGTGCGGGTCGGTCGCCGGATTCCACAGTGCGTAATCGACGCCGTTGAGGATGCCGCGCAGATCGCCGGCCCGCCCGCGCAGCACGCCTTCGAGGCCCTCGCCGAACTCCGCTGTTTGAATCTCCTCGGCGTATTTGCGGCTGACCGTGGTGAGCATCTCGGAGTAGACGAGGCCGCCTTTGAGGAAGTTGAAGCGGTCGTACTGCTCCAACTTGTCCATGGTGAAGAGATTCCAGGGAAAGAGCAGTTGCTCGGTGGTCCGCGGCGGATAGGCTCCCTGATAGGCGGCGTTGTGAATGGTCAGCACGCTTGCGGAGCGGCTGAGCACGGGGTCGGCCGAGTAGGTTGTGCGCAGATAAACCGGAATCAGCGCGGCCTGCCAGTCGTGGACGTGGAAGATGTCGGGCACACCGAGCAGCTTTGTTGCTTCGATCACCGCGCGGCAGTAGAGGGCGAAGCGCTCGGCGTTGTCGGCATACTCGCCGGCCGCTGTGCCATAGAACTCGGGCCGGTCAAAGATCTCCGGGCAATCGACAAAGTAAAACTGCACGCCGTCACGCCGGCCTCCGTCGACGATGCCGGCGAAGCGGTTGTAATACTCGAAGGGAATGGTGATGGAGCGCGCGGCGTAGTTCAGCTCGCCCGCAAACTGACGGCGCACGCTCGCATAGAGCGGCAGATAGACGGTGACCTCGTGGCCGAGGGTGACCAGCTCAGGCGCGAGCGCTCCCACCACATCGGCGAGGCCGCCGGTCTTGGCAAAGGGCACGCACTCGGAGGCCGCAAAGACAATGCGCATCGGCAGGTTCTCCCGAAACTCATCTTAGCCGGTACAGCGGGAAGAACCAAATACGGCCAGACACTAGGCCCCGTATTGCGCGTCGCTGACCTGCTCCAGCCAATCGACGGCCTTGCCATCGAGCTTCTCCTGAATCGCGAGATGCGTCATCGCCGTGGTGGGCGCGGCTCCGTGCCAGTGCTTTTCGCCCGGCGCAATCCAGACGACATCGCCGGGGCGAATCTCCTGAATGGCTCCGCCCCAGAGTTGCACGCGACCGCAGCCGGAGAGAACGACCAGCGTCTGGCCGAGGGGATGGGTGTGCCAGGCGGTGCGCGCGCCGGGCTCGAAGGTGACGCTGGCGCCCGTGACGCGCGCCGGCGAGGGCGCATCGAAGAGCGGGTCGAGGCGCACCGTGCCGGTGAAATACTCCGCCGGACCTTTGCGGGATGGTTCCGTGCCGATTCGTTTGATCTCCATGGTTTCTCCCTTCCCATCTTTCGATGACATTCGCCGCGAATAGGATGATCCTGCGCAAGCAAAAAATCGCGGCAAAACAGGCTGCGGATCAATCAATTTCCAAGCGAATTACACGAAAGACATACCGCAGGGGCTACTGCATTTTCGATTCTGGTGTATACAGAATCCTTGCAGTAAAGTGGCTTTTTCCTCAAGAAAATGCCACCTTCGATGCGCTCGTAATGTCAACAAGTGAAGCGAAAATGCTCTAAGGAACCTCTGATCAAAGTGCTTATTGAGCATGCATTCCCTCGGGGGCTAAAGCCCAACATTGATTTTGCTGGATTTATGTACGGGCTAAAGCCCGTACCCTTCAAAATTTCGACTTAATCAGAGGTTCCCTAAAGCCCGCGCAAATTTGCGACATTCTCGGCACGGCTAAAGCCGTGCCCTTTCAAAACCAGTTGATGAGATAGCTTCTAGACTATCGGCCTGTCGTCTTCTCCAGCGCTTCGGGATAGCGCGCGCCCTCGACCTGAATCTGCGAGAGAGCGGCTTCGATCTCGGCAAGGTCTGCGGCAGTCAGTTCGACATTTGCGGCTCCGACATTCTCCTCCAGCCGATGCAGCTTGGTGGTGCCGGGAATGGGCACGATCCAGGGCTTCTGCGCGAGCAGCCAGGCGAGGGCAATCTGCGCGGGCGTCGCGTGCTTCTCCGCCGCGATCTTGCCGAGCAGATCGACGAGCGTCTGATTGGCAATGCGGGCCTCGGGCGTGAAGCGCGGAATGATGTTGCGAATATCAGTTGAAGAGAATTGGGTCTTCTCGTCCATCTTGCCGGTCAGAAAGCCCTTGCCCAGCGGGCTGAAGGGAACGAAGCCGATGCCCAGCTCTTCGAGTGTGGGAATGATCTCGGCCTCGGGCGCGCGATACCAGAGCGAGTACTCGCTCTGCAATGCGGTGATGGGCTGCACGGCGTGGGCGCGGCGGATGGTTTTGACGCCGGCCTCGGACAATCCGAAGTGCTTGACCTTGCCCTCCTGGATCAGATCCTTGACGGCTCCGGCAACGTCTTCGATGGGCACCTCGGGATCGACGCGATGCTGGTAGAGAAGATCGATGACATCGGTGCGCAGCCGCTTGAGCGAGGCCTCGGCGACCTGCTTGATGTGTTCGGGCCGGCTGTCCAATCCCCGCGGGCCGCGGCTTCCATCGGGGTTGATATCCATGCCGAATTTGGTGGCGATGACGACACGGTCACGCAGGGGCTCGAGCGCCTCGCCGACCAGCTCTTCGTTGTTGAATGGACCGTAGATCTCGGCCGTGTCAAAGAAGGTGACGCCGCGCTCGACAGCCGCGCGGATCAATGCGATGGAATCCTTCTTCTCCGGAAAGGGCGCGTAGGAGAATGTCATTCCCATGCAGCCCAGGCCGAGTGCCGAAACCTCCAGTCCATTTTTTCCGAGTGTGCGCTTTTGCATTTTCGATTCTCCTTGTACTGCACATTCCGAGAGTACAGTGGAGAGCGCTTTGTGCGGTATCCTGATCCTTCCTTTTGATTGCCTATTTCTGTCGATGAAGTGATTTTCTGTGCAACGCGGGCCGGATCGGCGGTAGGCTGGAATTGTTAAAGCAATGGGAGGTTCAGATGGCGAAGCAGTTGGAGAGAAGCGGAGGCGCAAAGGCGGAATTGGAGGCAATGCGCGTTGGATTGGCGCGCCGGATTGCCGCCCATGCACCTGGGGAGGGTCCGGTGGAGACCGCCGTTGCCGGTCTGATTCTCTCGCGCCGGACCGCGCCTTCCGAGTGTTTTTGCACCACCTACGAGCCCGAGCTGGTGGTCTTTGCGCAGGGGGAAAAGCGCATCAACGTTGGCGGCACAACGCTGAAGTGCGACGGCACGAGCTTTCTGCTGGCCTCAGTCGATCTGCCGGTGGAGAGCCAGATTGTCGGCGCATCCAAGAGCGAGCCGTACCTGGCGATGGTGCTCAAGTTGGAGATGCCGATGGTGCGCGAGATTCTGAGCCGCGAGGAGTTTCTGACACCGGAGGCCGTGACGGCGGCGCGCGGGATGGCCGTGGGCAAGACGCCCATCGAACTGATGGAGGCCTGCTCGCGATTGCTCGATCTGCTTGACCGGCCCCAGGATATTCCATTTCTTGCGGGCCTGGTCGAGCGCGAGATCTTCTATCGCGTGCTGCGTTCGCCGCTGGGCCGTCATCTGCGCGCGATCGCCACGCTGGGCGAGCAGAGCAACCGCACGGCGAAGGCCGTCGTCTGGCTGAAGGAGAACTTCACAAAGCCGCTGCGCGTGGATGAGCTGGCCTCGATTGCGCAGATGGGCGTCTCGACCTTGCATCATCACTTCCGCTCGCTGACGGCGATGAGCCCGCTGCAATATCAGAAGCGGCTGCGGTTGCACGCCGCGCGCCAGCGCATGATCGCGCAGGGATTGGACGCAGCGAGCGCCGCCTTCGAGGTGGGCTATGAGAGCGCCAGCCAATTCAATCGCGAGTATCGCCGTCTCTTTGGGCAGCCGCCGATGCGCGAGATCAAGACGTTGCGGCTGGCCGGAGCCGCCGCGCGCGAGTGAGCGAGCAGCGCTCGGCCGCCTTGCACTACCATCAAGAGAGTAGATGCCCGCCAAACCCAAGCTCGGCCAGAACTTCCTCGTGGACCCGGAGGCTACCCAGCGCATCGCCGACTCGATTGGCGATCTCAAGGGGCGCACCGTGGTCGAAATCGGGCCGGGACGCGGGGCGATTACGGCTGCATTGGCCGAGCGCGCCGCCCATGTGCTGGCCGTCGAACTGGACCCGCACCTGGCAGCCGCTCTGCGCGTACAGTTTCTGCTGGACACTGCCGCCAGCGTTACGGTGATGCACGAGGATGTTTTGCAATTCGACTTTGCCGCGGCGGCTCAGGCGGCGGGCGAGCGGCTACTGGTGGTGGGCAACCTGCCTTACGGCATCACCTCGCCGATCCTGTTGAAGCTGGCCGCGAGCCACGCTGCACTGGACCGCGCCGTGCTGATGGTGCAGCGCGAGGTGGCTGACCGCGTTGTGGCCGAGCCGGGCTCGCGCGAGTACGGATTGCTCTCGGTGACGATGCAGCTCTATGGGCCTGCGCAACGGCTCTTCACGCTGCCGCCGGAGGCCTTCAGCCCGCCGCCGGAGGTGCACTCGACGGTCTTTCGCTGGCGATTTGCGCCGCGCTTTGCGGAGCTAGAGGTCGACGAGGCCGCCTTCCTCGGCTTTTTGCGCACCTGCTTTGCGCAGAAGCGCAAGACGCTCGCGAACAACCTGCGCGCCTCGGGACACGCGCCCGCAGCTATTGTCGCAGCGCTGGCAGAGGCCGCAATCGAAGCGCAGGCGCGCGCCGAAGCCCTCAGTGTCGAGAGCCTCGCCCGGCTGTGGCACGCGCTCGAGGATCGCCATCAACGCACTGCCAGCGTGTAACCGGTGGCCGATATGGCCGTGTCGTAGACGCCGTAGTCGCAACTGTAGACCGTCCATGCTTCGGTCGAGTCGGCGGCATCGGTCGTCGAGGTCCAGTAATACTGACTGACGACAAAGTTGGTAAAGATGGGCGCACGGAAGGTACTGTTATCCGGATTCAAATAAGTTGAATTGAAAAAATCCGCAAGATTGGTTTCGTTTTTGTCCGCGAGACTCTGCATCTCGTTGCGGTTGGGCATGCGCCAGTCGCCGGCTTTGGAGTTGTCCGTCAGACCGCACTGGCCGCTGGCGAGCGCATTCACGGCGGTGATCGCGTCGGCCCAATCGGTGTCGATGCAATCGGCCTTCTTCATCCAGAGGAGGCCGGTGACGGTGTCGGTGATGGTGCCGTTGCCGTTATCGATCCAGCGTTCAAAGGTCAGCGGCACGCCCATCTGGAGGCTGCCGTCGTCGCCCGCCGCGTAGGTGACAAACTGACCCGTGGCCTGCAACTTGACTGCGCCGCCTGAGCCAGTGCCTTTGACCGCCCAGACGGCGTTGGTGGATGTGGCTTTGACGTTGTTGACGGAATCGTTGATGAAACGGCCGTCGCTGAAGCGAATCGCCCAGGCATCGGGCGAGCCGGTCTCACCGCCAAAGTAGCTGGTGGAGGACCAGTAAATCCCATTGGTGAGGCCGGTAAATGGATTGCCCGCGGGCAGCGCCGGGCTGCTTTCTGAAACGTCAATCATGCTCTCCAGTTCATTGATATTGGGCAGCCGCCAATCGCCGGCCTTGGAGCTGTCCGTCAGTCCGCAGGCACCGCTGGCCAACTGGTTGGCATCGGTGAGCGCGGCGGCAAAGAGCGCGGGAGCGAAACAGCCGGCGTCTTTGAGCCAGATGAGCCCGGTCAGATGATCGGTCACCGTTCCATCCGTGTTGGCGGTGAAGCGGGTTGCGGGCCAGGCCACGCCCTTTTTCAATGCGCCGTCGTCGCCTGCGACGACAGTTGCGCTTTGGCCGGTGGCAGGCAGCGCAACCAGCGGATTGCTGCCGTCGTATGCGGTGAAATCGGCACCGCTGAGTGAATCGTTGGGCAGAGAGCTGTATTGAATGACCGTCAGATAGATCGCTATGTCGGTTTGCCCGTTGCCCTGAAAGTTGCCGGTATGATCGAAGCGGATTACCTCTGCGCCGGAGCCGACCGAGGGATAGAATCCGTAACCCGCCTTGGTCGCCCAGAGCTGATAGACGGCCGTCGCATCGCCGTTGGAAGTGAGGCCGGAGAAGCTGTAGCTGCCGTTCGCATTGGTGGTCGCGGTACCGATCACGGTATTGCTATTGGTCAGCCAGAGCGTGATTGCGACACCGGCCAGCGGCGCGCCCTTGAAGGTGACAGTGCCGGTGACGGTGTTGGTCGTGGGCGGCTGTTGGGGATCCGTGTTTCCGCCGTTGTTGACAGGAGCTCCCACTCCCCCGCCGCCGCAGGCGCTCAACGCGCAAAGGACAGTCGCACCCAGAATCAGCTTCACTCGATTCATGATGGTTTTCCTCCAGACGCAACCCGAAGACAGCTTCTGAAAAGGACAGCAGGGAGGCGCACAAGAGGAATATCGGAGTTTTCTAATGCAATAATCAGTGAGAAAGTACGCGGAGGTAACCGATCTCAGCGGCGCTCGGCCCCTTGCGCGGCGAGCGTCTCGGCGGTGTGGATGTGGCAGATGGCGATGGCCAGGGCGTCGGCGGCGTCGGCCGGCTGGGGCGGCGCGTCCAGCTCCAGCAGACGTGCCACCATGAATTGGACCTGCTCTTTTTTTGCCAGCCCGTAGCCGACGACGCTGGATTTGATCTTGAGCGGGGCGTACTCGGCGACCGGCAGCCCTTGTACCGCCGCGGCCAGCAGAGCGACGCCGCGCACCTGCCCCAGCTTGAGCGCTGACTTGGCGTTGACCGAGTAGAAGACCTCCTCGATGGCCACGGCGTCGGGCTGCCAGCGCTCGAGCTCGGCGCAGAGCGCGCGGAAGACCTGCTCCAGCCGCTCGGCGGTGGTCTTGGACTTGATCAGACGGATGGCGCCCATCGCCTTCATCACGAGGCGGGGCTGGCGTCCGGCGGAGTCCTCCGACTCGACGACGCCGTAGCCGGTGATCTCCGTTCCGCAATCGATGCCGAAGACGCGCATGGCACTGAGTGTATCGCAGGCAGGCTTCTACTGCCGCTTCGTCTCCGTCTCCGCCGGCTCCTTTTCAACCAGCGGAACCCAGAAGCGGAGGCAGGCGCCTTTGCCGGGCGCGCTCTCGGCCTTGATCGCGCCGCCGTGCGCGGCCAGGATGGCGCGGCTGATCGCGAGGCCCATGCCCGTGCCCTTGCTCTTGCCGGCCCTGGTTTTGCCGCGGTAGAACTTCTCAAAGATGAAGGGCAGGTCGGCCGAGTCGATGCCCGGGCCGTCGTCCTCGACGGTGAACTCCAGGCGCTCGCCAACCGCGCGGCTGCCGAGCAGGATGCGCCCACCGGGCGGAGTGAAGCGGCCGGCGTTCTCCAGCAGATGGCGCAGCACGCGGCCAAGCAGGCGCGGATCGAACCAGGCCGGTGCGTCCGGCTCGGCGATGGCGACCACCACGCGCCGTCCGGCGAGCGCCTTGCGCGACTCCTCGACCGCCTGATCGAGCAGGGCGCGCGGGTGATGGGGCACGCGATGAACCTCGACGGCATGAGCGTCGATCTCGGCCATCTCGACCGCCTCTCCGATCAGCCGGTCCAACTGCGCGCTCTCCTCGTCGACGATCGCAGCCAGCTCCAGACGCACGGCTTCGTCCAGCCCTTCGTTACCAACCAGCGTGCTGGCCGCGGCGCGGATGGCCGTGAGCGGCGTGCGCAACTCATGCGTGAGCGAATCGACCAGCGCAGCCCTGAGCCGTTCGCCTTCGCGCGCCGCCTCCATGTGCGTGGAGGCCTCGATGGCTGTGGAGCGGGTGAGGGCAATCGCCACCTGGCCGCTGACGGCGGTGGCCACCTCGTGCGAGAGCCGCGCCGGACGCAGACCGAGGGCTCCGACCGGCTTGAGACCCATCATCAGCGTGCGCACGGCGAAGGCTCCGGGAATGACCTGCGTCGGATTCTGCCCCATCGTCATCGCCCGCATGCTGGCCTGGATGCTGATGGGCAGATCGCCGGAGGAAGAGTAAAACTGATCCTGGTCGCGGATGTAGAGCACCACCGATTCGAGGGAAAAGATGTGCTGGATGAGGCCGGGCAGTTCGTGGATCAGCGCCGCTGCATCGCCCTGCAGCATCATCTGCTGCGAGAGTTCGTAAAGCCGTTCGACATCGGCGCGGCGCTCGTCGGCCTGGCGCGCCTTGCTGCGCGCGCGCTCGGCCACGCGGCCAACGACCAGGCAACTGAGCAGAAAGGAGAGCAGTGCCACCCATTCCTGCGCGCCGGCCAGCGTGAAGGAGCGATAGGGAAGCAGAAAGTAATAATCGAAGAAGAGAGCGCAGAGGGCCGCGATGTAGAGCGCCAGCCATTGCCCAGCTTGCGTGGAGGTGGCCACCACCAGCACTAGATAGACCATCCCCGCGGCGGTCGAATCGGCGCCGAGGGCAACCAGCAGAGCCGTGGCCAGCGCGGTCAGCAGCGTTCCCACAAACCAGTGAAGAATTCCCCGCGAATCGGCGAGACCGTCCATGATCTTCATGCCAGAGATCATATCCTTCCCGCCCGGATGATGTAATCTCTTCTGGGAAGTGAATGCCATGCCTGGAAGAATTCTAGTGATCGACGACGAACCGCAGATCACGCGCGTGCTACGCGCCGCGCTCTCCGCACAGGCCTTTGACGTGCGCACAGCCAACGAGCCCGAGGAGGGCTTGCAAGTCTTCAAAGACTGGATGCCCGACCTGGTGATCACCGATCTGATGATGCCGAGCATGAGCGGGGTGGAAGTTTGCCGCGCCATCCGCACGCAGTCGGCCGTGCCGATTGTGGTGCTCTCGGTGCGCGACCACGAGCGCTCGAAGGTGGAGGCGCTGGATGCCGGGGCCGACGACTATGTGACCAAGCCATTCAACATTCAGGAGCTGCTGGCGCGGGTGCGCGCGCATCTGCGCCGCTCGCCGGAGCGCACAACCTCGGCCATCGAGGCGGGAGATTTTGTGATCGATTCCGTGGCGCACGCGATCGCCGTGCAGGGCAAGCCCGTTCACTTCACCCCCAAGGAGTTCGACCTGCTGCTGCATCTGGCGCGCAACGCGGGCAAGGTGATGACGCATCGCACGCTGCTGACGACCGTGTGGGGCGCGCAATCGGCGCATCAGCCGGAGTACCTGCGCGTCTTTGTCGGCCAGTTGCGCAAGAAGCTGGAAGCCGAGACGGGCAAGCAGTACATTCAGACCGAGCCTTGGGTTGGGTATCGCTTTATTCCCGAGGGCTGGAGCGGCGGCGAACAGTGAGGCGGCGCGCGGCGGCGAAGGCGAGGCCTGCACGCTTGCCGGAAGCAACAGCTCAGCTTGAGCGTTTATCGACAGTTTTTCCGCAGACTTGAAAGGTTTTTTCGTCCGCGTACTTTCTTTTGTTTCCCGCTATCCAACTTCGGAGAAGCCTGTTCCACGCTCGACACATCAAGGGCCGTGTGTGCTCTGCATCCTTTATTTTTCTCCGATAAAGATTCATTCTCTACTTGCAACCGGTTTCAGCAAGGAGAGAACGATGGCGCTGATCTTCTGGAACCAGGACTACGCCGTGGGTGAAAAGTCCCTGGACAATCTCCGCTTCGCATACGTCGAAGTTGTGAACGATCTGTACGCGGTCATGCTGACGGGCCATGGCCAAAGTGAGTCCGCGGCGCTGCTGGGCAGGCTCATCGAGCACACACGCGCGCATCATGCCGCCGAGGAAGCGTTGCTCGGCACGGCTGGCTATCCCGGTCTTTTGCCGCATCGTGAGCAGCATCGATCCTTTCTTGCAGCCATCCAGCGCATCGATGCCAGCCGCCAGCAATCAGGCCAGGCCTCCTATGTGCAGCTTCTTCGCTGCCTGCTTGCGTGGTTCTATAACCATATGCTCAGAGAAGATCAGTATTATCGCTCCTGCCTGAAGGCGCGGGCTCTTGATGCGGAGATCGCCGCAGCAGCAGCCCGGGATGAGCAGCGGAATCCATCGACGGTTCTGCAATCGCTCCAACGGCCTTGAAGTTGACACTGCTTGATCCGGCAAAGAAACATTGGCAATCACCACCCACCCATTCCACAAAAAACGTGGAATGGATGGGGCATAGGGTGACAATGCATTCACGCCCGATCGATTAGTGGTGATTATCGCCAGCCTATCTTGTACACGATGGGGATCTTTCCCCTTTGCGCCCCTAGCCCTTCCGCGCCCTTCCGCACATCCTTACGCTAAATTTACGAAATCTTTCGGATACTCAAATGAGGCGAGAGCCAGAATCATTCTTGAGCGGGCGGCTTCCCCAACCGGCTCACGGAATCGAGAGAAGCGATATGCAAGATGTAACGATGTTGCTGTTCACGGTAGTTTTCTTCGCCCTGGCGTTTCTTTACGTCAAGGCCTGCCAGAAGCTGAGGTAACCGATGCCAATCGACATCACCACCGCCGTTGCCCTGATCCTGTCGGCCCTGCTGCTGGGCTATCTGACTCTCACACTGCTCTTCCCAGAGAGGTTTTAATGTCCGCCAATGGTTGGTTGCAGTTTGCGCTTTTCTGTTTGATCCTGCTGGCCACGGTTCGCCCGGTGGGAATCTATCTGGCCCGCGTACTGGAGGGTGAGCGTACTTGGCTCACGCCCCTGCTCAGCCCCTTCGAGCGGCTCATCTACAAGCTCTGCGGCGTCAACGCCAGCGAAGAGATGAACTGGCGCGAGTATGCCTTCGCCATGCTGGGCTTCTCGGCCGTCTCGCTGCTGCTGACCTACGGGATCGAGCGGTTGCAGAGCTTGCTGCCGTGGAATCCGCAGCATCTGGTGGCCGTGGGTCCGGATCTGGCCTGGAACACAGCCGCCAGCTTCACCACCAACACCAACTGGCAGTCGTACACGCCCGAATCCACGATGAGCTATCTGACCCAGATGGCGGCTCTCACGACGCACAACTTCTGGTCGGCGGCCGTGGGCATCGTCGTGGCTGTGGCGCTGATTCGCGGCATCAAGCGCACCAGTACGGCGACCGTCGGCAACTTCTGGGTGGATGCGACGCGCACGATTCTTTACGTTCTGCTGCCCGCCTCGCTGATCTATGCGCTGCTGCTGATTGCCCAGGGCGTACCGCAGAACCTGAACAGCTACACCACCGCGCACACGCTGGAAGGCGCGACGCAGACCATCGGCCAGGGACCGGTTGCCTCGCAGGAGGCGATCAAGATGCTGGGCACCAACGGCGGCGGCTTCTTCAATGCCAACAGCGCCCACCCTTATGAGAATCCCACGCCCTGGACCAATCTGCTGCAGATGCTCTCGATCTTCATCATCCCCGCGGGACTGACCTATACGCTGGGGCGCATGACCGGCTCGCCCGGCCACGGATGGGCCGTCTTCGCCGCGATGTTCGTTCTTTTCGCCGCCGGATTCACGACCGTCTACTGGGCCGAGTCGCAGCCGCATCCGCTGCTGGACAACGCGAAGGTGATGCAGACGGGCACGGCGACCGCTCCGGCCGGAAACATGGAAGGCAAGGAGGTGCGCAACGGCATCGCCGCCAGCTCGATCTTTGCCACCGCCACCACCGACGCCAGTTGCGGCGCGGTTACGAGCATGCACGACAGCTTTACTCCGCTGGGCGGCATGATGGTGCTGATCAACATCATGATGGGCGAGGTGGTCTTCGGCGGCGTCGGCTCCGGCCTCTACGGCATTCTGATCATGGTGGTGCTGGCCGTCTTCATTGCCGGGCTCATGGTGGGCCGCACACCCGAGTACCTGGGCAAGAAGATCGAAGCCTACGACGTGAAGATGTCCATGCTCTATGTGCTCATCTTCCCGCTGATCATTCTCTCGCTCACCGCGGTCTTCCTGCTGCTGCCTACCGTCGGCCTGAGCAGCTTGGCCAACCAGGGCCCGCATGGGCTCACCGAGATTCTTTATGCCTTCACCTCCGGCGCGGGCAACAACGGTTCGGCCTTTGCCGGACTGAACGCCAATACCTGGTGGTACAACGTGATGCTGGGCTGGGATATGCTCTTCGGCCGGCTCTTCATGATGATTCCGGTGCTGGCACTGGCCGGCAACCTGGCGCAAAAGAAGAGCGTTCCGCCCTCGCCCGGAACCTTCCCGGTGAACGGCTCGCTCTTCACCGTTCTGCTGGTGGGCATCATTGTGATCCTGAGCGCGCTCACCTTCTTCCCGGCCTTGAGCCTGGGACCGATTCTGGAACACCTGCAGCTGCACGCGGGACAGCTTTTCTAACCGAACCGCAGAGGAAACGGACCATCATGCTGGAAAAGAAAAGTCTTTGGAATACGGAAATCATGGCCCAGGCGCTTGTGGACGCAGTCCGCAAGCTCGATCCCCGCGGCATGGCCAAGAACCCGGTGATGTTCGTCGTCGAGGTGGGCTCGGTGCTGACCACCGCGCTGCTGATCGACAACACGATTCACCATCGCCCGGGCTTCGCCTTCAACCTGCAGATCACGCTTTGGCTCTGGTTCACGGTGTTGTTTGCCAACTTTGCCGAGGCGATGGCCGAAGGGCGCGGCAAGGCCCAGGCCGACACCCTGCGCAAGGCAAAGGGCGAGACCATTGCCAAGCGCTACACCGAGTCAAACGAGCTGGAGGATGTGCCCAGCGCTCTGCTGCGCTCGGGCGACATTATTTACGTTGTCGCTGGAAGTTACATTGCGGGCGACGGCGAGGTGATCGAGGGTGTCGCCTCGGTGGACGAGTCGGCGATCACCGGCGAATCGGCTCCCGTGATCCGCGAGGCCGGAGGCGACCGCTCAGCCGTCACCGGCGGGACCAAAGTATTGTCGGATTGGATCAAAGTTAAAATCACCTCCAATCCCGGCGAGACCTTCCTCGACCGCATGATCGCGCTGGTTGAGGGCGCCACGCGGCAGAAGACGCCCAACGAGATCGCGCTCTCGATTCTGCTCTCCGGGCTGACGATCGTCTTCCTGCTGGCCGTGGTCACGCTGCAACCCTTCGCGATTTACTCGCAGGCGCCGCAGACCGTCTTCGTGCTGGTCTCGCTGCTGGTCTGCCTGATCCCCACGACCATCGGCGGCCTGCTGTCGGCGATCGGCATCGCGGGCATGGACCGCCTGGTGCAATACAACGTGCTGGCGATGAGCGGGCGCGCCGTCGAGGCCGCCGGCGACGTGAACACGCTGCTGCTGGACAAGACCGGAACCATCACGCTGGGCAATCGCCAGGCCACGGAGTTCATTCCCGGCCCGGATGTGAGCGCCGAGCGGCTGGCCGACGCGGCGCAGCTCTCGTCGCTTTCCGACGAAACCCCCGAAGGCCGCTCGATCGTTGTGCTGGCCAAGGAGAAGTACAACCTGCGCGGGCGCGATCTGAGCCACGCCCATGCCGAGTTCGTTCCCTTCACCGCGCAGACCCGCATGAGCGGCGTCAACCTGCCCGGCTCGCGCATTCGCAAAGGCTCGGTGGACGCCATTGCGCGCTTCCTCGAAGAGCAGGGCTCGCAACTGCCCAAGATGGTGCGCGACGCCGTGGAAGAGGTTGCCCGGCAGGGCGGCACGCCGCTGGTGGTTGCGGAAAACTCGACCGCGCTGGGCGTGATTCACTTGAAGGACATCGTCAAGGGCGGACTCAAGGAGCGGCTGGCAAGGCTGCGCGCGATGGGCATCCGGACGATTATGATCACAGGCGACAATCCGCTGACCGCCGCGGTGATTGCCCGCGAGGCCGGTGTGGACGACTTTTTGGCCGAGGCCAAGCCCAAAGACAAGATGGACCTGATCAAGCGCGAGCAGGCCAAGGGCAAGCTGGTGGCGATGACCGGCGACGGCACCAATGACGCGCCCGCCCTCGCCCAGGCCGATGTAGGCGTGGCCATGAACTCCGGCACGCAGGCCGCGAAAGAGGCCGGCAACATGGTCGATCTCGACTCCAATCCGACCAAGCTGATTGAGATCGTCGAGATCGGAAAGCAATTATTGATGACGCGCGGCGCGCTCACCACCTTCAGCATCGCCAACGATGTGGCCAAGTATTTCGCCATTATCCCGGCGATGTTCTCCGTGGCCTTTCCAGTGCTGAATGCGCTGAACATCATGCATCTGGCCACGCCCAACTCGGCGATTCTTTCGGCGGTCATCTTCAACGCGATCATTATTGTGGCGCTGATTCCGCTGGCTCTCAAAGGCGTCAAATACGAGCCCAAGGCCGCCGATGTGCTGCTGCGCAACAACCTGCTGCTCTATGGCGTCGGCGGCATTATCGTGCCCTTTGTCGGCATCAAGGCCATCGATCTGGCTCTGGTTGCGTTGCATTTGACGTAAAGATTATGGCTCCCACCCTAGCCGCAAAGACAAGAACGCGGCGAGGGTGGGGCACCCAAACGAGTTATTGTAAGGAGATCCAATATGCACTCCGTCTGGAAGACATCGATTCGCTTCACGCTCGTGACCGCCGTCCTGCTGGGCCTGGGCTATCCGCTGCTGGTGACCGGCATCGCCAAAGTGGCCTTTCCCCATCAGGCGGAAGGCTCTCTCATCCGGCTCAACGACGGCACCATCATCGGCTCAGAGCTGCTGGCGCAGAGCTTCACGAGCGACAAGTACTTCCATCCCCGCCCCTCGGCGGCGGGCTCGGGCTATGACGCCACTTCTTCCGGCGGCACCAACCTCGCGCAATCTTCAAAGACTCTCGTCACGCGCCTGCAGGCCGACATCGACAAGCTGGCCGCGGCCAATCCCGGCAAGCCGGTGCCCATCGATCTCGTGACGACCTCCGCCAGCGGCCTCGATCCGGACATCACGCCCGACGCGGCTTACTACCAGATCGCCCGCGTTGCCAAGGCCCGCAATGTGAGCGAAGAGAGCCTGCACTCGCTCGTTGCGCAGCAGACGACGCCGCGCCAGTTGGGCGTGTTGGGCGAGCCGCGCGTCAACGTCCTCGCGCTCAACATCGCCCTCGACAAGCTGGCAAAATAAACAATCTCATGTGGCCTTCCCGCCCCCGGCTCCCCGCCGGGGGATTTTTTTGTTCATGAGAGGGAGTTATCAGATTAATCGGCAGATGTGCGGATGGTATTCGCGGGAATCGAAGGCGCGGTGCGACTGAATGCTGCCGGATTGGCGCGCCCCAGTCTAAGAAGAAACAATCGTGGACCAGGAGGTCGGCGCTACCTTCGCGCTGAACCCCGTACCCTTCACCGCATAGCACTCCTTATTACGAAAGAAATCGGGCGAGGGCGCATCCCTTGGCTGTCGAGAGCGGTGTTGACGGCCCCGCACGTTAAAATGAAGCCTAACGGATGCCCAACACCGCACCAACTGCCGCGCCTTACTCCACCCACCCTGCACAGGGCGCCGGCGTGCGTCCGCCGATCATTCAATTGCAGAATCTGGAAAAGAGCTATACGACGGCGCGGGGCGAACTGACGCTCTTTCGCGGGCTGAATCTGGAGATCGCGGCGGGCGAGATGGTGGCGATTGTCGGCCAGTCGGGCGCGGGCAAGAGCACGCTGCTGCATATTCTGGGCGCGCTGGACTCACCGACCGCGGGCACGGTGCTGTGCGCCTCGACCGATGTGGCGCGGCTCACAATGCGCCAGGCGGCGGAGTTTCGCAATCGCGAGATCGGCTACGTCTGGCAGTTTCACTATCTGCTGCCGGAGTTTACCGCGCTGGAGAATGTGGCGCTGCCACTTCTGGCTCGCGGCGAGCGCAAGCAGGATGCGCTGGCGCAGGCGGGCAAGTGGCTGATGGAAGTTGGGTTGGAGGAGCGCGGCGGCCATCGGCCCGGTGAGCTCTCGGGCGGCGAACAGCAGCGGGTGGCGCTGGCGCGGGCGCTGGTCAATTCGCCCCGGCTGCTGCTGGCCGACGAGCCGACGGGCGATCTGGACGAGGCGACGGCGGGCCGGGTCTTCGATCTGATCGAGGGGCTGCATGCGACCCACGGATTGACCTCAATTCTGGTGACGCACAATATGGAACTGGCGGCGCGCTGCGGGCGCACTTTGAGGCTTGAAGGCGGAAGGCTGACGGCGTATGCTCCTTAGGCGGATGGAAATGCCGGAGAAAATTGCCCAAAATAATCCACCGTTGCGGGCGGTAGTTGAATCGAATGGAGTAAGAGCCGGAGGGGAATGTTTTTTTGCTTCCTTCGGCGGGAAATGGGCGCAGGACCAACGGGGCGCGCGCGAATGGGCCGCAAGCAGTTGAAGCCAAGGGCCATCGCCGCCGATAGCCAGAATCAGGGGGACCGGAATGTTCGAACGCTATACGGAGAAGGCACGGCGCGTTATCTTCTTTGCGCGGTATGAGGCCAGCCAGTTCGGCTCGCCTTACATCGAGACCGAACACCTGTTGCTGGGCCTGTTGCGCGAGGACAAGGCTCTGACCAACCGCTTTCTGCGCTCGCACGCCTCGGTGGATTCGATTCGCAAGCAGATTGAGACGCACACGACGATCCGGGAGAAGGTTTCGACCAGCGTGGATCTGCCGCTCTCGAATGAGTGCAAGCGGGTGCTGGCCTATGCGGCCGAAGAGGCCGAGCGGCTGGGACACAAGCACATCGGGACCGAGCATCTGCTTTTAGGTTTATTGCGCGAAGAGAAGTGCTTTGCCGCGGAGATCTTGCAGGAGCGCGGCCTGCGGCTGGCGCAGATTCGCGAGGAGCTGGGCCGCGTGACGCAGGAGAAGGCGCAGCCGCAGCAGCAGCGCCAGCGCGAGTCGAGCTTGCTGGCCGAGTTCAGCCGCGACCTGACACAGGCGGCGATGGATGGGCAGCTCGATCCGCTCGTTGGGCGCGACGGCGAGCTGGAGCGCGTGGTGCAGATTCTCTGCCGGCGCACGAAGAACAATCCGGTGCTGATCGGCGAGCCGGGCGTGGGCAAGACGGCGATCGTCGAGGGGCTGGCGCAGCGCATTGCCGATGGCGAGGTTCCCAGCTTTCTGGCGGAGAAGCGCGTACTGGGGCTCGACCTCTCGCTGATTGTGGCGGGAACAAAATATCGCGGCCAATTCGAGGAGCGGCTGAAGACGATCATGAAGGAGCTGATGGAGAATCAGAACTCGATCATCTTCATCGACGAGCTGCACACGCTGGTGGGAGCAGGCTCGGCCGAGGGCTCGCTGGATGCGGCCAACATTCTGAAGCCGGCGCTCTCCCGCGGCGAATTGCAGTGCATCGGCGCCACTACGCCGGCCGAGTATCGCAAATCGATCGAGAAGGACCGCTCGCTGGAACGGCGTTTCCAGGCCGTCAAGGTACCGCCGCCGAACGAGGCCGACGCCATCAAGATCATCATGGGCATCAAGGACCGCTACGAGAAGTTTCACGCGGTCAGCTATACCGATGCCGCGGTCGAGTTTGCCGTCTCTCACTCGAATCGCTACATCCCCGACCGCTTCCTGCCGGACAAGGCGATCGACCTGATCGACGAGGCCGGGGCGCGCGTCAAACTGCGCCAGACCTCGCTGCCCGAAGAGATCACCGAGGTGCAGAAGCGCATCAAGTTCATTGTGCACCGCATGGATGCGGCGATTGCCAATCACGAGTTTGAAAAAGCCCGCTTCTACAGTGACGAGGAACGCAAGGAGCGCGAGACGCTGCGCTCGATGCGCGACAAGTATCACCTGGACGACTCGGCCGCAGGCATTGTCAGCCGCGAAGACATCGAGGATGTGGTCAGCCGCTGGACGGGCGTGCCCATCACCAGCATCAAGGAAGAAGAGACGCAGAAGCTGCTGCGGGTGGAAGAAGAGCTGCACAAGCGCGTGATCTCGCAGGAAAAGGCGATCAGCGCACTTGCACGCGCCATCCGCCGCTCGCGCGCCGGACTCAAGTCGCCGTCGAGACCTATTGGAAGTTTCCTCTTCCTTGGACCGACCGGCGTGGGCAAGACGGAGATGGCGCGCACGCTGGCCCACTTCCTCTTCGGCTCGGACAAGGCGCTGATCCGCTTCGATATGTCGGAGTTCATGGAGAAGCATTCGGTCTCGAAGCTGATCGGCTCGCCTCCGGGCTACGTCGGCTACGAGGAGGGCGGCCAGTTGACCGAGCGCGTCAAGCGGTCGCCGTATTCTGTGGTGCTGCTGGATGAGATCGAGAAGGCGCACCCCGATGTCTTCAACATTTTGTTGCAGGTCTTTGAGGACGGCCAGTTGACCGACGGCTTGGGCAACACGGTCGACTTCAAGAACGTGATCCTCATCATGACCTCGAATATCGGCGCGCGCCACCTGCAGAAGAAGCAGGGGATGGGCTTTGCCAGCGACCGCGAAGATCTGGTCTCGGACAAGGTCGAGGAGCTGGTGAAGCAGGAGGTGAAGAAGACCTTCAATCCGGAGTTCCTCAACCGCCTGGACGAGGTGATTCTCTTCCAGTCGCTCTCGGACGCGGATCTGATCCAGATCGTCGAGCTGCTGGTGCAGCAGTTGAATGCGAATCTGGCGCAGAAGTCGATCACCATTTCGGTGACCGAGGAGGCCAAGAAGTGGATCCTCGACAAGACCGTGGTGGATCGCAGCTACGGCGCGCGTCCGCTCCGGCGCGCTCTGCAGCGCTACGTCGAGGACCCGTTGAGCGAGGCGCTGATCGCCGGACAGATCACCGACCGGCCGGCCTTCCTCGAGGTCTACCTCGATGCCAACCAGCTCTTCTATCGGCCGATCACCGCCGACGAAGCGGCCAGCGAGGAAAAGCCAGCCGGCATTCTGCTCTTCAGCGCCTGAGGCGCGCACAGGCCCAAACAAAAATCCCCCGGGTCGTCTCCGGGGGATTTTTTTAAGGCAATGAATGCAAGGAAATAACAATTTCATTTCTGAATATCAGTCAATCTTTTGCGCGTATCTTACACATCTCAGGATTCCTCATAATTCCTTTATGTGCCTTCTGATATAGCTGGAGTACAGGGTCGGGTTTGCAAGGCCTGCGCCCTGAGATTGCGGTTTGGAAAGTTGAACGCCTCATGAGCGCTGCTTCTTCATTGCCATTGGATGCGCTCTTTGGAGAGTATCCGCTCGACGCTGCCTTCGACGAGATGCGCGCGCCGGCGGGCGAGGTGCGGTCGCACTATCGCGCGCTGGCCGAGACGCTGGCCGGCCTGCCGCCGGATGAGTTGCAGCGCCGCAAGCAGTCGGCGGACTTGTCGTTTCTTACCCAGGGCATTACCTTCACCGTCTACGGGCGCGACGAGGGCACCGAGCGCATCTTCCCCTACGACCTGCTGCCGCGGCTGATTACCGCCGCCGAATGGGAGCGGGTCGAACGCGGGCTGACGCAGCGCATCACGGCTTTGAATCTCTTCCTGCGCGATGTCTACTCCGAAGCCCGGATTCTCGACGACAAGGTTGTGCCGCGCGAGCTGGTTTACAGTTGCAAGCATTACCGGCGGCAGATGCGCGGATTGCAGGTGCCTCGCAACGTATACATTGCGGTTGTCGGCTCCGACCTGCTGCGGTTGAATTCGGGCGAGTTTGTTGTGCTCGAAGACAATCTGCGCGTTCCCTCGGGGGTGAGTTATATGCTCACCAACCGGCGCGTGATGAAGCGGACCTTTCCGCAGCTTTTTTCGAGTTATGGCGTCAGGCCCATCGAGCATTATCCGCAACTGCTGCTGGCGACGCTGCGCTCCCTCGCCCCCGAGGGGCAACTGGAGCCGAATATCGTATTGCTGACTCCGGGAGTCTTCAACTCGGCTTACTTCGAGCACACCTATCTTGCGCGCCAGATGGGCATCGACCTGGTGGAAGGGCGCGACCTGGTCACGCACGACAATATCGTTTATATGCGGACGACGGATGGATTGAAGCGCGTGGATGTAATCTACCGGCGCGTGGACGACGACTTCAGCGATCCGCTCGTCTTCCGCGCGGATTCGTCTCTGGGCTGCGCGGGGCTCTTCAATGCCTATCGCGCGGGCAATGTTACCGTGACCAATGCCTTCGGAACCGGACTGGCCGACGACAAGGCCGTTTATGCCTACGTTCCGAAGATGATCAAGTATTACCTGGATGAAGATCCGATTCTGAACAATGTGGAGACATTTCTTTTAAGCGACGAGTTAGAGCGCAAGCACGTGCTGGCGAACCTGGATAAGTTAGTTGTGAAGGCGGTGGGCGAGAGCGGCGGCTATGGAATGCTGATCGGGCCGCACTCGACCGAGGCGCAGCGCGCCGAGTTTGCCCGAGCCATCGAGGCCAATCCGCGCAATTATATTGCGCAGCCGACGCTGGCATTTTCGCGCGCGCCCTGCCTGATCGACAATCATCTGGAGCCGCGCCACGTGGACCTGAGGCCTTACATCCTCTTCGGCGACAAGGTAAACATTGTGCCCGGCGGACTGACGCGCGTGGCCCTGGAAAAAGGTTCGCTGGTGGTGAACTCCTCGCAGGGTGGCGGCAGCAAGGATACCTGGGTTCTGGAGTAACTCAGTCAGTTATTCAGTTAGGAGGTTCCGATGTTATCGCGCGTTGCCGACAGCTTATATTGGATGAGCCGCTATCTGGAGCGCGCTGAAAATACCGTGCGTCAACTGGACGTGACGATGGGGCTGATGCTGGATACGGGCGGCGCGAGCGAAATCGAGCGCTGGCAGAGGCTGGTGAACGCGCTGGGCAAGCCCGCTGGACTGGAGTGGAATGGCAGCCTGGAGGCGATGGCCCATCGGCTGATCTTCGACAATCTGAATCATGCGGCGGTGACCTTCTGCGTGAACGGCGCGCGCGAGAACGCCCGCCAGGTGCGCGAGGAAATATCGACGGAGCAGTGGCAGCGGCTCAATCGCCTCTATCACCAGATTCATTCGCCGCAAGCCGAGACGCAGTTTTCCGCGAGCATTGGCGACGCGCTTGCATCGATCATCGACGGCATTCATCTCTTCAAGGGCGTGAGCAACACGACGATGATTCACGGGCACGGCTTTCAATTCATGCGTCTGGGACGCTATCTGGAGCGCGCCTATGCGACGGCCACGCTGCTGGAGGTCTATCAGCCGGTTCTTTTTCATCCCCAGGAGCGCGAGCACGAGGGCTACCAGTACCTGGAGTTAGTCGGCCTGCTGCGCTGCTGCACATCCTTCGAGGCCTATTGCCAGGTATATACGGCCGATGTATCTTCGGCGCGCATTCTGGAGTTTTTGCTGCTTAACGGCGATTTTCCGCACGCCATCCGCTATTGCATCGACAGTATTCGCGATGTGATCGACTCGATCCAGCGCACCGGCGGGCGGCGGCCTCCGGCCGAGCTGATCTCCGGCATCGGGCGGCTGCACGCGATGCTGGACTTTACCACCATCGGAGAGATTCTGCACGGCGATACATCGGAGTTTCTGCATAACATCCGCGAGCAGTGCCTGCGCATTCACGAACTGATCTACCGCTACTACGTGCATTACTCGATTCAGTCGGCGCTGGCAAGTTAGGAGCGAAGATGAACTATTATTCGATACGGCATCTGACGCGCTTCCGCTACTCGCATCCCATCAGCGAGAGCATCATGGAGACGCGCATGCACCCGCGCTCGGACTCGCAGCAGCACTGCCTGAATTACTCGCTTTCGGTCAGTCCGCGCTGCCGCGTCTTCAGTTATCGCGACCACCTGGGCAATACCGTGCAGCACTTCGACATTCCCGGCGAGCACAACCAGCTGGTGATCGTGGCCGAGTCTGTCGTCGAGCAGCAGAATCTGCCCGATGTGCCTGCGTTTCTTGCGCCCGACGCCTGGGGCGCGCTGGACGAGTTAGTCGAGGAGGGCGATTACTGGGAGATGCTGCTGCCTTCGACATTTGCCGTGGAAACTCCCGCGCTTATCTTGCTGGCAAAGCAGATGGGAGTTAGCCGGCGCGACGATCCTTTGATGTTAGTACAGGAGCTGAATCAGCGCCTTTTCGATTACTTTGATTACGAGCCACGCTCAACGAGGGTCGACTCGCCGATCGACGAGGCGATCATCAGCGGCAAGGGCGTCTGCCAGGACTTTGCGCACACGATGATCGCTCTGCTGCGCCACGTGAAGATACCGGCGCGCTACGTCTCCGGCTATCTCTATCGCAGCCGCGAGGACCACGACCGCTCGACGCCGGACGCCACGCACGCCTGGGTGGATGCGCTGCTGCCGGGACTGGGCTGGGTGGGCTTCGATCCGACGAATAACCTGGTCGCGCACCATCGCCACATCCGCACCGCCGTGGGTCGCGACTACGCCGATGTGCCGCCGACGCATGGCGTCTTTCGCGGCAATACTGAGAGCGAGTTATATGTTGCGGTGCACGTCGAGGCCAGCGCAGAGCCGCCGGCGCTCGATCGCACCTTGCCGATTCCGGAGGATTGGAGCGTGCTGGTCGAGCGCGCGCAGCAGCCCGCTCCGCCAGTGATTCCCTTTGTCGATTTGCAGCAGATGCAGCAGCAGCAACAACAGTGAACTGTATTTCAGCTCAAAAACTCGGCGATTGCACTGACGACTGTCTGCTGCTCATCCTCGCGCAGTTCGGGGAAAATCGGTAGGGCCAGCACTTCGCGCGCCGCTCGCTCGGCCTCGGGAAAGCTGCCCTGCTTGTAGCCAAGGCTTTGCAAGGCCGTTTGCAGGTGCAGCGGTACGGGATAATAAATCTCCGAGCCGATCTTGCGCGCCGTAAGAAACTCGCGCAACTCATCGCGGCGCGTGGTGCGGATGACGTACTGGTGCCAGACGTGATGCGTGCCGGGCACCTCGTGCGGCAGGACGACACCGTGCGCCGGATACGGCCCGGCCTCGACCAATTCCGCCGCATGGAAGAGCGCATGGTAGCGCTTGGCCACGGCGCGCCGCGCCTGGTTCCAGCCGTCGATGTAGCGGAGCTTGACCGAGAGGATCGCGCCCTGGAAGCCGTCCATGCGCGTGTTCCAGCCTAGCTCATCGTGATAGTATCGGCGGCGCATTCCATGCTGGCGCAGCATGCGGGCGCGCTCGGCAAGCTCGTCCGAATTGGTCGCGATCATGCCGGCATCGCCCGCGGCGCTCAGATTTTTTGTGGGATAAAAACTGAAGGCGGCGGCATCGCCCAGCGCGCCCGCCTTCACTCCCTGCCACTCGGTACCCCAGGCCTGGGCGGCGTCTTCGATCAGCTTGATCCCGTAAGTCTTTCCCAGATGCCAGAAGGCCGTCCAGTCGGCAGCTTGGCCGAAGAGATGGACGGGCAGGATCGCGCGGACGGATGCGCCTTGCGGCGAGTCGAGCAGGGCCTGCACCTTTGCCGGATCGAGGTTGAAGGTGGTGGGCTCGATGTCGGCCATGAGAGGCTGCGCGCCGGCGCGCAGGATGGCGCTGGTCGAGGCGAAGAAGCTGAAGGGCGTGGTGATGACCGCATGGCCTGTCTCAATGCCGGCGGCGGCCAGCGCGAGCCAGAGCGCGTCGGTGCCCGAGGAGCAGCCGACGGCATGAGCCACGCCCAGCCGCTCGGCGGCGGCGCGCTCGAAGGCGGCAACCGGCTCGCCGAGAATGAACTGCTGCCGCTCCAGCACTTGGCCGACGGCCTCCATCAGCTCACGGTGGAGCGGGGCGTACTGGCGCTTGAGGTCCAGCATGGGCACCGGCTGGGCGGCGGTGTGCGTTGGCTTCGGATAGGCGTTCACTTTTCTTATGCTACCAGCATCCGGTAATCGCGGTCCCAGAGCAGCGTGTCCCGCTTCCGTTATGCAATCAAAGGCAACGCTGTATGGGATTGATTTCCATCGCCGGTTACTACTCCGAGCGGCCGGCAGCGACCACGCCCTCGACAAAGAGCCGGTGAACGCGCCGGTCGCGGGAGAGCTCCGGATGGAAGGTTGCGGCCATCACGCTCGCCTGGCGAACCAGCGTGGGGAATCCGTCGCGCGCGGCCAGCACCTCGACGCCCGCTCCGGTCTGTGCGATGCGCGGCGCGCGGATAAAAACCATCTCCAGCGGTCCGCCGGAGAGCTTGGTCTCGGAGATCACGATCGAGGAATCGATCTGGCGGCCGTAGGCGTTGCGCTCGACAACGGCGTCGAGCACGCCCAGGCTTCGCTGCGCCGGATTGCGTACCTCGCGCGCCAAAAGAATCGCGCCCGCGCAGGTTCCGAAGACGGGTTTCCGCTGACAGAACTCCTGCAACGCGCGAAAGAAATCGTGCTTTTCCAGGAACTTCAGGATGGTGGTCGATTCGCCGCCGGGCAGCACCAGGCCGTCCAGGGAGCAACCGTCGGGGCGAAGGTCTTCAACGCTCCTCACCATCCGTGGCCGCGCACCCGCCTCGGTCAGCGCCTGCGCGTGACTGGAATAATCGCCCTGGATGGCCAGCACGCCGATCAGTGGCTGTTGCAGTTCGGTCAATTCTCTCCCCATCGAGTGAAAGCGAAGGCACGGCCTGCCGAACGCCGTCTGCGCGTTCTGCAAGCCATGCCCGATTTCAAAACCGGATTATTGCGCCGGCGCAGCCGGAGCTTGCGGCGTCTCACCCGCACCCGGCTCAGCGGCCTTCTTCTTGTTCTTGTCGGCCATGCGCGTCTTGTCGCCGGTCGTGGTTGCGGGATGCTTCTTCTTCTTGGGCGCGGTGTCGCCGCTCAGGCCCAGGGGACCGGACTGCACCTGACGGTCGGCCACCTCGGAGGAATCCGGCGCTACCGGCGCCATCTTGTCTGTCTTGTCTCCCTTGACCTTGCCTGCTCCGGGCGTCTTCACGCGCGCGCTGATGCGCGTCTTGTGCGTCGGCTTGACCTTGGTCTCCAGCGGATTGACTGGCTCCGGAGCGGGCTCGGCGGCAGCGACTGTGGCATTCGTGGAGGGCGAAGTCGCACCCGCGTCTTCGGTCGGGCTCTCCGGCGCGCTGGGCAGGGTCCTGCTTGGCGCCTTGCCGTAGCGAATCTTTTCCTTCTTGCCGGGCTTGAGCGAATCCCGTTCGGCGCCAGCCTTCTTCCTGCCTTTTTTGGAGGTCACTGTTGCGACTGCCGGCACTTCAGCTGCGGCTGGCTCTGCCGCCGGTGGAGCCTTCTGCTTTTGGCGATAGGTGTGCGTGCTCTCGCGGAAGCGCGTCCGCTCAATCTTCTTCTTTTTCTTGGGCGCGGGCGGCACGTAGGCGCTATAGAGCGGCTTGGTCTCTTTGGCGCTGGCGCCGGAGTCCGTATAGCCCGGCTTGATGTCGATGAAGGCCTGTTCGCGCAACTCGGTCAGATAGCCGCGCATGGCTGGCTCCATCCGCTCGGAAAAGAAGTTCTCCTGAACCTGATCCGCCACGTCCTTGTATGCGGGAACGCCACCGGGAACGTGCTGCACAACCTTGAGAATGACGTAACCCTGCTTGGTGTGAATCGGCTCGGTATATTCACCCGTCTTCAGCGCAAAGGTTGCATCCTCGATCACCTTGGCCAGTTCGCCGCGCTTGTACTGGCCCAGATCGCCGCCCTCGGCCGCCGTTTGGCCGTCGCTGAAGGTGCGCGCCAGTTGAGCAAAGTCGCCGCCGGCATGGAGCTTGGCCTCCAGGTCGTCGGCCTTCGATTTGGCCGCGGCCAGCTTGGCCTGGTCGTCCCCAGCCGCGCCGCCGATCGCGCTTGTTGCAGCCGAATCCGCTCCGGTCGAAACCAGAATCTCCGCCAGTGTTACGCTCTCCGGCCGCTCATAATCCTTCTTGTGGGCTTCAAAGTAGCGCTCCGCCTCGCCGGGTGTGAACTGGACTCGCTTGCCCACCTCCTGGCGGATCACCTCCTGGGTGATGGCCCCGTTGCGGATATTCGCCTTGAAATCCTCAAACGAGATTCCCTGCTCCTTGGCGGATTTCTCCAGCTCCTCCATCGATTCCAGATGGTATTGCTTGCGGATCTCGTCCAGGCGCTTGATCGTCTCCGTCTCGCCGTTGAAGCCCAGATCCTTGCCCTTGGAGAGCAGCAACTGCTGATCGATCAGGTTGCGCAGCAGGTCTTTGTGACCGGCCGAGATCTCCTGCATCGATGCGCCGTGCTGGCGGGCATCGCCGTCCATCTCCTTCATCGCGCGTTCGTAATCGGAGCGCGAGATGATCTGATCGTTGATCCGGACGATGATCTCCTCGACCGTCTCGCCGCCATAGGGGCTCGAGGGCGCCGCCGGTTGAGCGCCTTGCGCCAATGCGTGGGAGGCAAGCAGCGCCGTCGAGATCACGAAAGCCGCGGGAGTGCGAAAGATTCGAAGATTCATAGGGTCGGAACTAGCCCGGGTGGCGAAGAGTCGCGCTTCTGGTGCTTAGACGCCATTGTAAATGGCTGGGCAGCAGCAAAGCGAATGTCCGTGCAAATCCCGTAAAAAGACTCATCCGCCGTTGCCGCCGACTGTGAGTGGAGAAAATCAGCCCCGGATGGCGCTCAGCTCCATCCGGGGAAGAAAGATCGCTTAGTGGCTGCTCTTCGTCCACTGGATGCGCAAGCCGCTGCGAATGGTGAAGGGCAGGCTGGGGTAGCCGATGGGCGCAATGTGCCGGCTGTCGGTCAGATTCTCCGCCTGCGCGTAGATGCTCATCCAAGAGAGCAGCTTGAAGCTGCCGCCAAGATCCAGCTTGGCATAGCCCCAATCGAGATTGCGGTTGGGCAGCAGCATCGAGTCTCCGTAGTTGGCATCGAGCAGATAGGTCGAGTCGTCGCTGCGGCTGGCGAAGGCCGAGTTGAAGATCGCGGTGAAGCTCTTGGCCGAGTAGCTGGCGGTGAAGAAGCCCGTGTGCGGCGCTCGGCGGAAGGGGCGAGCGCCCTTGAGCGGCGAGAATGCGCCTAGAGCGATGCAGGTGGCTGTGCCCAGCGTGCAGCCATTAGGATAAGTCGGCGCATCTCCGCCAATCAGCGCCGCATTGTCGCTGGTAAAGGAGCGCTGCACCACGGCGTCCAGATAGGTGTAGCCGCCGCGGAAGTAGAGGTTCTTGCCGATGCCGCTCTCGATGGTCGTCTCCACACCCTGCGCACGGTAGGACTGCGTGTTGAAGGTCAAACTGCTGTCGTTTATGCAGAAGGAACCCAGCTCTGCGCAGGTCACACTGGGAAAGAGCGTGTGCAGAAACGGCGCGGGAACCGACTCGATCTCCTTGCCGAACTCATTGTGAAAGTAACTGGCGCGGAAGTTCAGACGCTCGCCAAAGAAGGCCTGCGAGAAGCCGCCCTCATAGCTTCTGGTGATGGGCGCGGCCAGCGGACCGACGTTGACCTGCTTGGCGATCGCGGGAAAATTGTAGTAGAGCGAGTAGAACCTGTCGGTCAGCTTGGGCTCGCGCACGCCTTCGCCGTAGTTGAACAGGATGCGCGTGCCGCTGAAGATCTTCTTGCGCGGCTTCAGCACCTCATAGGAAAAGCCGGCGCGCGGCGAGGTATCGGTTCCGGTGAGTGAATCGTGCTCCAGGCCGCCGCCCAGCGTGTAGTAGAAGCGGTTCTTGAAGTCGCCATGCACGTTGGCCAGGTAATCGAAGTTGTCGCGCTCGTCCGAGTAATCCTCGCCATACGACGCATCGACCAGCCGGGCGCGCTCGTCCGCGTATTGAAAGCCGATCAGCGCAATCAGATGGGGAGTGAATTTGTAATCGCCCTGATAGACGAGCTGATCGCGGTTGGAGACCTGCCAGTAGCCGTTGGGATAGCTTCCCCCGTAATCCAAAATCGCCTGGCCGGTCACGGAATAGCCGTTGGCGCCGGTGATGGTGAGCGAGTCGCCGAGAGTGTTGCAATAGTTTACCGAATCTATGGTGTAACACGAAGCAGGATCGACAATGCCGACTTGAGCCCACTGGTTCCACTGCTCCCGCTTGCGCGCCGCGCCATAGCGCAGCAGATTGTGAAAGGAGGCCGTGGTCTGGTTGTCGATCGAGGCGCTGATGAACAGATCCTGATCCTTCTCGGTGGCGTCGTCGGCCACATGATAGAAGTCCCAGGCGTTGGGATCGCCGGTCGCATCCACGCCGTAATGCAGCGTGGCGCGAAGCTGTGTGCTCGCGCTCGGCTGCCAGCCGATGTTGGCCGCCGTCGTCGCCACGTGATATTCGTCGTTGGGCAGATCGTTGGCCGTTTGCAGCCAACTGAAGGCGCCCAGGTAATCGATCTTGCTGTGCGCGCCGGCGACTTCCAGTTGCTCGCGCGAACTCTGCAAGTTGCCCGCGTCGCCCTCGAAGAGTATCGATGGATAGTTGGTGGTGCCGCGCGGCGTCGCCAGGCTGACCACGCCCGAGCCGGCGCCCGCGCCATAGAGGTTCGAATCCGGACCGCGATAGATCTCCGCGTGCTCGACGGCCGTCGTCGACAGTGGGCCGAAGTCGAAGTTGTTGCCCATATCGCCGGCATCAATGCCGTCGAGGAGGATTTTATTGGCATCCGAGTTGCCGCCGCGCAGGAAGAGCGAAGTTGCCGAGCCCATCTGGCCGCTCTGCACCACGGTTGCGCCCGGCATCAGGCGCAGCACGCTGGTCAGATCGCTGCGCAGTTCCAGATCGAGCGGCCCCAGAACGCTGGTGGCCTCGCTGGTCTGCGGCTGCGGCGTCGGCGTTCCCGTCGCCGTCACCACGATCGACTGGCGCACCCACTCCGGCTCCAGCACCAGGTTGTGCTCGGACGAATCGAATTTGCCCACATAAAATCCGGGCGTCTCGAGCTGGCGGAAGCCTGGCGAATTCACCACAAGGAAGAAGTGACCCGCCAAGCCGGTCATCAGTTGAAAGCTGCCGTCGACATTCGAGACCGTCGAGCCGGCAGCCTTTCCGCCGTTGATCAGCACGATGGTGGCTCCAGGCACCTTGGCTCCCTTGGCATCCGTCACCACTCCGCGAATCGATGCGGCCAGGCCGTTGATTGCGCAGCAGGCGAGCAGGAGAAGAGCGAGAATGCGGGGCAAAGCACGCATAAACGAATTGTAGAAGTCGCAGGTGTGTCTTGGCGCGGAAACTGACATGATTGGCTCCTTCGTTCCCCTCGGAACGCAGTGGGTGGGGGGCGCGCTCGCAAAATCAGGGTTGCACTCCACCGGGCCAGTGAACTTAAGCGGCTTTTTCCTCAAGAAAAAGCCACACTCCAGAGTCTTGGCGAGGGTAGTTGAACCCTGATTTTGCGCGAGGATCGGTCTCCTGACTTGCGCTTCTCCAGCCGCCTTCCCACGAACCGAGATCGTCCGCAGTGGTTCAAAGGGAATCTCCGCGCGGGGCGGAAGATCCCTGGCTGGCATGCCTGCCGCAGCCGATAGAACGTGCTGCAGGACAGGAGCGCTCACAGTTGCGGGGCAGTGGCGGAGTTTCACCGCCTTCCCGAGCATCCTGGCGATTGCCGTGAAGGGTTTGCGCTCTCCTTTGCGGGGGAAAGCATACGCTATGACATGGAAGAAGTTTTCATGTCATGAATATTTATAATCGGTCTTGGGGGCGGATGTCAAAACCCGCCAAGCGAGATGGAGCAAGGCAGGCTTTCAAACGTCACGACAGTCGGGCACGGTCGAACCTTCGCTGGCTACCGTCTATTGTCCACTGTCCACTGAAGAAGAGTGGTGACCCCGGGAAGACTCGAACTTCCGACACGCAGTTTAGGAAACTGCTGCTCTATCCACCTGAGCTACGGGGCCACGTTGATTACATTGAAGTTAGTTCGTGGTTGCTGTTTTATTCAACCCATATTAACCCATTGGAATATAATGGCATCATTCCCCCGACTCTCGAAAGGTTGCGGAATGAAGACGAAGAAAACACGGTATCAACAGGGTAGCATCCGCAAGGTTGCTAGAGCGAGAGGTTTTGCCTGGGAGGTGCGCTTCTCCACAGGGAAGGTCGGCGGAAAGCAGACGTATAAGTCCAGCTTTTTCAACAGTTCAGATTACCCAACCGAGGCTTCCGTCCGGAAAGCATTAGAGACGACAGTGGTCCTCACAAATTCAGAAACTGGGCGTGTGAAGGTAGATGCTCCGTTCAGTGAAATCATTGGGCTCTATCGGACCAAGCACCTCCCTGGCTTGGAACATTCAACACAGCAGACCAACTCGTATTTCCTGAACTCCTACATCGAACCGAAGTTCAGCAAAACGAAGACCGTCGATGTCAAGGCACTGGCCGTGAAAGAGTGGCTGGATGGGCTGAAACTGGCGGGTAGCACCAAGGCTGGCATCAGGTCGGTAATCAGCGTGTGCCTGGGCATTGCCGGCCTTTACGGATACATCACAGAGAGTCAGGCTGGTTCAATGTCCCTGGTCAAGATCAAAGGGGTTTCCATTCGCAAGAAAAGAAAGAAGAAGATCACCGTCGAATGGTTCCATCGCTTGATCCAGGCCCTCCCCGAACCCCTCAATATCATGGTTCTGGTGGACGGTTGCTTCGGCCTTCGTATCAGTGAGTTGCTGGCGTTGAAGTGGGAGGACATCGATACCCAAGTCCGGGAAATCATGATCCAGCGCAAGTTCACGCACGGCAAGTTGGGTCAAACCAAATCCGATGCATCCGATGCAAATCTGCCGATCGCCGACGCACTTCTCAAGATTTTGGAGGATTGGCGCCCGAAGACAGATGGGAGTGAATGGGTCTTTCCTTCCACCAGAACTGGCGGAGTTCGGAGCGCATCCATGCTGCTACAGAAAGGAATTCAGCCGGTTGCCAGAGAGATCGGGCTTGGCCATATCACATGGCATATGTTGAGACACGCGTGCCGGTCCTGGTTGGACTCAGGGAAAACCCCTGCTGGTGTTCAGAAGGATCTTCTTCGCGTTGCCGATATCAGCACAGCAATGAACATTTACGGCCACGCATCGACGGATGACATGAGGAAGAGTCACAACAAATTGGTGAAGAAGTTAGTGCCGCCGGGAGTGCTAAAGGGAAAGAAATTAGGCTAAGCTGCCTCCTCGCGCATCCACTCCGCCAGACGGCGCTTTGAAAAACGCCACAAATAACCGACACGCTTGCCTGGAATAAGTTTCTTGACGGCCTGCTGGCGCAGAGTCTTGGGGTGGCAGCGCAAATATAAGGCAGCCTCCACAAGCGTGAGCACATCGTCTGGATTATAGTATTCATCAATATGATTCATATTCGTTACGCTCAAAATCGGTATAGGAGGTAAGTCAAATCAGACTTTCTCGTTTTTGTCTGCTGTTTTGGGATGTTCTGTTTTTACGGTCCTGGCACAATCCACCTGATTGCCGATTGTTACCAAGGTGACGTTTGGAATCCAATTGTGATGTTGCTTATCCGTGATGGTGATGATATTCAATGAATGAGTATGTCTTGACTGTGTTGGAGTCGGCATCAAGGAAGTTGAGAGACGGTGTTGGGCACATAAGCCGGTTTTACGTTTGCATCCATATGCAAACATATGTCGGCAATGATCCACCACCATCTCTCCTCTCAGAGCTTTCGATTGCTTGCTTTTCACGTTGATCCGGCTCATTTCTTAACTTCAACTATAAAATCTCATGAAACCCAGTCAAAAGTGAACGCCCACGGGGACAAAATCTTCAGCTTTTTAAGATTTATCTCTTTGGTAGATTGCTTTGGGCGATGATTTTGACATATTTTGATTAAGTGGAAGTCTAAAAATCCATGAAATCGGATTGGCAATCAAGGCTTAGTGGCCCCCGGACTGAATTGCGGCGAGGTGTATGGCTCGAATTCTTATGCCACGCCGCGCATCAATCTTTTATAGGCAAAGAACAAATGTTTATAGCGCACTGGAGTGAAAAGTATAAGCTAAGTTCTTTATTTTCTGTTGGGGCGGCTAGTGGGGATCGAACCTTTTAACCTCCTGTATAATCAGTAAGTTAAAGATTCTACATTGCCATGGTTGCCATAAATGCCACGGTTGCCGTCGACCATTGCACGCTATTGCACGCCAGCGGTATTTTGGCAAAAACTTGAACAACGCGATGTTGCACGATCTCGAAGCAGAATGGGACGAACAAAAACCAAAAGACGTCGCCATTCTGGAATTGTTTGAGCGGTTCTGGCGGGGCCATATTGCCAATGAGGCTGAGTAGCCGTCCATGCGAGTGGAGCCGGACACTGTTGGCTGCCGTTTGCCGCGACGGCCAATTGAACCCGGCTCCTTCTTCGCGTGTCTACTTCTTCGCGGCCTTCTTCTTTGCCGCCCACCGCGCTTTCGCAGCTGCTGAGATTCTGGCGCGTCCCTCGGGTGAGAGGGTGCGCTTCGCCTTCTTTGCGGCCTTCGCGGGTTTGGCCGCAGCCTTTACAACCTTCACTGCTCCTGCTGGACGGCCTCTCTTTTTCGCTGCCGCTGACGATGCACCGGCCAGCAGTGCGCGTGCTTCTTCGAGCCGAACAATCTCGGCGTCGATTTCGGAAATCAAGTTGCCTATGCTCATGGTGCTATTCTCCCGTTCATCAATATAGCACTGGAGTGCGGCTTAGAGTCAGTTTGTTAACGCTGATAAGCTCGCTGGAGAGCACCAGAACGGAAAAAATGAAGAGCTGGAACTGATGAGATTCGGCGTAGGTATCAGGATATTTACTTGGACAAAATGGTTCCGTGAAAGGAGAATGCGCACTTGAGCCCGCGGGCTTTGTTAGTCCAACTCCCAACTCCGCAAATCTGATGGATGGCGGTATGTGCGATCAGAGTTCAACTCTTGTTCCCACTGGTCGCGGAAGCGGAAGATGCCCAGGCATTGCTGGCAGCCGACGAGCGTGCGCAGCGATTGACGAAAGATGAACACTTTGGCGCTGTTCTCCGCGTTTTTGTGATCGCGCTCGGATTCCCAAGTGTCTTGTACCAGGAAAAACAGAAGGCCGTTGGCCCGTCGGAGCAATTGTGTATAAACGTGGCCTGGCAGCCGATCAGTAATTCTCTTCCAAGGTCCACTCACATCAAATGCTGAAGCAAAGGCCGCAATATTTGCTGTTTCGACTTCATAAAGTGTAATCACACAGATCATTCTGTATCCTCCGTAAGTTGGTTGTGGTTTGGATGCGCATCAGCGAATGCGGATGAATAAATCGAGGATGTCCATGTCGAGATCGGCTGCGATTCGTTCAAGGGTTTTCAGCGTTGGGAGCGCAAGGCCGCGTTCTATTCGTGAAAGGCCTGGACGTGCAGTGCCGATGGATGCAGCGAACCGTGCTTGACTCTGCTTTCGCTCTTTTCTGAGGCTTCGAATTGTGGCGCCAATGCGCTTGGCGAGGGGAGCGGTGGACAGGTTGTTGGAGGACGACAGTATTGAGTGCTTTCTCCGATTGAGAAGCAAACTCTCCAGCTTTCTGTTGCAGTGGCGGCAGACGCCAGAGACGGTTTCGAATTGGACTAAATCGCACTTTGAGCAATAAAGAACATCGCGAAGAGTATTGTTGGCAGGATTCATTTTTCGCCTTCGAGAAGTGAAATCAGTTGATGGAAGGCTGTTTCAATGCGATACAAAATGGTGCGCATTGCAGCTTGGCCGAGTTTGAGGCGATGACGATAAAACAATTTGGCAAGAATGTATCTCGATGAATACAGAAATCGAAGAATCGATAACTTTCACCGAGTTAATCCAAGTCAAGCTGTGGCAAACTGATCTCCCAGGAGAATTCTGGGGAAGGAGTTTGCGATGGAATTTGATGACATTCCGCTGGATTCTGGCCCATCGGATTTCGAACAGGACGGAGAAGATCTTGCCGTCTATATGAACAGCCAGATTGCCCGAGCGACATTCGAGGCTGAACTCAATGCAATAGCTGATGGCGAGTTGTGTGGGCCGACACCACGCTTTGGTAAATGGACAGAAGCTCATGAACTGATGGCGGAGGTCGAGTCGCCATCTTATATGTCGATGGATAATGCGAGAGGTGAACTGTTCTCCGAAGATGAAGAACTCAGCTTACTTATGCATGAGCAAGACAGACAATTTGCAAGCGATGAATATCCTTTACTAAGACGAGTCCGCACAGCTGAACAAACCCTGCGGGTTGCTTCTAACCGCGAAGTGATTCGCAGAATTCGGCGGCCAAGAGTTACCGGCAACGTTCAAAAACGCCCGCGTAAAGTGGATTACGTTCTGTTGGCATCGAGACGAATAAATCCGGAGGACAAATAGATGACGCACTTGGAGCGTGACAAGGTAATCCTGATATTCAAACACCAAAACCTGCTTGCACTTTCAAAAAGAATCAATGAAGGCCATCCCCGTCGGGATAGTGCCAGGAATCTTCTTCCCTATGTTGATCGGCTGATTTCAATCTGCTCGAAACAGATTGAATGCGAAATGATAAAGGATCGCATCGAACATGCAGACCGCTTTTTCAGCCAGGCGTATGAGTTGATTCGCACAACTGATGCCATTCCACGGGAGGAAGTCGAAGAAGAGGATGCGCAGGCTCGCGCTTCTGTAGAGGTTCTGAAGGGCAGCTTGGCAGAGAAGCAACGGGAGATCGAGGCGATTCGAATCCGCATTGCCAAAGAGGCCGCAGAGATCATCAAGTATTTGGAGATTCTTGATTTGAAACAAGACCGACTCCTCCTGAGTGGGTTGCCCAATGCGGCCTTGACCTCCTGAAGCGGTTTTGCTATATATGGTAATGAAGTTCTGGTGTACCGATGCTTGCAAGTCCCCAGGGCTATGAGTAATTGAAGAGGCCGCCTTTCGGGGCGGCTTTTTCCAGTCTGGTAACAAATTCTGATTGCGGTTTGCTATATTGGTCGCCGGGCCGTCTCCCACAACGAAAATGGTTATGCCAGAAGCTCCGGCTACGTGCTATCTGATCTGGGCAGTTGGCCTGTCTTGTGGCTGCACCCTTCAAATAGGAATTCGAGCATTTTGTCATGGGTTTATCGGCCATCTTGTGAATGAGTTCGTCATCGCCAGCGGCGCGATCTACTGGCTTTTGATGGGCCAATTTGAAACAGCAAGAAAATTGCTGGCTCAGGCGGATTCGTCGAGCGGTTCGGCTGGCTGTTTTTTCAGCACGCGTTGCACAGTTGCAGTTGATATTTTGTGAGCCTTTGCAATCTTTTGAAGGCTGTGGCCATTATGGCGATCCAGACAAATGGCAGCGCAATCCAGTTGCAGGGGATGGCGGCCAATGCGCTGGCCATCGAGGCGCGCACGCCGCATACCAGCGCGCACTCGCTCGCTGGTCAGGTTGCGCTCAAGTCCGGCTAGTACGCTGGTGAGCAGCACGATGGCGCCGCCCTGAGGTCCGCTGGTGTCGATCCCCTCGCGGACTGAGCAGAACTCGATGTGAAGCCGGTGAAGTTCGTCGAGCGTATCGAGGAAGTGGCGAGTCGAGCGGCCGATGCGGTCGCAGGAGTAAACGATGAGCAGATCGAATTGGCCGCGGCGAGCGTCGGTCAGCATCTTGTCTAGGGCTGGCCGCTTGGTCTTTGTTCCGGAGACCGTGTCGGTGAATTCTGCGACGAGTTCATAGCCACGCTCAGCAGCCGCTTTGCGCAGTTCGAGGAGTTGCGGCTCCGGGTTGGGATCAAAAGGCGTAACGCGAACGTAAAAGGCAGCGCGTTTGGCGCCGCCGGGCGCATGTGTATCAATATTCATTGGCTAGACTCCTGGTGAATGGTTGTTGCTGGTTGAGGTGGAAGAGCGACGTCTCTAGCCTGCCGGATTTTCAGCGCGTGATGAAGTTTGCCGCGCAGCGGACAGGCAAGCTGCTCAACCAGGCCGACTTGGCCCGCGATGCCGCGCTCAGCCACCCGACCGCGCACCGATATTTGAACCTGCTGGAAACCGGCTGCCTGATTACGCGCATCCGCCCGTTGGCGACCAATCCTGCGACCGCGCTGGTCAAGGCGCCGAAATTGCTCTGGACGGATTGCGGCCTTGCCGCCTGGCTGGCCGGAATCAGGTCGTCCGCCGATGTGGCGGCGCGCATGGACGCGGGATTCTGGCTGGAGCAAACTTTGTTTCAGACGCTGGAGACTTGGCGCTCGCTCGATCCGCAATAGCGCAAAGTGCACTACTGGCGAGACCGCGCGGGGCATGAGGTGGACTTCATTCTCGAAGAGGCCGGCAAGTTGGTCGCGCTGGAGATCAAGGCGGGCAGCCAAGTCACTTCAAGCGACGCGAGCGGGATTCGCGCCTTCCTGGAGGATTTGAAGCGCAAGGCAGCCTTTGTGCGCGGAGTGGTGCTGCATGGCGGCAAGGCGCGCCCACTAGAAGAAGGCGTCCTCGCGCTGCCGTGGGGATGGATGGTTCCCAAATCGCGCTCGAAATAGATCAACCGTGTATTCAGAGCGCGGTGTGCAGCCTGTTGTGGACTTCGCTCCGAGTAAAAGGCCGCCAGGCGCCAAGCGGCCTCTGTTTTGACGGTACCTTGGGGACGTGCAAAGCAGCGGTCGGTCCAAGGCATACCAATATAAGATAACAAACCGCTGCAGTGGTAGTCAGGTCCGGGCAGAGAGGCAATTGTATTCAAGAGTAGGCCTGCGTGGCTTAACCTTGAACAAGGATTAGAGCAGAAGAAAATACCCCATCCCCTGAATCGCCGGTCAGATATCTGCTAGATTGCAATCCGGCTGTTCTCAATATCTCGTGACCACCAAACTCTCTCCATGGTCGTTCGCCATTGAAATCCGGCTGCAGGTGTTTGAATTGACCGTACCAAGTAAGGGCTATGAAGTATTTTCCCGGCGAATCGACGGTCCATTTGCCGGGGCCGGGACCAGTGTACCCGCGATAAGCTTCAATAGCCTCTTCGAGTGCGAGTATCGCGGCTATGCGCGTGGGGTATGAAGACATTCGTTGCTCACTTTCTGCGGCACTGTTGCCGCCGGTTGAGGGTTTGGCTCGCGATGCGCAACACCATTCGTTAATCGCGAACCGGAATAATGGCTGACATAAATTTATTTTTGCCTGCCACTTTTATAACAACGTGTTCAGGCTGTAACCTCGCGTTGTTGAGTATCTTCTCTCCTCCGTACAGTCGCCATAATCTTTCGCTTTTAGATTCCATCGGAATGTAATTCTCTTCGAAGATCCATGTAAGTGCGATGAAAGATATTTCTGAATCGATTACCCAACTTCCCGGGCCAGGTTCGCCATGATAACTTTCTATAGCTATCATTAGAGCGACTATCGCCTCTGTTTTTGAGGGAAGCATTGTATCCATTTGTGTCTCGCTTTCTTAGGCATTGGATGCCGCTAGGGTCATGAGTTTGCTAGCCCAAACCCGGACTATTCGAAGCGGGGTGAGGCACGGTGCCTCATCCCACTGCGAAAGATAGAATTAGCGGCGGCGTGTAACTCCAGACTTGCTGCGCCACGCAACCGGATCTGTGAATTTCATTGTCTTCAGCTCCTCTCTGATTACGCTGGAACGTTTCAAGGGCGGCAAAGAACCGGAATGAGTTGGTCGTTCTGAAAACTGTTGCTGCTCTGCCTTGGCGGAATTGATGGCCGGATATACGAATAGCAAGTCAGACAGGAATGCCGGGGTCATTGAGACTCCGGCACGGTTCAGATAAACATAAGGTGAACCCTTGAATGAAGAGGGAGGCAAAGGAACCCAAGAGCAATCCGCGTGCAAAACAAGACATGGATCAGATTCGCTCCCAAGTCTTATCATCGACAGAGCATCTGGGGGCCATCGGAAAAATGCGTAAGTACTCCCGGCTCCACGGCACAATAATGTCAATCCATCCCATTCTTGTTCTACGTTCTCCGGGCAGGTCCCCGCGAGGCGATAAAGGACTGATGCGGCGCGAGGCTCACGCATTTCGGCCACCCAAACGGCAGAATTCGGCCCTGTTCGGAGGCCAAAGCGGCAACCTGGATAAGTAGATGGAAGACCTTCCAAAATCGCTAGGTCGCATGTTGCCGTGTCAACTAGTGCACCTGCATCGGAGGCGAGCAGGGATCCCGATAAAATCGGGAATACCTGCCAGCCTCGGTTGGCAGCATCGCGAATCTCCTGAGGTAGTTCAGCGTGATTGACGGGTTGGTTTGTGGCTTGCGGTGAATCGATGTGCTTTGCGCGTCTGGCGTTGTCTTTCAAGAATTGTTCTGCTGAAATCACAGATACACCTTTCTGACAGACAGCGAAGTCTGCCCGGTTTTGGCATGAGGAGTCAAGCCGGTTGGTGAGTAAGTTAAGATGTGAAAGTGGTGGGCGAGTAAATCTATCTATCGTGGATATCTGGACAGTGTGCCGACAGCACGGCCAGATCCGCAGTATTTATGAGTTAGTTAATTTGCGCCATAGCGCTCCGCAATCGCGCGAACGATAACACAATATTTTACTTACGATTGGCTCTTATCCAGACCCTGGCAGCCCATAAAGATATCAGCGCCATCATGGTGTCGTGGACCACAGCCAGTACAGATGCCAGAACTGCGATAGTGATTGCGGTCGACGGCGCCGCCGACCAGTACAGTCCGATCGCGCATCCAAAGAGAAGCAGCGCCAAACTATAAAGAAGAATCAGCACTGGGTTTCCAAAGCGTATTTCCATTTTCATTTTTTCCTCCTTACCTCGTCGTTTATATCGAGTTATCTGAACTAGGATGATTGTTGATGAAAATTGTTAATAATCAACTTTTTTCGATATGCATGAAGGGCAAGATGCGGATTTCACTCATAATCATCCTGATTATTCCATAAGTCATGATTACCGATTTTCCACTCATGTGCTAAGTGTGCCACCATCCAACCATGGGAGGAGTCGCATTGAATCTCAAACGATTTTTGATTTTTTGGATGGAGAACAGTAATTTTGTTGAGTATTGTGTCTGCATCAACTAAAACTAGCTCAATCATCTCTGATGGTCGCAAGTCCGTCTCCACGGCTACGAATATCAGAATCTCATTGAGTTGGGCGGTTTTCTTTTTACTGCGTTTTGGGTTGGACATAGATAATCCTTTCTCCGCGCTGGCGCGAATTGCAGTTGAAGTTAAGGTTTTACTTTTCCTTGTGAATCTATACGACATCAGCGTCTGTAGCGCATCGGATGGTGAAGGGAAAAGCGTGGATGGAGAAGCGGAAGTTGGGATCGGCCGCCAGATGAAGTACCAGCGATTTGTCGGGGTGGAAATGTTTACGGATGGGCGCTTCCTGAGGCGAGTTTTTTCGGCAACTGGATGCGGCGCTGGATGCGGAGTCGATTCGCATCCTGGACGAGGTGAGCGCGCGCAAGGTTCGCGTTCAGGACGACCTGATCAGAGGTATTGCACAGATTTGTCTCTCGGCATTCGTCAGAGAAATCCGATGTACGCCGAGTGTGGATACAATCTCCTTGCTCAACTCAACGTAAATGACCTGGTTGGGTGGCCCAGGTTTCGTGATTATGCTCAAGTCTTGACAAGAGCATGGAGCCTAAATCTATCGCCTCGCGCCAATTGTCCCGCGCTTGTCAGGTCAACATGTGGCCTTGAGGCCAATGAGATTCTCTCACGATCGCCGGAAGCCGTAGCGAAGACCTTCGCCGAGCAAATTAAGGACCGTTTCACCCTCTTCGCTCATTGGGTTTGGCAGCAGCTCGACTCGGGTGCGCGCCGGCTCGCTCAAGTTACTCACGTATGCTATCCAATATTGGATTCCGCTTCTATTCCGCGCCGCGGCGCGCCCCGCGCGAACCTCGGACTCTCCCATCTCGAACGAACAAGGATCTCCCAGGCTGGCTTTGACCTCAATCTGCCACACTTGATTGCGGAAGCTAACTCCAAAGTCATAACCGAGGCTGTCCGAACCCGGCCTGCCGGTAAACGGCAAAGCGTTATTGGATAGCCATGCAGCATCGATATTCTGCTTCGTCAGCCGATCGCGGAGCCAATGGTAGACCACTAGTTCCCCGAGGCGACCTATCATGTCGGTCTTCTGCGATGGCGCGCGGTGAGGCGGAGTCCACGACGAACCACTTGTACCCCGTCGATGAGTGCGCTCCGTTTTCTGTTTGACAGGCAAGAGAATTGCCGGAGCACCGAGCGGCGTTGATAGCATCTTCTTTGAAAGGCTCGCAGCCAGCTCTTCAGATAAACTCTGCCAGTCGACCTCCTCAGGATCGACCCTATGTCCATTGAACGAAATGGACCGTGCTTCACACTTGCGAGCCTCTGCCTCCGCCAGGGCCTTTTCCTTCTCCATGTCGAAATCCGCTTCGACGATTCCGAGATCCGCTCTTTCAAGCGATTGAGTCATCTCGGCTGGCCAAGCGCCTATGACTGAACTCCAGATAAGAAGCCCAGCAGCGTCTAACGGTCGGAAGTCGAGAATACCGGCCTTGTCGAACTCTCCCCGCAGCGAGGCAACCCCTCCGTCGCTATCTTGCCAAACCGCAGGGACGGCCTTGTTCTCCTTGGCGCACCAGGCCTTGACCAGTGCGTTTGCCGCCTTTACGAATTTCAGAATAGCGCAGCCATTGGTTTGGCGTACTTCGTCTACTGGCTTTAGACCGTGAAGATTGGTGCCCGGCGCTCCCGCTCCCTGCATCCTCAGCCAGGCCACAACGTGGTCAGCAACCTGTTCCTGAGGAACCTCCTTGTAACGCAGTAGCCAGTCCGCATTCGGCGCAAGGGTTCGGACAGCCTCACGCGCCTTCCAATAAGCCCAGGCCAGCTCGTTGCGATCCAACTGCTCGAAATGGGCGTTGCGGAGTTCGTCAATGATTGCCAACTCATTCTCATGGACATAATTTGCGACGAGACTTGCATGGAGATCGGGATAGATGTCCGGCTTTTCGCCAACCGCCACCAAGCTCCGATTTAGCCGCTCAAAGTCCAGATGAAGGGTCTCGCGGAGTTCAGCGATGCTGAAGTTGCTTTTGCATGCTTCCAACACGGTGTCGGCCTCTAACGCGAGGCCCGGCAACCACGGCGCCAAGGCTTCGCGAAGCTTGGAGATATCCTTGACAACGACTGATTCCTGCAAGGTGAATGCATCGATCGCCTCGGCACCACCGCCCATGAAAACGAGAGCCCGTAACCATGGGATGAGCCGATCGAGACGCGCACCCAGAGTTTCGCGTACGGCTCGCTTGCCATCTTCATTCAGCCGAAGCATCTCGCAAAGCCATTCAAGCTCCGTATCCATCGACGGAAACTCATCGACGAGTTTGCCGCTATTGGCGAGCATCAAAACGAGCAGGCGCATGTGAGGTTCCAAAGCGGGTTGGTCAATTGCCTCGCAGATTGCACCCAGAGATTCTCCAATGACGTCCCAGCTCATTGGGCCTGCAGACTTGACAATCACGATAGGCTGGCCATTGGGAAGCTTCAGCGCGAAAGCGCGTCGCCCCTCGACTTCCTGGACAACTTCGACGCCATCGATGCGGAAGCTGACGGTTGCAACTCGCTCAAGCATCAGATGCTCAAGCCTGGCCACGATCGAAGACCGGTCCGCGGGCAACCGCTGGAGTTCTGTTCCCTTCAGCGCTTCCATCGCAACGGCGGCCAACATGCGGAGCCGAGGGCACAAATTGGTAGCTGGCGCCAACGCCCCCGCTCCAACCTCATGACCATCGGCGGTCATCGAGGAGTCCGCCTCGGAGAGCAGCCGGACCTTGAGTCCATATAGCTTGCGCAACAGGGCACCCGTGCGGCCAGACCGCGGGTCAAACAGCAATCTCCCGCTCGCTTCAACCAAACTTGCAATAGTCTCATCGTCCCCATCGCGGACATAGACGACCTGATTCACGTCTTCACCAGCCGTATTCATCCTGACCACTTCAGGTTGACTTCCTCGACGCACGACCAGCGCTTGTGGCCCTGAATTCTCTCCCAACGCGCCCGCTCCCATATTGAATCGGTCCACTAACAAGCCCCAGGTGCGGTAATAGATGTTAAGAAATTGGCGTTCGAAATAACGGTCGAAGCCGTCGCTGGAAAATTGCTTCGCAAGGAACTCCGCCTGCTCGACCAGCGTCTCCGGTTGATACAGGATTCGCAACTGCGCGAGGCTGCACAACGTCCTGATCTTTTCTAAAGACAGCCGTTCGAGCGTTCTCATGATCGGGATCGTCGGGCGCCGCAGAAAAGGCGGGAATCGTTCTGTTCCGCCCTCTGGAGCCAGCCAGATCTCTGAAGGTCTGACGGAAACATGTCGTCCTCCTTCAGCAGAGGGCTCTTCTGCAGGGACCCAGGGAGCCGAGCGCAGGAATGAGGCGATCGGCGTGGGCCACTCACGCTTGTCAGAGTTAGTGAAATGGATATGACGGACCACGATGGTCCAGTCGGGAAGGTGGGAGCTTTCCAGCCACGCGATAATAAGCATCGCGTAGTATTCCCGGCATTCCCTGGAAAACAGGTCAATATCTCCTTGACCCGGCATCCACCAGATGTCGCCGCGAACCATGTACTCGGTAGTAGACGGCAGTTGCGTGGCTCCAGGCTCGATTTCTTCGATGCTCGCTTTCCATGCGGCGGCGGCCGGAGGGGAAATTCCGATGTCATTGCAAAAGGTGAAGTTCTTCAGCCTGTATGCGAAGACTGGCCCGGGCACTTTCTTCGCAATAGGATGAAGGCCTGGCTGGACGCCGAGCTCCATCAGAAACTCAACCCACAATTGGATGGATTTGACCCCTTTGAATGCGGGATGGGAGCGGGCAGCCAACCTGGCCATGGGCCAGGAGTTTGTCATCAATCAGCTGGCGGATCAGATTCAGAACGCCGACCCGAACATCCTGGACATCGGGTCTCCGGACCAGCCCATCAACGAGATCTTCATTTGGCGCAGCCGCGACGACGGCACGCGCTACTCGCGCTACCTGGTGGCCGATTACACCCCGGCAACAGGCGAACGCATCGTGGTTGAAACTTCCATCTCGAATCCGATCGTTCTGACTTCCGCATCGTAATCAGGAACCCTATGCCGGCCACACCTGTCTCGATCTCAGTTTCCGGACCACAGACGGCCCTGTCGATTTCAAGTCAGGAGCAGTTGACGGCCACCGCTACCTATAGCGATGGGTCGACGCTCAATGTGACAGCGCTTTGCACCTGGTCAACGAACACTGCATGCCTGTCGGTCACCAGCGGCGGCACGGTCGTCGCAGTCCGAGCGCCCAATCCTCAAACCAACGGCGCGCGGCCGCAGTTCACCACGACGGTATCTGCCACACTGAACGGGATCACGGGCACGATGGCGATCTCGATTGTGGTGGGTACAACTGCGGCGGCCACACCTGTGCTGCCCTCTTACCGATCCCATCGGACTCAGGTTCTGCTGAACTACTTCGACATCACTGACCGGCGCGTCCGCGAAGAGCCCTACACAATCGATGCGCAACTCTTGAACACGGCGGCCATCGCTCTTGACGACAGCCAGCAGCGCATTGCTCGGGAGATCGCTTCGCGCACTCTGGCAACGTGTCCGACAGGAATCGACAACCGCGGTGTCTACTACATGGTGAAGCTGCCGAATGACTTTCCCTTGGCGCCAGGGCAGACCCTCTTGAACCAGGTGATTGGAACCATCACCTCCGGTTCGACCTCGCAGAACATCGTCATTCAACCGTACGACGATAGGTTGCCGGTTCCCACCGGTTACATCGCAGATTCTTCGCAGGCGCAGGTTCCCATGACCTGTCCGGTCCTCTTCGACGTGACCGGCAGCGGAGACGCTACAGTGAGCATCTGGAATCCCCAGAGTCTGGGTCCGTTTTCCTTGCCCATTCCGAACATCCTGACCTTCTGGGTCGAAGGCGTCCAAGGCAGCCAGATGTCGCTCAGCATCTTTGTGCAGGGCGAGGAATATCCTTTGCCCGTCTGGGCCGACCAGCAGGAAGGCGCCAGCGAGACGATTACCGCGTCGAACGAGGGCGTCTTCATCCGTCCGGCAGCTTCTCGGCGTGTCAGTGACCTCTTAGTTGTACGGCTGAAGTATTTTACTAGGGTGTTCCCCTTATGGTTTGACCTGATTTCCACATGCTAGAGTAGTTTGGATTAAAATCCGTAACACTCTGAGGTTACTTTGGTTCGTATCGTGGCTCACCTGAAGACTGAACTTCAGGAAGTTGAAGCGCAGCTATTGGCGCTTTATGAGAAGCGCGATGGCCTGCGGCAAGTTCTTGGCGCGACAATTGAGAGCACGTCGAACAATTCCCATGCAGGACCTCGGCTTTGTTTCACCAACCCTCTATCGGTGGCGCGCTGCCCGCGAGGGCATGCCAGCTGCGGGATATGTGAAAGGTCCGCGACCTGCGAACACAGACTGCGTGCATAACAAAGATGCCTGGGCCAACGCCCAGGCATCTTTGTCTGTATCGACTCATCATGGATGTTAATTACTTTCCTCTATTGGCCAGGATGCTAGCCGCCGTTGCAGTGCCAGCGAGAACGGCTACATCGGCACCGCCACGTTGGGTGGGAAGGGAACCGACCTCGTGGAACCAGGACGAGTCCTGAAGAGCGGCCGCGGCGACGGTCCAATGCTGGGTCTTCACAGCCTCCAGGGTGTTCACGAACTTGGACAAGCCATGCTCGCCCATGTTGAAGACCAGATCGACAAGCACGAGCTGCTTGTCGGCAGGCAGGTCATCGAAATTGGGAACCAGGTTCTTGGCTCCCGTGACGGCCACGGCGGCCGTTGTGTCGAGCAGCTCGTCCACTTGGTCGGCGGTGATGATGACTCTGCCGGCCTTGATCCCCGCGTAGTCAAGATGGAGGCCGGTCACAATGGCCTGGGCGCCAGGCGCTTCCAGATCGAAGCCAACGCCGATGTGAGCTTTGCCCACCAGGACTGTTGTTGGAGTGATGGGCTTGCCGGTCTTGTCGTCGTAGGCGGCGAAGCGGGTTGATTCCCAGCGCGTGATCCACTTCTTGATGAGAGCGAGGTTCATGAGTCTCCAGTCCGGTTAGGCAGCGAGTGGAAGTTCGATCAGCGCAGGCATGTTGAGAACCTTGGCCGGTGTTCTGGCGAAGTCCTTCGTCTTGAGCTTGACGATGAGCCGGTGGCCCTTCTTGTCGAAGAGGGTCTCGATCGGACGACCGACCATTCCCTCGGCCTGAGCCAGGCCGCCATTAAGAGAGGAGCGGAAGCCGGCGCGGACTTTGTCCGTGGCGTCTTCGAGGGTCATCTCACCCAGATAGGGAACTGCATCCAGGCCGAGCTTGCCGGCCACGTCGCGCATATTCTCGTCGCTCAGCCACCAGCCACCCATGCGCGTGTGTTCGATGTCGGTGTCGATCACGAACACGTCGAAGACGATGAGCTTCTTGGTCGGCCCGTAGATGCCGCCACGCTGGATGCCGGCGCCGTACCCTTCGCCGTAAATGACGACGTCGCCGCCGTCGAGGAAACAGGCTGCCAGCTTCTCAGGGGTGACGTTCTCGTAGAGCCACTTCACCAGGTCGGCCGGGATCGAGGCATTGTCGGTCTTGCCGCCAAAGCTCAGCTTGCCGCCCTGCCAGATCACGCGGATGTTGGTGCCATCAACCTTCTCGGTCCAGCGCCAGGTCTTGAGTGTGTCGTAGACGCGATTTCTCAGGACCAAATCCGGTCCGATTTTGAAGTGCTCGTCACGTTCGTAGAGGGTTTCAATCTTGTGGTATTCGCTCATGCAACAAGCTTGCGAGAGCAGAAATATGTACCAAAGGCTCAGGAGCCTTAGTAAAGCATTCGGTCGATTTCTTGAATAACGGAAGCCTTATTGAAGAAGCCCTTCATACGAAACTAGGTGATTTCCTGTATTCAGTGAAGGCGCTTCAGCATACAGACTGAACACATCACAGAGGCTGCAATTGGAGACAAACAACTCAACTCGTCGCCGCTGTAGAACTGGCGGTAGAGCCACAGCCCAAGCCTCAGAGCCCATTGCTACAGGAGCGTCAGAACCATGGTCGATTTTCCTCATTCTCTTGAATCATTCGAGCCGTTCCTCGATAGTGAACAAGCTGCGGCTCTGGTCAAAATACACCCGAAGACCCTGCAACGCATGGCGCGAATCGGTCGCGTCCACGGGTATCGCATTGGCAAGCTCTGGCGCTTCCGGGCCTCTGATCTCTCCAACTGGGTGGACGAGGCCGTACAGATGACTGGCTCTAGCGCCACGCCGGTGTCCACCATTCCCAACTACTCGTGCCCGTAGCCGAGCAAGAGGTAAACCTTGGTTGTTCGAACACTGCATCGTTACGAATGTTTGCGGCTGGGGAATCATGAGCGCGAACGGGACAGGATGGAGACCTTGGCGAGACAACGACAGAATGCTCGGCGGTTGGGCGGATATTGGCGTTTCCGCCTGTCCGCACTTGACCTCATGGATGCGTTCACAGCACAATCATTTCAGCCAGCCGTTTCGCGTGAAGTGATCAGGAGAGCATCTTGAAATTCACGCGCAATCGGTATCAACAAGGAAGTCTACGAAAAGTGCGGCGCAAGTCTGGAGCTGAGGTTTGGGAGTACAGGTTTCGCAACCATGCGGAGCCGGGAAGTCCTATGCGCCAGATAACGCTCAGTGCATTGGAGTATCCAACCGAAACAAAAGCCCTTGTCCGTCTGCAAGAGGACGTGCTCCGAATCAACGATTCGAAAGCCTTCAAGGCGCACAACAGGCCAACGCTGGGATTGGTGATTGACCGATTCTCAACCGAGGAGCGCCTGGAAGGAATTCTGCGACAGGCACCGGGGGAGGCCACCATCACGGACGGCTTTTCCTGGAGCACCGCCGCCGGTTACCGCAGCTACCTCAAGAAGCACATCCGGCCCAAATGGGGTAGCACTCTACTCACAGACGCCAGACCACTCGAAATCTCTGAATGGTTGAAGTCTTTGCCTCTGTCGCCGAAGACACGCGGCCATGTCGGAGCCCTCCTGCATCTCCTGTTCGAGCGGGCAATGCTGTGGGGCTTGATGGACGTTCAGCGAAACCCTATGGAGTTGGTGAAGCTGAAGGGAACCAGCAAGCGGCTTAAAAAGCCGCAAATTCTCACCCCTGAGAAGTTTCAGGAGTTGGTTTCCATGCTGCATGAGCCATACAGGACGATGGTCATTGTCGCGATGTGCACCGGGATGCGGGTGTCCGAGGTTTTGGCCCTTCGCTGGGAGCATATCGACTTCGAGGCCGGAGCGATGTTGGTTCAACAGGGTGTCGTCAACGGCCGGATCGGAAGAGTGAAAACTGAAGCGTCCAACGATTACATCCCACTTGATCCCGCATTTGCTCAAATCCTGCGCGATTGGAGGGGAGCCAGAACGACCGGGCTTGTCTTCCCGTCGCACGTCACCGGCGGCTGCTACTACGCGGGCGTCA